>Ga0335076_10001728_pt1 | contig 21280 bp, 15 predicted proteins | sample Lox_Sample_25_FD_206717 | JGI IMG/M metagenome (GOLD analysis project Ga0335076, IMG submission 206717) | Soil microbial communities from Loxahatchee National Wildlife Refuge, Florida, United States - Lox_Sample_2.5 | ecosystem: Environmental > Terrestrial > Soil > Wetlands | place: USA...
GCCCCGACTTCCTGCGGAACGCCTTCCGGGTGGAAGGCCGCACCACGAGCGGCGGCTCCTTCTCGTGGAACGACGAGGCCGGCACGGGCCTCGGCAATGTCGAAGCCGACGCGCGCTGGCGCATCGCCGACGGCGGACGGAACGCGCCGTCCGTCGCGCTCGTCGGCCGCGTCTCGCTGCCCACCGCCACGCGGCCCTTCGACGGGAACGGCTTCGGAGGAGGCGGGCAGCTCGTCCTGCGCTCGCCGCTCGGGCGCTCCTTCGGCCTCTACGGCGGGGCCGGCTTCACCGTGCAGGAGCCCGGCCCGGTTCGCGGCGTCCTCTACACGCCGGCCAGGGTCCACGGGTTCCTCGCCCTGGAGTGGCGCGCCGCCCGGCGGCTCAGCCTGGTGGCGGAGACGGACGCCGCGAGCCGCCTCGTCGACGACATCGACTCCTACCCGGGCCTGCACTGGATCATCAACGTGACGGGCCGCCTCGACGTGGGCGCGCGCACCAGGCTGGATTTCGGGTTCACCGAGAACTTCAAGAGCCAGCTCTCGACCACCGACTTCGCCCTCTACCTCGGCCTGGGCCTCCGGCCGGGGCGCCGCGGCGGGCTACAATCCGCGCCATGAGCGCGCGCAGAGACGCGGCCGTCCTCGCCCTCGACCAGGGCACCACCGGATCCACCGCCCTCGTGTTCGGGCGCGAAGGCGAGGTCCTCGGCCGCGCCTACGCCGAGATCGAGCAGCACTACCCGTCGCCGGGCTGGGTCGAGCACGACGCCGAGGAGATCTGGCAGAAGAGCCGCCGCGTGGCCGCGGAGGCGATCGCGGCCTCCGGCCTCGGGCCGGGTGCGCTCCGCGCCGTCGGCATCACGAACCAGAGGGAGACGACCGTCCTCTGGGATCGGCGGACGGGCGACGCCGTCCACCGCGCGATCGTCTGGCAGAGCCGGCAGACCGCCGACGTCTGCGCCCGGCTGAAGGCGGCCGGCCACGAGCCTCTCTTCCACGAGCGCACCGGCCTCGTCCTCGACCCCTACTTCTCCGGCAGCAAGATCGCGTGGCTGCTCGAGCGCGACCCGGCGCTCCGCGCCCGCGCCGAGGCGGGCCACATCGCCTTCGGCACGATCGACACCTGGCTCATCCACCGCCTCACCGGCGGCCGAGTCCACGCCACGGACCCGACGAACGCGTCCCGCACGCTCCTCTACGACATCCACGCCCGCCGCTGGGATCCGGAGCTCCTCCGGATCCTCGGAGTCCCCGAGGCGATGCTGCCCGAGGTGCGCCCGAGCTCCGGCGCCTTCGGGGAGACCGCCGGCCACGACGGGATCCCGGCCGGAGTCCCGATCGCGGGCGACGCCGGCGACCAGCAGGCGGCGCTCTTCGGCCAGGGCTGCTTCGAGCCCGGGATGGCGAAGAACACCTACGGCACGGGCGCCTTCCTCGTCCTCAACACCGGCGATCGCCAGGTGATCAGCCGGCGAGGCCTGCTGACGACGCTGTGCTGCAACGCCCGCGGCCGGGCCGCCTACGCGCTCGAGGGCTCGGTCTTCGTCGCCGGCGCCGCCGTGCAGTGGCTGCGCGACGAGATGGGCCTCGTCGAGACCGCGGCGGAGACCGGCCCCATCGCCGAGGGCGTGGCCGACACCCACGGCGTCTACGTTGTCCCCGCCTTCACCGGCCTCGGCGCCCCGTACTGGGACCCTTCCGCCCGCGGGGCCATCCTGGGCCTCACGCGCGGGGCGGGCCGGGCCCACCTCGTGCGGGCGACCCTCGAGAGCCTCGCCTACCAGAGCCGCGACGTCATCGACGCGATGAACGAGGAGTCCGGCGTGCCGCTCCGCGAGCTGCGGGTGGACGGCGGCGCCGCGGCCAACGACTTCCTCATGCAGTTCCAGGCCGACATCCTCGGCGTCCCCGTGGACCGGCCCGCCCTCGTCGAGACGACGGCCGCGGGGGCGGCCTTCCTGGCCGGCCTCGGAGTGGGCCTCTGGAAGGACGCCGCGTCGCTCGCCTCGCGCCGCCGGCGGGACCGGCTCTTCACGCCCACGATGCCGGCCGAGAGGCGCGAGGCGCTCTACGCCGGCTGGAAAGAGGCGGTCGGGCGCGTGCGGAGCCGATAGGGCGCGGGCGAGGCAGGGCGCTCGGCGAGGCAGGGTGCTCGACGACGAAGGGCCATCGGCGAGGCCCGCCTCGCGCGGTTCCCGGCTCAGGCGATCCCGGCCACCTCGCGAAGGACGTCGTAGCGGTTGACGATGCCGACGAGCCTCCCCCCGTCCCGGACGAGCGCGGCCGGGGTCTCCTTCGAGAGGAGCGAGACGAGCCGGTCGAGGGGGACGTCCGCATCCACGACCGGGAAAGGCGCCCCCATCACCTCCGCCACCGGCCGGTCGAGGAGCTTCCCGTCCTCGAGGACACGGGCCATCAGGCCTTCGGTCAACGAGCCCACGCAGTCGTCCCCGTCCACGACCGGCAGCTGCGAGACTCCCCAGGTGCTGAGGAGGTTGAGGGCCTGCCGGACGTTGCCCGCGGGCCCGACCGAGACGAGGGGCGGCACCTCTTCGGGGTGGCGGCGCAGGAGCTGGCCCGCCGTGACGCGCTCGGCCTCCATCATCTGGTTCTCCCGCATCCACGTGTCGTCGTAGAGCTTGGAGAGGTACCTCTCCCCGGTGTCGCAGAGGATCGTCACCACGAGGGCTCCCGGGTCGTCGAGGCGCCGCGCCACCTCGAGAGCGGTGAACACGTTGAGGCCGCCCGAGCCCCCGATGAAGATCCCCTCCTCCCGCGTGAGGCGGCGCGCGGTGCGGAAGGCGTCCGCGTCGGTGACGGTCATCCACTCGTCCACCAGGGCGAAGTCGAGCGACGTCGGGATCTTGTCTCCCCCGATCCCCTCGACCTTGTACGGACCGCCCGCCCCCTTCTCGTGCGTGCGGGCGTACTCGCGGTAGATGGAGCCGTCGGGGTCGCCGGCGACGACCTTCACCGCCGGGTTTCGCTCCTTGAGGTACCGGCCGGCTCCGGTGACCGTCCCCCCGGTCCCCGGCGAGCAGACGAAATGGGTGACCTTCCCTTTCGTCTGCTCCCAGATCTCGGGCCCCGTCGTCCGGTAGTGCGCCTCCGGGTTGTCGGGGTTGTAGTGCTGGTTCGCGAAGATGGCCCCCGGCGTCCGGGCCACGATCGACCTCGCCTTCTGGATGTAGTACTCGGGGTGGTCGGGCGGAACCGCGGTCGGGACGACCACCACCTCGGCTCCGAACGCCCGCAGGAGGCGTATCTTCTCGCTCGACATCTTGTCCGGGATCGTGAAGATGCAGCGGTAGCCCTTGATCGCGGCGGCGATCGCGAGGCCGATCCCGGTGTTCCCGCTCGTGGCCTCGACGACGACCCCGCCCGGCCTCAGCTCGCCCCGCCTCTCCGCGCCCTCGATGATCGCGAGGCCGATGCGGTCCTTCACGGAGCCCCCCGGGTTCAGGTTCTCGGCCTTGCCGTAGAGGGGCGTGCGGATCCCGCGAGCGATGCGCCGGAGGCGGACGAGCGGCGTCCACCCCACCACGTCGACGATGTTGTCGTACGGTTCGAGGTTCCGTTCCATGATTCGGGGTCGTCGGGTCGATCCTCAGCATCTCACGCCGGCGCCGCCCCTGTCTCAGGCCTCGAGCGGCCCCACCTCGATGACCCGCATGGCTTTCCAGCGGCCGGTCCGGAAGCGCCGCCGCATCAGCAGGCCGAGCAGGAGGACGTAGAGGCTCGCCGTCGTCCAGGCGAAGTACACCCCCGCCCCGAGGGCGACGCAGCCCACCCACGCCGGCACCAGCATCGCGATCCAGGCCAGGACGAAGGTGAGGAGCATGGGGTGGACCGTGTCGCCCGCGCCGCGGAGGCCGGCCGCGTGGACGAGGTTCATCATGTCGAAGATGGAGTAGACGGCCACGAAGCGGAGGAGGACCGTCGCGACCTCGGCGATCCGCGGCCAGGTCGAAGGGTCGGCCCCGGCGCCGTACGGCGCGAGGAGGAGCGGCGCGCCGACGACGTAGAGGACGCCGCACGCCGCCATGTAGGCGAAGCTCATCGCGAGGGCGGAGCCGACGGCCCGCTCCGCGACGTCCGGCCGGCCGGCGCCGAGGTAGCGCCCGACGAGGGACGACACCGCGATCGCCAGGCCCACCATGGGCATGAAGACGATCATGTTGAGGTTGAAGGCGATGCCGCTCGCGGCCAGCTCCAGGGTGCCGATCCGGCCCACGATCACCATGAACACCGAGAAGGCGCCGATCTCCAGCGAGTACTGGAGGCCGGTCGGCATGCCGAACCGGACGAGCCGGGCGACGAGCCAGGGCTCGAGCCTCCAGCCGGCGAGGGTCCGGTACGTCCTCCGGAACTCGGGCCGGAAGACGATCGCTAGATAGACCGCCGAGCTCGCGACCTGGGAGAGGATCGTGCCGATCGCCGCCCCGGTCACGCCCAGCTCGGGGAAGCCGGCCTTGCCGAAGATGAGCAGGGTGTCGAGGACGACGTTGAGGGCGGTGGCGAGGACGTTGACCCGCAGCACGGTCCTCGTCTCGCCGCGCCCGGCGAAGAAGGTCGAGAGCGTGGCGGCGAGGACCACCGGGAAGGCGCCCAGCATGAGGGCCCGCGCGTACTCCACCTCGTACGCGCGGAGCTGCGGGCTGTGCCCGGCGAGGTCGAAGGCGGGTCCGGCGAGCGGGCTCAGGGCGGCGACGAGCGCGCCCGCGCCGGCGGAGAAGTAGATCCCCTGCCAGACCGCGGGACCGATCCGCTCCGGCCGCCCGGCCCCGAGGTACTGCGCGACGAACGTCGTGAGGTACTCGCCCGTGCCGGTGAACAGAGCCACGACCGTCCACACCGCGAACAGCCCGGTCACGGCGCCCGCCACCGCCTCCGGCGAGTACCAGGTCAGCAGGAGCCGGTTGACGAAGGTCTGGATCGTGAACGAGAGGTGACCGAGGATCAGGGGGTAGGCGAGGAGGGCGACCTCGCGGCCGCCGCCTTCCCCACGCCACAGGGCTCGGCCACGCTCCCGCCACGGCACGGCGCTCCCCCTTTCGGCAAACGCCGAGGCTAGCACGGCGGGGCCGCCTCCGCCCGCGTGCTAGCATCCGCTGATGACCGTCCACCCCCGGATCGCCGCGTCTCTCGTCGCGGCGCTCGCGGCGCCGGTGGCGGCGCAGGATCCTCCCCACCGCCTTCCCGGCGTCGAGACGTCGCGGGTCCTCCTCGAGGTGCGTGTGACCGATCCCGCCGGGCGAGCCCTGCCCGGGCTCACGTCCGCGGACTTCCGTCTCGAGGTCGACGGCCGGAGGGCTCCGGTCGAGACCGCGGTGTGGGTGGCCGAGGCTCCGACGGCGGCCCGCGCCCTCTCCCTGCCGGGCGCGCCGGCCGCCGTCTCCCTGGGCCGCCTCCTCGTCCTCCTCTTCCAGAAGGATTTCGAGGAGAGCCGGCTGAGCGGCCTCCTCCGGGCCGTCGGGCAGGCGAAGGAGCTTCTCGCCCCGCTCTCCCCGCGCGACCGGGTGGCGGTCCTCAGCTTCGACTCCCACCTGCGGCTCCACCTCGACTTCACGGCCGATCTCGACGCCGTGCGCCGCTCCCTCGACGAGTCCGTCCTCCTGCGCTGGCCGGGCCCGATCCTGCCCTCGGCGCCGCCCTCGCTCGCCGTGCTCCTCGACGGCCGGGAGGCCACAGACGCCGCCTCGCCGGAGCAGGCCCTCCTGGCCCTCGCCCGCGCTCTGGAGCGCACTCCGGAAGCGAAGACGATCCTGCTGTTCGGGTACGGCCTCGGCGAGCTCCGAGGCGGCCGGGTCGTCCTCGACGACGACTACGAGGCGGCCCGCGCCGCTCTCGACCGCGCCCGCGCCGCCGTCTTCTGCCTGGACGTCACGGACGCGGACTGGCATTCGCTCGAGGCCGGGCTCCGGCGCGTGGCCGAGGACACCGGCGGCCAGTACTTCAAGGTCAACGAGAACGCCGGCGCCGCCCTCTCGCGCGTGGCCGCCGCCCTCGCCGGCCACTACCTCGTCGCCTTCGAGCGCCCGGACGGCCCCCGGGGCGAGCACCGCGTGCGCCTCGCCCTCGCCGGACGAAGAGGCACCGTCCTCACCCGCGCGCGCTATGCGGATTGAGCCCGTCCTCACCGGAGACTCCATGTCGACTCCCTCCCGTCTCTCCGCCCTCCTCACGCTCGCCGCTTTCGCGGCCACGCACCTGGTCTGGGGACAGTCCCGGGACGGTCGGGACTGGTCCCGCGAGACCGCGCGGCCCGTTCCGGAGTGGGTCAGGGACGCGGTCGTGTACGAGGTGTTCCCGCGCGCGTTCTCGCCGGAGGGCACGCTCGCCGGCGTCACCGCCCGCCTCGACCACGTGCGCGACCTCGGGGTCACGGTCGTGTGGCTCATGCCGATCCACCCGATCGGCCTCGAGAAGCGCAAGGGCACGTACGGCAGCCCTTACTCGGTCCGCGACTTCTACGCCGTGAACCCCGACTACGGCACGGCCGAGGACCTGAAGCGCCTCGTGGCCGAGGCCCACGCCCGCGGCCTCAAGGTGATCCTGGACATCGTCGCCAACCACACGTCCTGGGACAGCGTGATGATGGCGACGCCGTCCTTCTACGTCCGGGACGCGCAGGGCCGTGTGCAGCCACCGAACGCCGACTGGACGGACGTGGCGAGGCTCGACTACACGAGCCCGCAGACCCGGGCGTACGTGATCAGCATGATGGCGCACTGGCTGCGCGACTACGGGTTCGACGGCTTCCGCTGCGACGTGGCCGGTCTCGTCCCGACCGACTTCTGGGAAGAGGCGCGGCCGAAGCTCGAGGCCGTGCGCCCGGACCTCTTCCTCCTCGCCGAGTGGGCCACTCCCGACCTCCTGGCCCGGGCCTTCGACGCCGACTACGCCTGGCCCTTCCACGCCGCGCTCAACCGGGTGTTGTCCCTGGGCGCTCCGGCCTCGGAGATCCGCGCGGCCTGTGAGGAGGAGCGGCGGAGCTTCCCGAGGGGCTCGCTCCACCTCCGCTTCTCCGACAACCACGACGAGAAGCGGGCGATCGTCCGCTTCGGCGAGCCGGCCGCGATCGCCGCCCAGGCCCTCGTCCTCACGATGGACGGGGTGCCGCTCGTCTACAACGGCATGGAGATCGGCGACACCGCCGAGTCCGGGGGACCGGCGCTCACCGAGCGCGTCCCGATCTTCTGGCCCATCGTCGCGCGGCGGCCCGAGTTTCCCGCGTTCTACCGAGAGATGATCGCGCTCCGGAGGAGCCATGCCGCCCTGCGCCGGGGCGACACGGCGTGGGTGGCGTCATCCGAGCCCGATCGGGTCGTCTCGTTCGTCCGCCGGGGCGGCGGCGAGGACGTCCTCGTCACCGTCAACCTCTCGAGCCGGCCGTGGAGCGGCACGGTCCAGCCGCCGGCCGGAGGTCCCTTTGCCGAGATCACCCCGAAGGTGCCGCTTCCCCAGCAGCCCGGGGGCGGCACCCCGGACCGCGAAATGCGCAAAGTGGAGCTGCCCTCCCTCGCCCTCGACCCGTGGGGCTTCCGGGTCTTCAGCCGGCCGCGGCCGTGACCCCGATCCCGCCCGGCCGCAGGCGTGACCTTCCGGGCCCTGGCGGCCGCGGCGCGGCCATGGTCACCTAACCCGCCACCTCCGACTCCGCCACCCGCAGCTCGGCCCCGCCTCCGTCGACGGTCAGGGACCGGGCGAGGCGCAGGGACAGGTCGAGACCTTCCTCGCGGGACTTCGACCCCAGCAGCGACTCGGCGAGCTGTGCGTGCGTCTCGGGTCGGGGGTCGCCGAGCAGGCGCTCGAGGGGCGAGGCCGGGGGCGGGGCCTGCAGCCGCGATTGCAGCAGCGGGTGCTCGCGGGCCTGCTGCGCGTACTCCGCCTCCGGGAGCGCGAGGTAGCGGCAGAAGAAGTTGAGATGCCAGGGGAGGAATCGCATCGCCCTCCTCCGGCCCCGCTCGTCCTCCCCGAAGTGCTCGCGCAGCAGCTCCACGAAGCGCCAGAGGACGGCGAACCGCTCCTCCGGCGTGGGGAGCCAGGTCGCGCCGGTCCTGACCTCGCGGAAGAGCCAGGGCTTGATGAGGGCGCCCCGCCCGAGCATGACCGAGCGCACGCCGGAGCGCGCCCGGCGCTCGCGGGCTTCGTAGGCGGTCAGGATGTCGCCGTTGCCGATGACGGGCACACCGCGCTCCGCGGCCACCTTCCCGACCAGGTCCCAGTCCGCCGCCTTGCTGTAGCGCTGCTCGCGGGTCCGCCCGTGGATCGCGATCGCGTCCGCCCCGCCGTCCTCGCAGGCCCGGGCCACCTCCGCGACGTTGACCTTGTCCTCGTGCCAGCCCGCCCGGAGCTTCACCGTCACCGGGATGGCGACTGCCGCCTTCATCGCGGCCACGAGCCGGCCGAGGCGCGTGGGCTTCCGCAGCAGGCTCGCCCCGAGCCCCCGCCGCGTCATCTGGTCGATGGGGCAGCCGCAGTTGAGATCCACGAACCTCGCCCCGCGCGACTCGGCGAGCCGCGCGCCCTCGGCCAGGCTGTCCGCCTTCTTGTCCGCGAGCTGCGCGCCAAAGAAGCGCTCGTCGGGATGGCTCTTCAGGAGGGCGAACTCGCTCGCGTGGCCGCGGAGGAGCTTCCTCACGACCGCCATCTCCCCCACCGTCACCTCCGCCCCCATCTCCACGCAGAGCCTCCGGAAGGGCAGGTTCCCGCCGACGGTGAGCGGGGCGAGGACGACCTTGTCCTGGAACGGCGACGGCGCGCTCACGGGTCGATGAGGCCCAGCCGGCCCACGGCCGGCGCTCCCGAAGGAGCCGGGGTGGCCGGGGCCGCCTCCGCGGTCTCTCCCTCGCCCGGGGCCAGGAAGAGGTTCGCGACGAGCCCGTGCTGCCGGTCGTACATCTCGCGGTAGCGCCCGCCGGCGGCGTGCAGCTCCGCGTGGCTGCCGCGCTCCACGACCCGGCCCTTCTCCACGACGAGGATCTGGTCCGCCCTGCGGATGGTCGAGAGCCGGTGCGCGATGACGAAGGTCGTCCGGCCCTTCATGAGCCAGGCGAGCCCCTCCTGGATGAGCGCCTCCGACTCCGAGTCGAGGCTCGACGTGGCCTCGTCGAGGATCAGGATACGGGGGTCGGCGAGGACCGCGCGCGCGATCGCCACCCGCTGGCGCTGGCCGCCCGAGAGGCGCACGCCCCGCTCCCCGACCACGGTGTCGTACCCGTCCGCGAACGCCTCCGCGAACTCGTCCACGTGCGCGACGCGGCAGGCCGCGAGGACCTCGTCCTCGCCGGCCGTCGGCCGCGCGAAGGCCACGTTCTCCCGGATCGTCCCATCGAAGAGGAACGTCTCCTGGAGCACGACGCCGAGGTGGCGGCGGTAGGAGTCGAGCCGCACGAGGGCGAGGTCCGTCCCGTCCACGAGGACGCGGCCGTCGGCCGGCGTGTAGAAGGCGCAGACGAGGCCGATGACCGTGGACTTGCCGGCTCCCGACGGCCCGACGAGGGCGGTGACCGTCCCCGGCCTCGCGTGCAGCGAGACGCCGTGCAGGACGGTCTCTCCAGTCCGGTAGGCGAAGCCGACGTCCTCGAAGACCACGTCGCCGCGCAGCGCGGAAAGCGTCGCCGTGCGCCGGGAGTCCTCGTCCTCCGGCCGCTCGTTCAGGATCTCCCGCGTCCGCTCCAGGCCGGCCAGCGCCTCCGTGAGCTGGGAGCCGATCGTGGCGATCTGGAAGAACGGCCCGACCAGGAAGCCCAGGAGAACGGTGTAGGTGAAGAACGAGCCCACCGTCATGCGGCCCGCGAGGATCTCCCGCGCCCCGACGTACATGACGCCCGATCCGACGAGGCCGAGGAGCACCGTCGAGGCGAGCGAGAGGGCCGAGGTCGTGGCGAGGGTCTGGAACACGTTCTCGAGGATTCGGCGGACGCCCCCCGCGAAGACGGAGGCCTCGCGCGCTTCCGCGTGGTAGCCCTTGACCACCCGGATGCCCCCGAGCGTCTCGGTCAGGCGGCCGGTCACCTCGGCGTACAGGCGGCCGCGCTCGCGGAAGACGGGACGCAGCGTCCAGAAGCCCCGGAAGACGACGAGACCGAACGCCGCGAGCGCCCCGAGCGTGAGCAGCGTGATCCGCGGGCTCAGGCGCACCATCATCGCGAAGGCCAGGCTCGCGGTCAGGAGGCCTCCGGCGAACTCGATGAGTCCGGTGCCGACCAGGTTCCGGAGCCCCTCCACGTCGTACATGATCCGCGACACGAGGTCGCCCGTCTGGCGCGCGTCGTGGAAGGCGACCGGCAGCCGGCCCACGTGCTCCTCCACCCGGACGCGCATGTCGGCGATCAGCTTCTGCGCGGCCTTGGAGACGAGCTGCACCAGGGCGAAGGAGCCGAGGCCCTGGACGGCCGTCGCGCCCACGACGGCCGCCACGAGCGGGAGGAGGAGCTCCACGTGACGGCGGCCGATCACGTCGTCGATCAGGTACTTGGTCGACGCGGGAAGGACGAGGCCGGCGACCCGGCTGACGGCCATGAGCAGGAGGGCCAGGGCCAGGAGCCCGCGGCGGGGCTTCACGAGGGCCCAGACGTCGGGCAGCAGGGCCCGCAGGCGCTCGGGCTTCCGGCCCCGGGCCGACTGCTGCGACAGCCGGCTCACGACCCGGGCGCCTCCCCTCACCGCATCATTCTACCGTGGCGCACACGCGGCCGGCCGAAGCGGCCGACGGATCGGCCCGCTTCGGGGCGTCGAGCAACAGCAGAAGAGGGAACGGAACGGACGCGTAAGGGGGAGTACTGCCGGCGGTTCGGACACCGGAACGCCGGAACGGCCGGATCCGCCCGCGCTCCGCGCGGGCGAGCCGTCAGGCGGCGCGGGTTCGTGCGCGACGCGCCGCCTTCGGAGCCCTTCGCCGCTCGGCCCCGCGGGCCGCGCGCAGCTTCTCGATCATGCGCCCCATGACGTCGGTCCTGCCGCAGCGCAGGCAGGCGACGACCGGGCGGTCCAGCCGGTGCAGGAACTTCTCCCCGCAACGGCACTCGACGAGGAGGGCGATGAAGTGGCGGGTCGGTCGATGGTGCAGGATCCTCATCACGCCGGCTGGACACGCAAGCGGCATACCGGCCGACCGGCGTTGAGAGCCAACGACTTGTGGCTCGGCTGTCCGTTTTCCCGACGAGAGAGGGCTGTCCGACTGGCGGCCTCCCCACGGGCGAAACCCTTGCGCGAGGGGGCCGCCCGAACCTGCCCTTCGGCAGCGATCGCGCCGAAAGGCCGGATTTGGGCTGGCCCCGTTCGTGCTTCAGCCTGTGCCGGCATGTATCCGATACTCGAAGCTCGCCCCCTCGCCCCGGACGTCAAGCTCTTCCGCATCCAGGCTCCCCGCGTCGCCCGCAAGAGGCAGGCGGGCCAGTTCGTGATCCTCCGCGTCCACGAGCACGGCGAGCGGATTCCCATCACGATCGCCGCCTCGAACGCCGAGCGGGGCGACGTCACGATCGTCGTCCAGGGCATCGGCAAGACCACGAAGCTCCTGAACTCGCTCGGGAGGGGTGACGCGATCCTCGACGTGGTCGGACCCCTCGGGAAGCCGTCGGAGGTCGAGCGGTTCGGCACGGCCTGCGTCATCGGCGGTGGCGTCGGCGCCGCGATCGCGTACCCCACCGCCGTCGCCCTCAAGCAGGCCGGCAACCGCGTCATCTCGATCCTCGGCGGGCGAACGCGCGATCTCGTCATCCTCGAGGACGAGATCCGCGCCACGAGCGACATCCTCCACGTCACGACCGACGACGGCAGCTACGGCGAGAAGGGCCTCGTGACCGACAAGCTCAGGGGCCTGATCGAGGGCGGGGAGCGAATCGACTACGTCCTCGCCATCGGCCCGATCCCGATGATGCGGGCCGTGGCCGAGACGACCCGGCCCCACGGCATCAAGACCGTGGTCAGCCTCAACTCGGTCATGGTCGACGGAACCGGGATGTGCGGCGGATGCCGGGTGACCGTGGACGGCCGGAGCCAGTTCGCGTGTGTCGACGGGCCGGAGTTCGACGCCCACCGGGTGGACTTCCAGAACCTGGCGAACCGCAATGCGATGTACCGCGAGATGGAGTCGCGGGCGCTCCTCGCGTTCCTCGACCACCCGGAGAAGGACCTCGACCTCGTGCCCGGCCACGAGTGCCGACTGCTCGCCCAGGTGGGAGGGTCCCACCCGCTCGAGCCCTCCGCCGTGTCCGGGGGGGACTGCCGATGACGAACACTCTCTCCCCCAAGGAGCGGGTCAAGATCCCCCGGCAGAGGATGCCGGAGCAGGAGGCCACGCTCCGGCGGCACAACTTCCAGGAGGTGAACCTCGGCCTCGCCGCCGCCGTGGCCGCGACCGAGGCCTCGCGCTGCATCGAGTGCGCGCACCCGGCCTGCGTCAAGGGCTGTCCGGTCGGGGTCAAGGTCCGGGAGTTCGTGGACCTCGTGCTGAAGCAGGACTACCAGGCAGCCGCGGCGAAGATGCGGGAGGACAACGTGCTGCCCGCGGTGACGGGCCGCGTGTGCCCGCAGGAGGACCAGTGCGAGGGTGCCTGCGTCATGGGGAAGAAGTTCGACCCCCTGGCGATCGGCTACCTCGAGCGGTTCATCGCCGACTGGGAGGCGGCGTCGGGCGAGGTCGGCCTCCCGCCCCGCGCGCCGGCCACCGGACGCAAGGTGGCCTGCGTGGGCAGCGGCCCCGCCTCGCTCACCGCCGCCGGGGACCTCGTCCAGAAGGGTCACGACGTGACCGTCTTCGAAGCCCTCCACGAGATCGGGGGCGTCCTCGTCTACGGCATCCCCGAGTTCCGCCTCCCGAAGGACATCGTCCGCCGCGAGGTCGAGAACATGGCGAAGATGGGCGTGCGCTTCGAGACGAACGTCGTCGTCGGCCGCGCGGTCACGATCGACGAGCTCATGCACGAGGAGGGCTTCGACGCCGTCTTCGTGGCGACCGGGGCCGGCTTGCCGAAGTTCCTCGACGTGCCCGGGGAGAACCTGAACGGCGTCTACTCGGCGAACGAGTTCCTCTCCCGCGTCAACCTGATGAAGGCCTACCGCTTCCCCGAGTACGACGAGCCCATCTACGACTGCCGGGGGAAGAACGTGGCCGTGATCGGGGGCGGCAACACCGCCCTCGACGCCATCCGCACGTCCCTCCGCCTGGGCGCCGCCAAGGCCATGATGCTCTACCGCCGCTCGGAGGCCGAGATGCCGGGCCGCGCGGAGGAGATCCACCACGCGAAGGACGAGGGCGTGGAGATCCACACCCTCACCCACCCGGTCGCGTTCCTGGGCGACGAGAGGGGCTGGCTGCGGGGCGCCCGCTGCATCCGGATGGCCCTCGGCGAGCCCGACGACTCGGGCCGGCGGCGGCCGGTGCCGGTGGAGGGCTCCGAGTTCGAGATCCCCCTCGACGTGGCGATCGTGGCCGTGGGCACGGGACCGAACCCGCTCGTGCAGTCCACGACCCCCGACCTCGCCACGAACAAGAAGGGCTACATCGCCGTCGCCGACCAGGAGACGCTCCGCACCTCGAAGACGGGCGTCTTCGCCGGGGGCGACATCGTGACCGGGGCCGCCACCGTCATCCTGGCCATGGGCGCCGGCCGCAAGGCCGCCCGGTCGATCGACGAGTACCTGCGGACCGGCATCTGGTAGCCACCCCCGCCGCCTGACGTCGGGCCGGGCCCGGGGCTCACGGCGTGACGCCGACGAACGAGAACACCATGAAGACACGCGAGCCGGCGGCCGTGCCGGCGCGCGCCGAAGGACGAAACGTCCACGCTCGGGCCGCGTCGAGAGCGGCCGAGTCGAAGGGGCTTCCCGGAGCGACGATCCGGGCCGAGGTCACCCTCCCCTGGTCGGAGACGTCGGCTTCCAGGACGACCTTTCCGCTGCCCACCACGTTGGCCGGGTACGGCGGGACCGCGACGTGCGTCGGCCAGGGGAGCGCGTCGGGAGCCGTGGTGGTCTCGTAGCGCGGACTCTCGGGCGTGGGGATGCTCAGGGCGGGCGGCCGGAAGAACCCGATCACGAGCACCCGGGCGCGGACGGAGCGCCCGTTCTCGCGGGCCGGCTCGAACCGCCAGCCGCGGACCGCCTCGCGGAGCTGCGCTCCGTAGGGCGGCAGGTCCTGGACGAGAGAGGCGCCCGCCACCGCTCCGTGGGCGTCGAGCGTCACGTCGCAGGCGGCGATCCCGCCCGACATGACGTTCCACGGTTCCGCCCCGATCGTGCCCCGTACCAGGCGGGGCGGCTGCCCGGCGGCCTCGACCGCGGCCGCCGCACCGAGGAGGACGAGTGTCGGCCCGAGAGCCCGCATGCGCGACCCTCCTTGAGGCCCCTCCTCAACGTACGCGGCCAACGCCGCCCGGGTCAAGGCAGGCGCGTCCGGCGTTCCCTGCCGTCGTCCCGGCCCGGCGTCCCGCCTTGGCCGGCCGGGTCAGAGCAGCCGGCGGGCTCGTGCCGCTTTCCGCAGCTCCTCCCGGAAGTCCGGGTGAGCGCACTCGATGAGGGCGCACGCCCGCTCGCGGAGGGACTTGCCGAAGAGGTTGGCGACGCCGTACTCCGTGACCACGTACTGGACGTCGGCGCGGCTGGTCACCACGCCCGAACCCTCGGCGAGCGCGTCCACGATGCGGGAAACGGCGCCGTCCCTGGCCGTCGAGGGAAGGGCGATGATGGGCTTTCCGCCCCGCGCGCGCCGGGCGCCGCGGATGAAGTCCACCTGGCCCCCGAAGCCCGAGTAGATCGCCCGCCCCATCGAGTCCGCGCACACCTGCCCGGTGATGTCGATCGCGATCGCGGAGTTGATCGCCACCATCCGGTCGTTCTGGGCGATCACGAACGGGTCGTTCACGTAGTCGGTGGGGTGGAACTCGACGAAGGGGTTGTTGTCCAGGAAGTCGAATGTCTTCTTCGAGCCGAGGACGAACGAGGAGATGATCTTGCCTTTGTGGAGGCTCTTCGCCTCCCCGGTGACGACGCCGCTCTCGAAGAGCTCCACGACGCCGTCCGAGAACATCTCGGTGTGGATCCCGAGGTCCCGCTTCTCCTTCAGGAAGAGGAGCACCGCGTCCGGGATCTCGCCGATGCCCATCTGGAGCGTGGACCCGTTCTCGATGAGGTCGGCCACGCTCCTCCCGATGGCCCGCGCCACCTCCCCCACCTCGGTCACCATGGGCAGCTCGATGACCGGCCGGTCGATCTCGACGACGTGGGTGAGGCGCGAGACGTGGATGAAGCAGTCCCCGAGCGACCGCGGCATCCGACGGTTGACGAGGGCCACGACCGCGCGCGCCGACTCCGCCGCCGCCTTGGTGCACTCGACGCCCACGCCGTAGGAGCAGAAGCCGTGCTCGTCGGGGGGCGAGATCTGGATGAAGGCCACGTCGACGGGGATCGTCCCCGAACGGATGAGGCCGGGGATCTCGGACAGGAAGACCGGGACGAAGTCGGCCCGGCCCTCGTTCACGGCCTGCCGGACGTTCGGGCCGGTGAAGAGGGCGCGGTGGCGGAACGAGCCGGCGTACCTGGGGTCGACGTGGTCCGCGGCCCCGAAGGTGAGGAGGTGGGTCACCTCGACGTCGTGGAGCTCGTCCGCCCGTCCGACGAGCGCCTTGAGCAGCTCCTCGGGGTTGTTGCACCCGGCGTGCAGCCAGACGTGGTCGCCCGGGCGGACGACCTTCACCGCCTGCTCGGCGCAGGTGACCTTGCGGCGGTAGGTCTCGGTCCAGCTCATCGCCGCTGCTCCTCGGACAAGGGCAGCCGCCACCACTCGACCCCGAAGCTGCGGGCGAGCCGCTCGCTCGCGCAGCGGCCCCGGTAGACGTAGGTCCCGCGGGCGAGGTCGGGACGGGCGCGGAGGGCGGCGTCGAGCCCCTCGTCGGCCACCGCCTGGAGGTAGGGGAGGATGGCGTTCGTGAGGGCCTGGGTCGCGGTCCGGGCCGCGCCGGAGGGCAGGTTCGGGATGCACATGTGGAGGATGCCGTCCACCTCGTAGGTGGGGCTCGTGAAGGTCGTGGGCCGCGACGTCTCGAAGCAGCCCCCCATGTCGATCGCGAGGTCGACCACGACCGAGCGCGGCTTCATGAGGCGCAGCATCGCGCGGGTCACGAGGATCGGCGCGCGCTGCTCGCGCACCGCCACCGCGCCCAGGACGAGGTCGGCGAAGGAGAGGGCCTTCTCGACGTTCGGCGGCGTGGCGAGCATGGTGGTCACGGCCGACGGCAGGTGGGAGGTGGCGTCGCGGAGGTGGGCCACGCTCACGTCGAGGAGGGTCACCTGCGCCCCCAGGCCGAGTGCGGCCCGCGCCGCGGCCCGGCCGAGAACGCCGGCGCCGAGGACGACGAAGTTCGCCGGCGGCACGCCCGGCACGCCGCCGAGCAGGATGCCCTTGCCCCCGAACTCGTTCAGCAGGAGGCCGCTGCCCACGACGACGGCCAGGGTTCCCGCAATCTCCGACATCGAGGTCCGGACCGGGGCGTGGCCGGCGTCGTCCTCGATCGTCTCGATCCCGATCGTGGTCGCCTCGCGCTCCGTGAGCGCGCGGAAGTCCTCGGGCCGGACGGCCGGAAGGGCCCAGAAGCCGAAGACCACCTGGTCCTTCTGGAGGAGCGCGTACTCCTCGGGAGCAGGGGCGTAGACCGTCGCCACGAGCCCGGCCCGCGCGAAGACCTCGTGCCGGCTGTAGGCGATCTGCGCTCCCGCCGACTGATAGTCTGGATTCGGGTGGCCGGCGGCGAGCCCGGCGTCCGACTCCACCCAGACCCGGTGCCCCCTCTGCACGAGGGTCCGCACCCCGGACGGGGCCAGGGCCACGCGGTGCTCGCGCAGCCTCGTCTCCTTCGGGATTCCGATGTCCATTGGGAAGCCTCCGCCCGGGATCGGCGCTCGCCGAGGGTCCTTCTAGCCCGCCTGCAGCCGGCCGCGCAGACCCTCGAGGATGGACGTCACCTTCCGGCACTCGTCGCAGGCCGCGTCGGGTGAGGGGCAAGGGGCGCCGTCCGCCTGCGCCTCCGTGCACCTCGGATCGGCGACGAAGTCGGCCAGCTCGCTCACGAGCGTGGTCATGAGATCCCGGAGACGGCTCGGCGGGACGGCCCGCAGGGCCAGGACGAGACGCGCCTCCTCGGGGGTGAGCGCCCCCAGCGACACCCCGCTCATGCGTCCCCCCTTCCCGCCTCCGCCGCCTTCCTGACCCCCCAGGCGAACGCCTCCTCGTTGAACGGGACGAGGGCGCACTTGTCGGCGAGGGCCTGGCGGATCGCGGTGAGGAACGTCTCCCTCGGGAAGAGCCGCGTGGCCTCCTGGAGGGCGCCCAGGGCCACGATGTTCTTGACGATGATCTTCCCGAGGTCCGCCGCGATCTGGGCGAACGGGACGCCCACGGTCCTCACGCCCGGCCGCGAAGGCGGCACGGAGGTCACGACGGAGCTGTCGTACACGACCACCCCGCCTTCGAGGACGTGGGGAGCGAACTTCGCGACGCTCGGCGCGTTGAAGGCCACGAGGACGTGGGGGTCGGGCGCGGCCGGCGAGAGCACCTCCGCCTCCGCGATCCGCACGTCGGCGTACGAGGTGCCTCCGCGCGACTCGGGGCCGTAGCTCGGGATGTGGGTCGCGTCGAAGCCCTCGTTGATGGCGGCCCGGGCGATGAGGAGGGCCGCGGTCTGGGCCCCGTCCCCCCCGGCTCCGGCCAGCTTGATGCCGATGTCGCGGCCCCAGCTCGTCCGCGGGAAGCCGTCGCAGAACCGCGGGGTCTTCTCCTTCGTCCCCCCGATCACGTCGAGCATCTTGCCGGGCATGAAGTTCGGGGTCGGGGGAAGGGGCCAGGCCTCGTCGGGAACCGCGTCCTTCTTCACGCCGAGCGGGAACATCGGGAGCATCTGCTCCTTCACCCACTTCTCCGTCTCGAGGGGCGTCAGCTTCAGGTGGGTCGGGCACTCGGCGAGGACCTCGACGAACGAGAAGCCCTTGCCCTCCACCTGCAGCCGGATCGCCTTCCGGATCGCCTTCTCCGCCTTCACGCGGTTCTTGGCGTCGAAGAGGGCCACCCTCTCGACGTAGACCGGCCCGTCGAGCCCCGCCATCAGCTCCGCCACCTTGAGCGGCTGGCCGGTGAAGCGGGTGCGCCCGTAGGGGCTCGTGGCCGTCTTCTGGCCCATGAGCGTCGTCGGGGCCATCTGACCGCCCGTCATCCCGTAGATCGCGTTGTTGATGAAGACGACCGTGATCGGCAGGCCGAGCTGGGCGACGCTCACGATCTCGGCGAGGCCGATCGACGCGAGGTCCCCGTCGCCCTGGTAGCTGATGACGATCGACTCCGGGTTCGCGAGCTTGTGGCCGAGGGCCACCGCCGGGGCCCGGCCGTGGGCGGCCTGGGTGTTGCCGACGTCGAGGTAGTAGTAGAGGAAGACGCTGCAGCCGACCGGGGAGACGGCGACCGTGCGGTCCTGGATCCCGAGCTCCTCGATCGCGTCCGCGACGTACTTGTGGGCGAGGCCGTGCCCGCAGCCCGGGCAGTACGTGGTGCTCCGCCCCTTCAGGCCCGCGCCGTGGTCGTGGCGCTCGAACTTCTCGTAGAAGACGCTCATGCCACCACCTCCGCCACCGGCGCCCGGACGCCGGCCAGCACGCGATCCACGATCTCGCGCTGCTGCGGGAGGACCCCGCCGTAGTGCTGGACGCTCTCGACCCGCGGGAGGACGAGGCCGTTCCGGCTCACCGCGAGCCGCAGCTCGTCCTCGAGCTGTCCGTGCGAGGCCTCGACCATGACGATCCGCTGGGCCCGGCGGAGGAGGGGCGCGAGGGCGTCGATCGGGAACGGCCAGAGGGTGAGCGGCCGGAAGAGGCCGGCCTTCACCCCGCGGCCCCGCAGCGTCTCCACCGCGCCCTTCGCCATCCGGGCCGGAGTGTTGCAGGCGACGACCAGGACGTCGGCGTCCTCGCAGCGGAAGAGGTCCGCCCGCTGCTCGGCGGCCGCGATCGCGGCGTACTTCCGGTTCAGGTGCTCGTTGTGCGCCTCGAGGTCGGCCTCGGCGAGGTAGATCGAGCAGATGAGGTTCTGGCGGTGCGCCCTGTCCCCGGGCACCGCCCACGCCGGCATCCCCGGCTTCACCATCTCGCGGGGCAGGTCGACGCGGCCCGTCATCTGGCCGAGATATCCGTCGCAGAGCAGCACGACGGGGTTCCGGTACTCGAAGGACAGGTCGAAGGCGAGCATCGTCAGGTCGAGCATCTCCTGCGGCGTCGCCGGCGTGAGGACGATCGCGTGGGTGTTGCCGTGGCCCAGGCCCCGGCACGCCAACTTGATGTCCGACTGCTCGGGAGCGATGTTCCCGAGGCCGGGGCCGCCGCGCATGACGTCGACGAAGACGCCCGGCACCTCGGCGCCGATCATGTACGAGATGCCCTCGAGCATGAGGCTGAAGCCGGGCGAGGAGGTGAAGGTCATGGCTCGCAGGCCCGCCCCGCCGCAGCCGTACATCATGTTGACCGTAGCCACCTCGCTCACCGCCTGCACGAACGAGCCGTCGAGCTGCGGGAGGAGCTTGGCCATCAGCTCGGCGCCCTCGGTCGAGGGCGTGATCGGGTAGCCGAAGAAGTGCCGGCAGCCCGCGAGCAGGGCTCCGATCGAGGACGCGTACGTCCCCTTCGTCACGAGGGGCTGCGTCTCGGGCAGGGGCAGGCGCACGTCGGGGAGGTCCACGGGCGCCTCGGACGGGAGGGGTTTCCTCCCGAAGAGCGCGGCCGGGTCCTGGATCTCGAAGTCCGCGCCCGGCTCGGGCATGAGTCCGTAAGGCTCGGGACACGCGGTCAGGCAGAGGCCACAGGCCGAGCAGTTCTCGAGGTGGAGGACGACCGGGATGAGCCCCGTCTGGGGGTTGATCTCGGTGCCCGTCTCGATGCAGTGCCGGGCGCAGGCCTCGATGCATCGCCCACAGCCCTTGCAGTACTCAGGCAGGAGGAAGGGCTTGGGCCTCTCCGCAGTCGTGGACATGCGCAGGTCCCCTTTCAGCGTCCAAAGGGTGCAAACTCCTCGCCAGGCGTCCCATGCCATCCATCAGTGGCATAGCAGGCATGACCTCGGCGACGCCCGCAACTCTTGCGTGCATCGCCGAAAACGCCGGAAGATCTGCACAATCAATAGGCTGCGGCCAGGCGTGGTCAGACCAACACGCCGGCGAGGCGAGGCCCCCTCGACGTCTTGGCACGCGCGGCTCAACGCAGGCTGAAGCCGGCTTCCCGCACGTCCCTCGAATTGCCGCCGACGAAGACCTTGAACGCCCCCGGCTCGGCCTCCCATCGGCCGCTCGCCGTGTAGAACGCGAGGTCCTTGGCCGCCAGCGTGAACGCGACCTCTCGCGACTCCCCCGGCGCGAGGGCGACCTTCTGGAAGCCCTTCAGCTCCTTCACCGGCCGGGTGAGGCTGCCAACGAGGTCGCGGACGTAGAGCTGGACGACCTCCGTCCCCGCCCGCTTGCCCGTGTTGGTCACCGTCGCCGAGACGCGAAGCGAGCCGTCGCGGCCGATCTCGAGCGCGCTCACCTTCGGCTCGGAGTACGAGAACGTCGTGTAGCTGAGCCCGTAGCCGAACGGGTAGAGCGGGTCGTTCGGCATGTCGTTGTACGACGACCAGGTCACGCCCGGCTCGGGGCCGGGGCGGCCGGTGCTCTTGTGCGCGTAGGTCATCGGCAGCTGGCCGACGTGACGGGGGAAGCCGACCGGCAGCTTCCCGGACGGGTTGTACTCGCCGAAGAGGACGTCGGCGACGGCGTGGCCAGCCTGCGAGCCGCCGAACCACGCCTCCAGGATCGCCGGCGCGTTCTCCCCCGTCCAGCCCAGCACGAGCGGCCGGCCGCTCATGAGAACGACGACCACCCGCTTGTTCGCGGCGATCACGGCCCGGAGCAGCTCCTCCTGGAGGCCCTTCAGGCCGATGTCCGCCTGGCTGCGCCCCTCGCCCGACTGGAACGCATCCTCGCCGACGGCCACGACGACGGCGTCGGCCGCGCGGGCGGCCTCGACCGCGGCCGGGATCCCGGACCGGTCGGTCGTATCGAGGGTCAGCCGCGCCCCGAAGTTGCGCGCGCCCGTCGACAGCCTGACGCCCTCGGCGTAGACGACGCTCGTCCCCGAGGAGACGGCCGCCTTCACCCCTTCGAGGAGCGACACGGCCGAGTTCGACTCCGCATGGGCGCGCCAGTTGCCGAGCGGCGAGTCCTTGTCCGCGGCCAGCGGGCCGATCACCGCGATCGTCTTCGCGC
>Ga0335076_10001729_pt1 | contig 21262 bp, 10 predicted proteins | sample Lox_Sample_25_FD_206717 | JGI IMG/M metagenome (GOLD analysis project Ga0335076, IMG submission 206717) | Soil microbial communities from Loxahatchee National Wildlife Refuge, Florida, United States - Lox_Sample_2.5 | ecosystem: Environmental > Terrestrial > Soil > Wetlands | place: USA...
TGAAAACAATGAAAGTGCAGATGTTGAAGGGAAGAGAATTCTCAAAAGATTTCGGGACAGACACGGCTGGATATATTTTGAACGAACAGGCGTTGAAAAAAGTAGGATATAAAAATCCAATCGGCAGCCGGTTAACCTTCTGGGGTAAGAAGGGAACCATTGTAGGCATAGTAAAGGATTTCCATTTTAATTCTCTCCACGTCCCTGTAAATGCACTCGTGTTGCGGCTTGGTGAAATGGATGACTGGGGAAATGTGCTGGTGAAAACGCAACCTGGTAAAACCAAAGAAGCTTTGGCCAGCCTTGAAAAATTGTGTAAACAGTTAAATCCCAGATTCCCATTTACATACCAGTTTTCTGACCAGGAATATCAAAAACTTTATACAAGTGAGCTAATGATAGGAAAGCTTTCCAATTGTTTTGCATTCCTCGCCATATTTATTTCCTGCCTTGGTCTTTTGGGATTGGCAATGTTCACGGCAGAACAAAGAACAAAAGAAATCGGGATACGCAAAGTGTTGGGAGCAAGCATTGGATCTGTGTTTGCGCTGCTCTCGAAAGAATTTCTGCTGCTAGTTTTCATCGCACTGCTCATTGCATCCCCGCTCGCGTGGTTTGCCATGACCAAATGGCTGGAAGAATATGCATACAAAACGCAGATCAGCTGGTGGATGTTTGCGATAGCCGGAATTGCAGCTATTGTTATTACACTCATGACAGTAAGCTTCCAGGCAATCAAAGCAGCCGTGGCAAATCCGGTGAAGAGTTTGAGAACAGAGTGAAGACATTGAAACAAACCTCCGGGGTTCTCTGGAACCCCGGAGGTTTCTGCTAATAGTCATCGATACTGTCAACTAAAAACTATAAACTAAATATCAAACACATGAAAAAGCAACTTATCATTACAATGATCACATTACTCGCTATTGGGGCGAGTGCGCAACACGGAACTCCGTACCTGACCAAATCACTTGCCAGCGAATCGGTGAAGGAAGTAGAAGCTTCAACGCAGGGAGGAAGCATTTCTGTTTCGGGAGTGGCTGTCGCAGACACCAAAGTGGAGGTATATATTTCAGGAAACGGGAGGGTTTTTGATCTTTCAAAAGACGAAATCAAAAAAAGGCTGGACGAAGAATATGACCTGAACATCTCCGTTAGCGGTGGGAAGCTCACAGTAATTGCAAAAACGAAAGACAAAAACATGAACTGGAATCATGCGCTCAACATTTCATTTAAAATTTATGTTCCTCAAAACACATCTACAGATCTTTCTACCAGCGGGGGAAGCATTAGTTTGTTGAACTTATCCGGTACACAGGATTTCCGAACAAGCGGAGGTAGCCTGACCGTAGAAAAAGTCACAGGCAAAGTCAATGGAGAAACTTCAGGAGGAAGCATTGATGTATCCGATTCAAAAGATGATATTGATCTCCGTACAAGTGGCGGAAGCATTGAAGCCACCAACTGCATGGGCAAAATCAAACTCAACACTTCGGGCGGATCTCTGACACTTAAGCAGCTAAAAGGTAATATCCGAGCAACTACCAGCGGCGGGAGTGTTAATGGAAGAACTATTGATGGTGAGCTCGAAGCACGTACTTCCGGAGGAAATGTTTCCCTGGACGATTTGTCCTGCAGTCTTGAAACCTCCACCAGCGGTGGAAATATCGATGTAGAAATCAAAGAGCTTCGTGAATATGTAAGAATTGATAACTCATCCGGGCATGTGGATTTGCAAGTCCCGAAAGACAAAGGATTAGATTTGAAATTGAGCGCAGAAAAAATAAAGACTGATCCATTGAACAATTTTAGTGGAACGATGGAAGAAAATAAGCTCCGCGGGAAATTAAACGGAGGGGGTGTTCCTATTGATATTGATGCCGGAAGCGGAAGAATTTCGCTGACATTCAGATAATAGCTAGTGTATAAATATGCGAATTCCCGCTTCGCATTTAAATGCGGAGCAGGAAAAAATAATAGTTCCGCCCTTTCGGATGGAAAAAATTAACTAACAGGCCGTCAGCCATCGATCTGCTAACACTATAAACCTCATCATATGTTTAGAAATTATTTCAAAACTGCATTTCGCAACCTGAGGAAATACAAATTTATTTCCTTCATTAACCTGTTTGGCCTGACGCTTGGGTTAACCTGCTGTCTGCTAATCTTAACTTATATACTCAACGAACTGAGTTATGATAAATATAATGTCAATGCTTACAGGGTTTATCGGGTAACCCGGAATTTCAATAACCAGGACGGCACGATTTCGCTACGTCTCAGCACAGTAGCTCCGCCGTTCGGTCCATTGCTGAAAAATGAATTCCCGGATATAGAAAAAATAACCAGACTATTGCCTAATGGAACTACATCGATGCGTTATGAGGACAAAGTGTTTAATGAAAAAAATGTGTACTTCGCGGATGAAAACCTTTTTGATGTCTTCACGGTAAAAATAATTCATGGCAATCCGAAGACAGCGCTCAATGATCCGTTTACGGTGATGCTAACAGAAGATGTAGCTAAAAAATATTTCGGGAATGCAGACCCAATGGATAAATCAATAAAACTGAATGGCCAGTTTAATTGTAAAGTGACAGGCATTTTTGCCCCCTTTCCTTCTAATTCTTTTGCACATCCGGAAATACTGGTTTCATTCAATACCCTGAGAGATACTTTAGTGTACGGTGAAGAAAACCTGCGCACCAACTGGGGCAATAATTCTTTCTTCACTTTTCTGCTGATGCCCAAAGATTATCCTGTTGAAAAAATGAAAGCCAGGTTTCCCGCATTCCTTGACAAATACATGCCCCATGGGGATTATAACGGAGCCGACCCCTCGAAATTCACATCGCTCGGCCTGCAAAAGCTTATTGACATTCATTTATATTCACATACTGACTATGAAGCAGAGGCTAACGGAGATATCAAGCGCGTATATATTTTCTCCGCGATTGCGCTGTTTATCCTGTTGATCGCCTGCATCAATTATATGAATCTTTCCACAGCCAGATCGGCTTTGAGAGCAAGGGAAATCGGCATCCGGAAAGTGGTGGGTGCAGAAAAAAAAGAACTTGTTTTTCAATTTCTGAGCGAATCAATATTCATCAGTTGGGTTGCAATAATTTTTGCCATTATTTTCACCTGGCTATTATTGCCTCTCATTGATAAAATGTCGGGGCAGCAATTGCGGCTCGAAAATCTCTTGCAGGCCCGCATTCTTATTCCCCTTTTCCTTACACCTTTTGTGGTCGGAGTCATTTCAGGGATTTACCCTGCGCTGTTTATGTCCTCTTTCCAGCCCGTGAAAACATTGAAAGGTTTATTTAAAACAGGGGGCAGCAGCATTTCATTCCGGAAAGTGCTGGTCGTGGCGCAATTCGCTATCAGCATTATTTTGATTATTACTACCGCCATTGTATTCAGACAGCTACAATATATGCAGCAGAAGTCGCTGGGTTATGATAAAGACCGCATCATTACCCTTATGTACAGTTCGGAAGTAGCTAAACAGTATGAAGCTTTCAGAACCGATGTCCTGCAAAATACAGCAATACGGGATATAGCAAGGTCTTCTCGTATACCCACGGGCAGACTACTCGATGATATGGGCGCGGCTACGCTTGCCGGAGATTCCATGCGCCCGTTAAACACCGATATCAAAATGGTTGCGACCGACTACGATTTTTTGAACACCTATAATATTCCGCTCGCTGCTGGAAGAAATTTTTCACGTGAGTTCAAAACCGATACTGCCGGATATGTATTGAATGAAACAGCGATAAAAATGATCGGCTGGAAAACCGCAGAGAATTCAGTCGGCAAAGATTTTCAATATGGGAGAATCAGGGGACGTGTGATCGGGGTGATGAAAGATTTTCATTTTGAATCCCTGCACCAGCAAATCGTTCCCATGGTATTGATCATGCTTCCTCCTTCACAGAGTTATTATAACGCTATTTCGATAAAACTCGGTAGTGGCAATATTGCAGAGGCTTTGAATTATGTAGAAAAAAAATGGAAAAATTATTTCCCGGAAACTCCTTTCGACTATAGCTTTCTTGACCAGCAATACGACAAGCTCTATCAATCCGAACAAAAACAGGCGGCTATTTTTACACTCTTTTCTTTCATTGCAATTTTTATCGCCTGTCTTGGTCTTTTTGGTTTATCCTCATTTTCTATCACGCAACGCATCAAGGAAATCGGTGTTCGAAAAGTGTTGGGCGCAAGTGTAAGTAGCATCGTGGCATTATTATCAAAAGATTTCTTAAAACTGGTCGGAGTAGCGGCGCTGCTTGCATTCCCCATTGCCTGGTGGGCGATGCACAACTGGCTTAAAGATTTTGCATACAGAATTGATATCGAGTGGTGGGTCTTTGTGCTGGCAGGAATCATCGCTGCTCTGATTGCATTAATCACCATCAGTTTTCAGGCAATTAAAGCAGGATTTTCCAACCCGGTGAAGAGCCTGAGAACGGAATGAGCCAAACCTCCGGGGTTCCCGGGAACCCCGGAGGTTTACGAAAATTGTAGCCCGGGATTTAACCCCGGGCTGCAATGGCCAACGGCCAGCGATCATCTGTTAACTGTACTCTGCCAACTGTAAACTATAATCGCTAACAAAATGCTCAAACATTATTTCCATACTGCCTGGCGAAATTTGTGGAAGAACAAAACTTCCTCTGCTATCAATATTGTTGGACTATCTGTCGGTCTGACTTGCTGCCTGCTGATTGCCTTGTATATCCGGCACGAACTGAGTTATGATGATTTTGAATTAAAAGGTGACCGGATTGCCAGGGTAATTATGGAATACCAGTTTGCCGGAAGCAACGCCTCTGCCAAAGGGAATTTTACAAGTGTCAGAGTAGCCAGTGTGCTAAGACGGAATTTCCCGGAAGTAGAATCTTCAATAAAAATGACAGAATATGAAAGAGTGGTTCGATATGAAGATAAGCTGATCAATGAAAAAAATTTCATGTATGCTGATTCAACTTTCTTTGATATTTTTTCATTCCGGTTATTGAAAGGAGATCCACATTACGTTTTATCTGCGCCGTACCGGGTTGTACTGACCGCATCTTCTGCAAAAAAATATTTTGGGAACGAAAATCCAGTTGGCAAATCATTGCATATTGGCAACGATAGCAACCTGTATCAGATTACCGGCATTGTGCAGGACTGCCCTTTCAATTCGCAAATAAAATTTGACTTCATTGCTTCTTTCTCTTCACTCGGCTTAACCAAAGACTATGAAGATTCTTATTGGGATGCAAATTACACGACTTATCTACTGCTTAAAGATAAAAATTCAATTAATAGCCTGCAAACTAAACTTCCTGCATTTATGAAAAAAGAAATGGCGGGGCAAGGCGCTGTCATCAATATGTTCCTCGAACCTTTTAACAGAATTCATTTGTACTCACCTTATGATGCCTTTGACCCCAACAACAGTATCGTATACATTTATATTCTCGCTGCGGTTGCTATGCTTATATTAATTATTGCGGGCTCCACTTATATCAATCTCAGTACAGCACGATCGATTGAAAGAGCAAAGGAAGTAGGCGTGAGAAAAGTAATTGGTGCAGAAAAAAGGCAACTCTTCTGGCAATTCATTGGCGAGTCTGCATTGTTGTGCCTGGTTTCTGTGTTTTTAAGTCTTGTTATTTCAACACTATTACTATCCTCATTTAACCAGTTAACCGGAAGACAATTTGCAGCTTCCTCTCTTTTTTCTTTGCCATTTTTATCATTCTCTTTCATTATTGCCATTTGCGTAAGCTTTTTGGCTGGCAGTTATCCGGCGCTGATCCTAACCAGGTTCCAGCCGGTAAAAGTATTAAAAGGCGCATTTAAAAATACCCGTTCAGGACAATGGCTCAGGAAATCGCTGATTGTGTTCCAATTCATTATTTCAGTATTTCTGATTTCAGCCACATTCATTATACAAAACCAGCTCTCGTTCATTCAGCATAAAAAATTAGGTTATGACAGGGAGCATGTACTGGTATTGCCAATGGATGACAAAATGCTCGCGAAGATTGATGTAATAAAACAGGAAATCAAATCCATTCCGGGTGTGATGGATGCCTCACGTTGCGTAAGGTCTCCTGTTGAAGGTGGTGGTGGTTATAATATGCGCTCTTCCACGATGCCTGAAGATCAGCAGGTAAATGTGACTGCGAACCCTGTCGATGAAGATTATATCAAAACAACCGGTCTGCAAATCATTGCCGGTTCGGATTTTTCAGAACAGGATGTAAAAGATGTATCACACAATGGCTGGGACAAAAACGTGTACCATTTTATTTTGAATGAATCGGCAGCAAAACAATTGGGGTGGTCTCCACAGGAGGCCGTTGGAAAAAAAATGTTCATGGGACCTCGTGCCGGCTTTGTAAATGGAGTAGTAAAGGATTTTCATTTTGAATCATTGCATGTAGCCATTAAACCTTTTGTATTGTTTACTGAAATGAGAGGAAGGGAATTACTGGTAAAACTAAGCGGACAACATCTTCCTCAAACTATTTCTTCTCTTGAAACAAAATGGAAAACTCTTGTGCCGGATCGTCCATTTGAATATCGCTTTATGGATGAGGATTATGACAGGTTATACAATGCCGAGATCCGGTTGGGTAAAGTAATGAATGTTTTTTCAGGTATAGCGATATTACTTGCCTGTATGGGTCTGTTCGGGCTTTCATCTTATGTCGCGCAGCAACGAATAAAAGAAATCGGAATAAGAAAAGTTCTCGGGGCGCGCGTAAGCAATATCATTATCACTATTTCAAAAGACTTTATCCGGCTTATTCTTGTTGCAATTGTTATTGCCATTCCGGTGGCCTGGTGGGCAACTACAAAATGGCTGCAGGACTTTAGTTATCGCACTACTGTCAGCTGGAGCTTGTATGTGGTTGTAAGCTTACTGGTAATTCTGTTCACAATAATAACAGTAAGCTTCCAGGCAATCAAAGCAGCGATGGCCAACCCGGTGAAGAGTTTGAGGATAGAATAATCTAAACCTCCGGGGTTCCAAAGAACCCCGGAGGTTTCAAACATGTCAGTCAACTGTTAACTGTCAACTAAAAAAATATGATAAGAAATTATTTCAAAACCATTTTACGTAACCTGCGAAAGAATAAGGCTTTTTCAATAATCAATATTGCAGGTCTTGCAATTGGTATGGCAGCCTGTCTGCTCATTCTTCAATATGTGAGTTTTCAGCTTAGCTATGATCAATTCAACCAAAATACCGGAGACATCTACCGGGTATACAATGATCGTTATCAAAATGGCAAATTGATTCAACATGGAACAATAACTTATTCTGCTGTCGGGAAAGCATTGCAGGATGATTATCCGGAAGTGGTGAATCATGCAAGGGTAGTGCCTTTGGGTGGGCAGGTCATTACATACCATGATAAAAAAATTGAAGAAAAGAATATTCTCGCAGCTGAACCTACTTTCCTGACCATGTTTAATTATCCATTACTGGCAGGCGACAGGGTATCTGCCTTAAAAGAACCTAATTCAATTGTCATTTCTGAAAAACTGGCAAGAAAGATTTTTGATTTCAACGGAAATGATTTTCAAAACCTCATTGGAAAAGCTGTGGTCATTTCAAGGGATTCATTTCCTTATAAAATAACGGGGATCTGTAAGGATTTTCCTGAGAATTCACACTTGCAATTTGATCTGCTAATGTCCTATGCCTCGCTGTACAGCGGTGGAAACGGAGGCTGGAAAGAAGCTCAATATGATTTTACCGATTCTGATTTCTGGCATTACATACAATTGAAGCATGGAACCAACTATAAAGCTTTTGAGGCAAAGCTTCCTGCCTTCAGCCAAAAGCATTTCCAGGGAAATAAAATATCCGGCAGTGTTGAAAAATTCTATCTGCAACCGCTTGGTAAGGCCCATCTCTATTCGGATTTTGAATATGAAATCGGTGCAACGGGAAGCGCTACTGTAGTATGGGGCTTGCTGATTGTCGCATTGTTTATTGTTGTCATTGCCTGGGTTAACTATATCAATCTTTCCACTGCCCGTTCTGTCGAAAGAGCAAAGGAAGTGGGCATAAGAAAAGTGTCTGGGGCAAGCAGGGCGCAATTGATCAGACAATTTCTTGCCGAATCTCTTTTCATCAATATCATTGCACTGCTGATCGCTTTCGCATCGGTGTTACTTCTTCAACCCGGATTCAATCACCTGGTACAATACGATCTTTCTTTGTCATACTTATTCCAAAAAGGACTGAACGGTTATGCCATCACCATAGCGTTGATTACTCTTATTATTGCAGGTATACTCGTCTCTGGTTTTTATCCTGCATTTGTTTTGTCTGCTTTCAAACCTGCACTGGTATTAAAAGGAAAATTCAGCGCTTCCAAAAAAGGTATTTTGCTAAGAAAAGGACTTGTCATAGGACAATTCGCTATAACGGTTGCATTGATCATTGGTTCTTTTATAGTGTTTCAGCAAATGAAATATGTCAATGAACAAAAGTTGGGAATGAACCTGGATGAGGTAATGATCATCAGGGCTCCGGAACTTACCAACTGGGATTCCACATTCATCAGCAGGGAAAACAGCTTTAAGGAAGAAATAAAAAAAATACCGGATGTAAAAAATATAGCTACTACCGACCGACCGCTCGGCACCGATATGGCCAGAGCATTTAATGTGTATCGCCAGGGTGCAGATCCAAACGTGCGATACGCTATGCGCAGATATGGAGTGAGCAGTGAATTTCTCGATGTGTATGGAATCAAAATGGCGGCAGGTAGAAATTTTTTCAATGATGATTACAATCCTAAGTGGGAGAGCCTTCACAATGCCCTGCTAAATGAATCAGCTGTAAAATTGCTCGGCTTTAAATCCAATCAGGATGCGCTTAGTAAAGCAGTCATGATGTACAATAAGAAATGGGATGTGATTGGAGTGATTGGGGATTTTCATCAGAAATCTCTTCACTTCGCTGTTGAACCTATGATCCTCTTACCGACTTATGGAACCTACAATCCCATTTCGATAAAAGTAAATCCGTCGAAGATCAATGAAACGATTGCTCAAATCAAAGCACAATACGATGTATTCTTCCCCGGCAATCTTTTTGATTATTATTTTATGGATGAAAAGTTCAATGACCAGTACAAAGACGACCAGTTGTTCGGAAAAGTATTCAGCATATTTGCCGGCTTTGCCATTTTTGTTGCCTGCCTTGGCTTACTTGGTTTGTCATTATTCGCGACTGTGCAGAGAACTAAAGAAATCGGCGTACGCAAAGTGCTTGGCGCTTCAGTCTCCAATATTGTATTGTTGCTTTCGAAAGATTTTGTCAAACTGGTCATCGTCGCCTTTGTGATTGCATCACCCATTGCCTGGTTTGTGATGCATCGATGGCTGGAAAATTTTGCTTACCGTATCAATATCAATTGGTGGATATTCATACTGGCTGGTTTGCTCGCTGTATTCATTGCATTGGCAACGGTCAGTTTCCAGGCAATCAGGGCGGCAGTTGTCAGCCCGGTGAAAAGTTTGAGAACGGAATGATGTGAACCTTTTAGCCCGGGATTTAAATCCCGGACTAAAAATCAATACTGAACCCGAAAAACGAGATACTGAAGCATGTAACATAGAGAGGGGCATGTTCGTCTAACCAGGAATCTAAAATCGGTATCATGTTCAAAAATTATTTCAAAACCGCTATCAGGAATCTTTGGAAGAACAGATTCTACACTTCCATCAATATTATCGGTCTCGCAGTCGGACTCGCAACCTGTCTGCTCATTTTATTTTTTGTTGCTGATGAGTTGGGGTATGACAGATATAATTCCCAGGCCGACAGAATTTACCGGGTTGATGGAGACATCCAGTTCGGCGGCAATCATTTTGTGCTTGCCGTTTGCCAGGAGCCCCTTGGGCCGACATTGAAAAAAGATATCCCAGCGGTAAAACAATATTGCCGTTTTCGTAACTACGGCGGTTTTCTTGTCAGAAAAGGTGCACAAAATGTCGCAGAAGATAAAGTGATTTATGCTGACTCTACCCTATTCGATGTGTTCACTTTTCCTGTGATTGGCGGAAATCCGTATACTGCATTGGTTGAGCCAAAAACTGTGGTCATTACCGAACAGATAGCCAGGAAATATTTCAATTCTACCGACGTGGTGGGAAAAACACTCCAGATTAATGACACCGGCAATTTTAAAATTACTGCTGTCATAAAAAATATCCCCAAGCAATCGCATTTTAATTTTGATTTTTTTGTTTCTTCCAATGGAGCGATTCAGCCGTGGGAAATCAACAACTGGGTAAGCAATAACCTGAACACGTATATCGTGTTAAACCCGGGTGCAGACCCTAAAAAAACAGAGGGTGAATTAAATGATCTCGTCATCAGGTATATGGCTCCGCAGGTAAAAGCCATATTAAATGCAGATATGAATGACAAAGAAGCATTTCGAAAGACGGGCAACTATGTCAACTATACGTTGACCCCGCTCACTTCAATCCATTTGCACAGCAATAAAGTTGCTGAGCTGGGATCCAACAGCAGCATCGAGTATGTGTATATATTTTCGATCGTAGCAGTTCTTGTATTACTCATTGCCTGCGTGAATTTCATGAACCTCTCCACTGCAAGATCGGCAAGCCGCTCCAAAGAAGTGGGAATCCGAAAAGTACTTGGATCAATTCGCAGCAAACTCATCGTACAATTTCTTACAGAGAGCATTGTCATCAGTCTCATTTCACTATTGCTGGCCGTTATTATCGCGTGGATGCTATTGCCTTATTTTAATCAGATGTCCGGTAAGCAGATGAGCATGCTTGAATTATTCACCAAACCCTGGCTACTGCCTTCATTGATTGCTCTTGTTTTTATTGTCGGCATTCTTGCAGGAAGCTATCCTGCATTTTTTCTCTCTGCATTCATGCCTGTAGAAGTGCTGAGAGGAAATATTGCGAAAGGTTTCAAGAGCGGATGGTTACGGAGTTCACTTGTGGTGTTCCAGTTTTTTATTTCAATCATTCTTATTGTCAGCACCGTAGTTATTTACAATCAGCTCAATTATATCCGGAATAAGGATATCGGTTTTAACAGGGAGCAGGTCCTTGTGATTAAAAACACTAATGCATTAAACAGGCAGGCCAAAACATTTAAGGAAGAAGTGCTCAAATTAAGCGCAGTAAAAAGCGGAACCATGACCGGCTACCTGCCCACTTCGGATTGGAGAAGTGATAGCCCGATATGGCCGGATCCTTCATTGGATGCAAAAAAAGCGGTGAGCACTCAGATGTGGCAGGTGGATGAAGATTATATCCCCACATTAGGAATGACTGTTGCTTCCGGCAGGAATTTTTCAAGACAAATGCTGAGTGATTCTTCAGGAGTTATTGTGAATGAAGCGGCAGCGAAATTATTAGGATTCAAAAATCCGGTCAATCAGAAAGTATATGCACTGCAGGATATCAGGAGCAATAAATCAGTCAGCTATACAATTCTTGGAGTGGTCAAAAATTTTAATTTTAATTCGCTGCGCGAAGAAGTTACTCCGCTGGTATTATTCCTGAATGAGCAAAACGGTAATATGGCTTTCCGCATTGATACAAGAAATATTCCCGGGCTGATCTCACAAATCGAAGCCAAATGGAGGACAATGGCCCCTTCGCAGCCCTTCAGTTATTCATTCATGGATGATGATTTCAACAATATATATCAGACAGAGCAAAGGATCGGGAAAATATTTATCTCATTCGCCATTTTTGCCATCCTGATCGCCTGCCTGGGTTTATTTGGTTTGGTCACTTATGCTGCTGAACAACGTACCAAGGAAATCGGAATCCGGAAAGTATTGGGTGCATCCGTAATTACCCTGGCGAGCACTTTGTCGAAGGATTTTCTGCGCCTCGTTCTGGTATCAGCGATTGTTGCTTTTCCCGTTTCCTGGTGGGCAATGAATAAATGGTTACAGAATTTCGCATACCGGATTCATATCAGCTGGTGGATATTTGTTGTGGCTGGTTTCTTAGCTGTTTTTATTGCGATTGCGACTGTAAGCTTTCAGGCCATCAAAGCCGCATTGGCCAATCCGGCGAAATCATTACGGTCAGAGTGAGTACAAATAAGTGAAGAGCCTTCCTGTCTACAGGCAGGTTTGATAATGGAATAATAAAAACCTCCGGGGTTCCGAAGAACCCCGGAGGTTTGATGGCGAATCGGTCAACTGACAACGGACAACGACCAACCATCTCGGTTACTGTATCAAAACCGGACAACCCCTGTATCAAAAACGAACCGATTCGTATATTTTTAATAACTACTACATTGTAAATCATTTACATTGCTTTCCGGCATGCAATTAGGTTAATTTCAGGCGTTCCTTCTTCCTATTTTTTACGGGCATTTTTAAACCAGATACCAGGCTCTTTACCTGGAGAAAAAGAAGTACAAATGCTGAAAAATTATCTGAAAGTCGCATTGCGCAATTTGTGGAAAAACAAAGCATTTTCTGCAATTAATATCATCGGCCTTTCGACAGGGCTCGCCGTTTGCCTGCTCATCATTTTATATGTAGCTGATGAACTGAGCTATGACAAATACAATGTCAATGCAGACCGCATTTACCGATTGGATGCAGATATTTATTTCAACGGAACACAGTTTTCATCCGCCACATCTCCTGAACCGATGGCCGCAACATTAGTGAGGGAATATCCTCAAATAGAACAAATGGTAAGATTTACCGACGGAGGAGATATCCTGATAAAAAAAGATAACCAGAATATACAAAACCACAATGCGGTATTTGCCGACTCAACGCTTTTTAAGGTATTTACACTTCCCATGACTCATGGCGATCCTTTAACAGCTTTGAATGAGCCCAATTCAATAGTAATTGATGAAACCAATGCAAGAAAATATTTCAATAGCACAGATGTTGTTGGGAAAACACTGTATGTGAATAATTCAGTGTACTGCAAAATAACAGGAGTCATAAAAGACATGCCTGCAAATTCTCATTTTCATTTCAGCTTTATAAGGCCGTTGCGGGACAGTTACAGGGAAAATGCACAGGAATGGCTAAACAATAATGACCAGTCTTATATTTTAGTCAGACAAGGAGCAACAAGGGCATCCATTCAAAGTAATGTCGATGCCGTGGTCAATAAATATTTGATGAAAGAGTTGGAGCAGATTGTACATGCGTCTGCAAAGGATATGGAGAAACAGGGAAGCCATTTTCTATATCACCTGATGCCTCTAACTGATATTCATTTACATTCCGATAAATCGTATGAATTTGAAGTAAACGGGAACATCAACTATGTGTACATTTTTTCAGTGATTGCTTTATTTATTTTACTCATCGCCTGCGTAAATTTTATGAATCTCTCCACTGCGAGGTCCGCAAACCGAGCAAAAGAAGTCGGGATACGCAAAGTAGCGGGTTCATTAAAATCAAACCTGATCATTCAATTTTTAGCGGAATCCGTTTTGGTAAGCTTTATTTCTTTGTTATTGGCTCTCCTCATTGCAGCTTTGCTGCTTCCCTTATTCAATCAGCTTGCCGGCAAAGAAATGAAGGCAGCTACTTTGTATTCTTCATGGCTCCTGCCCGAACTGGTCGGACTGGTATTTGTGGTTGGTTGTATCGCGGGTAGCTATCCTGCTTTTTATCTTTCTTCCTTTCAACCTGTGCAGGTGCTGAAAGGCAGAATAGCAAAGGGTTTTAAAAGCAGTTGGCTTCGCAGCGGCCTGGTTGTATTCCAGTTTTGTATTTCAATCACGCTGATCATCGGTACAATCATCATCTATAATCAGCTCGATTATATTCGCAGCAGAAAAATCGGTTACAACCGCGAACAGGTTCTGGTGCTGCACAATGCCTATAATCTCGACAAACAAATAAAACCATTCAGGCAGGAATTGCTAAAAATGTCGGGAGTGGAAAACGCCTCTATCTCCGGTAATCTTCCCACAGCATCAGGATTTAATCAAAATGGATGGTTTCGTGATCCGACACTTAATGCAAAACAAGCTGTGATCATGACTGAATTTGTGGTTGACGAAAATTATATCCCCACCCTGGGCATGGAAATACTGACAGGAAGAAATTTTTCACACGATTTCCCAACTGATTCGAGTGGTGTTATTTTGAATGAAGCTGCTGTTAAATTATTTGGATTTAAAAACCCGCTGACCGAAACATTTTACCGTCCGGGAGGATCACAGGAAAATCCCAAGGCCCTGCCATACCATGTAATTGGTGTGGTGAAGGATTTCAATTTCAGCTCCATGCACGATAAAGTGGGTCCGCTTGTCATGAGGCTGGACGAAAATTGGGGAAGTATATCCGTACGCATCAGCACAAAAAATATTCCTTCCTTACTGAACGAAATTGAAAAAAAATGGAACACCATGACTCCGGGGCAACCATTCAGCTATACATTCATGGATAATGATTTTAATAACATATACAAGGCTGAGCAGCGAACAGGGAAACTGTTCATCACGTTTACTGTATTCGCCATATTCATTGCCTGTCTTGGGCTGTTTGGATTAGTGACTTATGCCGCTGAGCAGCGCACCAAAGAAATCGGAATTCGAAAAGTACTCGGCGCCAATATCGGCGGAATTGTGGCTATGCTTTCCAAAGATTTTGCAAAACTTATTTTGATTGCTTCCGTGATTTCATTTCCGATAGCATGGTGGGTAATGAACAAATGGTTGCAAAGTTTTGCTTACCGCATCAGCATAAGCTGGTGGGTATTCATTGTCGCTGGTTTGCTAACGATCATTATCGCATTATTAACAGTAGGGTTCCAGGCAATCAAAGCTGCAATAGCTAATCCAGTAAAGAGTTTGAGAGCGGAATGAATTTTAGCCCGGCATTAAACTACCGGCTAAAAAAGTCGGCTGATCCTCAACTGTCAACCAAAAAATATGCTGAAAAATTATTTCAAAACAACCTTAAGAAATCTTTGGAAAAATAAGAGCTACAGCCTGCTCAACATTTTTGGTCTGGCTGTAGGCATTGCCTGTGCCGCCCTGATATTTTTATGGGTTGAAGACGAGCTTAATTTCAATCATAATTTTGCCAGGCGTAATTACCTGTATCACGTAATGCAAAATGAAAAAAATGATGCAGGCATATCTACCAACGGTTCTACCCCCGGTCCCCTGGCTGCAGCATTAAAAGCCGATGTACCAGGTATTGTAAACAGTGGCCGACTTAGCTGGGCAATGGATGAACTGGCTATGCTGAATGATAAATCCATCAAAGAAAACGGGATGTATGCTGATCCTTCCGTTCTTTCCATGTATGCTATGCCTTTTATTTATGGTGATCCGGCAAAAGCCTTAAATAATCCTCAATCGGTAGTAATCAGCGAAACCATGTCGAAAAAGTTTTTTGGCGACAGCGATCCTGTAGGGAAAACATTAAAAATGAATGCCAGGGCTGCATACAGCGTCGACGGACTTTATACAGTTACAGGAGTTTTTAAAGATTTGCCTCAAAACTGCTATTACCATTTTCAATGGCTTTCTCCCTATGAAACATGGGAGAATGCAAATGACTGGTTAAAACCCTGGAGCAATAATCTTACTGAAACAATTGTTGAACTTTCACCAACAGCCGATCTCGTATCCATCAATAAAAAATTGTCGAACTATTTAAGCACTAAAATAAATGGCGCGACCAACCAATGCTTTTTGTTCAGCATGAACGACTGGCATCTGCGTGCCAATTTTGTAAATGGTGTGCAGGATGGAGGCGATATCAAATATGTAAAGCTTTTTTCAACAATAGCATTCATCATATTACTTATTGCGTGTATCAATTTTATGAATCTCGCCACCGCCGGATCGGAAAAGCGAGCTAAAGAAGTGGGTGTACTTAAAGTGATGGGTGCAGGAAAGCAGGGTCTGATCGGAAAATTTATCAGCGAATCATTGATGATGTCATTTACAGCCGTGATTTTAGCTGTTGGATTGGTGTATATATTGATGCCTTTTTATAATGAACTTGTAGAAAAACAATTGTCAGTCGATTTGTCCAATCCGCTGCATTTGAGTTGTGTTTTAGGCATTGGGATTATCGCCGGGCTGGTAGCAGGAAGCTACCCTGCATTTTACTTATCATCGTTCAACCCAGTCGGGGTTTTAAAAGGGATAAAAATAAAAAGTTCTGCCAGCGTCATCTTCATCCGCAAAGGACTCGTTATCACACAATTTACAGCTTCGGTGATTTTGATCATATCGACGATCATTGTTTACCGCCAGGTTCAGCATATCAAAAACAGAGATATTGGATATAACAAAAACAATTTAATATATATGGGTTTGCAGGGTAACATGAAAGATCATTTCAGCGCAATCAGAAATAGTCTTATGGCAACAGGGTACGTAGAGAACGCGGCGACAAGTCTGCACAATGCCTTACATGTATATAGTTATGGTGATGGATTTACCTGGCAGGGAAAAAATCCGAATAGCAAATTACGCATTCATTCAAATGTAGTGAGCCCCGAATATGTTTCAACGATGCAAATGAAAATGATTGCCGGCAGGGATTTTTACCCCGAAAATACTGACAGTACCAACGTTATCATTAATGAAAGCATGGCGAATGTAATGGGCAAAGAGGGAAAGATTGGCGGCACTATTACCGCCGGCAGGTTTACGCTAACCATTGTAGGCATTACTAAAGATTTTATTTATAATGATGTGTACGGAGAAGGTTCGCCACTCATATTCTTCTGCGGTAGGTACTCTGCCACAGAGATGGCGCTGCGATTCAAACCTGGTGTGAATCTGATTCAGGCCATAGAAAAAACCGGGGAAGTGATGAAGTCGGAAAACCCGGGATTTCCATTCGAATACAAGTTCGCTGATACGGAGTTTAACGCACTGTTTACCTCCGAAACCCTGATTGGCAGACTGGCCGGAGTATTTTCGATACTTGCCATTTTCATTTCCTGCCTTGGCTTATTCGGGCTATCCGCATACACTGCTGAACGCCGCACCAAAGAAATTGGCATTCGTAAAGTCCTTGGTGCCTCTATTGTGGAGGTGACAGGATTATTAACGAAAGAATTTTTACAACTGGTTGCCATCTCATGTCTTGTTGCTTTCCCTGTTGCCTGGTGGTTTATGAACAATTGGCTGCAGGGTTATGCGTACAGAACAACATTACATTGGTGGGTATTTGCTTCAGCAGGAATCGCAGCTTTATTCATTGCCTTGATCACAGTAAGTTTTCAATCCATCAAGGCAGCAATGGCAAATCCGGTTGAGTCATTGCGAATGGAGTGAGCAATACGAAATCCCGTTTATTTCGGGATGAAGAGTTTGAGAACAGAATAATGTGAAAATGAAAAATAAAAGACGGCCTTCTGCCAACTGCCATCGGCCATCTGTCAACTGTTAACTGTCAACTAAAAAATATGTTCAGGAATTATTTCAAAACAGCATTCAGAAATCTTGTAAGAAACAAAGTTTACTCATTCATTAATATTATCGGACTGAGCCTTGGCCTGGCCAGTGCCATGTTGATTATTTTATATATTAAGGATGAAGTGAGCTATGACCGGTTTCATAAAAATGTCGGCAATATTTATCGTATAGTCACACAGGGTGTTGAGAAGAATGGGGTTAAAGGTCGTAAAGACCCCAACACAGGTTACTTACAGGGTCCACGCTTTTCGAAAAATGTTCCTGAAATAAAATCTTTCGTTCGCATACAAAGTGGAGAGGAGAATATAAAGACCGGCGCTGAAGTAAAAAACCAGGATTTGCTCTACGTTGATTCAACTTTCTTTGATATATTCTCTTTCCCGTTAATTAGAGGTGACGGTCATACCTGTTTAAAAGATCCTTATTCAGTCGTTCTTTCTGAGGACGCCGCAAAAAAACAATTCGGCACTATGGATGCCATCGGCAAAATTGTAATGTTGAAGGATGATAGCGTTTTCGTTCCGCATAAAGTAACAGCTATTGCAAAAAAATGCCCGCAAAACTCTTCCGTAAAATTTGATATGTTGTTACCCATCAGGGAATCAAAATCAGACGAAATAAACAGTGAGAATTATTTTAGTTTTTTCCTCAACACATTCGTCGTTTTGAATCCCCATGCGAATATTCAGGCTGTCGACTCTAAAATGACTAAGTTTTATAATGAAGATTCAAAAGATGCTATAACATCTCTAAAAGCCAGGTTTGGCAACGAGGTAGACAATTGGAAAACTGATTATTTATTGCAGCCATTTCTCGATATGCATATGAACACTGAATTGCCTGCACAAAATGGCCTTTCAGGTGCGAGCAACCCAATGTATTCTTACATTCTATCCGGTATTGCCTTATTTATCCTGATGATTGCATGCATCAACTTTGTTAACCTGACTGTCGCGCGTTCTGTAAAACGTGCAAAAGAAATTGGCATTCGAAAAGTTATTGGCGGCGACAGAAAACAACTCATCATTCAGTTTTTAGGAGAATCTTCCCTTCTTTGCGCCATTGCATTTGCGTTGGCAATACTATTGGTACAACTTATATTGCCTGTGTTCAACGATCTTTCCAACAAAGCGCTTGCGCTTTCTTATTTGTTTGATGCAAAGCTCATTGGTGGCTATCTTTTACTTTTTGCGCTCACCAGTCTGCTCGCAGGCTTTTATCCGGCGCTTGTTTTATCCGGATATAATCCCGTGCAAACTTTATACAGCCGCTTTAACCTGGCCGGTAAAAATTATTTACAGAAATCACTTGTAGTATTGCAGTTTGCACTGGCTTCGTTTTTAATCATCGCTACATTTACTATTTATCAACAATTCAATTTCTTAACGAATGAAAAATTAGGTTACGATGACAGCGATCTGGTGATTGTTCACAACGATTTTAAAACACATGATGCCGCAGAGCTTTTTAAGCGTGAATTGTTGAAAGATCACAATATCCTGAGTGTTGCACCCCGCAATGGCGGCCAATGGGGAACTGTAGCAAAAGTGAGCAACGATTCAACGATAGGGTTTGATTACGAAACGGTGGATGAAGCTTATTTATCAACATTGAAAATCCCACTGGTACAAGGCAGAAATTTCTCAACTGAATTTTCTTCTGATTCGGCAAATTCTGTTTTGGTGAATGAAGCATTTGCAAAAAAAGCCGAATGGAAAACCCCTGTTGGACAGACCCTGAACTTTTGGTACCAGGACAACAAAAAATACACTGTGATCGGTGTAGTGAAGGATTATCATTATGAACCACTAAATCAAAAAATCGGTCCACAGGTATTTACGATGAAGAAGAGTAACAGGTATGGGATGGTTTATATAAAAATTATGCCAGGCAGTGCAGCAGCAAGTCTTCGCACCATTCAGAAAACTTTTAAACAGCTGTTTCCCTTAAGTCCGTATAGTTACACATTCAAGAATGAAGAAAATACTAAAAGTTATGAGGCCGAAGCAAAATGGAAACAGATCATGCTGTTCGGCGCCGTTCTCACCATATTCATATCCTGCATTGGATTGTTTGGATTATCGGTATTGGCTGCAGAAAAAAGAACCAAGGAGATTGGGATCCGTAAAGTGCTGGGCGCTTCAGTTACGGGAGTCGTGACGATCCTTTCAAAAGATTTTTTAAAACTGGTGTTCATTGCAATGATCCTTGCCATGCCCATTGCCTGGTATTTTGCCAACAAGTGGTTACTGAATTATGCATATCGCATTCAGCTCAGCTGGCAAATGTTTGCCATCGCCGGATCCCTTGTGTTGTTTATTGCATTGGCAACCGTAAGTTTCCAGGCTATCAGGGCGGCGATTGCGAACCCGGTGAAGAGCCTGAGAACCGAGTGAAGCAAACCTCCGGAGTTCCTGGGAACCCCGGAGGTTTTTATACTGTCAATTATCATCCGTAAACTGTCAATTAAAAATTATGTTTAAAAATTATTTCAAGACAGGTCTAAGAAATTTATCAAGACACAAAACCAACTCGATCATAAACATCGCCGGATTAATGGTTGGCTTTGCCGCTTTCCTGCTGATATTTCTGGTAATTCAATATGAACGGAGCTTCGATGACTTTCACGCCAACAAAAAAGACATATACCGTGTGAATCGTATTGGTAAAAACCTGGTGAATCAGGAATACCGGGCTGGCGTACCTTTCCCGGTAACCCAGGGATTACGCAACGATTTTCCGCAGCTTTCCAATGCCGCTGCCATTTTTGAAGAACATGGTGTACAGGTAAATGTTACTTCGCCCGATGGCTCTCTCTTGAAAAAATTCAAAGAAGACGGTGTATTTATTACGGAGCCGCAGTTTTTTCATCTGTTCGATTTTCCTTTGGCCGAAGGAAATGCCGACAAGGCAATTAGTGAACCCTATACTGTTTTACTCACGAAGTCCATCGCTGCAAAATATTTTGGTGATTGGAAAACAGCTATTGGCAAAACGCTGGGCATCTTTGGCTTCAACATGAAAGTGACTGGCATTCTAAACGACCCTCCGCCGAATACGGATTTCCCGCTACGGGTTGTAGTCTCATACGCAACGCTTGTTAAGAATGTGAACATGAACAACTGGAGCAGCATTTCTGATCTGAACTATTGCTTTGTTCAGCTCAACAAAGGTTCTTCGCCGAAACAGTTTAATGAATTGCTGAAGGGTTTTGTAGACAAACACATCAAAGCTGTTAACCCTAATTATGATCTTTTACTTCAGCCGCTGAGTGAAATACATTATGATGAACGTTTCGGAAATTTCAACGGCCGAACATTCAGCAAAGATTTAATTCTTGCGTTAAGTCTTATTGGCCTTTTCTTATTAATTATAGCCTGTGTAAATTTTATCAATCTCACCACTGCACAGGCAGTGAACCGCGCCCGTGAAGTCGGTGTGAGAAAAGTTTTAGGGGGCAATCGCGCACAACTCGTATTCCAGTTTTTAGGAGAAACAGGATTAACCAGCCTGCTGGCGCTGATCGGTTCCATTATCATCGCCATCGTCTGCATTCCTTTCTTAAACAGCTTGCTGGATATTCATTTGTCGACTGACATTCTGTATACAGGAAGGTCAATACTATTTATTATTTGCGCTTTAGTGTTGGTTACTTTTCTCTCAGGCTTTTATCCGGCACTCGTGCTATCCGGGTTCAAATCTGCAACTGTACTAAAGAGCGCAATAAGCATGGACCACAAAAAAGGAATTTTCTTCAGAAGAGGGTTGGTCGTTTTTCAATTTGTGATTGCG
>Ga0335076_10001730_pt1 | contig 21250 bp, 18 predicted proteins | sample Lox_Sample_25_FD_206717 | JGI IMG/M metagenome (GOLD analysis project Ga0335076, IMG submission 206717) | Soil microbial communities from Loxahatchee National Wildlife Refuge, Florida, United States - Lox_Sample_2.5 | ecosystem: Environmental > Terrestrial > Soil > Wetlands | place: USA...
TCTGACCTGCACCCCTCAGTCCGCAGGAAAGTGTATATGATTCTGCGGAACGAGGAGGAGTGTCATGGCGAAGGGCAAGCACAGCGAAGCGGAGATTATCGGGGCGTTGAAGCAGTTGGAAGCGGGGCGGACGGCGGAGGACGTGGGCCGGGAGATGGGCGTGTCGAAGCACACCATTTACGCCTGGAAGGCAAAGTTTGGCGGGCTGGATGTGAACGAGGCGCAACGGTTGCGGCAACTCGAGGATGAGAACCACCGCTTAAAAAACTGGTGGCGGATCTGAGCCTCGACACGGACATGCTGAAAGCGGTGATCTCAAAAAACGGCTGGGGCTCGTGAAGCTGCGGGAAGAAGTGCGCTGGCTGGGGGAACGCTCTGCGGCAAGCCAGCAGCGGCTTTGCGGGCTGATGGAGATCGCGGTATCGAGTTATCGTTACCGCAGCGCGCGAAGCGACGCTGCATTGCGCGAGCGGTTGGTGGAGTTGGCGCGCCAAAAGCCGCGGTGGGGCTACCGGCGGTTGCACATTTTGCTGACCGGCAGCGGGGAGCGGGTGAATCACAAGCGAGTCTTTGGCGTGTATCGGGACTGGCGGTGCGTCGAAAAGCGCGGAAACGGCTGGTGCGCGAGGGTTCGCCGCAGCCGGCGCTGCCGGCGGCGAATCAAGAATGGGCGGTAGATTTCGCGCACGACGCGCTGGCCAACGGGCGAGCGATCCGGGTGTTGACGGTGGAAGATGAATACACGCGGGAGTCGCCGGCGCTGCCGGTGGACACGAGTTTCGCGAGCCGGCGCGTGACGCGGGAGTTGGAGAGGATTCTGGCAGAGCGCGAGAAGCCGCTGGCGATCCGGTGCGACAATGGACCGGAGTTCACTTCGCGGTATTTTCTGGCGTGCATTGAGAAGCAAATCGCGTTGGTGCACATTCAGCCAGGAAAGCCACAGCAGAACGGGTACGTGGAAAGTTTCAACGGCAAGCTGCGGGATGAGTGCCTGAACGTGAATTGGTTTGAAAATCTGTGGGACGCGCGACGGAAGATCGCCGCGTGGCAGCAGGAGTACAACGAGGAACGGCCGCACAGCTCGCTGGGCTATCAAACCCCGGCGGCGTTCGCGCGGCAGTTCGTTCCGTCGCCCGGCTCCGCCCCAAACTACGGGGCTACGCCGGCCGACGGAAGCCTCTCACAGGCATCGAATGTCATATGATCCACCTTGGGACCCAGGGGGCAGGTCACTTCGAAGATGGCAAAGACAAGAAATTGGGGGACTTGGCAGATTCCCGCGAGTATCCTTGAGACCGACACAGGCACACCATTCTCGATTTATAAGCCAGCTTCCCTTTGCCCCTCGCATACCGGAATCACAATTAAGGGTGAAACTCGGAACTGGTTCCTGCCGCCAAAATCGTGAGTGCATGTAACAAAATTCAAAAGAACGCAGGTCCGCTCGTTGGGCCCTCGCCACTCGGTTCTTGTTTCTTGAGAGTGACGATTAGGTTTGTTCGCCAGTGTCGAAATGTCCTGGTGAGTAACACCCTTATCCATAGGAGCTCAAATAGTGCGAGAGGTGGAATGACTGCAAGTTCGGCAGAAGACGCTATTAATCGAATCTCCGGCAAGGCAAATCCGGCGACTCCTGCCAGGCGGTATATCTCCGCCTCGGTATTGGCACGATAGTAGGTTCTGAAAACATCGTCTCCCCGGCGCGCTTGCAAAACGCGGATCAAGAATTTCTTCAGACCCTCCGGAAGGAGGCGTGCTAGGACTGTCGGATAGCCACGGGCATTTGGCGTATGAAATACAAAGATCCCGCCTGGTCTGAGTACCCGCTGCACCTCCCGGAATTGCAGCTCCGGATTATCGAGGTGTTCAACTACCATATTGGCTGTGACGAGATCGAAGGTGCTTTCCCGAAATGGAAGGATGGAAATGCCTCCGACCAACCTCAGGCGAATGCTTCTATGCTTCTCGATGGAGGGCGAGTCAGCATCGAGTCCCACAACGGTGCCAGCTCTGTCTACCAACCTCCTTTCTTGCTCGAATCGCCATGGCGGAAGGACCTGATGGCCGCACCCTAGATCCAACCACTTAATCTCCTTCTGAATCACCGCGCCCAATACATCCTCATAGGCAGACTGAGAATACTGGAGATTTGGCGCAATTAGACGTTCCATCTTCCAGTATAGGTCAAACATATTCCTGCGTGACAACATTACGAAGGCCAGATGGCTCGAGCCAGGGAGGGGTGTACAAACAAACGAGTACGTTGGGCTGAACGTTCTCGTCCACGAGGCTGAGACTCAAGATTTCCTAGAGCCAAATCACACCTCAGGTTTTGGTTAGTTATTTCATGCATATATGTACTAATTAATGAATCCATTCTAGATCGCCCGCAATCCCTTGCGATGAAATTCGCGGATGTCCTCAAGACTGGGGAATGAAAAGTAGCTTCCGTTCTGCGGTTTGAGTTCAATGTTTTGCTGGCTCGCCGATGCAACCTGCCGCAAAGCCTTTGCCATGCAGTGGGCTCCATGGCGCTTCGATCGCCGGATGAGATGATCCAGCGTTTCATTGGGTTCAATGGCCAACTGTTCTTGGAGCAATGCTGCTCCCTCGTCTACCTTCGCGGCCATAAAGTGAACGGTAACTCCCACTGTTGGTTCCCCGTGGAACATCTGCCAAAATGTGGGCATCATCCCCTTGTATTTCGGCAGTGGAGCGTGGTGAATGTTAATCGCCCCCCGCCGAGGCAGAGAAAGCAACGCGGACTTCAAGATGTATGGGCAAGCAACGGATACAATCACGTCTGCCTCTCTTTCGCGGACCGTGTCAATAAAATTGGGCGCATTGGGGTTGCCGATTTTCCGATACGGGATCTCGTGGCTCCTAGCGATTTGTTCTAGGGTGTAGAATCTAGCTGCATCTCGCGTTTTCGGGAATTTGCCGAGGATGCGGGAGTAACCTACCTCGCCCAGTAGCTTTGCAATCCCGGCTGTCCCATAAAGCGCCCTCAATTCCTTAAGCATCTGCAGTCTGGAACGCTTCCCCATCGTTGATGTACTAGAGATTTGCAGAATAGAGAACTCGGAATCATAGTGCCGCAAAAATTCCTCAAAAAAGATCAAAATGTACAAGGGGTCGTCTTGGGTGAGAAATTCGATCCGCATATGCTTCAGGTCCGCACCGTTTCCCAAACAACGTATTTCTTTCCTCGAGTCACTTCGAACAAACTAAAGAGGGCCGCCACATTTATTGTGCAAAAGTAAAGCGGTATACCCAATGGCTTCCATAGTCGTTGAACGGGGACCAGAAGCGACACTAACGTGAGTCCATAGAAGAAGGCTTGAATAAGGCAAAATGCATGGAAGAAGGGGTGTTTCAAAAGAAAAGCTGAGCTGGCGAAAAGAAGCACCAGGAAAAATGGCACGAACCATCGCAAAATCTTGTGGGACCACAATTGAAAAGCAACCCAGGGGTGTTTCCATGGTTTGAGGAGCATTGGGACGCTCAAGAGGCCCCTCATCCCGCGTGTGATGACTCTCACGCGCATCGAAAATTCCTCAGATGCAGACTGAGTAGTTTCTTCGTATGCTAAAGCGCGGTCTTCGAATACTACACAGTATCCTTGTCTGATAACGTGTAGAGGCTGAACTAGATCGCTGATTACATCGGGTGATAGGAACGTGTATGCTGCGCGGCGAACCGAGTAAATGCAGCCGCAACAACCGCAAATTGTGCGAATGCGGGACTGCATAGCCTTGATGAAGTTTTCGTAGTTCCAGAAGGCTACAGTTCCCAGACCAGTTGGCGAGTTGCCCGCGGGATCGAAATACTGGTAGCGTCCGCTCGCAGCACCTACTTTCGGATCGGAATAGTTGGAGGCCAGATTCAGCAAGGCTTTGGAATGATAAATCGTCGTGGCGTCTGAGAAAATCAGAACCTCGCCCCTCGCGATTTTTACACCCTCGTTTTGTGCGTTTGTCTTGCCTTTGCGGCCCACAAGCCGCAATAACCGCACACGGGTGTCAGTGAAGGACTCGACAATTCTGTCGGTACGATCGGTGCTTCCGTCCGACAGCACGATGATCTCCATGCGATTCGCTGGATACTCCAACTGAAGGGTCTGCTCCAACTTCATTCGAATCCCGTGCTCCTCGTTATATGCAGCAATGAGGATGGAAAGGAAAGGAGTGTAAGTTGTGTCGGGTCTGTGCGGCCGGATAAACGCGCTGATCGCGCTGAGCAGAAGCGGATAACCGACGTAGACGTAGAGTAAGACTCCCAAGCACAACCAAAACGTGGTCTCCGCGGCCTCGCTCATGCTAATTTCGGTTCTCCTGGAGTAAATGATCATACAGAGTAACAAGTTTGTGAATCATTATCTCAGAGGTAAACTTAGCTTCCACAATTTTTCGGCCGGTCTTTCCCATAGTTTTTGCCTTGGAGGGATCTCGAAGCAACATCATAATTCGGTCGGCAAGGGCATTGGAGTTCTCGCTCTCGACGACATACCCGCTGCGCCCATCCTCTATAGCCTCAGCATTTCCCCCTACTCTCGTCGCCACGCAAGGTAGCTCGCAAGCCATGGCTTCAATCAACGCACTCGAGAATCCCTCACTGCGGGAAGGTAGGCAAAAAACATCGCTCGCGCGGAGTGTTGGGATAATCTGTTCCGATTCGCCAAGAAATCTCACCTTCTCTCGAAGACCTAGCTGTTGAACCATTGAATGAAGTTCTCGAAAATATTGGCTATCTGAAATGCGCCCAAGCACGAGGAACTCCGCCTCAGGATTGTGCGTAATGATCTTGGCGGCCGCTTCGATGAGTACGTCGATTCCTTTTACAGGCCTTAAATTCCCGACGGTGACTATCAAAGGGGCATGCGATGCAATCCCAAGCGTGCGTCGCAAACTGTCCTCTCCGAACGTGGGTTGGAACTTGCCGAGTTCAATTCCATTGTACAGTGTCACAACCTTCCGCGGAGAAATACGATCTCTCTCGATGCAGAACTTTCGGACTTCCTCAGACACAGTTAGGACAAGGTCAAATAAGAAATTCATGCAGCGGTAACCCAAATCATGCTTGCTTGATCGGAGAATTCCCATGTCACGCCGGCTGGATACAAGGACCCTTCCGCTGGCAATTTTGCTTATTGGGCCCGCCCAGAGATCGGAAGTCTCATGGAATGTATGAACAATCTGGATCTTTTCTGAATCGAGGAATCTGCGGATTGAAAAAATGGTGCGTAGCGCATTTAAGTCGTAAGTGCGCCGGATGGGATAAACGACATGGGGACAAGGTAGGTTGCGAAACAACTCAAGATCGGCACCGATCTTAAACGTCATGATGCGGCACCGAAATCTCTCAGCTGGCAACTGTCGAATGATGTTGAGTAGCATACGTTCGGCCCCGCCAATTTCGCAGAGCTGATCGATTACGAAGAGAATAGTTACAGGCTGACTTGAGATAGAAGACTGCGATGAAGGTAGATATTTCATCTTCGAGATTTCTCGTCAGCTGATTAAGTATGATCCTGCCCCCAGTCCCAAGTTGCCGATGATCGCATGCTGCACAAATTTGGACCACGAGGACCACAGTCGAGCGGAATGATACGTGAAGACAGTTCTCCAACTGCCGCTGGAGAAGTCACGGGTCACCTCACAAACTCTTAGGACTGGGGGGCACCGGGGTTTGAATTCTAGAGACATGGGGCCTTATACCGAATCTAATGTTAGAAACCGGAAGCTCGATGGGCAGAGGTGAGTCCAGCTCGTTGTCCTTGAGGATATTTCTTACTTTCATGAGTGCAAACCACTTTCCCGGAATTTCTTCACCGACAGCTTCTCTTGAGCGTCTCTCTTAAGCGCATGCTTCACCTTGTCCTTCTCCAGAGTGCTCCACGCGCTTGTCGCCACATGTTTCGTCCGACAAACTCGGTTGTTCAGTTCCTCGAGTACTCTCGCCCTAGAACCCCAATCAAACTGTTTTATAACCCTGCGTCTGCTAGCGTCCCCCATCCGCTTTCGAAGTGCGTTATCAGACAGCAGTCGCCGCAGAGTTTGAGTCGCATCCCTGAAGTCATCCGGGTCAATAAGGCATCCGGTAACATGCTCTTCAATAGCTTCGATGGCTCCTCCGGACCGGCCACCGATCACCGGCTTTCCGGAAGCCCCCGCCTCAAGGAAAACGATACCAAACCCTTCAACATCCCCATCCGCCTCCTCGCGATTCGCGAGGAACATGATGTCGCACAAATTGTACAGTTTTGGCAGAATCTCGGCAGGCACAAACCCCGCGAATGTCACACGATCCGAAATGCCAAGCTCTTGGGCCGCCTTTCTGAGTCCCACTGCCTCGGGCCCGCTCCCCACAATTAGATAATGTAGCCTCGGAAATTCATCTTTGATCTCCGCCAGTGCCCTGAGAGCCATCTGATGTCCTTTGCGAGGCACAAGTCTGGCCACCGTCAACAGGACGATTTTGTCTTCTACGCTATACAATTGAGACAATTTCTGGTCGCGTTTCTCAGGCCGAAACAGAGATGCATCTACCCCGGGGGTAATTACCGTTATACGATCATGTGACACGCCGATGCGCAAAAGCTGGCGGCGCGCAAATTCGGAGTTTGCCACAACCGCCTCAGCGTTCTTATAGATCGCATCACGTAGTCGCGGCTGATAGCGGAAACGGTCGGTTTGGGTTACCTCCTCGCCGTGACAGTAAATGAGGTATGGAATCCGGAATACCTTCCATAGCAAATAGGCAATTACTCCGGGAGGATACAAATCACCCGCATGGACGGAATCAGGGACTTTCAGACACAGATGCCAAAGAGCGTGAAAGAGGGCCAATACGCCTTTGGGCAACTCTCGATATTTCCACGACAATAATGGTCTAAACAGGCGACAAATTTCGAACTTGGGAGCCACAGCCTGCCGATCAAATTCGCGCCAACCTGGAACCTTCTTTGTCACAATTGTTACTTCCGTGTGGCCCAGCCGAGCCAACGCTCGATAAATGTTGAAATAGTATTCGCGCGAACCTCCACCATGAGGAAGAAACGAATCCGTAAGCAGCATTATTTTCTTTAGATGAGTCGCAGTTCGATAAGTCTTCGACGAGTCGTTCTTCGCCGGAGTGCAGGTTACCTCTCGCTTCGACTTTTGTTCTGCTATTTTTTCGGGGTCTTTTAAATTCATATTCCGTCGACTTACTGCGCTCCACGCCGGAGAAGCACGACCTTCACGGTCTCGAACAATATGGCGAAATCAACCAGCAGGGAGAGATTCTTCAAATAGAAGAAATCCAGCTCAAGTTTGCCCTTCGAATCATCCATGTTCGAGCTGTACCGAAATCTGACCTGGGCCCACCCCGTCAGTCCGGGGCGAACAGAATGTCGCAGGCTGAAGTATGGTATCTTTTCTTCCAACATTTTGCAGAATACCGGGCGTTCGGGACGCGGTCCTACGAGACTCATTTCTCCTCGGAAGACATTAAGGAGCTGTGGCAGCTCATCCAGCCTCGTTTTCCTTATGAATTTGCCGACTCTTGTGACTCGACTGTCCTGTTTGCTCGCCCACTGAGGCCCGTTCTTCTCTGCATCTTGCACCATCGAGCGAAACTTGATTAATTCAAATTCGTGTCCCTTCTGCCCAACGCGGGTTTGCCGGAAAAAAATGGGCCTTCCCGACTCCACGTAGACCGCCAGCGCTACGAAAGGTAAGAGGGGCGCGGCGATGATGAGCAGTATGGCGGACGCGATGATGTCCACGGCCCGCTTGGAAGCAAGCAGCCATGGTGATTTCTTAAAGCCATCTGAGAGAATCAGCCAGCTTGGAGAAAGATGTTCCAGCGCGATGCGCCCGGAGAGTCGCTCAAAGCAACTGTGAACATCTTCCACACGGATACCACCAAATTTGAGGTGGAGTAGCTCGCGTACCGGTGTTCCTCCGCGGCGTTCTTTCAGCGATAAGACAACTCGGTCGATTTTTTCCTTCTCCACGATGGATTCCAGATCGACCGTGGCTCCTATGATCGTTGGATTGACGAGCGACTTTCCGATATCCATACCATTCTCGTCCAGGAAACCGATCACCTTCATGTTGTACTCGGGATGCCCAAGGATGTGCCGGACGAGAGCCACGCCCGCATCGCCCGTTCCTACCATGAGAACTCTCTCGTCGCCACTTGCCAACAGATTCGATGCGTTTGCAGAGAGCCGCCAGCCCAAGAGAAAAGCAAGACTAAGTGGGGCCGCCGTAACGGCGATCCCTCGTCCCAAACTGGAATCCGGAGCAAGGAAGTATAGGATTGAAAGGATCACACAGGCAGCGCCGAGAGCCTGCATCATGTGTACGAGTAGATCGGCGCGGCGGCGTACCACACGAAAATCATACAAATCATTGAAATAAAGTGACATTTCACATACGACCGCCACAAGTGCTACCCTAGCCCAAAACCATCCGTCATGCATTTCCGCCAGTAGCGTTCCCTCTGAGCGCAAAAGAGAAGACACAATTAAAATAAGAACGAATGCAAAGGCGTCCACTCCCATAAGAAGCAGGGTTCGTGTCGGCACTTGGTGGGATCCGATCCGTGGCATATGCCGCCTTGCATGTAGCTAGTTCGCTACGATGAGTCCAAGCCTCATCAACCTTCGAACATCTGGTAATGCCTCCACAAAGTGGCAATTCCAACTCCACTTCGTGGCTCATTAAGACCTTTGTTTACAATAAGAAGGAGATATTTTCGAGGACTTAAGTCAGAATTTGGGAAGCAAACTTCCACATTTATGTCCTACCTGGTCACTCTTGGCCGACGACGACTCAAGTGTGCATGTGATTCGTAAGGAACGAAAAGGGTCGTTCTTAACCATTAAAGCATCAGTCAGTTACAGAGCACCATAGTCACAGAATTGAAGTTTCAATCCTAAATCACGGATTTTAGACCAACGGGGCTACGCTCTGCTGCCTTCTTCTGGTCGAGTCCCATAGCTCCCATAACCATACTTGTAGTACCCGTAATATGCGTCCGTTGTTTCTGCTGCATTTAGGACCACACCTACGATGTTCCTCCCCTTTAACTCTTGTTGCGCTCTTTGTGATAGCTCCGCTGGAGTGGAGGCGGCGCGAACCACCAAAACGACGCCATCCGCAAGCGCAGAAATAAGACTTGCATCCGCCACGGGTAGGCATGGAGGTGAATCGATGATGACCCAATCAAATAGGGGGGCAAGGCGTTCGAGCAGTATTCTTAACTTTCCATTTGAGAGCAGCTCACTCGGATTCTTGACCGCATTTCCGGCGGCAATCAAGTATAGGCCGCCTTCGAAGCCGTGCTGCACAATCGCGGCTTCCTGGACGTCCCCCCGTAGGTAGTCAGAAAGCCCGGGTGCCAGCGGCGCGCCCATCGGCTGATGAACTCCCGGATTTCTGAGATCTCCGTCAATTAATAGGACGCGCTTGGATCCTTGGCGCGAGAATGCCTGCGCTAGATTCGTGGCGACAAAAGTCTTCCCCTCGCCGCTCACCGCGCTCGTGATGTGAAGCTTCTTCAGAGTTTGGTGATCGCGCATACGTAACAGGCGTGCACGGAGAGTTCTAAACTGTTCCGCTCCAAGCGCAGACGTATTATTCTCGCAGAAGACAATGCGGTTGGGATCCATATGCCAAGAGGCTTGCACACATTTTAATTCTAGATCCTCCCATCGAAGGAGGTTTTCAGAAGGTTGCCCGTGGCCGCTCTCTTTCTTTGGTGCGACCGAAGCCGGAAGTAGCGGGGCGACGATTTCGCAAACAGAAGGGCCTCCGTTATCTTCCGCTCTCTGTACAGACCCCTCCATGACGGAAATCAGGTTCTGGTCCCTGGGAACATGGCCATTGTCCGGCGCTATAAACGTCGATTCCTTCGCCGGAGGAGCTGATATCCGCTCTTGCTGGATTTTCTTTAGAGCGTCGTGAATCTTGCTCATGATTTCCTCTCGCGGATTCGGCTGACAAGCTCTCTCGGTTGATCAGCAGGTCTCAAATAGGAAAACAAGTCGCGCAGTAATCCTTCAACTCGCTCCGCAGGCTGTTTTTCTTCCTGAATAGCCCAAGATCCAGGCGTCGGAATAGGTGAGATCTCATCGAGTTGAAACTCTTTCGCAACATCCTCCACGGTCGGAGCAGGGACAGGCTTAACTTCTTCGACGAAACAGTTGATAAGTGAGTGCTCACATAACAAATTGATAACTCTCGGGATGCCTTGCGAATACTTGTAAACCGCGTTGATGGCTTCCCTAGAGAAGATCGGCTGCCCATTGGCACCACCGATTCTGAGTCGCTCCTGTATGTAGGCGTGCGTTTCTTCCTTTGTAAGAGGAATTGTCTTGCAACGGAACACAATCCGCTGCCTTAATTGCCTGAGTTGCGGCCGCTTGAGCTTCTCATCAAGCTCTGGCTGGCCGGCGAGGACAATTTGCAGAAGCTTTTCACTGGAGGTTTCCAGATTCGTAAGAAGCCGAACCTCTTCCAACACTTGATCTGAAAGGTTCTGCGCTTCGTCAATGATAAGGACGGAAGTCTTCCCAGCCCGGTAACGATCGAGGAGCCATTGATTTAGCTTCAACAGCACCTGACTCTTTACCCGTGATTCACATGGAATCTCGAATTCAGCCATGATGAAATCAAATAGCTGCGTCACGCTCAGAAGCTGCGAATTGAAGATGAACGCCGTCGCAATCTGCTGTTCGCGCAACCAATCCAGTAGTCCATTCAAGAGGGTGGTCTTCCCCGTCCCGACTTCCCCAGTAAGGAGCAGAAATCCTTTTCTGCTCTGAATGCCGTAAGCAAGAGCTGACAGAGACTCCTGCGTCGTTTTGGTCCAATAGAGATACCGGGGGTCCGGACTCACACTGAACGGCGACTCATTCAAGCCAAAGAATTTCTGGTACATACGCTCCTAAGCTCCGACATCCATCTGCATGGAATCTGGTCGATTTTGCAGATTCAGCGTTTGTCGCCCATTCTTGCGTGCTGGGGCCTCCATAGGAACAGTAGGGATGGTGGCGAGAGTGGGGAGCTTCAATACCATTTCTACATCACGCTCTGATCGTAGAGTCGTATCCTTGAGTTCTAGCAAGAAACTGATGAGTCCCCCCAACGCTAGACCTCCTACCAAGCCACCCACGGCAAATTCTGGACGCTTCGGGAAACTGGGGGTCTGCGGCAGGCTCGGGGGATCCAAAACACGAAACTGCTCACCCTCTTGACGCTTCTCGAGGTCCGTCGCCATTTCAGATTCACTTTGTTTCTTCAATAGATCCGTATAAATCTCAAAAGCTGTCTGCGAATCTCGCGTAAGAGCCTTATACTGTTCCTCGACACCGGGAGTTAGCTCCAACCTTGATTGGAGTTGTTGAATTTTTTGTTGTATCTGCTTCTGCTCAGTCGTCTTTTCCCGGATCCCGACATCCAACTGGTGAATCTCCCCACGCAATTCTTCGAGTTGAGGGTTATATATCGGTGCCGTCGCCGACGTGGCCGGTTGCTCATTGTTTAGCGAAGAACTTTGAGACCCGTTCTCCATGTTCATGCGTTTCTGCAAGTCTGCAATGTCCCTCTTGAGCTTTACAATGTCCGGGTATTCGTCGGTGTAACGACTTCTCAGCCCGGATAATTTCTCTTGTAACGCAGCCATTTGTTTCCCCAGCGCGTCAGGGTTACCACCCGTTTCAGCAAGTTTGACTGCAGAGAGTTGGGAGCTGAGATTGGACTCCAGGAAAATCTTGTCTTGGTGGGCCCGGTCAATTCCCTGATTAAGCGCCTCTAGCTGGGTGGACAAAGCTGTCAACAAACCGAAGTTCGTTTGAGCTTCGTCAGGCAGCGATCCCATATACCGTCGCTTGAAATCGGCGAGTTTCGCACCTTGCTCGTCCAGTTTTGCTTTCGCATCCGCCAGTTGCGTATTAAGGAATTGAGTGGTGTCTTCGGCGCGCTGTGCGCGCAACACCACATTTTGTTGCAAAAATAATGATGTGATCTCGGTACAAATCTGCTGTGCCAGTGCTGCTCGGCCCGCCGTTGCCGTAATCGTAAACCCTGGGAGCCCCTCGGCATGTGTTTCTGCCATGGGCCGAACTGCACCCACAGTAATTGATTTTCGAAGTCGAGCAACTAACTCTTCCATCGGTAAATGGCCAGCGGAATCTTTGTAGAGGTCAAGCTTCTCAATAATTTCCTGGAGGCGAGTGCGGCTCAGAATTTGTTCCTGCATCGTTGCCAGTCGTTCATTCAAGTCGCCGCCAACAACCGATCTGACGTACTCCTCCGGGACCCGCTGTTCCTGGACGAGAACAACCGTCTCAGACGTATATCGACTCGGTAGGAAGAGCGAAAGCACATATGCGCCGACGCACACTAGGATTCCGGGAACCACGAGGAACCAGATCCGTCTCCTGAAAATGGTTACGTAGTCCTCGAGTTTGAATTCGCGCTGTAAATTCATCTCGCCATTAATCCTTTCTCAACCCAATTACACACCCTACGGCTACTTTCACAGCAGCAGGGGACGAAGGCCCCAGGTATAACCGATGGAGAAGGAGTGCGAATTTGTGCTTCCGTCGCAAGAGGGAAGAGTGCAGAGGCCGACCAAGCTGGATTGGTGTGAAAATGCATATGAGAGAAAAACGCTGCCAAACCGTAGAAAATGTCGGCTTAGCTGCCCTGTCGCGAACCATGCTTCCGGCGTCGTCAAACTCTCCGCCGGGGTCGTTTGCTTTAACGGCTGAGTTCTAGCGTACCCGACATTTAACGATCCGTCCCAATTTCTATTGAATTTTTGGGCCGCTGAGCCCGACACCGTATCAGTCTCGGCGCCAAGAAAAAGACCACTACCACCCGTCTGTGAACGGCTATAACTTCCCGCAAAACGAGTTCGGCCTATTTGATAATTCACAACGCTGTACAAGGCCCAACCTAGGGAGGTCCCAGTGTTGTTTACAGCGTCTTGGAATGTCGCGAGTTGTGGTCCGCCACTTATCTGAAAGCTCATTCTCCCTGTGATCCGTCGTCCGTAAAATACCAACGCGCTGTGGTTGAGAACCTTTGAAGGAGCGCTGAAGAACGAAAATCTGTTGAACTGATAAGCCACTGAGATCGTATCACTTCGGCTCATTTCGTAGTTATACCCAGCTTGGAATGCCACACCGCTGCCATCCTCAAACCCTGCATTAATGAATTTGAGAAGTCCATAAGAACCTGCAAGTGTAAGAGATGAGCGATGCGTCAATGCGTAGTCCTCCTGCCCGATAACGGCGTTGCTAATCCGCGCAGCTCCATTCAGGAAAAGAGATTGAGCCGGAATAAAATTCGGTAGAAACCCCGTGCTGTATCCCAGGCCATTTCCCAATCCGATTCCGAGAGAGTCGAGCCCGCCTAGCCCGCCATACCCAAACGGGGCCGCGGACGTATATGTCAATGAGTCTCCAATAGTGGTCGTCCAACGCTGTCGCTGGAAGGAATATGCAAAATCCAGGCTTTGAATCAGAGAGCTGCCGATCGTCCCCCCATCCGGAAACGATCCTCCTGCAAGATAATCCAGCACAATACTAGAATAGTTGGAAATGTGATTCATGGCCAAACGTCCCGCGGCGAATCCAGAAAAGCTCGTATCAGACACGCCTGAAGGATTCGATGAACTTGGGTTTATTTGGCCCTGAGCCACAACACTGAAGCTTGGCAAAAGAAAACTGTAAGTTTTGTCGGCCGTGCCGAGAGTCAAAGCTTGTGCCCCAGCGAGAGGTCGAGTATCGGGAGCGGCCGCGGTCACATCAATTGGGAAAAGGTCGTCTGCATTTTTCTGTGTTTTGTCTCCGGGGGAGTTGGGTGTGTCCGGCGGAAGTGGTTTCTCGGGCTGTGCGTCTGTACTCTGGGCGTACAGACGCGGCGCCCTGACGAAAATGCTTGCGAAGAGGAGGATGAAGATATAATTCGTGCGTACCATTGTCTTCCTTAAGGCACTACTATGGTGTCGCCTGCTCTAAGAATCACGTTTTGCTCAGGGTGCTGGCCAGAAACTGCTTCCTTGTAATTAAATGGAATAGTGATCTGTTTTCCGTTCTCAGTTCGGAGAATGTGGACCTTTGAGCGCTTGGCAAATGGTGAAAAACCACCCGCGCTTGATAGTGCCGCAAGCACGGTCATTTTCGGCAGCAAGGGGTACGCTCCGGCCCGTGTCACTTCGCCAAGAATGAAAACGTGCAGGCTGCTCGCTCGCGTAATAATGACAGTAACTTGGGGAGCCTCGATATATTTCTTAAGGCCCGCGGTTATTTCTGCCCCTAGCTGCATCGGTGTCAAACCTGCCGCCTGCACGTCGTTTAGGAGCGGAAGGGAAATCCTCCCATCGGGGCGCACGGGAACGGAGCGCGAGATCGTAGGCTCTCCCCATACGCTCACATCTACTTGGTCATCTGGCCCTATTAAATAAGTAGGGTCGTCGCTTCCAGACTTCTGCGCATTCGCTGCATCGTTGCCAGCAGCTTGGTCAGTATTGTTGGGCTTCTTATCCGTGCTCGCGCTTGTCCGTCTCGCCTGACTCTGAGCATAACCACTTACGACGCCCGACATCAGGAGCACAATCACGCCCAGCGGAAATAAGTTCTTCATGGCTCCTCTCCACCTTTTCATCAAAATTCATCTGAACCCGAAACTTGAATTTGCTTCAGCTTATACAAAAGAGACTTATAGCTAATCTGCAGGGCCTCGGCTGCTCGCTTGCGGTTCCAATGTGTCCTGGTCAACGTTTGTAAGATCAGATCACGTTCCGCTTTCATCGATGCGGCTCGAGCCGCCGCTTTGAGGGATGCGCCGTTTTCAACTCGGCCCGCTATAGGAATCACATCGTGCCGGGTCCTCAAATCCTCAAGCGCGACCTCTTCATTGTCCAGCGCGACTATTCTCTTCACCACATTTTCTAGCTCGCGGATGTTTCCGGGCCACGAATACTCTGTCAAGGCTTCCACAATCTGGGCACTCAAAGACTTTGTCGGGCGGTCAAACAATCGCGCGTATTTCTTCAGAAAGTGCTGTGCTAAAATTGGGATGTCATCCTTCCGTCTGCGCAATGGTGGCAGTCTTAGGCACACACCATTCAGCCTGTAGTAGAGTTCGCTCCGCAACCGTCCTCGCTGGACGTCTTCCTCCGGGTCTCGGCTTGTGCAGGAAATGATTCTTTCAAAAAGTGGGAATTCGGAATTTAGCCCAGCTCCATTGGGTAGTGAATGCAGGAGTTGCCGCTGACAATTTGCATCAAGGTCGCCAATCTCGTCGAAAAACACTGTACCCACGGCGCCGCCCTGCCCGGGGTCCCCGGCTCGCTCCGAGTTGTGATCATCAGACTGAGCAGCTTCAAAATTTAGGTTGGCACAATTTACCTTCACGAATGGCCGGTTCCGATGCCCTGAATGGGCATGCAAATGAAGGGCGATCACTTCCTTGCCTGTTCCGCTCTCTCCAACGATCAAAATGGGTATGTCGGTGGGAGCTATCTCCGCCATTAGCTTTTGAATAGGGGTGATCGCTGCACTCGTGCCGGCGACATACACTGCGTACCCAAAGCCGTGTGAGGCACCTCTCTCCAGCGGTGAATTTGATTTGATTTGCATCGGCAGCATTTTATTTAGACCTAGTCTTCTGGGGCTAATGCCCATTGAGAGTCAGAAGGTCACATCGGGAAAAGCAAGGTCGTTACCACACTCCGGAGGGCCTTCGAGGGCCCCGGAATCTCCTATCATTCTGAATTCACAAGTCTTAGCTAGAAATGGAACGTCAATTTGAGAGCCGAATTCAAAACAGTGTCCAACGAACTTCCACATTGTTCTAATCCGATGCCTTATTAGTGTCCTACATTGCCACACAGATCGGAGTAGCCAAGAAGGGAGTGTCGTGGAGCTATCTGGAACCGTCCTGCAGTCAATCTGGAATGTGGTCTGCATCCTCATTTTTATCAATATCTTGCAGAGACAACGTCCACCAGCAATGCTCAAGATCCTGAAGTTCGATGAGCTCCGCTGCTATCGAGTCGTGGAATTCTCAATATGGATGTACTTCAGACGCTCCCAATCTTATTCTATTTACACCACTTAAACAGAATTGAAATTTGTTCGTAGGGAAGAATCGGTCGGCTTGCTATTCTTCGGTTCTGTTTGGTCAAAGAAATGCCAAACATATCTCAGGGGGCGTTTCGCCTCGTCCGCTCTCCGGCTGCTCTTGTTGAGGCAGGGACTAGGTTACTTTGAAAAACCAAACTCTTCTTTGGCCTATTATCACTTCCTTCGTCATACTTTTGACCCTAACGGGTTGTTTTCGCGACCCGAATGTCCGTAAACAAAGGTTCCTGGAAAGCGGTGAGCATTATTTTCAGCATGGCAAGTACTCCGAGGCTACAATTCAATTCGAAAACGCCATCCAAATCGACAAGAACTTCACCGAAGCTCACTATCAGCTGGCCCAGTGCTATCTGAAGCAACGCCTCTGGGCCAATGCTTATCGAGAGCTGCTGGTCACCATCTCGCTGGATCCACAAAAAATGCCAGCGTTTATAGATCTAGGTCGTCTCCTTCTCTCTGCGGGCCAATATCGTGAAGCTCGTGACCGGGCGCTAACAGTTTTGCAGTCGAATCCCAAACAACTTGATGCGCAAATGCTTCTGGCAACCACGGATGCGCGACTCGGCGACCTTAAAGATGCCCTTCAAGAAGCTGCAAAGGCAGTGGAGATGGGCCCCAATGAAGCTGCCACGTACACCACCCTCGGCCTCATACAAGAGCAAGCGGATCTGTCGAACGAAGCAGAGACAAGTTTGAAGAAAGCGAAGCAGCTAGAACCTCTGTCATCCAAACATTCCTTAAATCTTGCGGAATTCTATGCAGACCAGAAACGATGGCCGGAGGCAGAGAAGGAATTCAGGGTGGCAATCAGCCTTTCGCCTCAGGATCCTACCCCCCGCGCCGCACTGGCGCGCATGTATGTCACTCAGGACCAAAAGTCACTTGCCATTGAGGTTTTAACTGAGGCTAAAAAGCAGCTCGGCAGCAATCCCGAAGCCTATAGGCTACTGGGTGATTATTATCTCAGCGAGGGGGATGCTGAGAAGGCGCTCTCTGAATTCGCAGGTCTTGCAAAAGATCACCCCGAGGATCTCAAAGTTCAGAAAGCCTATGCCGAACTTCTCATTCTTGTCCATCAAGCAGATGCTGCATCCAGGCTCGCCGATGAGATTTTGAAGAAGTCCCCCAATGATCCGGAAGCCCTTATTTTACAGGGCCAGATTTTGCTTCAGAAGAAGAAGACGGATGCGGCTTTGCAAATTCTCCAGCAAGCCGTGAGGGGGGAGCCTAACAATGCCGCGGGACACTACCAACTTGGCATGGCTTATTTGGAGAAAGGAGATCCCGGCCAGGCGCAGGCAGAATGGCGCGAAACGGTTCGGCTGCGTCCGAGCCTTCTCGAGGCATGGATTGCTCTGGGATATCAGGACATTAGAACAAAGGATTGGCGAGATCTCGAGTCTATTGGACATCGTTTGAGGAGTATCGCCCCCAATCGGCCTGAAGGCTATCTGTTTCACGCAACCGCGCGCATGAATCAGGATGATTCCGATGGTGCAGAAGCCGATTTAGACGAGCTCGTCAAGATCGATCCGAAGAGCGCCCTCGGCTACGCAAAGCTGGGTCAGCTCCGCGCGGCAGAGAAACGATGGTCTGATTCACAGAAGTACTATCAGGAAGCTCTGAGCCACTCACCAGACTATTTTGATGCAATTCAGGGAGTTGTTAATCTAGATTCTCTCCAGGGGAAGTCTGCGAGCGCTCTTCAATTCATTCAAGATCAAATTAAGCAGAACCCTGACAATGCAGCTTTGTTCCTTCTTCAAGGCGAAGTCTTGCTCAATGACGGTCAACTTGTTGGAGCTGAGCAAGCTTTCTCACGCTGCCTCGCACTCGACAAGAATAACTTACCTGCTCACATCCTGTTGGGCCAGGTGGAATCTGCTCTCAAGAAGCCTGGGGAAGCAGCGATGAATTATCAAAGTGCAATTGAAATCGCTCCGAACAACGTAAGGCTGTTTGCTGCATTGGGTGGCGCCTATGAAGCACAAGGAGAGTGGAAGAAGGCTCAGGCGACATATCAGCAAGCTCTTGCGATCCGATCAGATGACGCCATGTCGGCGAATAATTTGGCCTACCTTATGCTTGAACATGGGGAGAGCGTAAGCGTCGCTCTCACTCTAGCTCAAACGGCGCGTCGCGGGCTGCCGGATCTGCCCAATTCGGCCGACACATTAGGTTGGGCTTATTATCACACCGGCGCCTACTCTGCCGCGATTCCTCTCTTTGAGGAGGCCGTAAAGAAGGTTCCCAACAGCGCTACCTACCGGTATCATCTTGCTCTGACTTACCAGAAAATGAACGACTCTGCCCGCGCAAATGTGGAATTCCAGAAGGTGATCAATCTCAGTCCGAGTTCTTCTTTGGCTGACGATGCGCGCCGTGCCATGACCGGTAATTCAGGCGGTTAATGGTCAAGTCCTGCGTGCCAGTTGGAGCTTACACCTGAACCCAGTTGGTGCTAGGTCACTCTCTCGCTTTCCTGGCTAAAACCATGCAGGATAAATCTTCTCGACGTGTATTTTCCAGGCACTGACCATCGACGGCGGTCGGAGCCATGCCTTCTATGGAATGACGGCCGACACTTCGTTCGAGTAGACGCTTTCATTCCCGCTCGAATCCACTGCAGTTGTCACGTAGTAGTACGTCGTCCCGCTCTGTACCGTTGAATCCGTATAGCTCAGGCCGCTGACGAGTGACCCGTTCACCCGTGTATACGATGTGCCGCTTACCGTTGACCGGTAGACATTATATCCAGAGACAGTCGAGGTACTGGCGCCCCAAGTCAAGGCCACGCTGTGCTGAACCGCCGTTACTCCGGTGCCCGATAGCGTCACGGTCGCGGGTGAACCGGTCGCATCGCTCGTGATGGTGACGGAGCCTGTCACACTCCCCGCCGCGGTCGGGGCAAACTGCACAGCCACAGTCGTATTCTGCGAGGGCGACAAACTTACTGGGGAGTTCGGTGCTGAAAAACCTGTGCCCGTGGTGCTGACCTGCGAAATGTTCACACTCGAGTTGCCGGTGTTTGTGATCGTGATGGTCTGCGCCGCAGAACTTCCGGTGTTCACGTTCCCGAAGCTCAGACTCGTTGGGCTAACCGATAGACTCTTTGTCGCCGCCACTCCGGTGCCGCTCAAGGCGATCGAAGTTGGCGAAGTGGGAGCGTTGCTCGTTATCGATATGTTGCCGGAGACGGCGCCCGCCGCCGTCGGTACGAAAGTTACTGTAATCGTGCTGTGCTGGCCGGCGTTTACACTTAGAGGAAGCGAATACCCACTAAGCGCAAAGGAGGTAGACCCAGTCTGCGCCACTTGAGTGATGCTCAAAGTCGCCGTGCCAGTGTTGTTAACGATTAAAGTTTGGGACGTATTGCTCCCAACGACAGTACTTCCAAAGCTGATCGAAGTAGAACTCATCTGAATCGCCGGCTCTGGAACTGCGCTCACTGTTAGAGTGGCAGCCCCGCTGGTTGCTGTCCCCGCACTGTTGCTCACCACCACCCGGTACGTCGATCCGCTATCCGCCGTCGTCGTCGCCGGTGTCGTGTAGCTCGCTCCTGTCGCTCCGGCAATGTTTGCTCCGCTCTTCTGCCACTGGTAGCTCAGCGGTGCCGTCCCCGCTGCCACTACCGCAAATGTCGCTGTCTGCCCCGCTGTCACCGTCCGATTCGCAGGTGCCGTGGTGATCGTCGGCACCACCGTTGCAGCGGTTACCGTCAGCGTCGCCGCCGCGCTCGTCACTGTCCCCGCACTGTTGCTCACTACCACCCGGTACGTCGATCCGCTATCCGCCGTCGTCGTCGCCGGTGTCGTGTAGCTCGCTCCTGTCGCCCCGGCAATGTTTGCCCCGCTCTTCTGCCACTGGTAGCTCAATGGCGCCGTTCCCGCCGCCACTACCGTAAATGTCGCTGTCTGCCCCGCTGTCACCGTTCGATTCGCAGGTGCCGTGGTGATCGTCGGTGCCACTGCGGTCGCTGTGCTGGTACCCGAAACCGCAACCACAAAACTGGGTGTGTGCGGATCATTGCTGGTGATCGTTACGTTTCCCGTCATGGAAGCAGCGACAGTCGGAGAGTAGCTCAAAGTCAGCGTAGCGGATTGGCCTGCCTTAATTGTCGCAGGCGTCGTCATGCCAGTAGCCCCAACCGCTGTGGCATTCACTGAAATGAGAGAAATAGTCAGGTCAGCAGATCCCTGATTGCTCAACGTGACGTTTTGCGAGCCCTTTGATCCCACTGTTACCGTTCCGAAATTGACGGAAGTCGGGCTGACGCTCAGTTGAGGCGTGGCCGCCATCACCGTACCGCTCAAAGCCACCGGGGCTGATGTTACGCCGTCCGAACTCGTCAGCGTCATGCTTCCACTCGCAGCACCGGCAGTATTACCGTTCAGCCAAACCAAGAAGTTCGCACTATGCCCCGCGCCCAAAGTCGTTGGCATGGCAAGGTTGGACGTTGTGAACTCATTGTTGGAGAGGCTAACCTGGGAAATCGTGACGCTCGCGTTCCCCGTGTTCGTTAAGGTCGCGTTCTGGGAAGTCTTACTTCCCAGAGCAACGCTGCCAAAGCTCAGGCTCGAAGGACTGACCGTGAAGGCAGATGGTGAGGTTCCTCCTCCGCCTCCGTTTGTCGAATTTGCGTTCACCACACCCGAACAGCCGCTCAGTGCGCCAAGCGAGAGTGTGGCGGCAACAACGAACAAGGCTGTCCAGATCCCTGAGTTTGAGTTTTTGACGAACCGCGTGCTTCTCGACTTCTGCGCTTCAGAACACCGCGTGCCCATCTGACTTGGCCTCCCCCGACTTTCCGAGGGAAGCGTAAGTCGCCCGCAGTTTGAAAAATACTGGTGAGGCGTCCAATTAAGGGACAGCACTCTGCCTGTCCGCATGAACTGGACGCTAACCCGTTCTCGTCTACTAGACCTAGGACAGTCTAGGATGAGTTATCTGTGAGATCATTGGATCGCGCGAATTCATGCGCGGAAGCGCGTGCATTTGCTTCGGGGCTCTTTTGTACAAGTTATACGAACGAAAGAAGGGGATACGCTAATCGGAACCGGGCTGTTGCGCTGCAGCGGTTCTTCGCGATTGCAGGATTTGCGC
>Ga0335076_10001735_pt1 | contig 21217 bp, 20 predicted proteins | sample Lox_Sample_25_FD_206717 | JGI IMG/M metagenome (GOLD analysis project Ga0335076, IMG submission 206717) | Soil microbial communities from Loxahatchee National Wildlife Refuge, Florida, United States - Lox_Sample_2.5 | ecosystem: Environmental > Terrestrial > Soil > Wetlands | place: USA...
TCGGCCACGGCGCCGATGCGCGCCGGGTTACCGATGAGGGCAGGCTTGATGATTCGCTCCCGTGCGGCCTCGACCGGCCCTTCGAGCGCAAGGGCTTCATCGGCCCAGACCACGGCCGTGGGGACTGGGGGAATGTCCCTGGTACGAGCGATCAGGCTTTCGAATTTGCGGTGGCTGCGGTCGCCGTGCGGAACGTGGGACTCGGCTGCGTCGTCGGTGTAGCCGGCCGGACCAGGCCCCTTGCTTCCGGTCATCATTCCGTCCTCCAGTCTGCGTCCCGGCCGGGCGCCTTCGTGCCATCGGGGTCCGAAGCCGCAGCTAATGATGAAGTGCCGGGCACCGACCGGTCGAGACCTATCGTTCCGCTTGTGCCGCAGCCGTCGGATGCAGTGATGACCCCTGGAATACGCACCTCCGACGCGAGAACAGCTTGGCAGCTTCCATGGCAGTTATGCCCGTTCAGCCGCACAGCCCAGCGTGTCCCCGCCGGCACGGACGAGTTCGGCGCGGACGACGGCCCACTCTGCGGCATCAAGGCAATAAGACGCCAAGGTGATGGCCGCCGCCGCGTCCTGTTCGGCGTCCCGGGCCGCCTTGTCTGGGTTCCTCTCCACAAGATGGGCGTGCCAGTCCCCGTAATCCGCGCGCATGGCCGCGACCTGGTGTTCCAGCGAGGCCTTGATTTCCGACCACTTGCTGACAGCGCCGCGGGTTTCATCGGCGCTGTGCTTAGCCTCCTTCACCTGTCGGTCGATGGAGGTCTCCAGCTGCTTGCAGCGTATCTGCAGCGCAGCGTCGTTTCTTTCGCGCACCGCGGCGGCCGAATCCTCGATTCTCTTGACCCGCCTCGCCAGATCCGTCAGAGCTTCTGACAACGATTTCATATTCGGCTCCTCTCGTGAAACCCGCCGGTTCAACCCAACCGTGCACCTTTCGACGCCGGGCAAATAGAGAAGAAAGCAACTAGAGGTGCTGCGACATCCTGCCGCCGCACGTTGCTCCGGCCGACTAGACCACCCTGACCCGGAGCGGATCGTGAATAATGGAAGACTGTTGGTCTCGTTTCACGAATGTCGGTGCGCCACATCGGACTCGGCCATGTTGTGGAAGCCGCCGCTGGGGTGCGGCAAGGTCGCGGCCACCTCCGTGCGAAACCTAGTTGCGAGCGGCTGCGCGACGGCGGCAGCCGTTTGTCAACGGCGGTCGAAAATTGACCCCTTTCCGGACGAAGCCCACCAAACAACAGAAGGCCAAATTGGAGGGTGAGGTGGTACAGAACGCCGGCGCGGCCAAGTCGTACGCGGAGGAAGCAATTGAGTTCACCCCAGATGCGATTGACGACGCCAAGGACGCGGAGCTCGATGCCCTGCAAGCGCAAGCCACAGCCAATGCACTCATGCACGCTATTTCGTCGGCATCGCGACCGGGCCGGGTGTTCTACTGACGATGGATCTCCAAGACGTCCTCGAGCGGTCGCCGCGGTGTGGGCGGTCGCGGCTGTTCGCCTTGGGGTGCTTGGCCGACTCGGATCAGCAGCTGAGGCAGCTCCGATCGTTGCGTTAGCCGCTGCACAATGTCGCGCGCCGCACTGACCTCAATCATGTGCGTCAGCGTGCAGGTCGCCAAGCCAGCCTCGGTGCACTCCAACAGCAGGGTGGACAACACTTCCCCCGCATCGAGGACGTAGCGTCGGCTGTCATCGTAGGTAGAGACAACAAGAATCTTCGACCGATCGGGGGCTATGTCGGCGTGCCGCTGGTCCTGCTCGCGGACGGGGAACTGTCGACTCACGTCCAGCTCCTTGGCCTCCGCTTGCGAGGGCAGCGCGCTGGGCGGAATCCCCTCAAACTCCTCCAGACCCGAGGTCCACCAGCGCAACTCGGCGTGGTAGGACGAGTCGTATCGACGCCATTGCTCGCTGAGCTGCGACGCCATCGCTAACTGCGGCCGTGAGTCATCGGGTATTACATCGAGGACCGCGACATGAGCATCTACCGTGTGGCGCAGCACCGGGTCGAACGAATCCCACTGCGGCGGTGCGGCGAATGGCAGCCGATCGGATCGGCGGATCACGATGGCCTCGGCGCGGGCGAGTTCTGCGTCGGTGACGACGTCGATCGGCGTGAATGCGATGGACGCGAGATGGTTCAGATTATTGGGATTTGGGAACCGATCGATGTTGGCCTGCCACCCCACGGCGGCCATCACGACTCGCAGGTGATCGAGCGCGGCACCACAACTGATGAGAACCTCGCGCCCGGTGCTGTCGGTGGACCGGCCGATCCGGGTGGGATCGGAGAAGAGTTGGGGGTTGCGCCAACCTGCCCAAGAGTTGCCCTGACGGCAGCGGCGGCTCGCCACCGCTAATTTTCCGCTGGAAGAGCCCGGGAATCCGACCCAGACGGGCCACCACTTCACGTGTGCTGCACTGCGAATGCGGCCTACCCCGCCCAAGCCATCCTTCGCGGGCCAAACGATAATGCCACCGTCACCGCCTGCGACCTTCAACCCGTACCGGGACCAGGCGCCCATTTAACCCACGACGCCCCAGACGCGGCCGTGTTGGCCGGCCGAAATCGTCTCATTTCTACTTCGCTTGCCAAGGTGATGGGAACCCACCAGATTGCCACACTCATGGGTGACCTGATTTGGCCCAGCGAGCAGCCTGGTGTTCTGTCGTGGTGACCTCGAACGCGTGTTGCGCCAGCTCAAACTCGAACTCGAACGCATGCCCGTCATCTAGTGCCTAGTAGCGCGTCGCTTTTTTGACCAGGTCAGTGAACACGAAAACCCTGGTGTGTGGGGCCATGTCCGACTGCGAGGCGAGAGCCATGCGGAATTTGCGGCCGCGCTGGCCGCCACCAGCCAGGCACCCAGGGGTCAATTTTCAACCGCCACCGGAGTCAAGATTCGAACGCCATCGACACCAACCCCACCAACAGGCACTACAACAGCAGCGTCCTAGCCGCAGCCGCTCTTAGGTGTCCCGTGTTCGAACGGCACGACCTGATGATCATCTCCTCGAGTCCGCCGGCGAGTCGTCGCGATCACCTGGGAACCAGCCGAGGATCGCGCTGACTACAGGTAGCGCATCGTCGACGGTTTCAGTGGTCGAAGGTGGTAGGCCGGTCACTACCCAGTGGACGTAGAGCCCCCCGACGGCGCCGGGATCATCGATGACCAAAGCCAGCGATTGCGTCTGGACAGCCGAATCAAAGGAGAGGGTTCGCTCACGTACAAGATCATCCGTGGACGCACGAAATCCGACGACGACCCCGAATCGTTGGGCTGGGCGGGGGGATTGGCGAAGAACAGGGGCTGCACCAGCCGACCTGCAGCCGCCATCAGCCGCGCCCCCAGCGGTACTGCTGCCGGCCGGTCGACCCGGATAAACGAGTAGCCCAGTCGCCGCGCAAGGATCCCGTCCGTGGCGACCTGATCGCCGATTACCACCCCTGGCCGGGGGAAACGCTGGTATGCCGCGGTTCGCAGCGGCTTGCCCGCCGAGGCGAGGTAGACCACCCGCACGCCCGCAGCGCTGGGCACGACCGACGGGCCACGGAGCGAGTTGGTGGAGAAGCACACGACCTCGACGGTTGGTAACTTCGCGATCTCGCTGAGCACCCGCGCAATTCCCTCGTCCAGGTCGTTCTGTGTGCCATTCCAGTAAGCCACCAGCGGCTCTACATCGAAGATCACGGTGCGGGCCGACAGCTCTCCGGCCCGGCGGATCGCATCCCCAAGGCCGGTCGCACGCTCGAAAACGGTTCTCACCTCGTGACCTCAGCGGGCTCCCGGCCGCCAACGGCCAACTGCCGCAGCCTCGCCCAGTTCACCGGAGGTGTCGGCGGGGGGACGCCCGGGCGGTCGCGCGGCACCCAGACGCGCAGCGCGCCCCGCCAGACCGTACAGGTCACCGGCGTCGAGATCGTCACCGCCTCGCCATCGACGCCGACCGGAATCTGCGCCGCATCGGCGGTAATCTCGACCTTCTTGGTGGTCAGCACTCTGACCTCGTCGGCACTGCGGCCGCGGAGCAGATCGACGGCCTGACCAGCCGTGCGCACCATGACGCCGACCACGCCGAGCACGCCGCCATCCAGCCGCGCACGGCGGCCCAGGCCAGCGATGTCCTCGGTTCCGTACGGATTGTTGGCCACCAGCAACGCCTGCGGCGCCTCGATATGCGTGCCATCCACGTGTGCGGTCAGCCGCGGTCCGCGGTGACCTTGCAGCACGTCCGGGAGCAGGTCCAGCGTCGTGCCAACCTTGTCGCCACGGTAGGCCGGGCTCTGCACGATCTCGGCGTAGGCGCCGAAGGATGCGTTGTTGACGAACGTCTGCCCGTTGATCAGCCCTAGGTCGACCCGCAACTCCACACCGTCGGCTAAGGCGCCCAGGCACGCGGTCGGGTCCTCCCGGTTCAGCCCCAGGTCCAGGGCGAAGTGATTGCGAGTGCCCGCGGTGATCACCACGAACGGCAGGTCGTGCTCGGCGGCGATGCCTGCTACCAGCGACTGGGTGCCGTCACCGCCAGCCACCCCCAGCAGGTCAGCGCCGTTAGCCACCGCCTGCCGGGCTACCGCGGCCACGTCGACCTGCCCGGACTCGCCGAAGATGAACACCTCGGCGCCAAGGGCTTCGGCCTTGCGCTTGAGGTCGAACTTCTCGACCTTCCCGCCGCCCGACTTCGGGTTCATGATCAGGTACGGATGCCGGGCCGAAGGCTGCGCCGGATACTCGGGCATGCGCCAGTCCGGCCGGTCCTGGATCAGCGCCTGGCGCGCGGTCACGGCCGCGAGCAGCCAGAGTCCCGCCGATACGATGGCCACCCACAGCACGCCGCCGGCCTCGAAAACGACGATCACCGCGATCGGCACCAGGACAAAGACTGCGAGCGACAGCCAGCGCACGATGCCTCGCCGGGACAGGAAGAAGTAGGCTGCCGCCACGCTCACCACCGCGGCGGCCAGGCCAATGGCGAACATGGCCAGGCTCTTCAGCTCGGCGAAGACCACCAGGATGACGATGGCCAGGCCTGCCAACACGAAGCTGAGGCGCGCCAGCCACCGCTGCGCGGGCGTTCCCTGCGCATTCGCTGCAGACGCCATGGTCTTAGCGTCGCATGCCGACGGCTCCGGCACGTCCCCTCCGGTGGGTGCGCAGAAACGCTGGCTCCTCATCCGGGGCCGCTGGGCGTGGGGGCCGACGGAGCAAGCGTTCCGCCTAGCATGGTGACGATGGTGACCGCGATGAGCGTGACACCGCCGCCGAAAGCGAACACACTGGCCCCCAATGCCGCCGCATTGCCGAGAGTTGTTGTGGCGCAACCGAGGAGGATCACGGTCAGCCGCTGAGGTTCGCGGGCGAATTGCGTAAGGTCGTCCATAGCCTCCTTGAGTCTCGCCCGCAGTGTGGTCTGCAGCCACCGGCGGAGGACCGGCACCACAGGAACGCGGCCACAAGCCCCACTGCCAGGCCGGCGAGCAAATACAGCACCCACTGATGCGTTCGATGGCGAGGTGAACGGACAGTACGAGCACGCCAGCTTCCACGCCCACTACCGCCTTCCCGCTGCCGCAGCGCTAGGGCCAGCTCAGTGACTTTCTTCCCTACTGGCCACCGACCGAATGGGCGCACGCTTTTCTTGTGCACGGCCGCAGGAAGACCAAATGTCAAAAGGTGTAACAAGCTCGGGAGTCGCTGTCGTGTTGAACGGCGTCGTGGACTTCGGAACTTCACACTGATGAGGAGCATAGCGTTTTCATCAAAGCGCATTGGGCGGTGCACCTCGGTCCCTCTCTATGGCTCGGCCGCTAACCTGTCATCCGATCCCTGAAGGCGCTGACATAATGACGTCCAAGCCGCCCACCTCAGCGATCCCCGGGCCGCTGACTGCCGAGGCGGTAGCCATCGCTTCGGTTGGCCAGGTTATGGGCTGGCTGGACAGCTCCGCGGCCGGATTTTCCAGCACCCAGGCCGACGAACGCTTGGCCCGCTACGGGCCGAACGTCATTCACACCCATCATGTCAGCGCCTGGGCGGTGCTTGGACGTCAGTTCCAAAACGCTGTGCTGATCTTGCTGGTGGTCACTGCTGCCGCGTCGTATTTCCTGGGCGACCGGACCGACGCGGTGATCATCGCGGTGATCCTGGCAGCCAGCGTGGGGCTGGGCTTCGTCAACGAGTACCGCGCCGAGAAGGCGGCGGCGGCGTTGCATTCCCAGGTCCACCACACCGCCGTCGCGCGGCGGGACGGGACGTTCGTCGAGGTCGACGTGAGCAACCTGGTGCCCGGCGATGTGATTCGGCTCTCGCTTGGCGAAGCCGTACCCGCGGATGTGCGGTTGATCGAGACCACGGCGCTGGAATGCGATGAGAGCATACTTTCCGGGGAATCCACGGGATCAGAGAAGTCACCAAACCCGGTGCCGGTTGGTGCGGCGCTGACCGACATGAGTGACATCGCGTTCATGGGCACCATCGTGAGCGCCGGCGAGGGCCTGGCGGTCGTCTATGCCACCGGCAAAGACGCGCAATTCGGCCGGATCGCCGCGGGTTTGGGGGAGGCGGCCCCTGAGACCGACTTTCAGGCCGGTCTGCGCCGGTTCTCGTATCTGCTGCTGCGGGTGGCGATCGCGCTGGTCGTGTTCATCTTGATCGCCAACCTGATGCTGCACCGTCCGTTGATCACGTCGGCGTTGTTCGCGCTGTCCATCGCGGTGGGAATCACCCCGCAACTGCTGCCCGCGGTGGTCAGCAGCAGCCTGGCGACCGGCTCGCGCCGACTGGCCAAGGTCAAGGTGCTGGTCAAACGGCTGGTGTGTATCGAGGATTTCGGTGACATCGACATATTGGTCACCGATAAGACCGGAACACTGACCGAGGGCCGCATCAGCTTAATCGACACCGTCAACCCGTCTGGAGAGCACACCGACTCGGTGCTGCGGCTGGGACTGCTGGCGTGTGATATCGATCCGGCCGCTGGTGGTGCGGCGACCAACCCAATGGACGCGGCGCTGTGGCAGCATCCTGGCGCCCGGCAGGTCGTCGGCGATGACGTGCAGCGGGTGGCGCTGTTGCCGTTCGACCATGTTCGCCGAGCAACCTCGGTGTTGGTTGATGACCACGATAAGCGGCTGCTGGTGGTCAAAGGTGCACCCGAGCAGGTGCTGGCCCGCTGCCAGGGCACACCCAACAATGCCGAGGAGACTTTGTCGGCATTGTTCGCCGCCGGGCGGCGCGTGGTAGCGGTGGCGGTTAAGCCGGCTCCGGGGCTGGCCACCATAACCCCCGGCGACGAATCAAACCTGATGCTGGTGGGATTTTGCGTGTTCGCTGACGAACCCAAGACCAACGCTCGCCAGTCGCTCGCCCAGCTGGCCGCACTGGGCATCGAGGTGAAAATCGCCACCGGTGACAATGCGCAGGTCGCCGAAAAGGTCTGCGCGGAATTGGGTTTGATCTCCAAGGGGACGATCACCGGCGCCGAGATGGAGCATTTCAGCGACGAGCAATTCGGCGAGGCCGCCAAGAACAACACGATCTTTGCCCGCATCTCGCCCGACCAGAAGGCGCAGCTGATCAAGGCCGCGCGCCGCAGCGGACGGTCGGTGGGATTTCTCGGCGACGGGGTCAACGACGCGCTGGCCCTGCACGCCGCCGACGTGGGCATCTCGGTCGACACCGCCACCGATGTGGCCAAGGACGCCGCCGACGTAATCCTGCTGGAAAAAGACCTGGGCGTGCTGGCCACCGGGGTGGCCGAGGGCCGGCGGATCTTCGCCAACACCATCAAGTACGTGCTGATGGGTACCTCGAGCAACTTCGGCAACATGTTCAGCGCCGCGGCTGCCTCGGCGATCTTGCCGTTCCTGCCGATGCTGCCCAGCCAGATCCTGCTGAACAACCTGCTCTACGACACCTCCCAGCTAGCGATCCCCACCGACCGGGTCGACGAAGAGCAGCTTCATGCACCGTCGCACTGGAACGTCGCATTCATCCGCCGATTCATGCTCATGTTCGGCCCGATCAGCTCGCTGTTCGACTTCCTGACTTTCGGGCTGATGCTCGGCGTGCTGCACGCCGGGGAGGTAGAGTTCCACACCGGGTGGTTCCTGGAATCCCTTGCGACACAGACGTTGATTGTTTTCGCGATCCGCACCCGCAGAGTGCCCTTCCTGCGCAGTCGGCCCGGCGTGTTGCTGACAGCGACGATTCTGTCGGTGGTCGCCATCGGCCTGGTCCTTACTCTCGTTCCGTTTGGACGAAAACTGGGATTCACCCCGCTGCCGTGGCAGTTCTTCGTCGCACTGGCCGCATTCATCGTCGTTTACCTGTTCCTCGTCGAGGCAATGAAGAGAGTTTTCTACAGCGAGCCGATGCGGCTGTTCGGCCAGCCACACCGCACCCGCGGCCGCGGACATCGCATCAAGCGGCGCGCGGCGCGCTTCAGTCAGTTCGGCCGCTCTCATCAAGCGGGCCATGCAACCGCATAGCCGAATCACCCATCACAACCTATTCCGCCGCTGCTTGGTTGGTGATGGTTGCGGGCCCTCGAAACGACGTGCGGAGCGGCTTCTTTCGAGCAATATCAAGTCCATTGAGGTGACGTTTTACCCTAGGCCCAGCACCCAGGCACGGCACACACTCGTCTCGGTAGTTGATTCGAACCTCAGGAGTCGAAACATGCAACCGTTGTCAGAGTCGCTGATGGATCTCGCTTGCCGTGTCAAGAGGCTGGAGGATTCGGCCGCCGCTGTGCGGGAAAAGAATCGTGCTGCGCTGCAGGCACGCCGTGATGAGCTTGACGCGGCCATCGAACGTGAAACAGGCCAACTCCACAAGGCCACAATGGGAGCCACAGGGGAGACACGCAAGTGGTGGTCGGAGACCCGGGCTTCGATCGAGCGGCAAGTCGCCCAGATGCGCGCCGACTTCGAGAAGTGGCAAACCGAGATGAAGGAGAAGAACGCCGAACGCGCCGCCCAGGAAGCCGACGATGACGCGGTTATGGCCGTCACCCTGGCTGACTACTGCATCGACGTCGCCGAATGGGCCGTCGTGCGGGCTGAACTTGCCCGCGGCGAAGCCGACCAACTAGTCAAAGGAGCGTGAGACATGACTACCACCAAAACGCCCACCGCCACCTTCGAGCAACTGTGGAAAGCGATGCTCGCCTGGGGCTTGTTAACCGTGGCCCTGGGCGCCGCGGTGCTGGTGTGGCCCGGCAAGTCGATCGTGGTCGCATCGGCACTGTTCGGCGCGTACCTGTTGATATCGGGGATCGCCGAGGTGGTGCTCGCGTTCACCCTCGACGCGTTGGGGGGCACCAAACTGCTATGGTTCATAGCCGGTGCGCTCTCGGTGGTGCTGGGGGTGCTGGCCTTCCGCCACTTCGGTCAGGGCTATGCAACTTTGTTGCTGGCCATCTGGATTGGGGTTTCGTTCGTTTTCCAGGGCGTCGCCGCGACGGCGACGGCGATCAGCTACCCCGGCTTCCCCGGGCGAGGATGGTACATCTTCCTTGGGGTCATCAGCGTCATCGCCGGCATCGTGGTGCTGGCATGGCCTTTCGATTCCATTATTGTGCTGGCAATGGTGACCGGCGTCTGGCTGGTGATCATCGGGATCGCAGAGATATGCGCGTCGCTGGACACCCGCAAAGCGAGCAAAGAGGTGGTGCGCGGAATCAAGGATTTCACCCACACCGCCGCTTGACCGGGCCTGGTTCGGAATACCGCGTATCGGGAAAAAAGGTCCGGTCCGGTCGGTGCATGAACGGGCTTCCTGCGCCGCTTCGGACCATTCGGGTGTCGGCTACTGTTTCCCGAATCCGCAGAGTCGAGTTGCGGAAACCGATGAGCCACAGGGTTTTATCCGACCGCCTGGCGTCGTTGGGCGCCGCTGCGCAGACAGAAGGCACCAACTTTGCGGTGTCCTCGGGCGGCGTTGGGTTGAACAAAGACTCCTCGTCGCGAACCACCGACGATAAACCGGGGGAACTGAACCGAGGAAGGGATCTCCATGTCAGCGTTGAGCAAACTCCATGAACTTTCGGCTGAACATCATGAGCACGCCGCCCGGCACCACCGCGAAGCCGCCAAGCTTCACGAGGCCGGGGAAGTTCTGGCGGCCGCGCATCAGGCGCATCTAGCGCATGGCCATGAGGTACATGCTCTGCACCATGCAGCCGAAGCTGCCAAAGAACACCTAGCAGCGCACACGACCAAGTCCAAATAGAAGCATCGTGCGCGGGAGGTTGCTGCCGGTGAAATCCGCGACACGCCGTGGTCTCGGTTGGTATCCAATGGTGTCGGTATGGCCAACTCAGACGCCTTTCGGCGTCTCAATCAGATGGCCTCGTAGGCTCTCCTGAAGGGCGACGCGGACCTAAGTCCTCAGTTTCAAGCGATCTGCCAGAAAGCCGAAGTTTCGCAGCACAAGCTCGACGATGCATACACATTTGTCCATCAAAGGCACTGAACGACAACGGAGTTCGGCCAACCCTCCTTGCCGTCGGCTGAAGTTCACCACCGAGACCGCTGACTGTCCGGCGTGGCCTATACCTCCTGCGCATCCCGGATGGTGGCGGGGTCGTTCGATATTAAGCCCGATAGGTTGATTGGCGGCACACCTGGGGCAGCCGTCGAGATCGCTTCGCCAGCTCGATCCTGCGCGAGGTGATGCGTGTACAGCGCACCGATAGCCACCGAGGCCAGACGGGCGTGCACGCTATCGGCCCGGCTTGTCAGGATGACAGGCACGCGCGCGCCGAGCACGATGCCGGCGGCGTCGGCGCCGGCCATAAAGATCAGGTTTTTCGCCAGCATGTTTCCGGCCTCGAGATCGGGTACGACCAGAATCTGGGCGCGACCGGCCACGGGCGAGATGATTCCCTTCAGCTTCGCAGCCTCAGGGCTTACGGCGTTGTCCATGGCCAGCGGCCCGTCCAGCACGCCCCCGGCGATCTGGCCGCGGTCGGCCATCTTGCACAGAATGGCGGCATCGGTCGTGCTGGGGATCTTCGAATTGATCACCTCCACGGCGGAAAGGATGGCAACGCGCGGTTCGCCCAAGCCCAGGCCGATGTGCAGGTCGATGGCGTTCTGGACGATGTCGCGCTTGCAGTCGAGGTCGGGAAAAATGCTGATCGCCGCATCGGTTACGAAAAGGATTTCGGAATAGCCTGGCGTGGCGATGAGAAAGACATGGCTGATGCGCCTGCTGGTGCGCAGCCCGCCGTCAGTGGACACTACTGCGTGCATCAGCACATCGGTGTGCAGACTGCCCTTCATAATGGTTTGCACCGTGCCGTCGCGCACCATGTCGACGGCGGCTGCGGCGGCCTCTGCCTCGGTCAAGGCATCGACCATCGTGCAGCCGCCGAGGTCGAGGCCCGCCTTGTCGGCCACGGCGCCGATGCGCGCCGGGTTACCGATGAGGGCAGGCTTGATGATTCGCTCCCGTGCGGCCTCGACCGGCCCTTCGAGCGCAAGGGCTTCATCGGCCCAGACCACGGCCGTGGGGACTGCGGGAATGTCCCTGGTACGAGCCATCAGGCTTTCGAATTTGCGGTGGCTGCGGTCGCCGTGCGGAACGTGGGACTCGGCTGCGTCGTCGGTGTAGCCGGCCGGACCAGGCCCCTTGCTTCCGGTCATCATTCTTGCGGGTTTCATCGGCGCTATGCTTAGCCTTCTTCAGCTCTCGGTCGATGGAGGCCTCCAGCTGCTCGCAGCGTATCCGCTCCCATCCGTTCGGCTTCCAACAACGGCTCGCGGCCGGTCCCCCGGCACGGCCGTCCTTTGTGGTCGTCGTGAGGAGGCATTTTCTGATGGTGCTCCTTCTTCACGGTGGCACGGTAATGACACACCGGGCAGATAAGAGTGGACACGGCGACCTCATTTCGGGGGATTCAGTGGTCAGCATCTGTCCCTCATGATGCAGGCCCTTATGCCGATTGATGACAGTAGTTTCGTGCGAGTTTCGCTGCGCTGCACCAGGACACGCGCCTCGCCGCTGCCGGGGCGTCCGCTGTAATCGGTCCTGGCATCGCCCAAAATGTGGCATCCTCTCAAGATGCCATCGCCTCGGCGGCGACGCGTGGCAAGCGCATCAAGCGCAGCGTATTCGGCTTCATAGATCGAGGCCTGCGCAAAAACGATCGCATCGAAGGCGTAGCCTTCGGACATTTCGGCGTAGTTTTCCATCTCTGTCGCGTCGTGCTCGTCGCTCTTCAAGTTCTTGCGGATCTTGGCGATGTGGGCATTCCACTTGCGGGCGAGCTCCCGCCAATGCTCCGACGCCTTGTCGTGGGCGGTCCGCCCGATCTTTGAGATCATCAGCGGCTTGCGATGCGCTATCTCGTGCGTAGGCCGCGTCAGATTCGACCTGCTCGCGCGGCTGTTGGCCGGCGGCGCGTATCTATTTGTTCGCATCTCGGCTGGCGGCAGGGATCTTCTCGAATTGTTGGTTCAGGTGGTTCAGGTCATTGTCTGCCATCAGAAACTCCTTTACTGTCAGGCGGTTCCTACTGTGCTGCCATCGTCTCGCCGGGACGCGTGTGGGCGTAGGGGACTAAGTCCCCCAAAGTCTCCGATACACCCCATCCGGTCATAACGGGAATCGCGACGGCGACGTCGGTACGGGGTCGGTTCAAGGCAGCTCTAACGGCTTCCGTGTAATGGGCCGTTCGACCCGGCGCGCGGGCTGCACCACAACCCGGCCAAGTTGTTGCTCGACCCGGTATGCCCGCACCATCATCGGCGAAGTCCGTCGGGCCGCAGGTGCTCGGCTACGCGGTCGCAACCCCTGCGGCCAATTTAGATTCGGCGGCGCATGTGGCGCGCAGTGTAATGCTTGCCTTCACGGGTGCCGGTCCTGTCGTGTGCTGTCCGACGCGATTTTTTTACGAGGTGCACATGCGCGGGGTCTACGGCCACCCATGCCGGTTTTCCGCGTCGCTGCGCGGAACTTATGCGGGTTGGCACATCAGGCGGTTGTCGTGAATCGGTTACCCGTCCCAGTTAAGGGGCCCGACTTTTTGGGTGGATCCCCTTCGTCGTCGGGATAGTGGTCGGTTGTCGGCTCTGGACCTGTTCCGGAGTACGACGTGGGCACGTGTGGCCGCGATGGTATCGCCTCGCTGTCCATCGTGCGAGTTCCTGTGGCTTCCGCACTGCCTGTCTGGGGCGACTTGGGCGAAAGCCCGGCTGCTCGCACCGCTCGCAAGACGCAGTGAATATGCCTGCCGTGCAAGCAAACTGCCGCTGCTCGGAGGCCGCGACTGCCAAAATGCTCAGCCGCGTCAGCTCCAGAAACTGATCTCGCACGATCACGGCCGTTCAGGCGCAAGGCAAGCGGTAACCGCAGCACCGTGACCGACATCGCGCCAGGAATCCTGAAGCCAAACGCTTTCGGATCTTGCGACATCGCAGTCGCCACTCGCACGGCTAGCCGGTCGAGCAGCGGCCCGGCTTGGTGCTGGGGTGCCAGGAGTGCAGGGAGCGCAGCAGCCCGCTTTTCTTGTGCAGGTGTCCTGCCATGCGCCGCAGGATGTCGTCCAGCGCCACTACCGCCTCTTCGATGTACGGGCCCTTGTTGAGCATGACGCATTCGGCGCGCTCGCTCATCGCAGCGTCGCTGATCTCCGCGCGTGACGGTTTGCCGGTCTTGGCCAATTGCTCGAGGACCTGGGTCGCCCAGATTGTCGGCAGGTGCGCGGACTCGCACAGGCACAGGATCTCCTCCTGCAGTTCGGCCAACCGGTCATAGCCGCATTCAACAGCGAGGTCTCCGCGGGCGATCATGACCCCTGCGCGGGGGTGACGCATGACGGTGAGCTGCAGCTGGGGCAGATGTTCGAAGCCTTTGTGGGTTTCGATTTTCAACACGATGCTCAGGTGCTCGGCGTTCAGCGGGCACATCTCGTCGAGCAGCTGCTCGACGTCGGAGGGCTCCCTGACGAACGACATGTCGACCATGTCGGCCAGCTCTGCGACCACGGGCAGGTCGGCGACGTCCTTGGTAGTGAGCGCGGGAATCGGAAGGCGGGTGTCGGGGACGTTGATGCCCTTGTCGGCACCCAATTTCGATCCGTTGTCGGCGGCGTGGTCGATTCGGATGGTCAACACGTCGGGAATTGTCTTCACGATGTGCCCACCGATGAGCCCGTCGTCGAAGAGGACTATTTCGCCGACCGCCGCATGGTCGAAGATTTCCGGCAGGGTGCAGCCGATTTGAGCGGCACCGCCGCGATGTACCGGCGCTGGCGAGCAGTCCTTGGTTAACGCGAGAAGATCACCGCGGTGCAGCAGTAGAGTCTGCTGCACTGGTGGAAGCGCGGCGACCTTGGCTTGGTCTTCGGCCCCCGCGACGTGCAGCACGGTCCCCGTGGCTAAATAGGTGGTTTTGGGCACTTCTGCCACGAAACTGCCTGCCGCCGTGGCATTCTCGTCGGCATGGAGGATCATCCGACGGGCCGAGCCGCGAGTGTCCCTTAATTGCAGCACATCTGCGCCGCGGCGGCGGCGCAGCCAGTCCCTCGGTACCGGCACCGTAGTCATGGGACGTGGTGGGGTCGCCGGGTCTTCCTCGGCGGTGAGCCAGGCGTATGCCGGCGTGATGACACGGCCCAGTAGGTCTTTTTCGGGACGAAGCTTCACGACCTGCGGACCCGCCTCAAGCGGGCCAGTGCGCAGCTTCGGACCGGCCAAATCCATAGCGATCAAACAGCTTCGGCCGCGAACTGCGGCGGCCTGCCGCACGTTTCGGGCCATGTTTCGCCATGCCGCGGCGTCATCGTGAGCGCAGTTGATCCGGGCGACATTCATCCCGCGTTGCACCAGATTGGCAACCAGCTCAGCGTTGGTGGCCGCCTCAGACGGCAAGGTGACCATGATCCGCGTCGGCCGCCCGGCCGGCGAGGGCCCCAGCAGGGCCCTGGTGCGCTGGCGCAGCAGCCGGGAGCCCTCGTCGATGCTCACGTCCGTCGTCTCCGGGCGATGCCACCCCTTGCCGAGCATCGCACCGATAGCTGCCTTCACAAGCAGCAGGGTCGCCGCAACATGCGCCTCCCCCCGGCCGAGCGACGACAACCCGAAGCGGGCCAGCCGCACTTGCAAATCCCGCAGGTCGCTTTGCCGGATCGCCCAGTAGTGCACCAGGTTACGCGCACTGCCCCGATTCGCCGGAGAGACCGCGGCCAACCATGACGACCACAGCGATTCCGCCTCATCCAATTTGGTCAGCAGGTGGTCCACATCGTCTTGCAGGCCGACGAGCTGTGACGCGGCTTGCGGGTCCGCTCGCTGAGAACCGGCCACTTCGGCGCCGGGTGTTCGGGTACGGCGGGGCGCAGCGGCCACGGCTACTCTTCATGATCGTTCGTCTCTTGAGATGGAGGCTACGGAGTTGCGGGCCGACGACGGGAGAGTTGCAAGTCCTCTTAAGGCGACGAGTGGAGACCACCTATCCATCAACTCATACAGCGTGCTGCTCTTGGTACTTCCCTAGGACAAGGCGAGGATCCGCCGCTGGGGTATGCGCATGAAACCCGGGCCGTCGAGACAGGTCGTGCCAGAAGTGCAACCGAGCTCGGCGCACCCAACAGCGCAGCCGCGACTAGAAATGATATTGCCGGTTTGGCCAACAATCTGGCCGTCATTCCCTTCATTAAGACGGCGAGGACCCGCATGAGGTGATGGCGCCGAAGGTCATCGTTGCCGGTTCTGCAACCTCTGGTTGATTCGGGCGAGGGCGACCTTGTCCTGCTCGGACTCTGCCCTTCTCGCCTGATCGGCCGCTTGTGCCCTGACCTGTTCAGCCTTCTTTTCTTCGAACTCGTCCAACTCATGGCCCTGTTGCTCGATAAGCGTGAGAAATTTCTCCAAGTCCGGCATCTGCGCCTCAAGCTTGTCCGCCGACATCTCACCGGTAACCAAGATCGAGTCGTCGTCGCTCGCCACACTCAGGGTGGATTCACCGAGACCACTGAAGTCCGGGTTCTCTGCGCGGACATCAAGTTCTGCCGCTTCACCCTTCGTCAGCGGGCGACTCAGTTGCAGGACAAACGTCCGTCGCTTCGGTCCAGGTGCGACGCTGACAATTCTGAGTTGCTCGGCTGCGGACACGGCCACTCCTCCATGGGCGACAGGTTTCCAGAACAGACCGCAAACAAGGCTAATCCTCTCTATGGCCAACGCAGCGGCGTGGCCTTCACACCGGACCTGTCCGGTGCACCATGTCGCGGCTTGCGGGGACGGCCATGCGGGGTGGCGTATGCGCCATGTTCCCTGGTCGGGTCGTGACGGATCGCGTGCGTGCGCACGATCGCGCCGTGGTGGGTCAGCTGCACCGACCCCGCCACGATGGATACCTCGGCTTGCTTGCCGCACCAAGGCCGTCCGGTACATTGTCCCGGCGAACGACAACCTGTACCGCCGGGTGGGTCTTGCCGACCCTGCCAACCCCGGTCACCGTAGCCAACCGACGCCGCTCAGCGCAGCCTTTACTGGCGTCCGCTGAGGACTATGCCAATTAGTGGCTCGACCGCATGTTCGTTAACATTCGGCGCCCTCCAGCTTGGTGAGTTCCCAGTCAAACCACGCGCTCGTATAGCGAAAGCGCTTCTTGACTTCGTCGAGGTCGGCGGGCTTGAGGGCCAGCCGGTCGACGATCTGCTCGGCCAGATGGCGGGAATGATCAGACAGGCCTTCCGCACCGCATTCACAGGTCAATTCGCCATCGGGGCCAAGGCCGTCGGCGCGGTGATCGTCGATGATCCCGCGGATACGGTCGACGAGTGATCGCCGGGTACGTTCGACCGGATCTATCATGTCAACCCTTTAGCTCATGGTGCAGACCAGCCGACCGGTGGCCTGGCGTACTGCCGGACAGCCGGTCGGCTACTGGCCAGGGACTGGTTAGGCTGCCTTATGCGGCTTTATGCGGCGCTCCGGGCGCGAACCGTGACAGCCGCTTCTCTGCGCTCCTGAGGTCGTTGCGCATTCCAAACGAACTGAAGACTTGCGTGATGCCGATTAGGACCAGCATGATGCCGACCACAAGCGCGAGCACGACGAGGGAATCGAACGGCCACGCCAGCACAATGACGCCGGCGATTACGCTGAGGATGCCGAAAAAGATTGTCCAGCCGCGTCCGGGCAGCTCGCGGTTGCTGATCGCAATCGCGACAGCGGCAACCCCCTGGAAGATGAACCCGACGCCGATCCAGACGGCCAGCAACAGAACGGCATACCCTTGGCCGAAGTGGCGGAAGGCCAGCACACCCAAGACCAACGACAGCGCGCCGGTGATGAACAACAGCACCCGGTAACCGCCCGAAACTTCCATGCCGAAGGCAAGAATCACCTGCCCGATACCCGATGCCACCAGGTAGATGCCCAACAGCACGGACGCCGCAAGAATCGATACACCAGGCCACACCAGCATAAGGATACCCAGCACCAGGGCCGCGATGCCCATCAGCAGTTGCGGTACCCACAGTTCGCGCAGCAGGTTAGGTGTTTCAGTAGTCGTCATAGCGGTTGCCCTCCTTTCACAGGTGGCCTTCATGTTTGCGGCGCCCTGCGGGCTTCAATAGGGGCATACGTCATCAATTCGTGCCAATGGTCATTTCACGCCGGCCTCTCGAACGTCCAGTCCGCCCCCTGACAACACAGCGCCCATGTTCCAACATCAGGAGGGCGACGATCCCCACGTAACGCAACGAATCGCGCCTTTCGCGTCCGGCGGGGATGCCCCCGCGCCACTGTAGAAGAGGACCGAGGAAGCAGCAGGCCGCTTCCGCGTTATGAATGGGGTTCCCAGCGTGGACGACACCAGCAACGCTCAGAAGACCGATCACTTCCTTGCCGACCAGGGTCACCATCGTAGGGTGGCCCGGCCGCACCGCGAAAGTGAAGGGCCCGTCGCTGACGCCGAAGAAACTGCGGCGCGGATGCGTTCCGGCGGACGCGCGTTTGGTCCACGGGGTCAGCGATTCGACTGGAGCTCCCCGTTCTTCCTTGGGCTGGCGGCCTCTGCCGGCGTAGCGGTGACGTACGGGGTGGTATATCTGCTGGGATCGGCATCGACGGCGCTGGCCTTGGTGTTTGCGGCGCTGTTTTTCGCGCTGGGACTCGAGCCGGCGGTGTCAACGCTGGTTAATCGCAAAATGCCGCGATGGGCGGCGGTCACCATTGTGTTGGTGGTGGTGTTCGCCGTTATCGCCGGTTCAATTGCCGCCGTGATTCCACCGCTTGTCGAGCAGGTGCGCCAGTTCACTGAACAGGCGCCGCACTATGTGCAGGAAGCCCAGAACCACTCGTCGCTGATCGGCCGACTCAACGACCGCTTCCACGTGCAACAACGGATCGCCGATGCGCTCAACAGCGCAGGCACACCTGCACTAGGCAGCGCAGTCAAGGTGGGGAGGACGGTGGCCGGGGTGGCGTCACACGTCGGGATTGTGGCTGTCATGACGGTCTACTTCCTAGCCGGCCTGCCCGACATCCGGGCGACCTTTTATCGGTTTATTCCGAAACCGCGACGGCCGCGCGCGATCCTCATCGGCGATGAAGTGTTCGCCAAGTTCGGTGACTATCTCTACGGCAATGTGCTGACCTCTGTTATCGCCGGAGCAGCTACGTCCGCCTGGTGCGCGATCTTCCACATTCCCTATGCGCTGCTGCTCGGTGTGTTCGTCGCGATATTGGATCTGTTCCCATACGGTTCATCGATCGCGGGGACCATCGTGGCCCTGGTCGCGCTGACGGTGTCGATCCCGATCGCCATCGCCACCGTGGCGTTCTACGTCGTGTTCCGGTTGGCCGAGGATTACCTGTTGACGCCGAAGATCATCGGCCGGGCCGTGAAAGTGTCCGGTGGCGTGACCGTGGTCGCGGTTCTCATCGGCGCTGAGCTGATGGGCGTCATCGGTGCGCTGGCTGCCATCCCTATCGCCGCGGCACTGCAGCTGCTCGTCCAGGAAGTGGTCTTTCCCGCCATCGACGAGGTCTGAACAGCGGCAACGAATTCGATGCCGCTAATCCGCCTCCGCGGGGATTCGGTCGGCTTCCGATGGTGCCGTGCCTGACATCTTCGATGATCCGCTTCCTTGCGCGGGAAGCTCAGTGCGCAAATTAAACGCTCCGCAGGGGCACACGCAGAGACGGCAGCACCTACGTCAGATCGCCCTTGCCTGGGTGCTTGCGCAAAAGCCCTATATCGTTCCGGCCTGACATGTACCTGCGGCACGGAAGGCTTGTCCGATCATCCGCGTCAGCCGCCGAGAAAATCCTCGAGGGGCTGGCTCAAAGGTCGGGGGCCGGGCGCTGACCTGGCCGCTAAGTCGACATCCCAAATATGGGCGTGGCGGACGGATTCCCCCTCGGTCAATAAAAGGAGCACCTCGACGACCGTCAGAAAGACAAAGAGGTCCGCCCCGATCTCCGCGGTACTTAGAATCGCGATCATGGCACCAGCGCTGATCGCCTGGTCGGACCCGGTGTCCCAGGCCGCCTCCTCGGTGATCACCCTGGCCACCGGCGACGGGGACCGGCCCAGCGTGGTCATGACTTATAGCGGCGAGCCGATCGGGCAGCCGGCGGCGATGGGCGGGCCGTTCGTGATGAACACCGAGGCCGAGATCGCCCAGGCGTTCCGCGACTTCCGCTCCGGCCAGTTCGGCGACATCCCGCGCCAGGCCCGTTTACAGCACCGCTGAGCCGCACGCCCTGGCGCCCGATCTTCTCCGGCGACAACGTCGACACCGTCGACGAGTTGTCCCAGCATGGTAGACGACTCCGAAGACGCCGGCGCGGACAGTTGGCACGGTGACTGCTACGCGGGCTCCCAGCCCCGCAGCATTGCCATTGGGATTGGATCGAGGGACCGCAGATCGCGATGATGAGGAGGATTCCATGACCACGAGCACTCCAGTTCAAGAAGGCGCCGCTGCGCCAACGGTGCCAAAGGGCCACTTCTTCGATAACCCGACATTCCATTTCGAGACATTGCGGCAAGCGGGATACACCCTCTCCAATTGTGCCGACCTCAGCGAGATTCTAGAGACGGTGAAGCGCATCGCTGAAAACGATATAGACAGCTGGTACACCACGTGGAGGGCTACGGCCGATCGCGTTCTCGCGCTGGCAGAGCGGACACAAGATCCGCTCAGCAAAGGCGGCGCTTACATGCGCGCTTGCACATATGAACGCACGGCCGAGTTTCTGCTTCGGCCCGAGGATCCCAGACGCCACGAGTCGTTCGAAAACGCCCGCAGCTATTTCGCGAAGGGCCTGGACACGCTCGGCGTCCGCTACGAACCCTTCAACGTACCGTTCCGCGCGGCGCAGCTGCGGGCGCTGTACTATCCAGGGCCGCCAGGAGCCGAAAGTAAGCCATTAATCATGTATGGCGGCGGCTTCGACTCGATTCTCGAAGAATATTATCCAAACCTCGCAGAGGCAGCGTTCAAGCGTGGCTACTGCGTTCTGACTTACGAAGGACCAGGCCAAGGCCGTGCGCTGCGCGAGTACGGTCTTACCTTCACCCCGGAATGGGAGAAGCCCGTTGCCGCGGTGCTCAACGAATTCCTCCGTACTCGCGCCAAGCCTTCGAAGATTGTGCTTATCGGTATGAGCATGGGCGGCTATCTTGCGCCGCGAGCCGCCGCTTTCGAAGAACGCATCGACGGCGTAGTTTCGTATGACACCATGTATGATTTCGGTGCGGTGGTGGCGCCAATTCTCGCCGCAGCCAAAAATCCCCGCGCGCTGGACAACATCAACGTTTCGTGGGGCTACCACAATGCGTTATGGACCATGGGCACCAAAGACGCCGACGAAACGATTAAGGCAACCGCTGCCTACACTCTCGCGCCTGTCGCCGATCGCATCCGGCAAGACGTATTGATTCTGGCAGGTATGGAGGATCATTTCGTTCCGATCAATCAGACCCCGGAGTACGAGAAAGCACTCGTTAATGCACGCAGCGTGACCACTCGGGTTTTCGATCGGGCATCGGGAGGCGCTGGCCATTGCCAGCCGGGAGCTTTAGCTCTCTATCATGCGGCGCTTTTCGATTGGCTCCTGGAGAAATTCTCGTAATAACGCCAGCGCTAGCCCGGATGTTTCGTGGGGTTGACGTGGTGGCCCGATCGGATCGGATTATGGTTTCGATCTTGATTTTTGGGCTGTGGGCGTGGTGACGGGCC
>Ga0335076_10001736_pt1 | contig 21216 bp, 21 predicted proteins | sample Lox_Sample_25_FD_206717 | JGI IMG/M metagenome (GOLD analysis project Ga0335076, IMG submission 206717) | Soil microbial communities from Loxahatchee National Wildlife Refuge, Florida, United States - Lox_Sample_2.5 | ecosystem: Environmental > Terrestrial > Soil > Wetlands | place: USA...
ACATCGCCAGCACCCCACCCTTGGAGGCGGTGTAGGAGATCTGCGACGTCGCCGACCCCAACACCGCGACAAACGATGCCGTGTTGATGATCGAACCCTTTCCGGCGGGCACCATGTGCCGCAGGGCGGCCCGGCAGCACAGGTACACCGATTTGAGGTTGACGTCCTGGACTCGTTGCCACGCGGCCAGTTCGGTGTTCTCGATCAGGTCGTCGTCGGGGGGTGAGATGCCGGCGTTGTTGAACGCGATGTCGACCCAGCCGTAAGACTCGGCCGCGGCGTAAAACAGCGCGTTGACCGCGCCCTCATCGGAAACATCGGTTGGCACAAACAAACCGGACAGCTCCTCGGCCGCCGCGGCGCCGGCGTCGCCGTCGACGTCGCCGACGACGATGGTCGCGCCTTCGGCGTGCATCCGCCGTCCGGCGGCCAGCCCGATGCCGCTGCCTCCGCCGGTGATGACCGCCACCCGGCCCGCCAACCGCTGGGTCAGGTCCATCACGAATCCCCTCTGACGGCGATGAACACGTTCTTGGTCTCCGTGAACTGCAGTGGCGCGTCCGGGCCCAGCTCGCGGCCCAACCCCGACTGCTTGAATCCACCGAACGGCGTGTTGTAACGCACCGACGAGTGCGAGTTCACCGACAGGTTGCCGGACTCGACCGCCCGCGACACCCGCAGCGCGCGCGACAGGTCGTCGGTCCAGATCGACCCGGACAGGCCGTAGGCGGTGTCGTTGGCCAGCGTGATGGCGTCGCGCTCGTCGTCGAAGGTCAGCACGGTGACGACCGGGCCGAAGATCTCATCCGTGACGCTGCGGTCGGTGCGATGCGGGGTGAGAACCGTTGGCGGAAACCAGAATCCGCGTCCCGTCGGCGCCGTGCCGCGGAAAGCGACCGGGGCGTCGTCGGGCACATAGGAGGCCACCTTGTCGCGGTGCGCGCCCGACACCAAGGGACCCATCACCGTGTCTCGGGACGTCGGGTCCCCGACGGCGACGCCTTTCACCGCGGGCTCGAACAATTCCATGAACCGGTCATAAACGCTGCACTGCACCAAGATCCGGCTCCGCGCACAGCAGTCCTGCCCGGCGTTGTCGAACACCCCGGCGGGCGCGCTCGCCGCCGCGAGTTCGAGGTCGCAGTCGGCGAAGATGATGTTGGCGCTCTTGCCGCCCAGTTCCAGCGTCACCCGCTTGACCTGCGCGGCCGCGCCGGCCATGACCCGCTTGCCCACGTCGGTGGAGCCGGTGAACACGATCTTGCGAACCTCCGGGTGGGTGACGAACCGCTCGCCCACTACCGCGCCCTTTCCGGGCAGCACCTGCAGCAGGTCCGCGTCGAGCCCGGCCTCGGCCGCCAGCTCACCGAGCCGCATCGTGCTCAGCGGGGTCCATTCGGCGGGCTTGACCAGCACCGCGTTGCCCGCGGCCAGGGCGGGCGCGATGCCCCAGGACGCGATCATCATCGGAAAGTTCCACGGTGTGATCACGCCGACCACGCCCAGCGGTTCGTTGAAGGTCACGTCGAGCCCGCCGGCGACGGGAATCTGCTTGCCGGACAGGCGTTCCGGGCTACCGGCATAGAACGTCACCACGTCGCGGACGTGACCCGCTTCCCACTCGGCCGACGCGATCGGGTGTCCCGAATTGGCCACCTCGCACGCGGCCAGCTCGTCGGTGTGAGCGTCGACGACGGCGGCGAACGCCCGCAGGCCCGCAGCGCGTTGCGCCGGTGACAATCGCGCCCAGCGCCGCTGGGCGGCCCGGGCACGCCCCACGGCGTCATCGACCGCAGCGGCGTCGAAGAGTTCGACCGACCCCAGCACTTCCTCGGTCGCGGGGTTGACCAGTTGGGTCGCGGTCATCGGGTGTCCGCATATGACCGCGCGGCTTCGACCACCGCCTTGAACAGCCGGAGGTCGTCGAGTGACTTCTCCGGATGCCACTGCACCGCAAGCACAAAACTCTCCCCGGGGAGCTCCACCGCCTCCACGACGCCATCGGGGTCCCACGCGCTGATCACCAAGCCGTCACCGACTTTGTCGATGGCCTGATGGTGATAACACGGCGCGTCGACGGTCTCCCCGAGCAGAGCGGCGAGCCGGGTGCCCGCCACCGTGCGGACCGGCAACCTCGTGAACACCCCGTTGCCCGCCCGATGGCCGCTGTGGCCGAGGACGTCGGGCAGGTGCTGGAGCAGCGTGCCGCCGAACGCGACGTTGAGGACCTGCGCGCCGCGACAGATACCCAGCAGCGGAAGCCCACGGTCCAGCGCGCCGCGCAACAGCGCGAATTCCCAGGCGTCGCGGTCGGCGCGGGGCCGGTCGGTGGCCGGATGCGGTCGCTGGTCGTAGCGGGCGGGGTCGAGGTCATAGCCCCCGGTGATCACCAGCGCGTCCAGCCTGTCGAGCAGGCGACCGGCGATCTCGGGGTGCACGGGTTGCGGCGGTAGCAGCAGCGCGGTGCCACCGGCCGCCACGACGCCCTCGAAGTAGTCGGCTGGCAGATAGCCGGCGGCGATGTCCCAGATCCCGGTCCGCACCTGCTCCAGATAGGCCGTCAGGCCCACCACCGGCCGACTCGCCGTCAGTGGAGATCGCAAGCGCGGCGTAGCCGTGCGCGGCGGGTCGCCAGCATCGGACTCAGAGGCGTTCAAACCCACGCATCCTCTCCCAGTCGGTGACCGCCGCGTTGAACGCCGCCAGCTCCACGCGGGCGTTGTTCAGGTAATGCGCGACAACATCGTCGCCGAAGGCCTCCCGTGCGAGCGTCGACGCCCCGAACAGCGTTGCCGCCTCGCCCAGCGTGGCGGGTAACCGCTGCACGCCGGTCGCCTCATAGGCGTTACCCGCGTAAGGCTCGGGCGGCTCGAGGCCCCGTTCGATACCGTACAGCCCCCCGGCGATCAGCGCCGCCACCGCAAGGTAGGGGTTGACATCGCCGCCGGGAACCCGGCATTCGACCCGGATGTTGCGCCCGTGGCCGACGACCCGCAGCGCGCAGGTGCGGTTGTCCAGCCCCCACGCCACCGCCGTGGGCGCGAAGCTGCCGTCGGCAAACCGCTTGTAGGAGTTGATGTTGGGTGCATAGAACAGCGTCAGCTCGCGCAGGGTGGCCAACAGGCCCGCGACGAAGCCGCGAAACGTCGGCGACATGCCGTGCGGGCGGCTGCCGTCGTCGAACGCCGCGGCGCCGTGCGTGCCGCGCAGCGAAAGATGGATGTGGCAGCTATTCCCTTCCCGCTCATCGTATTTCGCCATGAACGTCAGGCTCTTGCCGTGCTGGTCGGCGATCTCCTTGGCGCCGTTCTTGTAGATGGCGTGGTTGTCGCAGGTGACCAGCGCCTCGTCATAGCGGAAGCCGATCTCCTGCTGGCCCTTGTTGCATTCGCCTTTGACGGCCTCGAAGCGCAGGCCCGCGCCCTGCATGCCCTGCCGGATGTCGCGCAGCAGCGGCTCCATTCGCGACGACGCCAAGATCGCATAATCGATGTTGTAGTCGCTGGCCGGTGTCAGCCCGCGGTACCCGCCCGCCCAGGCCTGGCGATACGACTCGTCGAACACGATGAATTCGAGCTCGGTGGCGACATCGGCGGTCAGCCCGCGCTCGGAAAGCCGGTCGAGCTGGCGGCGCAGAATGGCCCGGGGCGCCACGGCAACCTCGCTGCCGTCGGCCCAACCGAGGTCGGCGATCACCAGGGCCGTGCCGGGCAGCCACGGAACGAGCCGCAGGGTGCACAGATCCGGACGCATCACCATATCGCCGTAGCCGGTGTCCCAGCTCGACATCGCGTAGCCGGCCACGGTGTTCATGTCGACGTCGACGGCGAGCAGATAGCTGCAGCACTCGGCGCCGTGCGCGGCCACTTCCGCGACGAAGAGCCTTGCCCCCATGCGTTTGCCCACGAGCCTGCCCTGCATGTCGGTGAACGCCACGATGACGGTGTCCACCGCGCCGCTTCCCACCAGCTGTTCCAGCGCGGCCAACGACAACATCGCAGAATCCGGACCGGTCTCAGCGCTTCGCTCGGAAACCATGACCGCTAGTCAACCAGGCGCTACCAGGTGCTGGTGCGCAATACGATCTCGGCGGCCAACTGCGCCGTCGACTCCTGCACGGTGCGCCGGCCCAGGTCGACCACGCGGTATTCGGCGTAGACGTACCGCTGGCTCGCGGTGGCCGCCGCCTTGGCGGCCGCGGTGCTGACGAGGACCGTGGTGCCGATCTCCACCGGCGGGCAGTGTTCGTCGAGAACCACGCCCGTGGGGTCGGCCACCCGCGGATGCCCGCGGTCGATCACGACCAGACCAACAAACCGGCCCAACCGGGTCGCCGCCAGTTCCCAGGCGAGCTCCCCGCCGGCGCGGTCGCCGACGACTACGGCCCAGCGGATCCCCAGCGCATCGAGGATGCCGACCACCGATTTGGCGGTCAGCCGTTGGTCGAGGCCGATAACGACGGTCCGAAGAGACGCGGTGTGCAGGCGCTCGCACACCGCGTCATAAGCGACGGGCGCGCGCTGCTGGTCACCGAGGATGACGACGACGACGCCCTTTTCCGGACCGGCTACCGATACCGGGACGGGAAATCCGTCGAGCGTGGTCATCATCGAGTGCACTCACGCACGCTACAGCCAATGGCCAGCGTGCGCGAGGTTTCCTCCGCATCTCCAGGGCCGGCGACGACCGGGTAACGCATCTTTGCGTCACCGTCTATGGAGCGTTCATGCTGCGTTGTCACGACGAATCCCTCACGACCGCAGCCCGATTGCGACGTGCGGTCGTGGCGGCGGCGGCCCGTCGAGCAGGCCGAGGACGGCGTCGACGTCCAGATGGGCGGCCAGCAGTTCGGCCATCACATCGAGCTGGGCATCGCGTCGTGCGGCGACGTTGGTGTCGGCGACGACGAACCCGCTGCGACCGGCCGCGTCGGCAACGCGTGCGAGCCACACACGACGGAAGTCGTCGTTGTCGAGCAGGCCGTGCCAGTGCGTGCCGAAGACGGCGCCGCGCATGATTCCCTGCGGTTCGGAAGCTTGCCCGGCCTCCAACGCGAACCAGGCCTCCTCGTCGCACCGGGAAACCCGCCCATGATGGATTTCGTACCCCGCCAAAGGGCCAGCGTGCGGCCGCTGCCAGCGGCGCAAGACCTTGACCTCGCCGAACGAGATGTCGGCGTCCAACAGTCCGAGGCCGGCGACCTCCCCGGCGCCGGATTCCACCGTGTCCTCGATGCGCCGGCACAGCATCTGGAACCCGCCGCAGATGCCCAGCACCGGTTTGCCGGCCCGGGCGTGGTCGACGATCGCGCCGGCCAGGCCGCGATCGTGCAGCCATGCCAGGTCGGCGACCGTGGCCTTGCTGCCCGGCAACACGATCAGGTCGATGTCGGCCAGGTCGGCGGGGTCGGTGATCCAGCGCACCAGCACGCCGGGCTCGCATGCCAGCGCCTCGACGTCGGTGGAGTTGGAAATCCGGGGCAGCCGGACCGCGGCCACCCGCAGCCAGTCGTCGCCGCGCGGCGGCGCGGGCCTCCCGACGACGCGGTGCGCGACCACCGACAGCGAGTCCTCGGCGTCCAGCCACAGTTCGTCGTCGTACGGCAGCACGCCGTAGGTGGGACGGCCGGTCATGTCGTACAACCGCTGCAGCCCGGGCTCCAGCAGCGCGGGATCACCGCGGAACTTGTTGACGACAAACCCGGCGATCAGCGCCTGGTCGTCGGGCTCGAGCACCGCGACCGTCCCGAACAGATGAGCGAGCAGGCCGCCGCGGTCGATGTCACCGACCAAGACCGCCGGCAGTTTCGCGGCCCGGGCCAGCCCCATGTTGGCCAAATCCGTGGCGCGCAGATTGATCTCGGCCGGCGAACCGGCGCCCTCGCAGATCACCGCGTCGAATTCGCCACGCAGCGAGGACAATTCGTCTTCGACGATGCCGGCGAGCCGGTCACGGTGCTTGATATAGCCGGCCGCGGTGACCGAGTCGGCGACCTGCCCCCGGATCACCAGCTGCGACGTCCGGTCACCGCCCGGCTTGAGCAGGATCGGGTTGAACCGCACGCTGGGCTCCAGCCCCGCCGCCCGCGCCTGGATCGCCTGGGCGCGGCCGATCTCGCCGCCTTCGACGGTGACCACGGAGTTGTTGGACATGTTCTGCGCCTTGAACGGCGCCACCCGGATCCCCTTGCGCGCCAACAATCGGCACAGGCCCGCGACCACCACGGATTTCCCGGCGTCGGAGCTGGTGCCGGCGACCAGCAGAGCCCCGCTCACTCCGGTGAACGCACGTCAGGCAACCGTGAGGATCTCGGCGCCGGTGTCGGTGACCAGCAGCGTGTGCTCGAACTGGGCGGTCCACTTGCGGTCCCTGGTGACCACCGTCCAGCCGTCGTCCCAGATCTCGTAGTCCAGCGCGCCGAGGTTGATCATCGGTTCGATGGTGAACGTCATTCCCGGCTGGATGATCGTCGCGACGGAGGGTTGCTCGTAGTGCAGCACGACCAGCCCGTTGTGGAACGTGGTCCCGATGCCGTGGCCGGTGAAGTCACGAACCACGTTGTATCCGAACCGATTTGCATACGACTCGATGACACGGCCCACGACCGAGAGCGCGCGCCCCGGTTTGACGGCGTTGATCGCGCGCATCGTGGCCTCGCGCGTTCGCTCCACCAGCAGCCGGTGCTCCTCCGAGACGTCGCCGGCCAGAAAAGTCGCGTTCGTGTCGCCGTGCACCCCGTCGATATAGGCGGTGACATCGATGTTGACGATGTCGCCGTCTTCGATCACCGTCGAGTCGGGGATTCCGTGGCAGATGACTTCGTTGAGCGACGTGCAGCACGACTTGGGGAACCCCTTGTAGCCGAGCGTCGACGGGTAGGCCCCGTTTTCGATCATGTACTCGTGGGCGATCCGGTCCAGTTCGTCGGTCGTCACCCCGGGCGCGACCGCTTTGCCGGCCTCGGCCAGGGCGCCGGCCGCGATCCGGCCGGCAACGCGCATTTTCTCGATGACCTCCGGTGTCTGCTCCCACGGCTCGCTGCCCTCCCGGGCGGTCGGCTTGCCGACGTATTCGGGACGCGGGATGCGGCTGGGCACCGGCAACGTCGGCGATATCACCCCAGGGGAAAGCGCGGTGCGAGCAGGCATGGGGCCAGCTTAATCAGGTTCGTCCGGGGACGGCGCGGCGTTGAGTGTGCATCAGCGGCTTTGGGTGTGAACCCAGGGCGCCACCTCGTCACTATTCCCGCCCTCAACGCACACGCAAAGCCGTCAATGCACACGCGACACCGCGAGGCGGCCGGTCAGACCTTGCCACGGCGCAGGAACGAGCGGCGCGGCCCGCGGATGATCACCGACCCACACACCACCCGGCCGGTCAACACGACGTGCGGCGTCCCTTCGCCCGGTGCGGTTTTGCGGCGGTCGCTGGCACTGCCCACGTAGACCTCGATGTCGTCGATCGAGGCGCTGGCACCGTCGGGCAATCGGACCTCGACCGAGCCGAATCTCATGTCAAGCTCGATGACCACCACCGGCCCCGCGAATCGGGCCCTGGTCAGGTCGAGTTCGACCGAACCCAGTCGGCGCACCAGCGCCAGCCGGGTCGGCACGGTCCATTCGCCGTGGCGCTTGAGCGAGCCGGCCCAGCCGCGCAATTCCACCCGGTCGGCCGCGGACGTGACGATCGCGCCCGGCCCCGGCAGGTCACCGACAAGCCCGTCCAGCTCACTTCGGGTGCGCGCGTAAGACACCTGCGACGAGCGCTGCTCGAACTCGTCGATGTCGATCAGCCCGAGCGCGACGGCGTTGTGCAGTCGCCGCATCGTGCCGTTGCGGTCGGCGTCAGAGACCCGCAACGCCACCATTTCTCCACCGGTCTCAGTCATGGCCATTTCCTGCCGCTCTGCCTAATCTGGGCCTACCCTCGCAACTTACCGCTGTGAGGGAGCCGGGGCGGCGCTGCAGAGCCGGTCTTAGGCCAGGTAGTCCCGGGGCAGCGATTCGAACATCACTTTGGTCATCCGGACCGCGTATTCCGAGCTGCCACCCCCGACGATCAGCGCCGCAAAGGCCAGGTCGCCGCGGTAACCGGCGAACCAGGAGTGCGATCCGCCCGGGAACTCGGCCTCACCGGTCTTCCCGTAAATCTCGCCGCAGCAACCGGCGATCTCCTTGGCGGTCCCGTTGGTCACCACCAGCCGCATCATCGGGCGCAGCGCGTCGACCATCTTCGGGGAGATCGGGGTGTCGTCGCCCTCGACCGTCGTCGGCCGCCCGGCGATCAGCTGCGGCACGGGGGTTTTGCCGGCGTCGACGGTGGCCGCGACCAAAGCCATGCCGAAGGGGCTTGCCAGCACCTTGCCCTGGCCGAAGCCGTCCTCGGTGCGCTCGGCCAGGTCCACCGTGGGCGGCACCGACCCGGTCACCGTGGTGATGCCGTCCACCGAGTAGTCGAGGCCGATGCCGTAGCGGTTGGCCGCCTGGGTCAGGCCGCGGGGCGGCAACCTGCTGCTCAGCTCGGCGAACGTTGTATTGCAGGAGCTGGCGAACGCCCGCGACATCGGCACCACGCCCAGGTCGAAGCCGCCGTAGTTAGGGATGGTGCGGTGCCCGATGTCGATATGGCCGGGGCAGCCCAGCATCGTGTTGGGCGTGGCCATGTCGCGGTCCACGGCGGCGCCGGCGGTGATCATCTTGAACGTCGACCCGGGCGGGAACAGGCCGTTGGTAGCCGGCAGGCCGTCCGCGTCGGCGCCCCTGTTCTGCGCGATCGCGAGGATCTCCCCGGTCGACGGCTTGAGCACGACGATCATCGCCTTGCCGCCGCGGGTGTCCACCGCGTGCTGCGCGGCATTCTGCACCGCGCGGTCCAGGGTGATCGACACCGACGGCGCCGGCGACCCCTCGACCTCGTGCAGCACGGCGACGTCGACGGCGTTCTGGTTGACACTGACCACTCGCCAGCCCGCCTGGCCGTCGAGTTGGTCCATCACGGCCTTCTTCAGCTCGCTGATGACGGCCGGTGCGAAATGCGGGTCGGTGGGCAGCATCTCGGCCTGCGGCGTGATCACTATGCCGGGCAGCCTGCCTATCGCCGGAAAGACCTTGTCGTTGTCGTCGGGGTGCAGCGTCACGAGGTCCAGGGGCTGGGTCGCGGAGGTGGCTTGTTCGGCGAGCAGCTGCGGGTCGGTGAGCGTGCCGTTAAAGGGCCGCAGTGCGTCGACGACGGCGTGGGTCGTCCCGATCAGGGCGGGCCCGGCTTGGGTGGCATCCAGTGTGTAGTGATACAGGTAGCCCGGCGCGAGCACATCGCTGCCCCCGAGTTCGTTCACCGAGGCGCGCCGCGGTCGATCGGCCCGCAACGCGAATGTCTGGTGCTCGCCCAGCTTGGGGTGCAGCCCGGTGGCGGCCCACCGCACCTCCCAGCGCCCCTCGTCGCGGGCCATCTTCAGCTGCCCGTCGTAGCTCCAGGTCCGGTTCTTGGGCAGATGCCAGGTGAAGCGGTAGTCGACCGTGCCGGTGTCCTCGGCGTACTTGGCGCTGAGGATCTGCGCGTCCAAGTGGGTGGCCTGCAGTCCGGCCCAGGCGGCGTTGAGCGCTTCACGGGCTTCGTTGGGGTTGTCGCTGAGTTGGGCGGCCGTCGCGGTGTCTCCGATTGCCAGGGCGCCGAAGAACTTTTCGGCGGCCGGGCCGGGGCCGTCGGGCCGCGGGGTGCATCCGGACAGGGCGACGACGGCCACGAGCATTAAACCTGAGGCCAATGAGGCTAGTGTTGTTCTAGTTACCATCGGTGCTGATGTTAGGAACTGCGGCTTCAACACCAGCGCCGACACACCGAGACCCAACCGTTATGCACACGCACGTAACGCCACGGCGAAAAATGAGCCGCGAAATCGCAGCCGCGTTACATTCGCGGCGCTAGTCCAGCAGCACCGTCGCGAAGGTGCCCACCTCGGTGAAGCCCACTCGGGCGTACGCGGCGCGGGCGACCGTGTTGAAGTTGTTGACGTACAGGCTGGCGATCCGCCCGGCGCCGACGATGACGGCGGCCACCGTTGCGGTGCCGGTGGTGCCCAGGCCCAGGCCGCGCCATTCGGGGTGCACCCAAACCCCTTGGATCTGGCCGACGCCGGGCGACTGCGAGCCCACCTCGGCCTTGAAGACGACCTGCCCGTGCTCGAAGCGGGCCCACGCCCGTCCCGCCGCGATCAGGCTGGCCACTCGCCGGCGATAGCCGCGACCGCCGTCGCCTAGCCGCGGGTCGACCCCCACTTCGCCGATGAACATGTCGACTGCGGCCACCAGGTAGGCGTCGAGCTCGTCCGGCCGGACCTGGCGCACGCCGGGGTCGATGTCGCAGCTCGGGTGTCTGCCCAGCGCCATCAGCGGCTGGTGTTCGCGAACGTCACGCGCCGGACCCCAGGCCGACTCGAGTCGCTCCCACATCGGCATTACCAGGTCGGCCCTGCCGACCAGCGACGAACACCGCCGCGTCCCGCTCATCGCCTCGTCGGCGAAGGCGTTCAGGTCGGCCGGCGCGCCGCGCAGCGGAATGAGGTTGGCACCTGCGAAACACAGCGACTCGTCGGGGTCGCGACGGGTCCACAGTTCACCGCCGATCGAATTGGGATCGATGCCGTGGTCCGCCACGCGGGCCGCGACCATGCACGAGCCGACCGGGTCCTCGTCGAGCACCCGCCACACCGCGGCGGCGTCACGCACCACGGACACCCGTCGCTCGCCGATAAGCCGAGAGATGGGCGGAGCCGACATCTGGGGAACTCTCCGTGGTGCGAAATCAAGATCAGTGCAAGGGCACAAGCCCCTATCAGCTTACGGTCACAATCGGCGAACCGCTCGTTGTTGTTTCCGGACCGTGATCGGTCTCCAGCTCAGCGGCGAGCCGCATCGCCTCCTCGATCAGCGTCTCGACGATCTGGGCCTCGGGAACGGTCTTGATCACTTCGCCCCGAACGAAGATCTGGCCCTTGCCATTTCCCGATGCGACGCCCAGGTCGGCTTCGCGGGCCTCGCCCGGACCGTTGACGACGCAGCCCATCACGGCGACCCGCAGCGGCACGTCTAGACCGTCCAGCCCGGCGGTGACCTCGTTGGCCAGGGTGTAGACGTCGACCTGCGCGCGACCGCACGACGGGCAGGACACGATCTCCAGCGAGCGCGGCCGCAAATTCAGCGACTCGAGAATCTGAATGCCGACCTTGACTTCCTCGACCGGCGGCGCCGACAGCGACACCCGGATGGTGTCGCCGATGCCCCGGGACAGCAGTGCGCCGAAGGCGACCGCGGACTTGATGGTGCCTTGAAAGGCGGGGCCGGCCTCGGTGACGCCGAGGTGCAGCGGGTAATCGCATTGGGCGGCCAGCTGTTCGTAGGCGGCGACCATCACGACGGGATCGTTGTGCTTGACGCTGATCTTGATGTCGCCGAAGCCGTGCTCCTCGAACAGCGAGGCCTCCCACAACGCCGACTCGACCAGCGCCTCGGGGGTGGCCTTGCCGTACTTCTCCATGAACCGCTTGTCCAGCGAGCCGGCGTTGACGCCGATACGGATCGGGATGCCGGCCGCGGCCGCGGCCTTGGCGACCTCGCCAACGCGGCCGTCGAATTCCTTGATGTTGCCCGGGTTTACCCGCACCGCGGCGCACCCGGCGTCGATGGCGGCGAAGATGTACTTCGGCTGGAAGTGGATGTCGGCGATCACCGGAATCTGGCTGTGCCGGGCAATCTCGGCCAGCGCGTCGGCGTCCTCCTGACGTGGGCACGCCACGCGCACGATGTCGCACCCGGCCGCGGTCAGCTCGGCGATCTGTTGCAGCGTCGTATTGACATCATGCGTCTTGGTGGTGCACATGGACTGCACCGAAATCCGATAGTCGCTGCCCACACCGACGTCGCGGACCATCAGTTGGCGCGTTTTGCGCCGGGGGGCAAGCGTGGGCGCCGGAGGATCCGGCATGCCCAGGCCAACGGTCACTGTTCGCCTTTCTCTACTGGAAGAGCCTGATCGGATTGACCAGATCAGCAGTCACGGTCAGCAGCATGTAGCCGACCACGAATACCAACACCACGTACGTGGCGGGCATGAGCTTGAGATAGTTCACCGGCGCGGCGGCGACCATGCCGCGGGCCGACCGGATGAGGTTGCGGATCTTCTCGAACACCGCGATGGCGATGTGGCCGCCGTCGAAAGGCAGCAGCGGCACCAGGTTGATCGCGCCCAGGATGAGGTTCAGCTGGGCCAGGAAGAACCAGAACGCCACCCACAGCCCGTGGTCGACGGTGTCGCCGCCGATGATGCTGGCCCCGACCACGCTCATCGGGGTCTGCGGGTCGCGCTGCCCGCCGCCGATGGCGTGCACGAGGGCGCCGACCTTCGTCGGGATCGTCACCAGCGCCTTGCCCACCTCGACGGTCAGGTCCGTCGCGAAGGCGAAGGTGGCCGGTACCGCCGAGAGGACGCCGTAGTGCGCGGGCGTGACCCTGACGGCGCCGACGCCGATGGCGCCGACCGTGGCGGCCTCGGGTTGGCCGTTCTGGCCCTTGGGCCCGTTGCTCAGGAAGCGTTGAGTGGGCGTGATGTCGACGTGGGTGGTGATCGTGGTGCCGTCACGCTCGACGACGACGGGAACGGTGCCGTGCAACTTGCGCACCGCCGCGGCCATGTCGTCGAAGCTGGACACCGGGGTGTCACCGACCTTGACGACGACGTCGCCGGGGCGGATGCCGGCGGCCGCAGCCGGACCCGGCCCGGTGCAGTTGCCGATCTTTCCAGGGGTTACTTCCGGTGCGACGCAGGCGGTTTCACCGACCACGGCTTTGGTGGGCGGGTGCAGGTTGGGCAGCCCCCAAACCAGCGCGATGCCATAGATCAGCACCAGGCAGATGACGAAGTTCATGCCCGGGCCCGCGAACAGCGTCGCGACCCGCTTCCAGGTTGCCTGCTTGTACATCGCGCGGTCGGTCTCGTCGGGCGCCAGGTCCTCGACCGGGGTCATCCCGGCGATGTCGCAGAAGCCGCCCAGCGGAACGCCCTTGACGCCATACTCGGTCTCACCGCGCCGGGTCGACCACAAAGTGGGGCCGAAGCCGACGAAATAACGGCGCACCTTCATGCCGGTGGCGCGCGCGACCCACATGTGGCCGCACTCGTGCAGGGCCACCGAGATCAGGATGGCGAGCGCGAACAGCACAATGCCGATAGCGAACATCATCAGCCTGCCAGGACCTTTCTCAAGAGACCTCCGCGACACTCGCGGTCGCGACCGCGCGCTGCGCCCGCTCCCGTGCCCACCGCTGCGCGTCGAGTACCTCATCCACGTTAGCGGGTGAAACGGCCCATTGGTCGGCGGCGTGCAGCACGTCGGCGATGGTTTTGACGATGCCGGGGAAGCCGATCCGGCCATTGAGGAATGCTTCTGCTGCTTCCTCGTTAGCGGCGTTGTAGACGGCGGTCATGCAGCCGCCGGTCTGGCCGGCTTGCCGGGCCAGCTCGACGGCCGGGAAAACCTCGTTGTCCAGCGGCTCGAATTCCCAGCTAGAGGCGGTAGTGAAATCGCAGGCAGGAGCGGCGCCCTCCACCCGGCGTGGCCAGCCCAGCGCCAGCGAAATGGGCAGCTTCATGTCCGGGGGGCTGGCCTGGGCGATCGTGGAGCCGTCGATGAAGGTGACCATTGAATGAACAATTGACTGGGGGTGTACGACGACCTCTATCCGATCGTAGGGAATGCCGAACAGCAGGTGGGTTTCGATGAGCTCGAGCCCCTTGTTGACCAGCGACGCCGAGTTCAGCGTGTTCATCGGCCCCATCGACCAGGTGGGGTGGGCACCCGCCTGCTCGGGCGTGACGCCTTCGAGGTCGGCGGCGGTCCAGCCGCGGAACGGCCCGCCCGAGGCGGTCAGCACCAGCTTTGCGACTTCGTCGGGGGCGCCGCCGCGCAGGCACTGAGCGAGCGCGGAGTGTTCGGAGTCGACAGGCACGATCTGGCCCGGCCGCGCCGCCCGCAACACCAGCGGCCCTCCCGCGACCAGCGATTCCTTATTGGCCAGCGCCAGCCGGGCCCCGGAGTCCAGCGCGGCCAGCGTCGGCCGCAGGCCCAGTGCTCCCACCAGCGCGTTGAGGACGACGTCGGCGTCGGTCTGCTGGACCAGGCGGGTAACCGCCTCGGGCCCGCAGAAGGGGACGTCCCCGACCTTCTCCGCCGCGCGATCGTCGGCAATGGCGATGTTGGTGACCCCGGTCTCGGCGCGCTGACGCAGCAGGGTGTCCAAGTTGGCGCCGCCGGCGGCCAACCCGACCACCTCGAAACGGTCCGGATTGGCCGCGATGACCTCCAGCGCCTGGGTGCCGATCGAGCCGGTGCTACCTAGCACCAGTACACGCAGACGCCCCTCTGTGGTCGCGTTGGTCACACATTTATTGTGCCCCTCCCGATCGCCGACGGGACGGCGCAGCGGGTGTGCCAGAATCTCCATCACAAGCCGATCCAATCCGAAGGGGATTCGCCGTGGCCAGTACCGAGGTGGAGCACTTCAACGGCGTCGAAGTCGCCGAGGTGCCGTCGGCCGCCTGGGGATGGAGCAGGATCAATCTCCGCAGCTGGTACACCGCGGGGCTGATCATTGTGATCTTGCTGCTGGCGATGCTGCGCGGTAACCACGTCGGACACATCGAGAATTGGTTCCTGATCGGGTTTGCCACCCTCACGCTCTTCGTTCTGGTGCGCGACATCTGGGGCCGCCGCCGCGGCTGGCTCAGGTAGCCGCTGCGGTTTCGTGCGCCAGGTTCGCCCGGTGGATGTTCACATCCCCGGAGCCGCTCCGCACGTGCAGCACGAGGGTCTCGTCGCCCTGTTCCGGACCGTCCGACGGCTGCAGTTTGTTGCTGACGGCACCGGATCCGGTGATGATGTCCAGTCGCGCCGCGGTCCCCTCGGCCACTCCGACCGCGACCTCACCGCTGCTGGTGTGGGCTGAGACGCCGCCACGGACGGCCGCGACAACGTCCACCGATCCCGACGCGGTCCGCGACTTCACGTAGCCGCGCAGCCGCTCGACGGTGAGCGAGCCGCTGGCGGCCTTGAACTTCAAATCGCCGTCTAGGTCGCCGACCGTCACGTCGCCCGAGGCGGTGCCGATCGAAGCGCTCCCCTGGGCGGCATGCACGGTGAACGAGCCGGACGCGTTGGCCGCCTTGATCTTTCCCGCGATGCAGTCGACCTCGACTTCGCCACTGGCCGACGCGACCCGAACGTCGCCGAACTCACCCTCGGCGCGTAGATCGGCCGACCCCAGCGATGCGTGCAGCCGCGACCGCGACGGCAGCGCGATGTCGACGTCGACGGCGCCGTCCCGAAACAGGGGCAAGCCGCGTGTGACGCCCGAGACGATGAGTTTGCCGTCGCGAAAGTCCACCCGGGTGTGCTCGGCGGCTTTGACGTCGGAACTCCGGGATTCGTCGCGAGGCCGCACCTCCACGACGGTGTCGGCGCGGTCGGTGGCCACGAGCCGGATGGAACCATTGCCGGCCTCGATTCGCACGGCGATCGGCTCGGGGGTCACAAAGGTCGGCATTTCGGTCTCCTTCTTTTGGATGGTGTCTTCAGTGGTGTCAGCGCACCCAGCCGGTCACGCGGTGGCCGGAAGTTCGCGCCGAGCGGCCCGAGTCGGATTTGGTGGCCCCATGACTGGCCCCCTGGCTTGCCCTGGCCGCTGCCCGCACCAGCCAGGCGTTCAATGACGCCCCGTCGCGCCGAGCGGCCGCCTCGACCGCCGACCGCAGCCCCTCGGGTAGCCGCAGGGTGACCCGCCAGGTGCCACCGTCGTCGTCGTACTGGCCGACAGACGTGCCGTCATCAGGCGCTTCGTCGAGCGAACCGGTGACGATGAACTCCGGGTCACGGCCGCGCAGCCGGACCTCCACCGATCCGGGGGCGAGCTCGCCGGTGATCTCTTCGGCGGCGGCCGACAGAGCTTCCAGCAGCGCCAGTCGCATCGCCGACTCCAGCGGCGCGCTCAGCCGGTCGGCCAGGTCCTGCGCTTCAGCGCCGGCGGCCGCCGCGGCTGTGCGCAACTCGTGGCGGACGGCGTCGACATACGGTTGCAGATCCATGGTGTCATGCTGACACCATTTTGATGTCAGCACAAGTGTCGCGATGGTGCTAGCGACGTACCCGCCGGTACCAGGCGCCCGCGAAGGCGCCGGCCACCAGCACGAATAAGGCCAACGCCCAGGGCAAGACACCGTGTTGGTGCACCCAGCCGGCCAGCGCGCCTTGCAGGCGGCCGGCCGATGTAATCAGCGCATCGTTGGGATTCGCGTTGAAATTGAAAAGCCGCAGCTCGTAGACGCCGTAGTAGGCGACGTACAGCCCGACCAGCACCAGCAGCGCGCCGCTGATCCGGTTGACGAACGGCAAGACTCGCCGCAAGCGCTCGGCCAGGGCCGAGCCGGCCGCCGCCGCGGCGACGGCGAGGACCCCGACCAGCAAGGTCAGCCCCCCGACGTAGGCGAGGTAGATCGAGACGCCCGTGACAACGGAGCCGCCCCGGAGGGCGGCGGCGGTGACCGCCAGGAACGGGCCGATGGTGCACGACAGCGATGCGATCGCATAGCTGATGCCATACGAAAACATCGACCCCAACCGCACGCTCGGCGCCCACCTCGGGCCGAGCGGGCGGGGCGTCAGCGCCGTCAGCTCCCGACCCGACAGGAGCCAAGCCCCAAGTGCGACAAGCGCAACGCCGATCGCCACGGTCCCGTACGGCAGGTATCGCTGCACGGTTGCGGCCGCCGATATCGTCAGCGCGCCGAACAATCCGAACACAGTCAGGAAGCCGAGCGCCATCCCGACGGCGGCCGCCAGTGCGCGGGCCAGCGGGGCCAATCCCCGGCGTTCGCCGGACCGCTCGCCTCGCACCACAAAGAGCAGGTACGCGGGCAGCATGGCAAACCCGCAGGGGTTGAGGGCCGCCACCAGTCCGGCGGCGAACGCCAGACCGACCAGACCTCGATCCACGGGCTTAATGCAGCGCGGCGACCCGGCCGGCCAGCTCCTGCTGGGACATGGCCGAGGTGGGGTTGTTGACGAATGTCGAGCTGCCATCCGCCCGGTAGAACACCCAAGCCGGCTGCCACGGGACGTTGTAGCGGGCCCAGATCGAGCCATCGGCGTCGTTGAGGGTGGTGAAATTCAGGTTGTACTTCGAGACGAAGTTCTGCATCGCCCCGAGATCCGAGTGCGCCGCGACACCGACGAAGGTGACGGCCGGATTGGCCGCCGCCACCTGGCTAACGCCGGGAGCTTCGGCGTTGCAGAACGGACACCACGGCGTCCAGAACCAGAGCACCGCCGGCTTGCCCTGCAGGCTGGCGCCATTGAACGGCGCACCGCTGAGCGTGGTTCCGGTGAATTGCAGGCGGTCGTCGGCAGCCGCCGCGCGCGGTGCATCGGCGAGCCCGAATATCAGGGCAGCGGCGAAAACGGCCGCGGCAAACAATTTGAACGGAGACAACAAGCGAACCATTATGGGGCCACCTCGTTTGCTGGTGTTATGCCTTGGTAGACGTCGCGGTCACCCTTCGGGTTCATCGCGCGGCCCCGCCTTCGGCGGCCAGCTGTCCGCAGGCCGGGCCTGATTCGCCCGCGCTCCGCTACCCGCCTTCGGCGGCCAGCTGTCCGCAGGCGGCGCTGATCTCACGGCCGCGCGTGTCCCGCACCGTGCAGGAAACCCCCTTGGATCGGACCCGCCGGACGAATTCGCGCTGCACGGCCTTCGGGCTGGCATCCCAGTCGCTGCCCGGGGTGGGGTTGAGCGGGATCAGGTTCACGTGTACCAGCGGCCCGAGCGCACCGTGCAACCGCTTACCCAGCAGGTCCGCCCGCCAGGGTTGGTCGTTGACGTCGCGGATCAGTGCGTACTCGATCGATACCCGCCGGCCGGTCACGTCGGCGTAATACCGTGCCGCGTCGAGAGCCTCGGCGATCTTCCACCGGTTGTTGACCGGGACCAGCGTGTCCCGCAGTTCGTCGTCGGGCGCATGCAGCGACAGCGCCAGGGTTACGCCGAGCCGTTCGTCGGCGAATTTGCGGATCGCCGGGACCAGCCCCACCGTCGACACCGTCACCGAGCGGGCCGAAATGCCGAAACCGTGCGGGGGCGGTTCGGTGATGCGCCGCACCGCGGCGAGCACCCTGGCGTAGTTGGCCAGCGGCTCCCCCATGCCCATGAAAACCACGTTGGACAGCCGGTCACCGAAGTCGTCGCGCAGCGCCGCCGCGCCGGCCCGTACCTGTTCGACGATCTCTGCGGTGGACAGGTTCCGGGTCAGGCCACCCTGGCCGGTGGCACAGAACGGGCAGGCCATGCCGCAGCCGGCCTGCGACGAAATGCACAGCGTGTTGCGCTGCGGGTAGCGCATCAGCACCGACTCGACGGCGGCACCATCGGTGGCCCGCCACAACGTCTTTCGGGTCTGGCCTGCGTCACAGGTGACTTCGGAGGCGGCGGTGAACAGGTTGGGGAACATCGCCTCGGCGATCACTCCACGCACGCCGGCCGGAAGGTCGGTCATCTCGCGCGGATCGCCGATCAGCCGGCCGTAGTACTGATGGGCGAGCTGTTTGGCGCGAAACGCCGGCAAGCCCAGCTCCGCGACGGCCGACTCGCGGCCCGCCGCGTCGAGATCGGCCAGGTGCCGCGGCGGCCTGCTCGGCCGCGGCTCGGAAAAAACCAGTTGTTGGACCATGACGTGTCCAGTATCGGTCCGATCAGCGGACCAGCGTGAGCACTGTCCAGGCCGCGACCGCCGACGGCAGCACGCCGTCGAGCCGGTCCATCAGGCCGCCGTGACCCGGCAGCAGGCGGCCCATGTCTTTGATGCCGAGGTCGCGCTTGATCTGGGACTCCACCAGATCGCCCAGCGTGCAAGTGAGCACCAGCACGACACCCAGCACGGCACCGATCCACGGCGGTTTGCCGGCCAGGAAGGTCGCGGTTAGGATCGCGGCCGTGATCCCGCAGACCAGCGATCCGGCGAATCCCTCCCAGGACTTCTTCGGGCTGATCGCCGGGACCATCGGATGCTTGCCCAACAGCACACCCACGGCATAGCCACCCACGTCGGAGGCGACGACGGTGATCATCAGGCAGAACACCCGTCCGGCGCCGTCTTTCGGGTAAACCAGCAGCGCGGCGAAGGAGGCGAACAGGGGGACCCAGGCGGCCAGGAAAACCGTGGCGGAGGCGTCCCGCAGGTAGTTCGCCGACGGCGAACCGGCAAACGGCTCGGGCCGCTTGCTGTTGTCCTGCATGAACAGCCTCCACACCATGCAGACCACGACGGTGCCCCCGAAGCCGGCCAACGCACCGGCGGCGTGGAAGGGCCAGGTCAGCCAGACGGTGACCTGCCCGCCGATCAGCAACGGGATGACCGGAATGACGTATCCGGCTTCGCGCAGCCGGCGCACCACCTCATGACTGGCGACCAGAATGGCCCCGGCGCAGAGGAGCACCCAGTAGCGCGGGGCGAACACCAGCGTGAGGATGAGAACGCTGCCGATGCTGACCCCCACCGCGATTGCGGCGCGCAGGTCGCGTCCGGCCCGCGACGTCTTCTTGAGCGGCTCCTGCATCGTTTTCTTGGGCGCACGGGCGGGCTCGTCGGGCGGGGTGCCTGCGCCGGTAGTTGCCACTGACATGATTGCTGAGCGGCCGCTAGACCTCCAGCAGCTCGCCTTCTTTGTGCTTGACCAACTCATCGATCTGGGTGACGTACTGATGGGTGGTCTTGTCCAAATCCTTCTCCGCCCGGCCGACCTCGTCCTCGCCGGCCTCGCCATCCTTGCGGATTCGGTGCAGCTCCTCCATCGCCTTGCGACGGATGTTGCGCACCGAGACCCGGGCTTCCTCACCCTTGTGCTTGGCCTGCTTGACCAGCTCCCGCCGGCGCTCCTCGGTTAGCTGCGGCACCGCCACCCGGATCAGGGTGCCGTCGTTGGTGGGATTCACCCCCAGATCGGAGTTGCGAATCGCCGTCTCGATGGCGTGCAGCTGATTGGTCTCGTAGGGCTTGATGACGACGAGTCGGGCCTCGGGGACGTTGATGCTCGCCAGCTGCGTGATCGGGGTGCTGGTGCCGTAGTAGTCGATCACGATCCGGGAGAACATGCCCGGGTTGGCGCGGCCGGTTCGGATGGTTGACAAGTCGTCACGGGCCACGGATACGGCCTTCTCCATTTTCTCTTCCGCGTCGAAGAGAGCCTCATCGATCATTTGCGCCTCTCCTCCACATCGCTGCTTCTTGCATCGTCGCAAGCGCGGACATCGCGTCTTTCCTCAGGTGGTGACCAGCGTCCCGATTTTCTCACCAGCGACCGCACGAGCGATATTCCCGTTGGTCAGCAGATTGAACACCAGGATCGGCATGCCATTGTCCATGCACAGGCTAAACGCGGTGGCATCGGCCACTCGCAGCCCGCGGTCGATGACCTCACGATGACTGATCGCGGTGATGAGCTCGGCCTCAGGATTGAGCCGCGGATCCGCGGAGAACACACCGTCGACCGCCTTGGCCATCAAGACCACCTCGGCGCCGATCTCCAGTGCCCGCTGTGCGGCGGTTGTGTCCGTGGAGAAGTACGGCAGCCCCATGCCGGCTCCGAAGATCACCACCCGGCCCTTCTCCAGGTGGCGGACGGCGCGCAACGGCAGGTAGGGCTCGGCCACTTGCCCCATGGTGATCGCCGTCTGGACCCGGGTGACGATGCCTTCTTTTTCCAGAAAGTCCTGCAGGGCGAGGCTGTTCATGACGGTGCCGAGCATGCCCATGTAGTCCGAGCGCGTTCGTTCCATACCCCGCTGCTGAAGCTGCGCGCCGCGAAAGAAGTTGCCCCCGCCGATCACCACCGCGACCTGCACACCGTCGCGGACCACCTCGGCGATCTGGCGGGCGACCTGCGCCACGACGTCAGGATCCAGGCCGACCTGGCCGCCGCCGAACATCTCGCCGCCGAGTTTGAGCACCACTCTCGAATACTTGGATCCACGCTCGGGCTGGCCGGAAGCATTTCCATTCCCGGGTGAAGATGTCGGTACGCCGTTGGCGCTTTTCGTCGGCTCCGTCATCAGACTCCTCGCATGAGAGTGCCATCCCGGGCGACCTCATCCGGAACGGCGTTTCACATCCTGCCCCATC
>Ga0335076_10001737_pt1 | contig 21207 bp, 22 predicted proteins | sample Lox_Sample_25_FD_206717 | JGI IMG/M metagenome (GOLD analysis project Ga0335076, IMG submission 206717) | Soil microbial communities from Loxahatchee National Wildlife Refuge, Florida, United States - Lox_Sample_2.5 | ecosystem: Environmental > Terrestrial > Soil > Wetlands | place: USA...
GACGCGGTGTACTACACCCACCAGCTCCCCGGCGGCATGGTCACGACGACGCGGCGAATGCTCGAGGAGCTCCGCCGACCCGAGCTGTTCGACCAAGTGCTCGAGGAGGTCACCCGCGTCCGGGCCGAGATGGGCTATCCGATCCTGGTCACGCCGGTATCGCAGTTCGTGGCCAGCCAGGCGGCCCGCAACGTGATCGACTCGGAGCGCTGGCTGAACGTCTCCGACGAGACGATCCGGTACTTCCTCGGCCACTACGGCGACCCGGCGGCGCCGGTCGACCCCGACATCGCCGCACGGGTCCTCGAACGCCCCCAGGCCAAGGCGCTCCGCGACCTCACCCCGATCACGCTCGACGGCGCGCGCGAGCGGCTCGGCCGTCGGATCTCCGAGGAGGAGCTGCTGCTCCGGCTGACGATGCCCGAGGAGCAGGTCGACGCGATGGTCGCCGCCCGCGGAAAGGCCCCGCCGGCACCGGCGGCGCGCCCCGGACGCAGCCCACTGGTCACGCTCCTCCAGGAGCTCGCACGCCGCCCCGCGATCACCGAACTCGAGCTCACCCAGAACGGTGGCGACGCGGTGGTGTGGCGCCGTGCTTGACGGCCTCAACAAGCTCGGCCTCGACGACGTGCGCGGGTTCGTGTTCGACGTCGACGGCACGCTCGCTCACCGCGGTCCCGATGGTCGTGCCGAGCCCCAGCCGGGTGCGGTCGAGGTGCTCGAGCGGATCCGCGCCTCGGGGCGGAAGCTCGTGCTGTTCACCAACGGCAGCCACGTCCGCTCCGAGACGATGGCGCACGCGTTGAGAGAGGACGGCCTGCCGGTCGCCGACGACGAGATGCTCACCCCGGTCGACAGCGCGATCACCTACATCCGCCGCCACCACCGCGACCGTCCGGCGCTGCTGTTCGCCTCGGATGTCGTGCGCGCTCGGATGGCCGAGGCGGGGATCCACGAAGCTGAGGCCGAGGAGGCCGAGGTCGTGTTCGTCGCACACGTCGACGAGGCCGACATGCCCGCGATGGAGCGCGCGGCGCGCGCGGTCGAGCGCGGCGCGCCGCTGCTCACCGGGAGCTGGGCCCGTGGCTACGCGGGCGCGAACGGGATCATCTTCAGCCGCGGCGCGATGGTCACCGCGGCTATCGCCAAGGTCACGGCGAAGCGCCCGAAGATCGTAGGGAAGCCGTCCCGTGCCGCCGTCGAAGAAATCCGGACCCGCCTGAACCTCCCGACCGAAGAGATCGCGGTGATCGGGGACGACGTCGGGATGGACATCGCGCTGGGGCGTATGGGCGGCTCCAAAACCGTGCTCGTTCGCAGCGGCATCACGGGCGCGACCTCGCTCGACAAACTGCCCGAGCGCCGCCGACCGCACGCCGTCATCGACCGCGTGTCCGATTTGCTCGACGTTCTCGGCTGAGCCTGCCAGGCCAAACCCCCCGCACATCCTGCCATTCGACGCGATCGGGTTACGGCCGTGGCATGTCTCGCATCTGGGGGGGTGTGGCTGTCGCGTAACCGATTGGCGTTGTGGTCGGCTCACAAGGTCGCAAGGGGCTGTGGCCGACCACCCCCGGTCAATGGCGTTTTACCCCTCATTTTTGAGGGGTAAATCGCCAAACTTCGGCGAGCGCGTCCGTGACCCGCCCGGTGCGTTATGACCTCGACACAACGGATCCCACACTCGCCGGGTTTGTGCGACCGCCTCGGGGCATGCGCCGTATATCAAGGCTCGGCCGGCGCGCCAGATGTCAGGTCATGCATGACGGGGGTTCCCCGGGAGGCTCCCAGGCCGCCGGCCCCGCCCGCGGGTTGCCACTTTCCTCCACATGCGGCCACGCCGCGCGTGACTTCCTTCGTTGCGCACGGCGCCGGTCGTATGCTCACGCGGTGGCCACGACCGAGCAGCAGCCCCCGACGGCGATCCTCGAGCAGGCCGGACTGTCCGTCGAACAGCTCTACGACGAGCTGACCGACCGGTGTACGAGACCCGTCAGACTCGAGGACCTCCTCTACGACGCCGCCGAGGAGGTCCCGGGCCTCGTCCCGACGCGTGCCGAGATGGAGCCCGAACGCGCGCGCAAGCTCGCAGACAAGCAGGGGCTCGAGCTGGCCCAGGGACTGCTGCTTGCCGAGATCCTGGCTATTCCCCGCATCGGCCGGCACCTGGTCGAGTCGATGCTGCACCCCACCCAGCTCGCGCTCGACCATCTCGACGAGCTTCGCAGCGCGGGCGCCATCGACCTGGGCGGCGCCCGGCTCACCCGCCACGGCCGCGCCGGCGTGCTGGAGCTCTGCAACCCGCGTCACCTCAACGCCGAGGACGGCAACACGCTCGGCGAGACCGAGGCCGCCGTGGACCTGGCCCTGCTCGACCCTGACATCGAGGTCGTGGTGTTCCGCGGCGGCGTGGTCGACCATCCGCGCTACGCCGGCCAGCGGCCGTTCGGTGCCGGAATCAACCTCACCCACCTTTACCTCGGGCGGATCGACTTCCTGTTCTACGTGGTCCGCGACATGGGCTATGTCAACAAGATCTTCCGCGGCGTCGCCGGCGTGGGCGAGAAGCTGTGGATCGCGGCCATCGAGCAGTTCGCGATCGGTGGCGCGTGCCAGCTCACGCACGTGATGGATCACGTGATCGCCGTCCGCGGCGTGCGCCTGTACCTGCCGGCACGCAAGGAGGGCATCATCCCCGGCGCCTCAAATCTGCGGCTGCCGAGGTTCGTCGGCGACCGCGCCGCCCGTCAGGCGATCCTTTCGGGCCGCGAGTGGACCGCCGGCGAACCCGATGCGGACCTCATCTGCGACGAGGTCGTCGAGGCCGACGAGATCGAGGCGGCGATCGACAACCGCGTGCGAGCGCTGACCAGCTCCGGGCTGGTGAACGCCTCCGCCAACCGCGCCGCGATGCGAGAGGGAGAGGAGCCGCTTGACCTGTTCCGCAATTACATGGCCACCTACGCCCGCGAGCAGGCCTACTGTCACCTGAGTCCCGCGCTCGTCCGCAACCTCGAGCAGCATTGGAATGCTCACCGACGCACCCTCTGACCCTGCGATCTGGGACGGCGCGGCAGAGACGATGCCGCGCGAGCAGCTCGCGTCCCTCCAGCTCGAGCGCCTGCGCGAGACGGTCGCACGCGTCCTCAACGGACAGCCGCTCGGCGCCGGACGCCTGGCGGACGCGGGAATAAGCGGTGCCGACGACATCACGACACTCGACGACCTGCCGAACCTCCCGTTCGCCCACAAGAACGATTTGCGCGAGCACTATCCGTTCGGTCTGCTCGCGGTCCCGCGAGAGGAGATCGTTCGCGTCCAGGCGTCGAGCGGCAGTCACGGAAGGCCGACCGTCGTCGGCTACACGCGCGACGACCTGGAGATCTGGACCGAGCTGATGGCGCGCTCGATGACGATGGCGGGCGTCCGCCCGGGGATGTTGATCCACAACGCGAACGGCTACGGCTTGTTCACGGGCGGGCTCGGCTTTCACCAGGGCGGCGAGCGGATCGGCGCCACCGTGGTTCCCGTATCGGGCGGCCAAACCGCGCGCCAGGCGATGCTGCTCAAGGATTTCGGCGCCCAGGTGCTGGTCGCCACTCCGTCGTACTCGCTCGTGATCGCGCAGGCACTCGAAGATGCCGGGATCGCCCCGGAGGACAACACGCTCGAGCTCGGGCTGTTCGGCGGCGAGCCCTGGACCGAGGGCCTCAGAGCCAAGATCGACAGTGCACTCGGGATCAAGGCGATCAATTTCTACGGACTTTCAGAGATGTGCGGGCCGGGCGTGGCGAGCGAGTGCCTGACCGCGCGCGACGGGCTCCACGTTCAGGAGGACCACTTCCTGGTCGAGGTGGTGGACCCCGCGGACGGCACTCCGCTCCCGCCGAACACCGACGGTGAGCTCGTGTTCACGACGCTGACCAAGGAGGCGCTCCCGCTGATCCGCTACCGCACCGGCGACCTCGGTGCGCTGGCGATCGAACCGTGCGCATGCGGACGGACGACCGCGCGGCTGATCCGGCTGGGCGGGCGGCTCGACGACATGCTGATCATCCGCGGGGTCAACCTGTACCCGTCGCACATCGAGCAGATCATGCTGAGTGCCGACGGAGTGGGGCCGCACTACCGGCTGATCCTCGAGCGTCCCGGCCCGATGGACGAGCTGACGCTCGAGTGCGAGCCGAGCGCGCTCGACGGCGACCGCGATCGTCTGCGGCAAACGCTCGAAAAAAATCTAAAAGAAGGCACCGGCGTCCGGATCACCGTCTCTGTGGTCGATCCCGGGACCGTGCCCCGCAGCGAGGGCAAGGCGGTCCGGGTCGTCGACCGGCGTCAGTGAGCGCCGTTCTGGAGCGCCCCGTGGCGGACGTCGCTCGGCGTCACGCCGAACGCACGCTTGAATACCCGCGAGAAGTGCGCGGCGTCGCAGAAGCCCCACCGGAACGCGATGTCGGTCACCGACCCGCCGTTCGGTCGCTGCAGGTCCTCCAGGCACCTGGCCAGCCGCTCTGAGCGCACGAGCCCCGCGACTGACGCGTCGACGTCCTCGAACAGCGCGTGCAGTGCGCGCACCGAGATCGAATAGGCGCGCGCGATCGACGCCGGCCCGAGTTCCGGATCCTGGAGGTGCGTCCTCGCGTACCGCCGGATCTCCGCCCGCATCGCCTCGCGCGCGGCGGCGCGGCTGGTGGGCACGGACGGCTCGACCGCCGCGCGCAACAACTCGAGCGCGGCGTTGGCGGCGGCGAACGCGGCAGCGGCCTCGAGCTTGGGCTGCTCGAGCGCGAGCGCGTTCATGTAGCGGACCAGCAGCCGCGCCGGCCCGTTGTCCTCGAGCGGCGGGAGCGCCCGCAGCTCGGCCAAACGCGGGCATACCGCGAGCACACGGTCGCGCGGGAAGATAAGCGTCCGCTTGTGGAACGCCTCGACGATCTCGACGTCGGTCGGCTGTTGCCCGTCCCAGAGCACCACGTTCCCGGGCGACAGTGCGAGCCCGCGGGCGCCCTCCCGGACCGTCTCGACCCCCTTGCACACGAACTGGAAGCCGAGGATGTCCTCGTGCTTGGCCTCGGGGCTCATCACCGCGCGACTTCGGTGGCCGAGGAACGGCGAGGCGGCGCAGTCGACGAGCATCAGGTCGCCGATTCGGCGCCGGGTCACGGTGCCGTGGAAGTCACGGGGCGTATGGTCGGTGGCGTGCACCTCGAACGCAAGGTGGGTCGCGGCCAGAATCTCCGACCACGAGTCGAGCCGGTGCTTGAGGTCTCCTCCGGCGACGCGCCAGCGTTCCGCTTCCTGCGCCACGGTTCGATGGTACCTACGCCGACGAGCGCTCGGCGGCGAGCGCCAGGAACGCGTCGAGCGCCGCCGGGTCCAGCAGCGAGTCGCGGCTCGCGACCCGCTCGGACGACTCACCTCGCAGGATCCGCTTGACCGGCGCCTCGAGCTTCTTGCCGGTGAGGGTTCGCGGGATCGCGGGGACCGAGACGATCTTGTCGGGCACGTGTCGCGGGGACAGTTCGCTGCGGAGCGCCTTCGCGATCTTGTTGCGCAGATCGTCGTCGAGCGACGCGTCGGCTGCCGGGACGACGAACAGTAGGAGCTCGCCGGCGCCGCCGCCGGCATCCTCGAGATGTACGACGAGCGCGTCGATGACCTCGGGGACGTCCTCGACCACGGAGTAGAACTCGCCTGTACCGAGGCGCACGCCGCCGCGGTTCAGCGTCGCGTCGGACCGGCCGGTGATGATGCAGCTGCCGCGCTCGGTGAACTTGATCCAGTCGCCCTGGCGCCACACGCCCGGGTAGACGTCGAAGTACGACGATCGGTACCGCTCACCGGTTTCGTCTCCCCAGAACGCCACCGGCATCGACGGCATCGGCTGTGTAATCACGAACTCGCCGAGCTCGCCGATCACCTCGTTGCCGTCGGGATCGAACGCGTGCGCGTCGACGGCCAGGCACGGCCCGGTGATCTCGCCCTCGTACACCGGCTGGGCGAACGTCCCCGACACGAGCCCGGTGCACACGTCGGTTCCACCCGAGCCGTTGTTCAGCAGCATGTCGGGGCCGAGCTGCTCGTACGCGTACAGGTAGCCCTCCGGCGGGAGCGGCGATCCCGCGGTGCACAGCATGCGGATGCTGGAGAGATCGCACTCGCGGCCGGGCTGGAGCCCCGCCTTGCGGCACGCCATCAGGTACGCGGGGGCGACGCCCATCACCGACGGCTTCAGCTCCTCGGCTAGGCGCCACTGCTCGAGCAGGTCGGGCCACGCGGGATCGCCGTCGAGCATCACGATCGACGAGCGGAGCTGCAGCCCGGCGACTAGCGCGTTCCACATCATCCACGCCGTCGTCGAGAACCACAGCAGCCGGCCACCCGGCTTGAGGTCCCAGCCCAGCCCGAGGTTCTTTCGGTGCTCGATCAGCTGGCCGCCGTGGCCATGCACGATCGGCTTCGGCAGCCCGGTGGTGCCCGAGGAGAACAGGACGTAGATCGGGTGGTCGAACGGGACCAGCTCGAACTCGAGCGGCGCGCTCTCCGCGGTCAGGTCGTCCCACGAGGTCGAGTTCGGGATCCGCGCCTCCCCGAACGGAACCCACACGACGTGCTCGATCGAACCGATCCGGCCGCGGATCGTCTCGACCTCGGCGCGGCGGTCGACGTACCGGTCGCGAAACCCGTAGCCGCCGACGGCCATCAGCACCTTCGGCTCGATCTGCGCGAATCGGTCGACGACGCTGCGGGCGCCGAACTCGGGCGCGCACGTGGCCCAGATCGCTCCGAGGCTGGCGGTCGCGATGAACGCGATCAGCGTCTCGGGGATGTTCGGCATATACGCGACCACCCGGTCGCCCTTCCTCACGCCGAGCCGCTGGAGCCCGGCCCGGACGCGGCCGGCCTGCTCGATCAGCTCGCCGAACGTGAGCTCGCGCGGTCCGCGGGTCTGCGAGCGCGCCACCACCGCGACGCGATCGCGGTCCTCCTCGAGACCGACCAGATGCTCGGCGTAGTTCAGCCGTGCGCCCGTGAACCACTCGGCGCCCGGCATCGTCCGCTTGCCGAGCACGCGCTCGTACGGGGTGGCCCGGACGCCGTAGAAGTCCCACAGCGCGCCCCAGAATCCTTCGAGGTCGCTGACCGACCAGCGCCGGAGCGCCTCGAACTCAGCGAACTCGAGGCGGCGCTCGTCGCGCAGCCAGTTCACGAACCGGCCGATCTCCGTCGTGTCCCGCCAGTCCGCGGGTGGCGTCCACAGGATGTCCCCGACCATGGGCAGGGCAGGATACTGCGCGTCGTCGGGCCCACCGCCATGCACGGAGCTACATCTGCGCCGGCAGTCAAGTACATACGGCGGGGGCGGGATCTGAACAGGCGGTGAATGTGCCATCGCGCCGGTCGATTCGGCGCGCTCACGCTGCGACAATCCGTGCATGGATGACCATGTCCGGGGCTCGGTGCTCGTGGTCGACGACGAGCCGACGATCGCGGAGGTCGTCGCCCGCTATCTGAACCGGGCGGGATACGCGACCCGCGTCGCCGCCAACGGGCGCGAGGCGCTCGACGCCGCCGCGAGCGATCGGCCCGATCTCGTCGTGCTCGACCTGATGCTCCCCGGGATCGACGGGCTCGAAGTCATGCGCCGGCTACGCGACCAGGACCGCGACCGGGTCGCGGTGATCCTGCTGACCGCCAAGGGCGAGGAATCCGATCGGGTGATCGGACTGCGCCTCGGCGCCGACGATTACGTGGTCAAGCCGTTCTCGCCGGCGGAGCTCGTCGCGCGCGTCGACGCGGTGCTCAGGCGATTCGACACCTCGAAGACCCAGGAGGCGCCGATCGAGCTCAGCGACATGACGATTGACCCCACCGGGAGGCAGGTGTTCGTCCTGGGCGAGGAGGTCCAGCTGACCCATCGCGAGTTCGACGTGCTCCTGTACCTTGCCCGCCACCCCGGTCAGGCGTTCTCGCGCAACCAGCTGATGGACGCGGTCTGGCAGTACTCGTTCTACACCGACACCTCGACCGTCACGGTCCACATCCGCCGGCTTCGGTCGAAGATCGAGGCCGATCCGGCGCAGCCCAAGCACATCCAGACCGTGTGGGGCGTCGGCTACCGGTTCCAGCCGTGACCGTCAGCAAGATCGCCGACTGGGCCCGGGTCCGCGCCGGATCGCTGCCGTGGCAGTTCGCGCTGGTGGTCGCGATCGTGGTGGCGCCCGTGCTGGTGGCGCTCGTCGTGGTGTGGTCGCTGATGGTCGTCTCCGACCGCGAGGCCGCGCTCGCGGCCGTGATCCTCGCGGTCGCCGGCCTTGCCGCGATCGGCTCGGCTCGGCTCGTCGCCGGCGGCATCCTGCGCGACGTTCAGTCGATCCGCGACGGGCTGCTCGCGGTCGGGCGAGGGAAGCGCGAGGTCCGGATCGAGACCTCTGCCCATGACGAGCTCGCCCAGCTCGCGACCGCCGCGAACGTGATGATCGCTCAGCTTCGCGACGAGGAAGCCGCCCGGGACCAATCCGACGCCGCCCGGCGGGACCTGATCGCGGCCGTATCGCACGACCTGCGCACGCCGATCACATCCTTGCGGCTGCTCGCGGACGCGATCGGCGACGACATCTTCGAGGACCCGGAGACGCGCCGCGGATACCTGCGCCGGATGACGACTCACATCGACGCTCTAAGCGTGCTGATCGACGACCTGTTCGAGCTCTCGCGACTCGAGGCCGGGGACATCAGCTGGTCGATCGAGCAAGTGCCGCTGCAAGAGCTGGTCGGCGAGACGGTCGAGGCGATGCGGGTCCAGGCGGAGGTCAAGGGGGTGGCCGTGCTGGCGGACGTTTCCCCCGCGTTGTGCCCGGCGCGGGCCAACCCCGAGAAGCTCCAGCGCGTCCTGTTCAACCTGATCCAGAACGCGATCCGGCACACGCCGGCGGATGGCAGCGTGGTCGTGCGCGCCGAGCCGGTCGCGACCGGGATCGAGTTCGAGGTCGCCGACACCGGCGACGGGATCCGGGCCGACGAGCGCGAGCACGTGTTCACGGCGTTCTACCGCGGGGGCACGGACGCGGCGCGCACGAATCCCGGCGCCGGCCTCGGGCTGGCGGTGTCGCGCGCGATCGTCGAGGCTCACGGCGGCCGCATCTGGCTCGCCGAGGCGCCGGTCGGTACCCGCGTGCGCTTCAGCCTGCCGGCCGCCACGTAGCGGGGCGCGCCAGCAGCCGGGAAGGACTCGGGTCAGCGCGGAGTCATTAGGCCCCGAGGGCTTACCCACACATGCCTCCCTACCGCAGCTGAGCCGTGACGATCGTCGCCGATCACGCCCTCCCCGGGGCGGCCGGAGCGTCGGCGCCCGCCCGTCGCCTCGATCCCAACCATCTCGGCGACCATCTCGACCGCCTGTACCGCGCGGCCTGGGCGCTGTGCGGCTCCCGCGAGGACGCCGAGGACCTCGTCCAGGACACGTACGCGCGTGTGCTCCAGAAGCCGCGCATGCTCCGATCCGGCGAGGACCTCGGATACCTGTTGCGCGTGCTCCGCAACACGCACTTCTCGCGTCTCCGCGCCGCCTCGCGGCGGCCGCGACCCGACCCGCTGCCCGATGAGCTCGACCGGATCGAGGATCCGTCGGCCAGCGCTCCCGAGGCCGCGCTCGACGCGTCCGAGCTGTACGCGCGGATCGCTGAGCTTCCGGACCCGTTCCGCGAGGCGCTGGTCGCGATCGACGTCGTCGGGCTCTCCTACCGCGAGGCGGCCCGCGCGCTGCGCGTGCGCGAGGCGACCGTCACCACGCGGCTGTACCGCGCCCGGCAGCGGCTCTCGCGCTCGCTCGCCGACGAACGCTCCGCGCCCGCGGGCACGTCCGGTTAGGCGCCGATGCGCAAACCCGGACTACACCCTCGCGCCACCGACCGCGATCTCGCCCGCCTCGCCGACGGGACGCTCGAGCCCGGGCGGCGCGAGCTCGTGCTGCGATCCGTCGCCGGCTCGGGTGAGCTCCAGTTGCGCATGCGCGAGCAACGCCGTGCGGTGGACGCGGTCCGCGCCCACACGGGCGAGCGGGCGCCGCTGACGCTGCGACTGCGCAGGCGCGCGCTCGGGTCGACCCCGGCGCGGAGCCGCTCGGGCACGCTCGTCCTCGCGCTGGCCGGCGCGGTCGGGGCGGTCGTCTGGTCGCTCGTCGCCCTCGGCGGCGGCCACGGCGCGTTGACGGTTGCCGACACGGCGACGATCGCGGTTCGTCCCGCGATCGTGACAGTCCCCGAGCCGCGCGACGGCAGCGCGACCCTTCCCCATCTCCACGCCGCGGGCCTGCCGTTTCCGTACTGGGAGGACCGGTTCGGCTGGAAGGCCGTGGGCGTCCGCAGCGACGTCGTCGACGGCCGCTCGCTGACCACCGTCTTCTATCGGAGGGACGGCCGGCAAATCGCGTACACGATCGTGCCCGGCACCCGGTTGCGCGCCGCTCGCGGCGCCGAGACCATCGCGCGCAGCGGGGTCGTCCTTCACGCGTCGACCGACGACCGCCGGCTGATCGTCACGTGGCTGCGACGCGGCCACACGTGCGTGCTCTCGGGCACCGACGTTCCGCTCGGCGCGCTCACGGCGCTCGCCGTGTGGCGGAGCCACGGCGCTCTTCCGTAGGGCCCGCGGTTCGGCCGCCCGCGCTACGGCACCAGGACGATCTTGCCGCGCGTGTGCCGCTGCTCGAGCTCTCGATACGCGTCGCGGACATCCTCGAGCGGATACACCTTCGCGATCGGCACCTCGAGCCGGCCCTCGTCGATCAGCTGCGCCAGCTCGGCGAGCACGCCGGCGGTTGCGGCGGCCGCCGTTCCCTCCATCTTGACGCCGTACTGCTGCGCGGCGGCCCAGTCGATGATCGTGTCGACCCGGTCGGGCGCGACGCCCAGGTCGTCGACTGCGAGCGCGACGTAGCCCGAGCCGAACGTGTCGATGAACGCGTCGACATGCCCGTCGGACACTTCGCGGATCCGGCCCGCGACGCCGTCGCCGTAGGCGACGGGGATCACGCCGTGCTCGAGCAACCACTGGTGGTTGGTCTCGCCGGCGAGCCCGATCACGGTGGCGCCGGCGAGGACGGCCAGCTGTACGGCAAGCGAGCCGACACCTCCGGCCGCCCCGGACACGACCACGGTGTCCCCCGACGACGCCCGGACCGCGCGCACGGCCGCGTACGCGGTCGTGCCGGCGACGAACAGCGCGCCGGCCGCCTCCCACGAGACGCCCGCAGGCTTGCGTGTCAGATGCTCGGCGGGCACGACCACGAGCTCGGCGTGACTCGCCCGCTCATCCGTCCATCCGATGACCGGTTCGTCGACCTCGAGCCCCGCGACCCCGGGGCCGATCTCTTCGACGATCCCGGCCAGATCGCTCCCCTCGCCCGACGGGAAGGTCGCGGGCCACCGCTCGTGCATGAGCCCGTTCCGGATCGACGCCTCCCCGGGATTGATCCCGGCCGCCTTGAGCCTGACGAGCACCTCTCCCGGGCCCGGCGCCGGGCGCTCCACGTCGACCACGTTCAGGACGTCGACGTCGCCATAGTGGTCGAACCGGACCGCGCGGGCCATCTCGCGCAGTTCTATCAGCCTTCCGCTCCCAGATAGCGCACCGGCAATGGGCGCTCGTTCACGCCGTTGCCCTCGGTCCGCTCCACCCGGTAGGCGCGGGCGTGCGTTCGCGACGCGACGACCTCCTCGAGCTCGGTTCCGGCGAACACGAGCGCGGCGCCGTCGTCGGCGGCCCACCCGGCGGCGAGCTCGCCGGCGGCGACGAGGCGCGTGAACGTGGGCCGGCGCTGCTCCTCGCCGTCGTAGTGAGGGCACGCGCTGCCGGGAAGCAGCCCGAGTCCGTCGTGGAGGGGCGCCAGCTGCGCGAGGTCGAACGAGTCCGTGACCGACTCGGTGAACCAGCAGTTCATCCCGGCGCTCAGGCCGCACAACACGACTTCTTCCTCCCACGCGCGGCGCAGGAGCCGGTCGAGTCCGTGGACGCGCCAGACAGCGAGCATGCTGGCGGTGTTGCCGCCGCCGACGTAGATCACATCCTGCCCGAGCACGAACGACTCGAGATCACCGACCGTCCGCTCGAACAGGCCGAGATCGGTCGGCCGGCAGTCGAGCTCGGTGAAAGCCCGAAAGAACCGGGCGACGTACCCCTCGGCGTCGCCGCTCGCGGTCGGCAGGAAGCACACCCGGGGGTGGGGCGAGCGCGCGAGCGACAGCACGAACGTGTCGAGCAGCGGATTGTCGGGCTCCATCGAGAACCCACCCCCGCCCATCGCGACGACCCGTGGTCTCATGGCCAAACGGACCTGGCGACGTCGTAGTGCGAGACGGTCTCGTCGCGCTCGACCAGGTAACGGTCGTCCTCCGGGTAGAACACCGCGGCATCGGGCTGCTCGCCCGCGAATGCGGTTATCGCCTCCATCGAATCCCACAACGTGAACATCACGAACTCGGTCTTCCCGCCGACGTCGCGCCGAAGCATCCAGGCGCCGCGGTTCCCGGGGGTGGTCGTGTAGCCGGCCATGCCGGTCTCGTCCATGTAATCCGCATACGCGTCCCCGTCGGCTTGGGCGACGGCACCGCGCCAGATCCGGGCGATCATCGGACCTCCTTCGTCGAGGGTGGGCGCCCGGGAGGCTAGGCGAAAATCGAGATGCTCCCGGTCGCCCGCGGGCGGTCGGCGGTCCGCTGCGCGGTCGCGTTGTAGCCGGCCGACGCCGGTTCCTCGGTCGCGGGCGTAACGCTGCCCGCACCGTGGTCGTGGTCGAGGGCGTGATCGACGAGTTGGTCGAGCGTCGATTGATCGAGCGGCGACTGACCGTTCGCCTCCCGTGTCCGCTGGATCTTCCTCTGTACGTACTCGACGAGCGAATCGCGCGAGACGCCGTGCTGCTGCGCGAGTTCGGTGATCGTGGCACCCGCCGCCGCCGCCGCCGCGCTGCCGGCGGTGGCGGCGTTCGCGGTGAGGCCGCTCATTGGCTGGATGTCCACTGGTATTCCGTCGAGGCAGGTCTTCGTCCCTGTGATCGGCAGGGAGGCCCGAGATCTTCACCCCCGGAGTGGAGGATTGGCGAGCACGACCGAGGTTTCGACCTGGCGGTCGGGGATCGTCCAGTAGCTCCGGAGCAGCGCTGTCTTCTGCTCGGGAGTCACCAGCTCGAACCCGTGCCGGAGGTAGAAGGCGATCGCCCACTCGGCGGCGGCCCAGGTGCCGACCAGCATGCGGCGCGTGCTCACCCCGATCAGGTGCTCGAGCAACGCGCTTCCGACCCCGGCGCGCTGCCGCCCGGGCACTACGTACGCGTGACGGATCAGGTCGAGGTCCCGCGCCGCTTGGATCCCCATGACCCCGAGCAACTGGCCGTCGGACTCGTAGCCCCAGAACGCCACCCCGGCGGTGATCTCCTCGTCGAGCTCGCTCGACGGCATGTACGGCTCGCGCCAGCGATCGGCCGGGATCACGCCCTTGTACGCCTCGGCCGCCAGGTTGACGATCCGCAGCATCGCCTCCCGCTCGTCGTCGCGACAGCGGCGGACCTGACTCATCGTGCGGCCTCCCCGAGCCGGCGCTCGTGCGCCGCCAGGACAGTCCTCGCGACCTCCGCCGGGTCGCCCACGATCTGCAGCTCGGCCAGGTCCGGCGGCTCGATCCGATGGTCGGCGAGCGGCCGTGAGCGCAGCCAGCCAAGCAGCCCGTCCCATTCGCCGTCGCCGACAAGCACCACCGGGAACTGGCGGATCGTTTCCGTCTGGATCAGCGTCAGCGACTCGAACAGCTCGTCGAGCGTGCCGAAGCCTCCGGGTCCGATCACGAACGCGCAGGCGTACCGCACGAACATCACCTTTCGCGCGAAGAAGTGGCGGAAGCGCAGCGCGATGTCGAGGTACTCGTTCTGGCCCTGTTCGTGCGGCAGCTCGATGTTGCACCCGACCGACAGCGCGCCCGCCTCCTTCGCGCCACGGTTGACCGCCTCCATGACGCCACCGCCGCCACCGGTGATGACCGCGAACCCGGCCCCTCCGAGCGCCGCGCCGACCTCGCGCATCAGCGCGTAGTGCGGATGGTCGCGCGGAGTGCGCGCCGAGCCGAACACGCTCACGGCAGGGCCGATGCCGGCCAGCCGGTTGAATCCAAGCGCGAACTCGGCGGCGATGTCACGAATCCGGTCGGCATCCGCGGCCCGGTTCGCGGCGCTCTCGTCGCCGAGCCAGAGGAGCAGCTCCTCGTCGAATGTCGGTGACGGGGACAGGGCCCGAGCCTACCCCAGTGCCTGCAGTGCGTAGGCTTGAGGGCGTTACGCGATGGCCGCAACCACGAGGAGCTCGACGCTCGGGGACTGCATCCCCGAGAACGCGATGATCGACCCCGGCGAGATCGCGCGCTTCTACGACCGCTGTAGCGATCTGATGCGCGAGCTGCTCGACGGGCTCGCCGCGGCCCCCGATCAGCCGCGGCCGTTCCCGGAGATCGAGGACGCGATCGGATGGCCGAGACGCCGGATCGCGTCGGTGCTCGGTGGCGTATGTCGCCTGCGCCGGATGGAGTTCGACGGGCGCCGTCCCTACCACTTCCACGAGCCGAAACGCGCCGCGTCACGCAGGTGGGAGATCTGGATGGACGGCGACCAGGCCATGGTCGTTCGGGGCGAGCAGAGCATCTAGCAGCCGCCGACGGGGCAATCCGTGACGACGCCTGCGCCCGCGATCAGAACCGACGTGCTCACCAAGCGCTACGGCGAGACGGTCGCTCTCGACGCTCTCAACCTGACCATCCAGCCTGGTGAGGTCTATGGCTATCTCGGGCCGAACGGCGCCGGCAAGACAACCACGATCCGGCTGCTCCTGGGCCTCCATCGTCCCTCGGCCGGGCGGGCCGAGCTGTTCGGCGTCGACGCATGGGGCGATCCCGTCCGTGCGCACCAACGAGTCGCCTACGTCGCCGGCGAGCCGTTCCTGTGGCCGTCGATGACGGGCGCGGAGACACTCGAGTTTCTCGGCCGCCTGCACGGCGGGGTCGACGTCGAGTATCGCGAAGTTCTCGTCAAGCGCTTTCAGCTCGATACGAATAAGAAGGTCAGGGCGCTGTCGAAGGGCAACCGCCAGAAGGTGCAGTTGGTGGCGGCGCTCGCCACCCGCTCGGACTTGTTGCTGCTCGACGAGCCGACCAGCGGGCTCGACCCACTTATGGAGGTGGTGTTCAGGGAGTCGATCGGAGAGGCCAAGGAACGGGGGCAGACGGTGTTCCTCTCCTCCCACATCCTGAGCGAGGTCGAGGCCACATGCGACCGAGTCGGGATCCTCCGGGCCGGGCGGCTGGTCGACCAGGGCACGCTCGCCGAGCTCAGACATCTGAGCGCGCAGACGATTGAGGTGACGTTCGCCGGGCGCGTGCCGCGACTCGACCCTCTCCCGGGCGTCGAGGTCACGAGCACCGGTCCAGAAACGGCGCGGTTCGAGGTGTCGGGCGACGTCGGCCCGCTGATCGACCAGCTCGCCGGGCACCCCGTAACGAGCCTCACGAGCCGGCAGGCGTCGCTCGAGGAGATCTTCCTGCACCACTACGACTCCTCCAGCGGCGGTGGCGGCGACCGCTGAGGCCGCGCTCGCGCGCCGCACGTTCCGCGATGCCCGCGTCCGGACGATCGCGTTCACGTACCTATTCGCAGTGGCTTCGATCCTCAACCCGGTCAGCTACCGCCACACGTACGCGACACTCGCGCAGCGGCGCGCGTTCGCCGACAGCTTCGCGCACAACAAGGCGGTGGTTCTGTTCTACGGCAAGGCGTACGACCTGCTCACGGTCGGCGGCTACAGTGCTTGGCGAACCGGGGGGATCCTCACGATCCTCGCGGCGATCTACGGTCTGCTCGCCGGCGTGCGGGCGCTGCGCGCCGAAGAGGACGCGGGCCGCACCGAGCTCGTGCTCGCGGGCCCGCTGTCCCGCGGCGCGGTTTACACCGGCGCGATCGCGGGGATCGCGGCCGGGGCGGTGCTGCTCTGGGCCGCTGTGTTCGTGGGCTCGGTGATCGGGGGTCTGGCGCTCGGCGGATCGGCGTACCTGGCGCTGGCGGTCGTGTCGATGGTGCCCGTCTTCGCCGGCGTGGGTGCACTCACCAGCCAGCTCGCGCCGACGCGCCGAATGGCGCTCGAACTCGGCGGCGCGTGCGTCGTGATGTCGTTTCTCTTCCGGGTGATCGCCGACACGTCCGGGAGCCTCGGCTGGCTGCGCTGGGTGTCGCCGCTCGGGTGGGCCGAGGAGCTCCGTCCGTTCACGGGCGCCCAACCGCTCGTGCTCCTCCTGGCGCTTTCCTCCTCGACCGTCGCTCTCGTCGGGGCATGGCGGCTGGCCGCGCGACGCGACATCGGCGCCGGGCTGCTCCCCTCACGGGACACCGCGGCCCCGCGGGTCCAGCTGCTGTCCTCGACCACGGCCCAAGCCCTCCGTGGCGAGCTCGGCGGCCTGGCAGTGTGGGTCGTGGGCGTTGGCGCGTTCGCGCTCATCATCGGCGTGATTTCGAAGAGCATCTCCACGGCGGGGATCTCCCCCCAGCTCCAGCGCGAATTCGCGAAGCTCGGGGAGGGCTCGATCCTGACCCCGCGCGGCTACCTCGGGTTCTCGTTCATCTTCTTCGTGCTGGTCATCAGCCTGTTCTCGTGCTCGCAGGTCGCCGCCGCGCGGCACGAGGAATCCGAGCAGCGGCTCGAGACGCTGCTGGCGCTCCCGGTCGGTCGCCGCGCCTGGCTCGGCGGCAGGCTGGCGCTCGCGGTCGGTGGCGCGATCGCGCTGGCGCTGGCTGCGGGCGTGCTCGCGTGGGTGGGCGCGGCCACCCAGGACGTCGCCCCGTCCTTACCGCGGATGCTCGAGGCCGGCGCCAACTGCCTCCCGGCGGCGATCCTGTTCCTTGGGATCGCGGCGCTCGCCTACGCGGTGGCGCCGAGAGCGGCTACCGGGATCGCCTACGGCGTGGTGACGGTCGCGTTCCTGTGGCAGCTGATCGGCTCGTTGCTGGGGGCGCCGAAGTGGCTTGTGGAGATCACGCCGTTCGCGCACGTCGCCTCGGTCCCGGCGCAGCCGTTCCGCGCCGGCGCCGCCGTGGTGATGGTCGCGATCGGGCTGCTCACGGCCGCCGTGTCGCTGTCTGCGTTCGGTCGCCGTGACCTGACCGCGGCGTAGTTCGATCCCCGCGGTCGCCGGGTCGATCCTTAACCGATCGCGCAGTTGCAACGCGGCGCTCGAGGGACGAGACTCGTCATGTCATGCCGGTCTTTCGGTTCCGTCCTCGTCGCCGTCCTCGTCTGCGCTCACGGGACCTGACGCCGGACCTCTACCTGACCGACGGGCGGCGGCTGTTCCGCGTCGTCAGCCGGTTCGTCAACGACGGCTCGATTCTGGTCGTGATCGAGGACTGTGTGACGCTCGACGCGCGCGCCTACGCGGCGGCGGAGCTCGTGCCGATGGACGTGCGGCCGGTCCGCCGCTTGAAGCCGCCGCGAGCCGGCGAAACGGCGCCTCCGTCGACGGCTGAAGAGAAGCCACTCCAGGCGGACACCCCGGCGGTCGCGTGACGGCCAGCTACTATGCGGCACATGGTAGCCGTGCGCGACGGCGCGATCTCGCAGCTCCGCCGCGGCGTGCTCGAGTACTGCGTCCTGGCCCTGCTCCGCGACGGCGAGCGGTACGGGTACGAGCTCGTGCATACGCTGGGCGACGCCGAAGGGCTGGTGACGAGCGAGGGCACGCTGTACCCCCTGCTAAGCCGGCTGCGCCGGGAGGGGCTGGTCAAGACGACCTGGCGTGAGTCGGCATCGGGGCCGCCGCGGCGCTACTACTCGCTGACCGAGTCGGGAATCGGGGCGCTGGACGCGTTTGTGATCCAGTGGGCGCGCTTTCGCGAATCCGTCGACGCGCTGCTCGAAAGCGGCGAGCGCGCGGACTAAGTGGCCGAGCCGGCGGTCGTCGCGGCCGCGGCCGGAAGCGGAGGAACCGGCGCCCGGTCCTCCGCGGCGTCGAGCGGCTGACCGGCGATTTGACCCCCGGCGCAGTCCTCGCAGCGGACGTGGCGCCGCGGGTTCTGGATCCCGGCTAGCCCGACGACGCCGCCGAGCGCCACCAGCGCTGCCGCGATCCCGACCCCGAGGTGGAACGCGTCGACCGACGCCGATTGCACCGCGTGGGCGACGCGAACGCCGACGCGGGCGGGGTCGACGTGCGCGAGCGTCGACCGACGGGCCTGCGCGATCGCGCTTTGAGCCGCTGCCGACAGCCTGATCCCGGCCAGGTGCTGGTCGAGCGCCGAGTTGAATCGCGACGAGATCACCGCGCCGATCGCCGCGATCGAGATCAAGCCGGCGACCCGGGCCACCGCGTTGTTGACGCCCGACGCGATCCCCGCGTTACCTTGGTCGGCGTCGGATAGCACGGCGGCGGTCAGCGGCGCCACCGTCGATGCGAGCCCGAGCGAGAACACCAGCAGCGGCGGCAGCAGATCGGTGAGGTAGTTGACGTGCGCGCCGAGCTGGGTCATCCACGCCAACCCTACGGCCGCCGTCAGCGGGCCGAAACCCATGAACAGACGCGGGCCGTACCGGTCCGCGAGCCGCCCCATTCGCTTCGCGAGCAGGAACATCACGATCGTCGAGGGCAGGAGCGCGAAGCCGGAGTCGAGCGCGCTGTAGCCGGCGACCTCCTGGAGGAACAGGACGAGCAGGAAGAACACGATGCCGAGTCCGCCGTACATCGCGAATGTCTCCACGTTCCCGATCGTGAAGTTGCGCCGCTTGAACAGGCCGAGCGGGAGCATCGGCGCCGGGGTGCGTCGCTCGTGCTCGACGAACACGGCCAGCAGGATCAAGCCTCCGATCCCGGGGGCCCACACCTGGGGGCTGGTCCACCCGACGACGGGCTGGCGGATCAGCGCGAGCACCGGACCGGCGAGGCCGAGGAACGTGAGCGCCGCGCCGAGCCAATCGACGCGCGCGTGCGTCGTGCCGGGTGCGCGTGCCGGCACGGCGATCGACACGATCACGAGCGTCGCGATCACGAACGGGATGTTCACGGCGAAGATCAATCGCCAGGAGACCGCGTCGACGAGGTAGCCGCCGGCGAGCGGCCCGATGACCGTGGCGATGCCCGACCACGCCGTCCACGAACCGATTGCGCCGCCGCGCTCGTCGGTCGAGAACGCGGACACGATCACGGCCAGAGAGCTCGGCATCAGCAGCGCGCCGAACGCGCCCTGTAGCGCGCGGCATGCGATGAGGAAGCCGATGGTCGGGGCGATCGCGCACAGGAGCGACACGACCCCGAACCCGCCGACGCCGATCGAGAAGATGCGGCGCTCGCCGTACAGGTCGCCGAGCGAGCCTCCGACGAGGATCAGCGAGCCGAGCGCGAGCAGATATGCGTTCGAGATCCACTGCTGGCCGGCGAGCCCGCCTCCGAGGTCGGCGCGGATCGCCGGGAGCGCCACGTTTACGGCGGTCGCGTCCAGCCCCGCCACGAACGACCCCATAATCGCCGCAACCAGAGCCAGCCGCTTACGCGATGCAGGCACAGTCCCACGTTACTGAGCGGCCACAAATCACCCCCGCACAGCCCGCCAAAATTAGAATCCGCCCGGTCGTCGACGAGAGACGGAGGGATGAGATGGCTGAAGGCGCGACCGCACTCCAGGGGATCTCGGAGCTGCGCGGGTTCTTCCGCACCAATCAGACGCCGGTGTACTTCATCTCGCCGATCGCGTTCAACCTGCTCGGGATCGATCGGTGGGTGCGGCAGTTCTACTACGTCAACTACTTCGACTCGTTCGACGGTGGGCATCCATGCGTGTTCGTGCCGGCCCGTACACCGCACCCACAGTTCGGGTCGATCGAGGATGTCTGCAACTACCTGCTCGGACACAGCGAGCTGCCGCCGTTCATGAGTGCACACGGGGCCGGAGGCAAGGCCGTATTCGTGTTCTTCGACGAGGCCACAGAGCGCCGCGCGGCCGAGGTTGGGCTTAACGTCGCGCTGCCCGCGGCCGAGCTCCGCCATCGGCTCGACTCCAAGATCGTCACGACCCAGCTGGGGGAGGAGGCGGGCGTCCCGAGCGTCCCGAACGTCCTCGGGCGGGCCACGAGCTATCCCGAGCTGCTCGAGCTCGCCGCGACCGCCGGGCTCGGCGAGGACCTCGTCGTGCAGACGCCGTACGGCGACTCGGGCAAGACCACGTTCTTCGTCCGGGGCGAGCGCGACTGGAACGCCGACGCCGGGCAGATGGCCGACCAGGAACTCAAGGTCATGCGGCGGATCGTGCCAAGGGCGGTCGCCGTCGAAGCGTGCATCACGCGCCACGGCACGGTGGTCGGGCCGCTGATGACCGACCTCACCGGCCACCCCGAGCTGACCCCGTACCGCGGTGGCTGGTGCGGCAATGACATCTTCCCCGGCGCGCTGTCCCCGGCCAACCGCGACCGCGCACTCGAGTTCACGCGCCGGCTTGGCGATCGGCTCGCCCGAGAGGGATATCGCGGGCAGCTCGAGGTCGACTACCTCGTCGACGCGAACACCGACGAGCTGTACCTCGGCGAGCTCAACCCACGGCTCAGCGGGATCAGCTCGATGACGAACGTGAGCGCGAGCGCATACGCCGACATGCCGCTGTTCCTGTTCCACCTGGCCGAATATCTCGACGTCGACTACGAGCTCGACGTCGAGGACCTGCGCCGAAGATGGGGCAGCGACCACCTCACGGATGTGTGGGGGCAGATCATCCTCAAGGAGCCCGACGACGGGATCGAGCTTCTCACCGACGCGCCCCGAACGGGTATCTGGCGGATGGACGACGCGGGCCAGATGAGCTTCAGCCGGCCGGCGGTCGACTGGCACGGGCTCGGCGACGAATCCGAGGGCTTCTACCTGCGGATCCTCGGCCCCGGCGACTACCGCTACCGGGGAGCCGACCTCGGGGTGCTGGTCACGCGCACACGGCTCGAGACCCCGGACGGCCGGCTGACCGACCGGTGCCGGGCGTGGATCGACGGGATCCGGTCCCGGTTTGCCGGCACATTGATCGAGCCGGCCGTCGAGGCGCCGATCCACGACGCGCTCGCGTTCAAGACGGGCTGACGGTTGGCCGGGCGAGAGGAGCTGCTGGCGGCGGTCGCGGCCGAACAATCCGCGATCGAGGAGCTGCTG
>Ga0335076_10001738_pt1 | contig 21199 bp, 15 predicted proteins | sample Lox_Sample_25_FD_206717 | JGI IMG/M metagenome (GOLD analysis project Ga0335076, IMG submission 206717) | Soil microbial communities from Loxahatchee National Wildlife Refuge, Florida, United States - Lox_Sample_2.5 | ecosystem: Environmental > Terrestrial > Soil > Wetlands | place: USA...
AACCCTTCGTCGGCGCCGACACCGAGTTGCGGCAGGTCGAGCCAGATGGTCGCTTCCCGCGGCCGGTACGGGTCGAGGTTTACCACGACCAGGACCGTGTCGCGCTCGCCACCCCCGGCCTCCGCTACAACGCTCTTCGAGAAGCAAATTAGTTCCGGCTGATCGCAATGGTGAAAGCGCAGGTTCCGCAGCCAGTGCAGGGCCGGATGGGACCTGCGGATCATGTTGAGGCGCGCGATGAACGGCGCGATGTCCGCCTGCGGCGCGGGGATGTGCTCGGCGTGCGCCCAGTCCCGCGGCCGGTACTGGTATTTCTCCGAGTCGAAGTACTCTTCGCTGCCCGGGACCAGCGGGACGTTCTCGCACAGCTCGTAGCCCGAGTACACGCCCCAGCTCGGCGCCAGCGTCGCGGCGAGCACCGCCCGGACCCGGAACGCGGGCGGCCCGCCGTGCTGCAGGTACTCGGTGAGGATGTCCGGGGTGTTGACGAAGAAGTTCGGCCGCATGTAGGCGGCCGCCGGGCCGGCCAGCTCCTGCAGGTACTCGGTGAGCTCCGCGGCCGTGTTACGCCAGGTGAAGTACGTGTAGGACTGGTGGAAGCCGATGACCGCAAGGGCGGCCATCATGGCGGGCCGGGTGAAGGCCTCGGACAGGAAGAGCACGTCCGGGTCGGTGCGGGCGATCTCGGCCAGCAGCCGGTCCCAGAACGGCAGCGGCTTGGTATGCGGGTTGTCGACCCGGAAGATCCTGATCCCGTGGGCCATCCAGTGCCGGACGATCCGCAGCACCTCGGCGTAGATCCCCTCGGGGTCGTTGTCGAAGTTGAGCGGGTAGATGTCCTGGTACTTCTTGGGCGGGTTCTCCGCGTACGCGATCGTCCCGTCGGACCGGCGGGTGAACCACTCAGGGTGTTCGGTGGTCCACGGGTGGTCCGGCGAGGTCTGCAGCGCGAGATCCAGCGCCACCTCCATGCCGAGCTCGGCCGCCCGGCGCACGAACGCGTCGAAGTCGGCCAGCGTGCCCAGGTCGGGATGGATGGTGTCGTGGCCGCCGTCCGGCGACCCGATCGCCCACGGCGACCCGGGGTCGCCCGGCCGCGCGGTCAGCGAGTTGTTGGGACCCTTCCGGGCCGTGGTCCCGATCGGGTGCACCGGCGGGAGGTAGACGACGTCGAACCCCATCTCGGCCACGGCGTCCAGCCGCCGGGCGGCGGCCCGCAGCGTCCCCGACTTCGGGGGCAGGCCCGGCCCCCGGTCGACGACGGCGCCCTCCGACCGGGGGAAGAACTCGTACCAGGAGCCGTAGAGCGCGCGCTTGCGGTGCACCAGCACCGGGTACCAGGCCGACCGGGTGAGCAGGTCCCGCAGCGGGAACGCGCCGAGGATCGCGGTGACGTCCGCGTCGTCCGCCGCGGCGAGGCGGTCCAGGGCCGGAACGGCGGGGTCCCGCAACATCGCGGCCAGGGCCTCCAGGGCGTCCCGTGCGGCCGCGGCGGCGCGCTTGTCCTCCGGCCCGGCCGGGCGCTGCGGCCGGACCTGCGCCGCGGCCCGGTCGAACAGCACCGCGCCGTCGCCCAGGGTGAGCTCCACGTCTTGGCCGAGCGGCACCTTGATGGCCGCGTCATGCCGCCACCGGGCGAGCGGGTCACCCCACGCCTCCACCGCCAAGTGCCACAAGCCTTCCGAGGTGACGGTCACCTCGGCGCCGTACCGGTCGGTGCCGGGGGCCAGTTCCCGCATCGGCGCCAGCGGCCGGCGGGCGCCGTCCGGCGCGCGCAGCACGACGCCCGTGCCGAGCATCTCGTGCCCCTCGCGGAAGACGGTGGCACTGGCCTCAAACGACTCTCCGGTGACGGCCCGGGCGGGGCGCTCTCCGCGGGCTACGACGGGCTGCACGTCGACTATCGGAATCCGGCCGATCACCTAGCAGAAGCTACCCTGCTGCCGCCGGGCTCATGCGGTCGGCTGGCGAAGCGGTCGCATTGATGCGCGATCCGCGCTGGGCACCCATTAAGGTCGCTGCGTGAGAGCTATCCGCCGGTTCACGATCCGGCCGCGCCTGCCCGAGCCGCTCGCGCCGCTGCGCGGGCTGATGCTGAACTTGCGCTGGTCCTGGCACGCCGAGACGCTTGACCTGTTCGCCGCGATCGACCCCGCCGGGTGGGAGCGCGCCCGGCACGATCCGGTCGCGCTGCTGGCCGAGGTCCCGCCGGAGCGCCTGGCCGAGCTGGCCGCCGACCGCCGGTTCCTGCGGCGGCTCGGCGACGCCGTCGACGACCTGCGCGAGTATCGCACCGGCCCGCGCTGGTACCAGGCCGACCCGGACCTGGCCGGCGCGCCCGCGGGCGTGGCGTACTTCTCGCCCGAGTACGGGATCACCGCCGCGCTGCCGCAGTACTCGGGAGGCCTGGGCATCCTGGCCGGCGATCACCTGAAGGCCGGCAGCGACCTCGGCGTGCCCCTGATCGGCGTGGGTCTGCTCTACCGGCACGGCTACTTCACCCAGTCGCTTTCGGCCGAGGGCTGGCAGGCCGAGCGCTATCCGGCCGGTGACCCGAACGGCCTGCCGCTGACCCTGCTGCGCGAGGGCGGGACGGGCGAGGCCCGGGCGACCGGGGCGCCGGTCCGGGTGGCCGTCGACCTGGCCGATGGCGCCGTGGTGGCCGCGCAGGTCTGGATCGCGAAGATCGGCCGGATCCCGCTGCTGCTGCTCGACTCGTACGTGGAGGAGAACGACCCGTCGCTGCGCGAGGTCACCGACCGGCTCTACGGCGGCGGCAGCGAGCACCGGCTCCGGCAGGAACTGCTGCTCGGCATCGGCGGGGTACGGGCGGTCCGGGCGTTCTGCGCGGCCACGTCGCACCCCGAGCCCGCGGTCTTCCACACCAACGAGGGCCACGCGGGCTTTCTCGGCCTGGAGCGCATCCGCGAGTACGTCGGCCAGGGCCTGGCCTTCGACGAGGCGATCGAGATGTGCCGGGCGGGCATGGTGTTCACCACGCACACCCCGGTGCCCGCCGGGATCGACCGGTTCGACCGGGACCTCGTGGCGCAGCAGTTCGAGGACGTGGCGGACCCCGCGCTCCCGGCCGACCGGGTGCTGGAACTCGGCGCCGAGACCTACCCCGGCGGGGACCCCGAGGTGTTCAACATGGCCGTGATGGGCATGCGCCTGGCGCAGCGGGTCAACGGCGTCAGCGCCCTGCACGGCCAGGTCAGCAGGCAGATGTTCACCGGGCTGTGGCCGGGCTTCGACACCGCCGAGGTACCGATCGGGTCGGTCACCAACGGGGTACACGGCCCGACCTGGGTGGCCGCCGAGATCATGAGCCTGGCCGGCGGCGGCGGCCCGTCGGCCGAACCCGCCGAGGACGAGGCCGCCTGGGAGCGGGCCGCGGCGGATCCGGCGGCGATCTTCGCCGTCCGCAACCTGCTGCGGGCCCGGCTGGTCGCGGAGACCCGGCAACGGCTGCGCGCGTCCTGGCGGCAGCGCGGCGCCTCCGACGCCGAGCTCACCTGGATCGACGACGTGCTCGACGAGAACGCGCTGACCATAGGGTTCGCCCGCCGCGTCCCGTCCTATAAGCGGCTGACGATGATGCTGCACGACCCCGCCCGGCTCACCGCGCTGCTGCTCGACTCCGAACGCCCGGTGCAGATCGTGATCGCCGGGAAGGCCCATCCGGCCGACGACAGCGGCAAGCTGATGATCCAGCAGATGGTGCGCTTCGCCGATGACCCGAAGGTGCGGCACCGCATCGTGTTCCTGCCCGACTACGACATGGCCCTCGCCCGCACGATGGTGCAGGGCTGCGACGTCTGGCTGAACAACCCGCTGCGCCCGCTGGAGGCGTGCGGTACCTCGGGGATGAAAGCCGCCCTGAACGGGGCCCTCAACCTGTCGATCCTGGACGGATGGTGGGACGAGTGGTTTGACGGCCAGAACGGCTGGGCCATCCCGTCCGCCGACGTGGTCGCCGATCCCGACCGCCGTGACGAGCTCGAGGCCGCCGCGCTCTACGACCTGCTCGGCCAGTCGGTGGCGCCGCTGTTCTACGACCGGGCACCCGACGGCCTGCCGCGCCGCTGGCTGGAAATGGTGGCGCACACGCTGCGCACGCTCGGGCCGCGGGCCCAGGCGACCCGGATGGTCCGCGAGTACGTGACCACGCTGTACCTGCCGGCCGCGCGGTCCTCGCACGTGCTCGCCTCCGGCGGCACGTTCGCCGGCGCGCGCGAGTTCGCGACGTGGAAGGACCGGATCACCAAGGCCTGGCCGGCCGTGGCGATCGAGCACGTCGAGGCGGACGACGGGGAGCCGAGTCCCGGGGCCAGGCTGGTAGTCCGGGCCAGCGTGGCTCTCGGTGAGCTGTCGCCGGACGACGTCACGGTCCAGCTGGTCTACGGCCCGGCTGGGGACGAGGACGAGATCAGCGCCCCGGCCTTCGCCGAGCTCGAGCTGGACCCGGATCCGGCGGGCGGCCCGGCCCAGCGCTACACCGGCGAGGCCGAGCTCGGGCGCCCGGGGCCGTTCGGCTACACGGTCCGCGTGCTGCCCCGGCACCCGCTGCTGGCGGCCCCCGCGGAGCTGGGCCTGATCGCGCTGCCGACCGCGCCGGCCGGCATGACCAACGGCGATTTGCGCTAACGGAGGGAGCCGGGATGGCCGAGTTCGTGCGCGTCGAGACCGATCAGGCGGTGGCCACCATCCGCCCCGACCGCCCCCCGATGAACGCGCTGAACGCCAGGTGACGTCGACCTGCCCGCCGGGCTGGAGATAGAGCGGCTGAACTTCGCGGCGCTGTTCGCCACCGAGGACCAGCGGACAGGCATGCGCAGCTTCGTGGAGAATGGACCGGAGAAGGCGACTTTCGCCGGGCGGTGAGGAGCAGCCAGGTTCATGTGCCGAGCAATTCCCAGCTGCGGGCGGGCCGCACCGTGACCGAGCCAGGCGACGACGTGGCCGTCCCGGACGAGCCGTCCCTGGACATGGTCACGGCCGCGCTTCGCGCGGACAGCGCCGATCTCGCCATCTACACCCGCGTGCTCACCAAGTCGCTGGGCGAGGCGCTGCCGCCCGAGTGCGTTACCGTGGACTGGGACCGCAGCGTGTCTGACCGGATGCGTGGCCGGCCCGGCCAGGTGTCCAAGATCACCGTCCGGCTGGGGGAGCGGGTGATGACGCTGGGCGTCCAGCGCGGGGCGCCGGTGGCCGAGATCTGCAGCGAGGTGCGCGGGGTGGTGCTGTCACGTCAGCAGGTGCAGATGGGCGTGTGGGCGGAAGAACTGGCCAAGGCCCTGGTCGCGTACGCGGAGCAGAATGCCGAGGCGGCCCAGGCGTTGCGTCGGCTGGTGGCCGGAAGTTAGCCAGGGGCACGCGGCGGGGGCCGCGTACACGAGGGGTGTCATGCATCAGGCGGGGTGGGTGCGGCGGGTGGGTACAGCCAGGAACTCCGTAGGCTAGTGAGGCCATGACAGCGCAGGACCATTCGGACCGGCTCGGGCCCTACCGCCTGCTGGAGCGGCTCGGCGAGGGCGGCATGGGCGTGGTCTACCTGGCCGTCGATCCGGCGCAGCGCAAGGTGGCGGTCAAGGCGCTGCGGCCCGCGATCGCCGGCGACCCGAACGCGCGGCGGCGGCTGGCCCGCGAGGTCGAGACCATGCGCCGGGTGCGCAGCCCGTTCGTGGCCGAAGTCCTCGACGCGGACGTGACCAGCGACCCGCCGTACGTCGTGACCAGGTACGTCCGCGGCCAGACGCTGGAGGAGGTGGTGGGCCGGGGTGGCCCGCTGACCGGGCCGCAGCTGGCCAGGCTGGCGTCCGGGCTGGCCCTCGCCCTCGAGGCGGTGCACGCCGCGGGCGTCGTGCACCGCGATCTCAAGCCGGGCAACGTGATGCTCGCCAACGGCGAGCCGGTCGTGATCGACTTCGGGATCGCCCAGGTGCCCGACTCCACCCGGCTCACCCAGACCGGGATGTTCATGGGTACGCCGGGCTACCTCGCGCCGGAGGTGATCGAGGGCAAGCCGAGCGGCCCAGCGTCCGACGTGCACTCCTGGGGCGCCACGGTGGCGTTCGCGGCCACCGGCCGCCCGCCGTTCGGTACCGGCGCGTTCGAGACGATCTTCTACCGGATCATCAACGGGCAGCCGGACCTCGACGGGTTCCCGGCCCCGCTGCTGGCCCTGGTGGCCCAGGCGCTGTCCCGTGACCCGGCGCGCCGGCCGGACACCGCCGAGCTGTGTCGGCGGACCGCGGCGCTCGACCCGTCCTCGCTGGCGGCGGCCAACGCGGTCGCCACGGCCACGGCCGCGGCGGCCGGGGGAGCCGCGGCGTTCGCGCCGCCGGGGACGGTGGCCGACCGGGCCCCGGCCGCGCTGGCCGATCCTGCCCTGCGAGCCGCCCCCGCCCCTCCGGTGGCCCCGGCGGCCTGGCCCGCGTCCACCAGGCCGTGGGCGGTCGGCGCCGGAGGCGCCCCGGGCAACTCTGCGGGGAACGGCGGGCCCCCCGCCGGGAACGCCAGGGCGGCCCGCGACAACTACGCCGACATGCTGCCCCCGGTGCGGTACACGCCGAACGGGGCGCCGCCGTCATCGCCCCGGCCGGCCGCCTGGTCGCCGGGCGCGCCCGAGCGCACGTCCGCGGCCCGGTCCCCGGCCGGCCCGCTGCTCGTAGTCGCCTCAGTCGCCGCGGCGGCCGCCATCGCCGTGGTCCTGCCGGTCGTCGGCCTGGTGGCCGCGCTCGTGGCGGCGATGGCGCTGCGGGCCGGGCACCAGACCGCAGGCCGCCTGGCCCGCCGCCGGTCCCGCCGGGGGGCACGGGCCAGCGACCCGCTGCTGGCCGCGGTCACCTACCCGCCGGCCCTGGCCTGGTCGGCGGTCCGGTTCCTGATGCTCGTGCCGCTGGCCCTGGCCGCGGCCGCAGTGGCGGCGATCATCATGATCGTGGTCACGTCCCCGAACTACGGGGTGGCCCTCGCCTGCGCGGCCGGCGTGATCGTGCTGTTCTACGGCCTGGGCCCGGGCTCCGGCGGCTTGCGCCAGCCGATCAGGAGCTTTTACGACACGGTCGCCGATACCCCCATCCGCGCGGTGACCGCGCTCATCGCGGTCGGCGCGGTGATCGCCGCGGCGCTCGTGGTCGCGGTCTCGCACCCGCCGTTCTTCTGGCCGTTCAGCCACCTGGACGCGTGGCTGCAGCATTTCCATGCGGTGCGGACCCTGGAGCACGAGACCAGGCGGCAGGTGCTGAGGCTGTTCGGCAGGCCGGCTGGCTGACCCCGGCTGGCTGACCCCGGCTAGATGATCCCGGCTGGCTGACCCCGGCTGGCTGACCCCGGCTGGCTGATTCCAGCTGGCTGACTCCGGCCGGGTAACCGCGGCCGGGTGATCGCGGCGACTGCTGGGGACAACCCGGTCTCAGCCCGGGGCGGCAGCCGCCACGCCTCCGGCCCGGCTCGAGCGCCCGCCCTGCGCCGGGGCGGCGACTTCGGGCGGCGGGGGCGGGGACGGCGCGGGGACCGACGGCGCGCCGGCCCACGCCGCCCGGCCGCCTTGCTCTTCCCGCCCTTCCCTCCTGGCCCGGCCTTCTTCGCCTGCCCTCTCGGCCTGGGCCAGGCCGGCTTTCTCGGTGGGCGGCAGCGGCCGCACCAACCCGAGCGCTACGACCTCGTTGGCCAGCCGGACCCGGCGGTTGGCCCCTTCGGGGATCCGGAACTTCTGGTACAGGCGGAGCAGGTGCTGTTTGACCGCGGCCTCGGTCACCACCAGGTCGGCGGCGATCTCGCGGGCCGTGGCGGGCGCGACGAACGCCTCGTCGGACAGGGCCGGGCGGCACAGCGACGTCACCACGTCCAGTTCCCGGCGGGTCAGTTCCGGCGCCGCGGGCCGCCGCAGCTCCACCTCGGCGGCCAGTTCCTCTACCGCGATCCCGAATACCCGGCACCGGGCCGCTCCGAAGCTCAGCACGTCCCCGTCCTCTAGGACCCGCCGCGCGACCAGGCGGCCGTTGACCCGCGTGCCGTTGCGTGATAACCCGAGGTCGGTCACGTAGGCGTAGGGCCCGCGGCGGACGATCTCGGCGTGCAGCCGGGAAACGCTCGGATCGGACAGCTGGACATCGACCGATCTCCCGCGCCCGATGGTGGTCACATCCTCGCGTAGCGGCATCATGAGCCCGCTGTCCTCGACCCGGATGTAGGGGCCATCCATGAATGGTCCTCCTCCCTGTCGGAGCGGCCACTGATATCTCACTGTCCAGCTACCCTGTCCGGCGCTTGTTGTACCCCGTCGGGCGCCACGGATTGATCGGCGCGCTGGCGCAGCCGACGCGGCCCGGGCTGCGTCGGTACACTGCCCAGCGGGCCGTCCGAGAGGAAGACGCATGCCGGGTAAGCCGTGCAGGGGACGGGCCGACGCGCGATGAGACACTCCGCGCCGTCGGCCTCCCGGGCGCGCAGGCGCCGCGCCTCGCCGCGTCCGCCGGACCCCGCCCCCGCCTCCGTTCCCGGCGCTCCCGGTGCCTCGGCGCCCGGCGGCCCCGGGCCCGGCGCTTCGGCGCCCGGCGCCCCCGCCGCTGGCGGCCCCGGCCGCGGCGATCCTCCCGGGCCGGGCGGCCCGCGCCGTGCGGCCGCGCCCGGGCGCCAGCGCTGGCTCCAGCTCCCCTACGCGATTGTGCTCTGCGGCGTGGTCCTGGCGCTGGTCTGGATGCGGCAGAGCGGGCAGGATGTCAGAGGGGGTACGTTGGCGGTGGCTGGCATTTTGTTCGCGGCCGCCCTGGCCAGGCTGGCGCTGCCGGAGCGGCGGGCGGGCATGCTCGCATCGAGGCGGCGACTGGCCGACGTGGCGGTCTTGACAGCTCTCGGTACCGGCTTGCTCGTCGCCGGGCTGTTGCTGCCTGCGCAGCACTGACCCCGGCCGGCCACCCGGCCCGCGACGGGCCCGCAGCGATGAAGGGAAAGTAGCGGCATGTCCAAGATCAAGGTGGAGAACCCCGTTGTCGAGATCGACGGCGATGAGATGACGAGGATCATCTGGCACTTCATCAAGGACCAGTTGATCCTGCCTTACCTGGATATCCAGCTCGATTACTACGACCTGTCCATCCAGAACCGGGACGCCACCGACGACCAGGTGACCATCGACGCGGCCAACGCCATCAAGCGGCACGGGGTAGGCGTGAAGTGCGCCACGATCACCCCGGACGAGGCCCGGGTGGCCGAGTTCGGGCTGAAGCGGATGTGGCGCTCGCCGAACGGCACGATCCGCAACATCCTCGGCGGGGTGGTCTTCCGCGAGCCGATCGTAGTGTCCACCATTCCCCGGTTCGTGCCCGGCTGGACCAAGCCGATCGTCATCGGCCGCCACGCGCACGGGGACCAGTACCGGGCCACCGACTTCGTTGTCCCCGCGCCGGGCCGCGTGACGATCTCCTACGTGCCCGACGACGAGTCCGAGACGGGCGCCGAGCTCGAGGTGGCGCGCTTCACCGGCGGCGGCATCGCGATGGGCATGTACAACTTCGACGACTCCATCCGCGACTTCGCCCGCGCCACCATGCGCTACGCGCTCAGCCGCGGCTACCCGCTGTACCTGTCGACCAAGAACACGATCCTGAAGGCCTACGACGGGCGGTTCAAGGACATCTTCGCCGAGATCTTCGAGGCTGAGTTCAAGTCCGAGTTCGAGGCGGCCGGGATCACCTACGACCACCGGCTGATCGACGACATGGTGGCCCAGGTCATCAAGGGCGACGGCGGCATCGTCTGGGCCTGCAAGAACTACGACGGCGACGTGGAGTCCGACATCGTGGCCCAGGGATTCGGCTCGCTGGGCCTGATGACCAGCGTGCTGATGACGCCGGACGGCCGCACCGTCGAGGCCGAGGCCGCGCACGGTACGGTGACCCGGCACTACCGCCAGTACCAGCAGGGCAGGCCGACCTCGACGAACCCGATCGCCTCGATCTTCGCCTGGACCCGGGGCATCGCCCACCGTGGCGAGCTGGACGGCACGCCCGAGGTCGCCCAGTTCGCCGAAACGCTCGAACGCGTCTGCGTCGACACGGTGGTGAGCGGGAAGATGACCAAGGACCTCGCGCTGCTCGTGGGGCCGGGCACACCGTTCCTGACCACCGAGGAGTTCCTGGCCGCGCTGGACGAGAACCTGCGCTCGGCCATGACCTCCTCCCCCTCCGCTAGGTAGAGACACGAAAGAGGAGACATGACCCGCACAGGCAAGGTGACGGTCGTCGGCGCCGGGTTCTACGGCTCGACCACCGCGCAGCGGCTGGCCGAGTACGACATCTTCGACGAGGTCGTACTGACCGACATCATCGAGGGCAGGCCTGAGGGGCTGGCGCTCGACATGAACCAGTCGGCCCCGGTCGAAGGCTTCGAGACCAAGGTCATCGGGCAGACCACCAGCCCGGAGGGCGCGGGCTACGAGGCGATCGCCGGGTCGGGCGTCGTGGTGATCACCGCCGGCCTGCCGCGCAAGCCGGGCATGAGCCGGATGGACCTGATCGGCGTCAACGCGAAGATCGTGCGCAGCGTGACCGAGCAGGTCGTCAAGCACGCGCCCGAGGCCGTGCTGGTCGTGGTCTCGAACCCGCTGGACGAGATGACCGCGCTGGCCGCCAAGGTCTCCGGGTTCCCGGCGCACCGGGTGATGGGCCAGGCCGGCATGCTGGACACCGCGCGGTTCAGCTACTTCGTCGCCGAGCGCCTCGGCGTGCCGGTCGGCGCGGTGCGCACGCTCACCCTCGGCTCGCACGGGGACACGATGGTGCCGGTCCCGTCCGCCTGCTTCGTCGACGGCAAGCCGCTGGCCGAGCTGCTGTCACCCGCCGACATCGAGGCCCTGGTGCAGCGCACGCGCGACGGCGGCGCCGAGATCGTCGGCCTGCTGAAGACCGGCTCGGCCTACTACGCGCCGTCCGCCGCCGCGGCCCGCATGGTGCGCGCGGTGGCCACGGACTCCGGCGAGGTGCTGCCGGTCTGCGCCTGGGTGGACGGCGAGTACGGCATCTCCGGCGTCTACCTGGGTGTCGAGGCCGAGATCGGCCGGACCGGCGTGCGCCGGATCGTGGAGCGGGACCTGACCAAGACCGAGCTGGCCGCGCTGCGCCAGGCGGCCGAGGCGGTCCGGGCCAAGCAGGCCGACGTGGCCAGCCTGTAAAGCAGCCGTCTGCTCGGGCCAGCCTCGGCCGGCCCTCGTATCCGGCATATCCGCCTCAGCCGACCGCCAACCTGCGGAGGGCGAGCTCGGCCAGCAGGGCCGTGCCGTCGGCTAGCACGGCGTCGTCGAAGACCGCCTCGGCGGAGTGGTTGTCCGGCGCCGTGGCCGGGTCGGCGTCGGGCGGGCACGCGCCGAGCATGAGGAACGCGCCCGGCACCTGGTCGAGCACGAACGAGAAGTCCTCAGACCCGGTGATCGGGTTCGGCATCCGCACGTAGCGGCCGTCGCCGAACACGTCGGCCACGACCCCCTCGGCGAACGTCACCTCGGTGGCGTCGTTGACGGTGACCGGGTAGCCGTCGGTGAACTCGGCCGTGGCGGACATCCCGTGCGCCGACGCGACCTCCCGCACCACCCGGGGCGCCGCCTCCATCACCTTGGTCCGCGCCTCCGGGGAGAACGACCGGACGGAGGCAGCGAGCCGTGCCTCGTCGGGGATCACGTTGCTCGCGGTGCCCGCGTGGAAGCTGCCCACCGTGATCACGACCGGGTCGAACACGTCGAACCGCCGGGTGACCAGCGCCTGCAGGGCGGTCACGATCTCGCAGGCGGCGGGGATCGGGTCGGCGGCCAGGTGCGGCTGCGACCCGTGCCCGCCACGGCCGTGGACCGTCACCTCCAGCGTGTCGGCTGCCGCCAGGACGGCCCCGTCGCGGCTGGCGAGCATCCCGAGGGGCAGCAGGCTCGAGGCGACGTGCAGCGCGAACGCGGCCACGGGACGCTCCCCGGCCGCGTCCAGCACGCCTTCGGCGATCATCAGCTCGGCCCCGCCCGCGGTCTCCTCGGCAGGCTGGAACATGAAGATGACGTTCCCGGCCAGCTCGGCTTGGCGCGCGGACAGCAGCCGCGCCGCCCCGGCCAGCATCGCGGTGTGCAGGTCGTGGCCGCACGCGTGCATGACCCCGTCAACCCTCGACGCGTACGGCAGGCCGGTGCGCTCGGTGACCGGCAGCGCGTCCATGTCGCCGCGCAGCAGGACGGTGCCGCCCGGCCGGTCTCCGCGCAGCACCGCAGTCACCGAGGACAGCCCCTGCCCGCGGCTGATCTCCAGCGGCAGCCCGTCCAGGGCCGCCAGCACCTTCTCCTGGGTGCGGGGCAGCTGGCGACCCATCTCCGGCTCGGCGTGGATGGCGCGGCGCAGCTCGGCCAGGTCGCCGGAGATCTGCGCGGCGTCATCACGTATCTCGGCCATCAGCTGTCGCCTCCGTTGCAGTCATCCACCGCCATCGGGGCGTATCCTATTTCGGGCGAGGCCCCGCCAATTGCCGAGGTCAGGGATTCAGAAGTGAACGCCGTCGGCTGGGACATCCTCATTGTCCTGGCCATCATCCTCATCGGCGGCTTCTTCGCCGCCGCCGAGATGGCGCTGGTCTCGCTGCGGGACGGCCAGGTCCGGTCGCTGGCCCGGCGCGGCAAGCGCGGCCAGCGGGCGGCCAAGCTGGCCCAGAACCCCAACCGGTTCCTGTCCGCCGTCCAGATCGGCGTCACGCTGGCCACCCTGCTCTCCGGCGCGTTCGGCGCGGCCACCCTGGCCGCCGCGCTGAAGTCCCAGCTGGTCCACCACTTGTCGGACGGGCTGGCCTCGGCGATCTCGGTGGCCGTGGTCACGCTGGCGATCTCGTTCTTCACCCTGGTCTTCGGCGAGCTCGCCCCCAAGCGGCTCGCGCTGCAGCGCTCGGAGCGCGTGTCGCTGTTCGCTGCGCCGATCCTGGACCGGCTCGCGACCGTGGTCGGGCCCGTGGTCTGGCTGCTGTCCAGGTCGGTGAACCTCGTGGTCCGGGTGCTCGGCGGTGATCCGGGTGTGGCCCGCGGGGTGATGACCGAGGAGGAGTTCCGCGACGCGGTGGCCGGTTACCAGGCGCTGAGCGCAGACCAGCGGCACATCCTGGGCGAGGTGTTCGATGCCGGGAGGCGGCAGATCCGCGAGGTGCTGGTGCCGCGGACCGAGGTCGAGTTCCTGGACGCCGCCACGCCGATCGCCGAGGCCACGGCGACCGTCCGGGCCGCGCCGCACACCCGGTTCCCGGTGTACCAGGACACCTACGACGACGTGATCGGTTTCGTGCACGCCCGGGACCTGCTCGGCCCCATCACCGAAAACGGGTCGCTCCTGGTGGGTGACGTCCTGCGGCCGGTCAAGTTCCTGCCGTGGAGCAAGACCGTGCTGTCCGCCCTCTCGGAAATGCGGGCGGAACAGGCGCACCTGGCCATCGTGATGGACGAGTACGGCGGCACCGCGGGCATCGTCACGCTCGAGGACCTCGTGGAGGAGCTGATCGGCGAGATCCACGACGAGTACGACGTCGAGGAGGAGCAGTCCCGGCAGCTGCGCGGCGGCGAGTTCGAGGTCGACGGCCTGCTGAACCTGGACGACTTCGCCGAGGAGACCGGCGTCGACCTGCCCGAGGGCCCGTACGAGACCGTGGCCGGCTACCTGCTGGCCACGCTCGGCCACCTGCCCGGCGAGGGGGAGTCGGTGGAGGTCTTGGGCCGCAAGCTGGCCGTGGCCAAGCTGGACGGCCGGCGCATCGCCCGGGTGCGGGTGAGCGGGGCGGCGCCGCTGGTGACGGCGGACGCGCGGTCCGACGAACCGGGCCCGCCGGACGGCTAGACTGGCCGCCGTGCGATCACCCGAGGGGAGGGACGGTGACGCGCCGGACACCGTCCTCGTCGTCGACTTCGGTGCCCAGTACGCGCAGCTGATCGCGCGCCGGGTACGCGAATGCCGGGTGTACTCCGAGATCGTGCCGGCCTCGATGCCGGCCGCCGAGATGCTGGCGCGCCACCCCAAGGCCATCATCCTGTCCGGAGGGCCCGCGTCGGTCTACGCGCCCGGGGCCCCGCCCGCCCCCGACGGGCTGCTGACGGCCGGGGTCCCCGTGCTCGGGATCTGCTACGGCTTCCAGCTGATGGTGTCCGGCCTGGGCGGGACCGTGCGCCGCACCGGCTCCGGCGAGTACGGCGCGACCGCGCTCGAGGTGGAGGGCGCCGGCGGTGTCCTGCTCGGCGGCCTGCCCGCCCGCCAGCAGGTATGGATGTCGCACGGCGACACCTGCGCCACCGCGCCGCCCGGCTTCGCGGTCACCGCGGCCACGGGCGGGACGCCGGTCGCCGCGGCCGAAGACCAGGCCAGGCAGCTGTACGGCGTCCAATTCCATCCCGAGGTACTGCACACCGAGCATGGCATGGAACTGCTGCGCCGCTTCCTGGCCGCCGCGGGCTGCAGGCCGACGTGGACCATGCGCGGCGTGATCGAGGAGCAGACCGAGCGGATCGCCGCGCAGGTCGGCGGCGGCCGGGCGATCTGCGGGCTGTCCGGCGGCGTGGACTCCGCGGTCGCCGCCGCCCTGGTCCAGCGGGCCATCGGACCCCGGCTGAGCTGCGTATTCGTCGATCACGGGCTGCTGCGCACGGGCGAGACCGAGCAGGTGGAGCAGGACTTCGTCGCCGCGACCGGGGTGAACCTGACGGTGGTGGACGCGGCCGGGGAGTTCCTGGCCGCGCTGGCCGGGATCGTCGACCCGGAGGAGAAGCGCAAGATCATCGGCCGGGAGTTCATCCGCGCCTTCGAGCAGGCCGCCCGCCAGATCACGGGGGCCGGGGGGGCGGGGCCGGGCCGCGGCGGCGGGCAGCCCACGTTCCTGGTCCAGGGCACGCTCTACCCCGACGTGGTCGAGTCTGGCGGCGGCAGCGCGACCGCGAACATCAAGTCCCACCACAACGTGGGCGGGCTGCCCGACGACCTGGCGTTCGAGCTGGTGGAGCCGCTTCGGGCGCTGTTCAAGGACGAGGTCCGCGAGATCGGCCGCCAGCTCGGGCTGCCGCCGCAGATCGTGTGGCGGCAGCCGTTCCCCGGGCCCGGGCTGGCCATCAGGATCGTAGGCGAGGTCACCGCCGAGCGCCTGGCGATCGTCCGGGCCGCCGACGCGATCGCCCGGGCCGAGCTGTCCGCGGCGGGCCTGGACCGCCAGATCTGGCAGTGCCCGGTGGTGCTGCTCGCCGACGTCCGCTCGGTTGGCGTCCAGGGCGACGGCCGCAGCTACGGCTACCCGGTCGTGCTCCGCCCGGTCACCAGCGAGGACGCGATGACCGCCGACTGGGCCCGGCTCCCGGACCCGGTACTGGCCACGATCTCCACGCGGATCACCAACGAGGTGCCGGAGATCAACCGCGTCGTGCTCGACGTGACCAGCAAGCCCCCCGCCACCATCGAGTGGGAATAGCCCCATAACGGGCCGCCGCCCCCAGCCAGGCCCGGCCGACTTGGCCGAGTCGTCCGGATTTGCCGGTGCCCGGCCACGGTGGCAGCCATGACCGACAGGAGGCACGATGGTCGCTATGACTACGGCCGAGCCCTGGCCGGCGGGCGCGTCCCCGTCAGGTGACCACGGAGCGCGGGGCCGGCACGTTGAGGTAGGTCTGGTCGGTCATGATCCGCCGCAGGATGTCCAGGGCGTCCCACACGTCGGTGAACCGGGTGTAGGCGGGGGCGGGGCCGAGCCGTAGCCGGTCCGGGGTCCGGTAGTCGCCGATCACGCCCTCGCGGATCAGCTCCTGGCTGATCCGCCAGGCCTCCGGGTGCGCCAGCGTGACGTGCGCGCCGCGCCGCTCGTCCGGCCGGGGCGAGGCGACCGTGACCCCGTTCGGGGCGAGCCACGCGTCGGCCAGGCCGATGAGGTAGCCGGTCAGCGCGACGGCCTTGGCGCGCAGGCGGCCGATCCCGGCCTCGCCGAGCAGCCTGACGCCCTCCTGGACCGCGACCGTGCCGACGATCTGCGGCGTGCCGGTCAGGAACTGCCCGATGCCCGGCGCCGGGTCGTACGCCGGGCCCATCTCGAACTGGTCCCGCTGGCCGAACCAGCCCCAGACCGGCTGCCGCAGCGCCTGCTGCAGTTCGCGGCGCACGTACAGGAACGCGGGCGCGCCGGGCCCGGCGTTCAGGTACTTGTAGGTGCAGCCGATGGCCAGGTCGGCTCCGGACGCGTCCAGCTCCACGGGGACGGCCCCGGCGGAGTGGCACAGGTCCCAGAGCGCGAGCGCCCCGGCCTCGTGCACGACCCCGGTGATCTGCGCCATGTCGGCCAGCGCGCCGCTGCGGTAGGCCACGTGCGAGAGGCTGACCAGCGCGGTCCGCTCGTCCACGGCCTCGGCCACCGCGCCGGCCGCGACGCCGGCGTCCATGTCGGTGCCGATCATGCGCAGCTCGGCGCCGCGCTGCGCGGCGATCCCCTGCAGCACGTAACGGTCGGTGGGGAAGTTGTCGTCGTCGGTGACGATGACGCTGCGACCGGGCCGGGCGTCCAGGGCGGCGCAGGCCAGCTTGTACAGGTTGACCGTGGCGGAGTCGCACACGGCGACCTGGCCAGGCGCGGCTCCGATCAGGTGCTCGCCCAGCAGGTCGCCGACCTGGCCGGGCAGGCCGATCCAGCGATGCCAGGACCGGACCAGCCCGGCTCCCCATTCCTGGGCCACGACCTCGGCGATGCGGGCCTGCGTGGCGCGCGGCAGCGGGCCGAGCGAGTTGCCGTCCAGGTAGATCAGCGACGGGTCCTCGCGCACGAACCGGTCGCGGAACCCGGCCAGCGGATCCGCCGCGTCCAGGTCCTCGGCGTAGGACCGGTCCGCGGGAAACGTGGGCATGGCCCGCGGCGCTAGGCGCGTGAGCGGCGGCGCCGGGCCCGCATGCCCAGCACGATCACGGCCCCGACGACGCCCGCGACCACGGCCACCGGGATCACGCGCTTGAGCATCGGGCCGCCGGCCACGCTGAGCAGGTCGATCGCGTCGTCGTCGGGGGGGCTCCACGGGCCGGCGCTCTGCGCGGCTGGGGCGGCGCCCGACCCGTTCGCCGCGCTGGCGGTGACCGTGGCGACCGGGGCCGTGGCCGTGGCCGTGCCGGCCGGTGCCGTGGCGGGCGGGCCGCCGGTGCCGTTACCGCCGGGGCCGGAGTCGGCGAGGGCCAGCCCTCGCTCGGCCAGCCTCCGCTTGATCTCGTCCACCGAAGCCGGGCCGATGTTCTCGATCGCCAGCAGGTCCTCCGGGGTGCGCGCGGTCAGGTCGCCCACCGTGTGGATGCCCTCGCGGCGCAGGCTGTTGTAGGACCGGAGCGGGAGGTTCAGGCTCTCGACCGAGTCGCCTAGGTCCGCCCCCTGTTCGTCGCCGGCGCCCTCGTCCGCGGACGGCGACTGGACCGACTCGGCTGGCTGGGCCGCCAGCATGTCGGCGAGATTGGACGCGAAGATCCCGATCAGCTTGCCGCCCACCTCAGCCATCACGCCCCGGCCGAACTGCGCCGGGCGCCCGGTCACGTTCAGCGTCGTGTGCACGATCACGTGGGTCTGGCCGTCCTGGCCCTCCAGCATCGAGCGCACCTTCGCCGACGCGGTGCCCGCGCCCCGGGTCTCCTTGCCCGACGCCTCCAGCGTGATGACGTGGGCGTGCTTGTCGCGCTCGGTGAACCGCGCCGTGCCGGCGTAGGTCATGTTGATCGGGCCGACCTTGACCTTGATCCGGCCCTTGATCTCGTCGCCGTCCACCGAGTCGAGGGTGGCGCCCGGCATGCAGGGCGCCACCCGCTCGACATCCAGCAGCACTTCCCACGCCCGATCCTCGGGAACCGGGACGGTGAATGAGTGCTCTAGCTCCATCTTTTAGACTCCTGCCGCCGCCGCCAGAGCGCGACCGGTCAGCACCTGCGCCAGGTGGCGCCGGTAGTCGGGCGCGCCGTGCAGGTCGCTCGGCGGCTCGGTCCCCTCGGCCGCGAGGGCCGCCGCTGCCCGCAGGGCATCCCTGCTCGCCTCGGCGCCCGCCGCGGCTGCTTCCGCCGCCGTCGCCCGCACTGGTACCGGCCCCATGTTAGTCAGGCCGATCCTGGCTTCGGCCACCTGGCCGTTAGAGCGCCTCGTCAGGGCGGCCACGCCCACGATCGCCCAGGCCTGCGCGGTGCGGTGGAACTTCTCGTAGTGGTAGCCCCAGCCGGGCAGCTTGGGCACCCGGACGCCGGTCAGGATCTCGGCCGGCTCCAGCGCGGTGGTCAGGTAGTCGACGAAGAAATCGGCGGCGGGGATATCCCGGTCGCCGTCCGGGCCGCGGGCGCTGAACGTCGCGTCCAGGGCCAGCGCCACGGCCGGCAGGTCGCCGGCCGGGTCGGCGTGCGCCAGCGCGCCGCCGATCGTGCCGCGGTGCCGCACCGCGGGGTCCGCGATCAGGGTCGCGGTCGCGGCCAGCAGCCCGCAGTGCTCGGCGACCAGCGGGTCGTGGACCAGCTGGTAGAGGGTGGTCCCGGCGCCGATCAGCAGCGAGTCGCCCTCGTCCCGGACGCCGTGCAGGCTGTCCAGGCCGCCCACGTCGACCAGCACCTCCGGGTTGGCCAGCCGCAGCCGCAGCAGCGGCAGCAGGCTCTGACCGCCGGCGATCACCTTGGCGTCATCGCCGGCGTTGCCGAGCACGTGCACGGCCTCGTCCAGCGAGACCGGGCGGACGTAGTCGAACTTGGACGGGATCATGCCGCGCCTCCGGTGTCTCTCGCATCCTGGATGGCGCGCCAGACCCGTTCCGGGCTGCACGGCATCGTGACCTCCTGCACTCCCAGCGGGCGGAGCGCGTCGATGATCGCGTTCACCACCGCGGGGGTGGACGCGATCGTGCCCGCCTCGCCGACGCCCTTGACGCCGAGCCGGTTGTCCGACGGGCTCTCGGTCCGGCTGGTGACGTAGGAGGGCAGGTCGGCCGCTGACGGGACCAGGTAGTCGGCCAGCGTCGTGGTCAGCAGGTTGCCGGCGTCGTCGTAGACCGCCTCCTCGTACAGGGCCTGCGCGATGCCCTGCGCGATGCCGCCGTGCACCTGGCCCTCCACGATCAGCGGGTTGACCACCTTGCCCACGTCGTCCACTGCGACGTACGAGCGGATCGTGACCATACCGGTCTCGGTGTCCACCTCGGTCGCGCACAGGTGGGTGCCATGCGGGAACGAGAAGTTCTCCGGATCGTAGATGTGGTCGGAGTCCAGCGACGGCTCGACGCCATCCGGCAGGTTGTGCGCGGCGAACGTGGCCAGCGCGACCTCGCCGATCGTGACGCTCTTGTCTGGGTCGCCGCGGACCGAGAACCGGCCCGGCGTCCACTCCAGGTCGTCGGTCGAGGCCTCCATCATGCCCGCGGCGATCACCCTGGCCTTCTCGACGACCTTGTCGCACGCGCCCACCAGGGCCATGCCCCCGACGGCCAGGGAGCGCGACCCGTAGGTGTCCATGCCCTTGGGCGAGATCTGGGTGTCCCCGTGCAGCACCCGGATGTCCTCGAACGGCACGCCGAGCTGGTCGGACACGATCTGGCTCCACGCGGTCTCGTGCCCCTGCCCGTGTGCGCTGGACCCGGTCACCACCTCCACCTTGCCGGTCGGCAGCATCCGGATCGAGGCGCTTTCCCAGCCGCCCGCGCCGTACGACAGTGAGCCGAGCACCCGCGACGGGGCCAGCCCGCACATCTCGGTGAACGTCGAGATGCCGATGCCGAGCCGGACCGGGTCGTTGCGGGCGTGGCGTTCGGCTTGCTCGGCGCGGAGCTGGTCGTAGCCGAACAGCTCCTTGGCCTTGGCCGTGGCCGCCTCGTAGTTCCCGGAGTCGTAGGTCAGGCCGGCGATGGTGGTGAACGGGAACTCCTCGTGCTTGATCCAGTTCCGCTCCCGCAGCTCCAGCGGGTCCATGCCCAGCTCCACCGCGAGCTCGTCCATGATCCGCTCGATGGCGAACGTGGCCTCGGGCCGGCCCGCGCCGCGGTAGGCGTCCGTGGGCATCTTGGTGGTGAAGATGCCGGTGCACTTGAACGCCAGCGCGTCCATCTTGTAGATCGCGTTGTACATGAACGCACCGAGCAGCGGGACGCCGGGCGTGACCAGCATCAGGTAGGCGCCCATGTCGGCCAGCAGGTCGACGTCCAGGCCCCGGATCCGGCCGTCGGAATCGGCGGCGATCCTGATCTTCTGCCACTGGTCCCGGCCGTGGTGCACGGTCATGTTGCCCTCGCTGCGCGACTCGGTCCACTTGACCGGCCGGCCCAGCTTGCGCGTGACCAGCACCGCCAGCACTTCCTCGGCGGTGACCTGCAGCTTCGACCCGAAGCCGCCGCCCACGTCGGGCGCGATGACCCGGATGTTCTGCTCCGGGATCCCGGTGACCAGGGCCAGCATGACCCGCAGCACGTGCGGGATCTGGGTGGCCGACCAGATCGTGAACTCGTCCCCCTCGCACCAGGCGACCACCGCGCGCGGCTCCATCGCGCACGGGATCAGCCGCTGCTGCCGGTACGTGCGCTCCAGCACCACGGGCGCGTCCCGGAACGCGGCCTCGATGTCGCCGTTGGCGAAGGGCCACACGAAGCTCTTGTTGCCGGCCTCGTGCACCTTCGGCGAGCCCTCGTCCAGCGCGGTCCTGATGTCCAGCACCGGCGGCAGCGGTTCGTAGTCGACCTCGATGGCCTCGATCGCATCGGCGGCCTCGTACCGGTCCCGGGCGATCACGACGGCCACGGCCTCGCCCACGTAGCGGACCTCGTCGACCGCCATCGGCGGGTGGTTCGGGATCACGATGTCCGGCGTCACCGGCCAGGCGCAGGGCAGGCTGCCCTGCTCCTCGGCGAAGTCCGCGCCGGAGAACGCCGCGATCACGCCCGGCTGGCTGCGCGCCGCGGCGACGTTCACCCTGGTGATCTTGGCGTGGGCGTGCGGGCTGCGCAGGAACGCCATGTGCAGCAGGCCAGGAAGCGCGATGTTGTCGGTCCAGTTGGTCTGGCCGGTGATCAGCCTGGCATCCTCCTTGCGCAGGCGCGCCCGGCCGAGCTCGGCGGAGTGGGCAACGGGTGGCGCCGTCATGGCTTCACTCCCGCCTCGGCTGCGCGCCGCACGGCGCGCACGATGTTCTCGTAGCCGGTACAGCGGCAGAGGTTGCCCTCCAGCCCGTCGCGGAT
>Ga0335076_10001739_pt1 | contig 21198 bp, 19 predicted proteins | sample Lox_Sample_25_FD_206717 | JGI IMG/M metagenome (GOLD analysis project Ga0335076, IMG submission 206717) | Soil microbial communities from Loxahatchee National Wildlife Refuge, Florida, United States - Lox_Sample_2.5 | ecosystem: Environmental > Terrestrial > Soil > Wetlands | place: USA...
AACCAGACTGCTGACCTTTACGACCCAAGTTCCGGTCGGTTCGCCCGGACAGGCAAGGAGACTGGCTTCGACAATGCCAACTCGGTACTCCTGCCAACGGGGAAGGTCCTGGTCACTGGCGGCGACATAGGCGACCCGCCAACCGGATCTATCTATGACGAGGCCAGCGGCCAGTTCACGTCAGTCTCGTTTGCGCTTGCACCAGGAGCTGCTCCCTCAGCCCAATACAGCGGCCAGCCCATCGATCATGCGTGGCCCGGCCCTGCGGTCGTGCTCAAAGATGGGCGCGTCCTTCTCTTCGAGGGAGGCAATCTGGAGACATATGACCCCACCACCGGCGCATGCGTTGCTGCGGGTTTCATATCGCCTTCTAGCCAGTGGCTGGCGCCCACCGCAACGCTCCTGACAGACGGCCGCGTCCTCTATGTGGGGGGTTTCTTGGAACCTGATCCCTCAACCGAGGTGATTACCGACTTGTTGATTCTGTACGACCCTTCCGCCCGAAATCAGACAGTCGGCTCAATGACGACCGCGCGCTCAGATCAGACGGTGACGCTCCTGCCGGACGGCAGCGTCCTGATCGCGGGCGGCGAGGACGCCAACTACAAGCCCCTGGCCTCGGCCGAGCTGTTCAAGCCGTAGACGCGCGTTCGACCTCGTCAGCTACCGACACTACCGTTCCATCGCGACGGGCCTGCCGTGCTTGAGCCATGGGAGCCCGCCCGATGTGACCGGCCACATGCTCGCCGCTTCGGGCCTGCGCGTGAAGGGACTTCTGCTGCCGCTGCACATCGCCACGCGATTCCGAACCGAGTAAGTTAGGCCCTTAGGTGCTGGCTGAGTCGAGATCAGGTAGGGAGGAGGGTTTTCGAATGGCGACCTGTTCGTCTTGCGGCTATTCAAAGACGCCACCGGAAAGTTCCAATTGCTATCGGTGCGGCAGGCCGCTGAACGCGCCGGCAGACTCCAACAAGCCAAGCTCGGTGCTGGAAGCGGGTCCCGACCAGATAGTCGTCGTCTACTCCCCGGCCGACACGAGCAACGAGGTCGATGTCGCGGCCGCATACGCAGCGGTTGCCACCGATGCCGCCGAAAGGTCTGCCAGCGGCTGGCGCATCGTGGCGACCACCGCCGTCACGACGCGTCATGCCCAGGCGTTCCTGGGCCGCGAGGGCAGCGGCTACGAGACCAAGATGTCGGTCGTCGTCGTGTACTCGAAGTCCTGACTCCGGCCCGGTCGCGCCCCGCACGCCGCCTACTCCGCGACGATCTCCTCGAGCAGGTTCTCCGCCTGGAAGAGGTTGACCCCGCTCGCGAGTAGATCGAGCAGGGCCCGCATCGTGCGCTCTTCCTCGACCTGCTCGTCGATGAACCACTGGAGGAACTGGAAGCCTCGGTGGTCGGCGGCCTCGATCGCGGCCGAGGCCATGGCGTTGAACTGGCCCGTGACCTTGATCTCGCTGGCGAGCGCGGCCCCGACCGCGTCGGTCGCCGACTTGTAGTGGGTCGTGGCGGAGGGCAGGCCGGGCAGGTCGAACTCGACTTCGTTGTCGAGCAGGAAGGCGATGATCTTCTCGGCGTGGCCCGCCTCCTCGACCGACTGCTCGCGGAAGAGCTTGGCCCACCGGTGGAGGCTCTGTCGCTCGAAATAGAGCGAGATGCCGAGGTACGCCTGGTGGGCACCCAGCTCGCTGGCGACCTGGGCCACGAGAAGCTTGGTGAGCGGCGCGCTGATCATCTGTTCCTCCCCGGCCACGCCGGCCGTCGCAACACCAGCCCTGTCAAGGCGGGGCCGGGCTCGGCGATCCGGGCCCGACTATAGCCACCTCGGACGCCGATTGGTCGCCGCGGCTCGACGGGTGGCCCGGCAGGTCGAACGGCGGCGCGCCAGAGGACGGCCACCCGGAACGCCCGCGACGCCGGCAACGCTTCCGGGCCAGTCGTGGCACGATCTCTCGGTGGAAACCAGCGTCGGCGCCGAGGAGCAACGCCTCCGGGACCTGGTCTGGCTGCGCCGGGTCCGGGACCGCATCGACCGGGAGTACGCGCAGCCGCTCGACGTCGAGGCGCTCGCCCGCGGCGTGCACATGTCGGCAGGGCACCTCAGCCGCGAGTTCAAGGCCGCCTACGGCGAGTCGCCGTACAGCTACCTGATGACGCGGCGCATCGAGCGGGCGATGGCCTTGCTGCGTCGGGGCGACATGAGCGTCACCGAGGTCTGTTTCGAGGTCGGCTGCCAATCGCTCGGCACCTTCAGTACTCGCTTCACGGAACTGGTCGGCGTTCCGCCAAGCACCTACCGGCGCCAGGCGGCGCGCACGACGGAAGGGATCCCGTCGTGTGTGTCGAAACAGGTGACGAGACCGGTCAGGAATCGAGAAGCGCTGCTTCGGAAGCTCACCTAGAGTGGCCGTCATGAAGATCACCATTTACTCGAGCGCCCTTCCGCACAACGACCCGGAGGCATCCCTGGCCTTCTATCGCGACAAGCTGGGCTTCGAGGTCCGAGCCGACGTCGGGTCCGGCAAGATGCGCTGGATCACGGTCGGCCCCGCCGACCAGCCCGACACGAACATTCTCCTGGCGCCGCCGTTCGCCGATCCCGGCATCACCGACGACGAGCGCCGGACCATCACCGAGATGATGGCCAAGGGCACCTACGGCTGGATCCTGCTGGCCACCCCGGACCTCGACGCGACCTTCGAACGGTTGGAGGCAGGCGACGCCGAAGTCGTCCAGGAGCCGACCGATCAGCCGTACGGGGTTCGAGATTGCGCCTTCCGCGATCCGGCGGGAAACCTGATCCGAATCCAGGAGCGACGCTGAGGGCTCGGCCTGGTTCGAGCCCGACCATCCCAGCGGGTCGACGCGACCCCGTCTTCAGGAGCGACCATGAGCGTCCCAACCGCAACCACTCAGGGAATAAAGACCGTCCTCCATCCCGTGACGGACCTGGCCAGGGCCAAGGCCGTCTACACGGCCCTCCTCGGCGTGGAGCCGCAGGCCGACGCGGCCTATTACGTCGGCTACGACGTCGATGGCCAGCACATCGGGCTGGTGCCGAACGGTGGACCTCAGGCGATGACTTCGCCCGTGGCCTACTGGCACGTCGCCGACATCCAGGCGAAGCTGGCCGAGGTCACGGCCGCGGGCGCCAGCGTCAAGGATCCCGTCCGCGACGTGGGCAACGGCCGTCTCGTGGCCACCTTCACCGACCCCGATGGCAACGTCCTCGGGCTGATCCAGGACCGATGACCGCCGAACTCCATTCGCCCGCGCCGGCGGTGGCCGGCAGCCACGACGTGATTCGCGTCCACGGCGCGCGGGTCAACAACCTCAAGAACGTCAGCGTCGAGATCCCCAAGCGGCGTCTGACGGTCTTCACCGGCGTGTCGGGCTCGGGCAAGAGCTCGCTGGTCTTCGACACCATCGCCGCCGAGTCGCAGCGGCTGATCAACGAGACGTACAGCGCCTTCGTCCAGGGCTTCATGCCGACGCTGGCACGGCCCGAGGTCGACGTCCTCGAAGGCCTGACCCCGGCGATCAGCGTCGACCAGGAGCGGATGGGCGGCAACCCGCGCTCCACCGTCGGCACCGCCACCGACGCCAACGCCATGCTGCGCATCCTCTTCAGCCGGCTCGGCGAGCCGCACATCGGCTCGGCCCAGGCGTTCGCCTTCAACATCCCGTCGGTCACGGGTTCGGGCCGGATCTCGGTCGAGAAGGCCGACGGCAAGAAGAGCGAGGTGCGCACGTTCAGCCTGGCGGGCGGGATGTGTCCGCGCTGCGAGGGCATGGGTTCGGTGACGGACATCGACCTGTCCGAGCTCTACGACGAGAACAAGTCGCTGGCCGGTGGCGCGCTGAAGATACCCGGGTACACGACGGGCGGCTGGAACTACCGCCTCTACGCCTCCTCCGGCTTCGTCGACCCGAACAAGCCGATCCGCGACTACACCAGGAAGGAGCACCACGACCTGGTCTTCCACGAGCCGGTCAGGATGAAGATCGAAGGCATCAACATGACCTACGAGGGTCTGGTGCCGCGGATGAGGCAATCGATGCTGTCCAAGGACCAGGACTCGCTCCAGCCCCACATCCGGGCGTTCGTGGACCGGGCCGTAACCTTCGCCCCGTGTCCCGAGTGCGGCGGCAGCCGCCTCAGCGCGGCGGCCCGCTCGTCGCGGATCAAGGGCGTCAACATCGCCGACGTCTGCGCGATGCAGATAAGCGACCTGGCCGAGTGGGTCCGTGACCTGAACGAGCCGTCGGTGGCGCCGCTGGTCGGCAACCTCCGCCACACCCTCGACTCGTTCGTGGAGATCGGGCTCGGCTACCTCTCGCTCGACCGGCCGTCGGGCACGCTGTCCGGCGGCGAGGCCCAGCGGGTCAAGATGATCCGCCACATCGGCTCGTCGCTGACCGACGTGACCTACGTCTTCGACGAGCCCACGACCGGCCTGCACCCCCACGACGTCCAGCGTATGAACGAGCTGCTCCGCCAGCTCCGCGACAAGGGCAACACCGTGCTCGTCGTCGAGCACGAGCCCGAAGTGATCGAGATGGCCGATCACGTCGTGGACCTTGGCCCGGGCGCCGGCTCCGAGGGCGGCAGCGTCTGCTTCGAGGGCACGGTCGAGGCGCTGCGGGCGAGCGACACCCTGACCGGCCGGCACCTCTCGTACCGGGCCGAGCTGAAGCCCACGACCCGAACGCCCAGGGGCCGGCTCGAGATCCGCAACGCGACCGAGCACAACCTGCGAGACGTGAGCGTGGACATCCCGCTCGGCGTCCTGGTCGTGGTGACTGGGGTCGCGGGCTCGGGCAAGAGCTCGCTGATCCACGGCTCGATGCCCAAGGGGGCCGGGGTCGTCTCGATCGACCAGGCCCCGATCAAGGGTTCGCGGCGCAGCAACCCGGCGACCTACACCGGCCTGCTCGATCCCATCCGGACGGCTTTCGCCCGAGCAAACCGCGTCAAGCCCGCACTCTTCAGCGCCAACTCCGAGGGCGCCTGCCCGAGCTGCAACGGCAACGGCGTCATCTACACCGAGCTCGGCTACCTGGAGACCGTCGAGTCGGTCTGCGAGGAGTGCGAGGGCAAGCGGTTCCAGGCCAGCGTGCTCGAGTACAAGCTGGACGGCCGCGACATCAGCGAGGTCCTCGAGATGCCGGTCGCCGAGGCGCTGGCCTATTTCGGCCGGGGTGAGGCGAAGACCCCGGCGGCTCAGGCGATCCTGGCCAGGATGGCCGACGTCGGGCTCGGCTACCTGACGCTCGGCCAGCCGCTCACGACCCTCTCCGGCGGCGAGCGGCAGCGCCTCAAGCTGGCCATCCAGATGGCCACCGACGGCGGCATCTACGTGCTGGACGAGCCGACCAGCGGCCTTCACCTGGCCGACGTCGAACACCTGCTCGGGCTCCTCGATCGGCTCGTCGACTCGGGCAAGTCGGTGATCGTCATCGAGCACAGCCAGGCGGTCATGGCCCACGCCGACTGGATCATCGACCTGGGCCCGGGCGCCGGCCACGACGGCGGCCGGATCGTGTTCGAGGGGACGCCCGCCGATCTGGTCGCGGACCGGTCCACTCTAACGGGCCAGCATCTCGCGGCCTACGTCGGCGCCTGACCCGGACCGCCCCGCGCCGCCAGATGACCGGTGACGCTCTCCCGGCCCGCGGCCCCGCGCTCCAGGTCCTGGCCGTCGCGTTCAAGCTCGGCCTCACGTCGTTCGGGGGCCCGATCGCCCATCTCGGCTACTTCCGACGCGAGTACGTGGAGCGGCGGCGGTGGCTCACCGAGGACGCCTTCGCCGACCTGATCGCCCTCTGCCAGCTTCTGCCCGGGCCGACCAGCAGCGAGGTCGGCATCGCGATCGGGACTCGCCGGGCCGGCTACCTCGGTGGGCTGGCCGCGTGGCTGGGTTTCACCCTGCCTTCGGCCGTGGCCATGACGGGCTTCGCCCTCCTGACCGCGGGAGTGGACCTGAGCGCGGCCGGCTGGGTCGAGGGCCTCAAGCTCGGTGCGGTGGCGGTCGTCGCCGGGGCCGTCTGGTCGATGGCCCGGAGCCTGACCCCCGATCTGCCCCGGGCCGCCATCGGCGTCGTGGCCACGATCGCCATGCTGCTGGTCCCGGCTTCGGCGTTCCAGATCGGGGTCATCCTCGCCGGTGGGGCGCTCGGCTGGCTGTTCCTGCGGGGCCGGTCCGGGGCGACACCCGGCGACCGGGTCGGGACATCCGCCAGCCGGCGGGTGGGTCTGGCCCTTCTGGCCGCGTTCCTGGCGATCCTCGTCGCGCTGCCGCTGGCCCAGCTCGTCTACCCGAGCCAGACCCTGGCCGTCGCCGACGCCTTCTACCGCAGCGGCGGCCTGGTCTTCGGCGGCGGCCACGTGGTCCTGCCGCTCCTGCACTCGGCGGTCGTGGATCGCGGTTGGGTCGGCGACGACCGCTTCCTGGCGGGCTACGGCGCCGCCCAGGCCGTTCCGGGTCCGCTCTTCACCTTCGCGGCCTATCTCGGAGCGGCCCTCGGACCCGCCCCGAACGGCGTTCCCGGGGCGTCGCTGGCGGTCGGGGCGATCTTCCTGCCGGCCTTCTTGCTGGTCTGGGGAGCGCTGCCGTTCTGGGAGACGCTCCGCCGCTCCACCTCGTTCGCGGCCGCGCTGAGAGGCACGAACGCGGCCGTGGTCGGGATCCTGGGCGCGGCCCTGATCACGCCCATCGGCACGAGCGCCCTCCACTCCCCGGTCGAGGCGGCGGTGGCCCTCGGCGCGATCGCCGCGCTGGCCACACGCCGGGTTCCGCCGATCGTCGTGGTCGTCCTGGCGGCCCTGTGCGGCCAGCTCCTGGCTCTGTCGTGATCCCAGCGACTAGCTGACGTAGGCGCGCCACTCGGCTTCGTCGGTGAAGCGGTGAGCGACCTGGGAGATGGTCGTCCTGGTTCCGATCCGGTTGATCTGAAGCTCGAGCGTCGACGAGGCGACCAGCGTCCCGATCCTGGCCGGCTCGGCGCGCATCAGGACGGCCTGGACCTCGGCCAGCACCTCGGTCTGGTCGGGCATGAGGACTTGCATCGACCGGAGATCGATCGCCGCGAGGTAGCCCGGCTTCAGGCGCTGCAGCTCGGCCGCGACGGCGTCGCGAACCTCGATGAGCTCGGCCAGGCTGATCCTCCCGCCGACGAGCAGCTCCAGCCTGTTTCGAGCGGGATCGGCGGCTACCTTGTACATGACAGTCTCCTGCGGCGCATCCGGGCGCGGATGAAGCCCCGAAGGCGTTTCGACTCGATACGGTGGTATTCGGCTCCGCCCGCTCGATCTTGGAGCAGGCGGGCTCCGGGCGACCACTCCGGCTGAGTTCGGACGGCGCCGGCCGTCGCGTTGGCCGGCGTAAGATCACGGGGTGGAGTTCCAGAGCATCCTGTTCGACCGGCCCGGGGCGAGCAGGCGGCTGGCCGACGACGCGGCCCGGGAGCTCCTGGCCGACCTGAGGCTGGATCACGTCGTCGACTCGATCGCCGAGGATCGCGACGAGTACGACCTCCGGCCGCTGTTCCTCACGCCGCTCGGTAACGTCGATTCGATCGAATACCGCCAGGAGGTCTTCCGCGACCTCGAGGATCCCGACCTGGCCGCCCGCATCCGGACCTTCTCGAAGGCCTTGCGGGCGATGCGCGAGCAGCTGGCTCGCGGCGAGCTGCTGGCCCACTACCAGAAGCTGCGCTGGTTCGCCGGAGCGGTCGGCATGTATTGCGCGGCCGTCACCGGCTTCGCCTCCGACCTCGCGGGGGCGCGCCCGAAGTCGCGAGGCCTCCTCGGCCTGAGCGACTACCTGCGCGGCTACGTCGAGTCCGACGCGTTCACCACCCTCGCGGCCGACACGCGGACAGTCGCCGCGGAGCTGGCCTCGATCCGGTACCGGCTCCACGTCGGCGGCGAGCAGGTCAGGGTCGCCAGGGCGGCGAACAAGAGCGACGCGGATTACGCGGCCGAGATAGACCGGGTCTTCGCCCGGTTCAAGACCGACACGCCGGCCCAGTACTCGTTCACCGACTCCGCCACGGCGGCGATGTCGGAGCTGGAGGGCGCCGTCCTGGAAGCTGTCGCCGAGCTCTACCCCCAGGCCTTCGGCCGCCTGGAGAAGTATGGCGAGCGCCACGCCGGCTTCCTGGACGCCCGGATAGCCGCTTTCGATCGCGAGATCCACTTCTATCTGGAGTACGCGCGCTACGTCTCGGACCTGCCCGGCCGAGGGCTGACCGTGTGCTATCCGACCGTCCGGGTCGAGCCCGACGCGGCGTTCGCCCACGACGCCTTCGATCTGGCCCTGGCCCACCGGCTGCGCGACCGCGGCGCTGTCGTGACCAACGACTTCTCGCTGGCCGGCCCCGAACGGATCCTGGTCGTCACGGGCCCGAACCAGGGTGGCAAGACGACCTTCGCCCGAATGGTCGGCCAGCTCCTCTACCTGGCCAGCCTGGGACTGCCGGTCCCCGGGCGCGACGCGACGCTGCCGCTGACCGACAGCGTCCTGACTCACTTCCAGCGCCAGGAGCGCGTGGAGAACCAGCGCAGCGAGCTCGAGATCGGCCTCCGCCACGTCCACGGGCTCCTCGGCCGGGCGACGCCCGCGAGCCTGATCATCCTCAACGAGGTCTTCAGCTCGACGTCGCTGACCGACGCGGTCTTCCTCAACACGGCCGTCCTGCAGCGAATCACCGAGCTCGGGGCCAGGTGCGTGTGCGTGACCTTCCTCGACGAGCTCTCGACCCTCAACGACAGAACGGTCAGCATGGTCTGCTCGGTGGACCCCGACGATCCCGACGTCCGCACCTTCAAGGTCGTCCGCCGCCCGGCCGACGGACTGGCCTACGCGGCCGCGATCGCGGCCAAGTACAGGCTGTCCTACGCGGACGTCCTGCGGCGGCTTCAGGCATGAAGGCCCACCTGCTCTTCGCCGACCGCGACTTCGATCCGGACGCGAGCGTCCGAGTGGATGCCGTCGCCCTGACCGAGGACCTTGGTCTCGAGGCCCTTTTCACGGCCATGGCCCGCAGCGACGCGTTCATCCTGGAGGCCGTGCCGAAGGTCGTCCTGGCCGGCCTGACGAGCCCGGCCGAGATCCTCTACCGGCAGCGGATCCTGACCGACTGCGCGGCCCACCCGGCCGTGATCCGCGAGCTGTACGACCTCGTGGGCAGGACCCTGGCGGCCGAACACAAGATCTGGGGTGGCCTCCTGGACGACTACGCCGAGGGCCTGCACCACCGTTCTCTGGCGGTCCTCGAGCTGCTCTCCGCGCAGCTTCGCAAGCTCCGCCGGATCGCCGACAGGCAGGCCGGCAAGTTCGCCTCCGAGGGTCTGACCCGGCTGTTCGGCACGCTCTCCGACCAGCTCGACGACGAATACTTGCGGACCCTCGACACACACCTCCGGCGGCTGAGCTTCAAGGACGGGGTTTCGATGGGCGCGGTCCTGGGCGACGCGACAGGGAGCCCCTCGTATCGGCTGCTCGAACCCCGGCCGGCGACCTGGTACCGGGCGGTGGCCGACCGGATCGGCGACGTACGCACGGTCGACACCTCGCCGCGTCGACCGAGCCGCGACCCCAGGCTGGCAATATCCCCGATCCTGGCCCTCATGCCGCTGCTGGCGCAGCGGCCGGACGGACGCCTCGAGAGCAGCACCGCGGAGGATCGGGCCAGGGCGATGTCCGACTTGAAGGGCCGGGGCATCGGCGCGGTGGCCATCTCGCTCGCCCGGGCCGCCGACAGCATCCTGGAGTTCCTTCGCGACCTCAGGTTCGAGGCCGCCTTCTACGTGGGCTGCCTGAACCTCCGCGAGAGGCTGGCGGAGATCGGCCGGCCCGTCTGCCTGCCCGAACCGCTGCCGGCCGGAGTCCCGATGCTGCGCGCCCGGGGGCTGTACGACGCCTGCCTCGGCCTGACGTCAAAAGGGGGCGTCGTCGCCAACGACCTCGATGCCGACGGCAAGTCGCTGGTCATGGTCACCGGCGCCAACCGGGGCGGCAAGTCGACTTTCCTGCGCAGCGTCGGTCAGGCTCAGGTGCTGATGCAGGCCGGCATGTTCGTGCCGGCGTCGGCCTGCCGCGCCTCCGTGTGCGACGGCGTCTTGACCCACTTCAAGCGCGAGGAGGACGCCACCATGAGGAGCGGCCGTCTCGACGAGGAGCTGAGCCGGATGAGCGCCATCATCGACGCGGCCCGACCTGGCAGCCTGGTCCTGGCCAACGAGTCGTTCGCCTCGACCAACGAGCGCGAGGGTTCGGAGATAGCCCGCCAGATCGTCCGGGCCCTGGTCGAATCGGGCGTCAGGGTGATGTACGTGACCCACCTCTACGACCTCGCCCACGGCTTCTTCGTCCAGAACCTGGACTCGGCCCTCTTCCTGCGGGCCGCGCGCGAGGACGACGCGCGACGGACGTTCAAGGTCGTGGCCGGCGAGCCGCTGCCTACCAGCTACGGCGAGGACCTGTACCGCGAGATCTTCGGAGGAGGCTGAGCGGCGTCAGCCCGTGACGCGATCGAGCAGGGCCCGGACCGAGCTGGCGATGCCGCCGCGCGGCTGATGGCCGAGGCCACCGTGCTGGCCGGACTCGAGAGCGATCAGCAGCCGATCGGCGAGGCGCTCGACGTCGGATACGGCCTTCGACCCGGGGTCGCTCCGGACGGCCGAGACGCCCGAATCCGAGGCTTTGTAGAAGAGGGTTCCGCCGGATCGGATCGTGGCCAGCGTCGGGATGGCGATGGCTTCCTCGACCTTGGCCGGGGCGATGCCGGCGTCGGCGCGATTGATCACCAGCAGCAGCCGATCGAGGATCCCCAGAGCTCGAGCGACCTCGCGGAACTGGACCGCCGCCAGCATGCACGGCACGTCCGGGGTCACGGGCACCAGGATCCGGTCGGCCAGCTGGAACATGGCCAGGTTCAGCGGCCCGAAGTCCGGGTGGAGATCCAGGATGACGAAGTCGTACGCGCCTCGAGCGGCGTCGATCGCCGGGGCGACGCGATCCGGCGCCAGGACCTCTGTATGGAAAGGTGTCGCGGACAGGACGATTACGTCCAGGCCGTCCGAATGCGGCGAGGCGACCTGCGCGACAGTCTCCTCGGGGATCCCGCTCTCCTGGTCCCACAGCCAGGCCTCGGCCAGAGTCCGGAGCTGGGGCATGCCAAGGGACGGCGCGACGTGGCCGGTGACCGCGTCGCAGTCGACGAGGAGGACCCGCATTTGCTTTCGGAGCTGCATCGTCGCCCCGAGGTTGATCGAGACGGTGGTCTTGCCGACGCCGCCTTTGGGATTGAAGACGATGATCAGCCGGCCCCGTTGGGAGGCCACTGAGGCGCTGACTCTGGGTCGCGCCGCGCCCGGAGCTACGGCGGTTGCGATGCCCTCGCCTCCGACCTGGCCCAGGGCGGCGCCGGGCGCGGCGGCGCCCTCGCGAATGAGCATGGCGTCGATCCGCCAGCGCAGCGATTCCGCCGAGAACGGGCGGGAGAAGTACTCGTCGACGGATTCGTTGCGGGCGCTCAGGCTCATACGGCCCAGGGTCGGGGCGGGCACCAGGATCAGCGCCGGGACGTTCCGGCCGGCCTCGTGGAGGACCGCGTACATCTCGAGCGTCAGGTCGAGATCGGTCTCGGAGTCGAGGATCGCGACGCGGACATCGTTCCGGCGCGTCAGGAACCGCTCCATGTCGTCAGCGGTTTCGGCGTGGAGCGGTTCGTAGCCGGCCGCGACCAGCTCGTCCCGCACCGCGTCGAAGTCGGGACGTGGCAGCGCGAAAGCTATGGCGGCCCTTGGCACGAGGCTTGGATCCTTACTGCAACCCCGAATGTGATGACCTGAGTCTAGCCGATCGGACGGACTCATCCTCCCCCAGGTATCGGCGGTCGCCTGCCCGGCGGTGACCGTCACGTCCGCCCATGCCGCTGCCCCGGGGAAGAGCGTTCCGGACAGTCACTCCACCTGTCGGGACGCCGTGTTTGCGGGACGCCGAGCTTGAATATGACATGTGGACCCCGACCTGGTATTCCGCGCCTGGCACGCCGTCGCTGGCGATGGGCCTCGACGGCGGCGCCAGCGGTCTCTATTCCGGCAGCGCCATCCCGGATCTCGGGTCGATGGTCTCGGCGATCGAGTCGATCGGCTCGACGGGTTCGGGCGGCATGTTCGGCGGCGGGGGCGGGAACGGAGACGGTGGCGGCGGCGCCGGCGGCGGGTTCTAGCGCAGCGCCAGCTCCATGCCCGGACCGTCGTCCGGACGAGCCACGAAGCCCAGTCCCTCGTAGAAGCCGCGCTTGCCTCGAGCGCTGAAGAGCTGGATGCCGAGCACGTCCGCTTCACGGCAGCGGGCGATCAACATCTTCATGATCCCGGTCCCGATCCCGCGGCCACGCATCTCGGGCGTGACGATCACGTCCACGATCAGGGCGTGGAGAGCGCCGTCGGAAAGAACCTGGCCGGTGCCGACGATGCGGCCATCCCGGCGGGCGCAGACAGAGTACCAGGCGTGGGTCAGCGCCTCGGCCAGCCGCTCGGAGGGTACCTCCACCGCCTCGGTCCAGCCGCTCGACCGGAAGAGCAGCTCGAACTCCTCGGCCGTCGGCAGCTCGGCCAGATACTCGAACGCGCCGTCGTCTGGGCTCATAGCCCCAACCCTCCGGGTTCGCACCACCACCGCCACCCGCGATTCCGAGGGGCAGTGCCGCAGCCGCGATTCTAGCCCGCGGCGGGGGCGGCGTTCCCGGTCTAGGCGGGTGAAGACGGTCACTCTCAGGACGCCGGTCCGAGCCGAGCGGAGTCGCCGCGATCGAGTGCTTGCCTCCCGGCTAGCGCCGGTCTCGGCTCGTGGGCCGACGCGAATCGCGGTTTGACGGCCTGGCCGGCCGTGGCGAGATTGCCGGAGATCAGCCTGATGGCCGGGACCGCCGAGCGGTGTGTCCGCCGCCGGAAGATCGAGGAGGTCAGTCCGATGACGACGCCTGCCACGCCCTCCGCCGGCAGCGGCCGCCATCTCCGCCGCAGGCTGGCGGTGGTCATCGGGCTGGTTGCGATCGTGGCCATCCTCGCCGTCGAGCTGCCGCAGCTGATCTGGCCGGCCGCGCCGACAAGCACCGTCTGGCAAGAGATCACGTCGGGCATAACGGACTCGGGCGTACCCAAGCAGGCGGCTCTCGAAGCCTTCGCCTACCTCTACCAGGTCGACATTCCCGGCGTGACGGTGCCGGCCGGGATCGAGGGAGGCGACGAGCCGAGCGACGGCAGCGGCGCCCTGGCCTGGGTCCAGGCTGTCTGGAGTCAGCTGACGCCGGCGCAGCAGGCGGCCATCGATCCGTACCTCGAGCCGGGTGCGACCGATACGACCGTCACGCTCAACCCATCGCCGACCCCGACAGGCTCGAGCGGCGCGAGTGGTGAGGTTCGGCCGGGCTCGCTCCTCGCCGACGAGCTGCCCGCGGCCCCGCTCGTCGTCGATGCCCCGTCGGACGCCCCGGCCGACCTGACGACGGCAATGGAGAATGAGCTCGAGGCCGACATCGTCCACATCGGCCCCAGGCTCGGGATGCCGGTCCTGCCTCTGGGTAGCCCGTTCCATCCCAACATCGAGCTGACCTTGAGCAACATGAGCGGCGGCAAGACGCTCTTCCAGACGGCCGCGATAGAGGACGGCGGCGACTACGAGCCCTGCCACGTGACCGCCTTCAAGAACGCCTGGGAGGGCCAGAAGGTCACGACGACCGGTGGCGTGTCCCCGGAGCTGCACGTGCTGATGACCCACGAAGTGGTCCATTGCTATCAGAACGTGATCTGGGGAAGCGTCGCGACCCACCTCGCCATACCGGCCTGGATCACCGAGGGCACGGCGTTGTGGCTTGCCGCCGACGACACCGGCATCGCCGAGCCGATGATCCCCTCGATGTGGGAGAGGGGCTACTTCATCCCCGAGACGCCCCTGACGAACCGTTCCTACGACGCCTTTGGTTACTATGCCCTGCTCGACCAGCAGGGCCGCCCGCTCTGGAGCCTGATGAAGGCGGCCTGGGAGGCCGCCGCCGCAAGCAGCACTCGCTCGGACGCCTTCATCGCGGTCCTGTCCGGGGACGCACCCGACATTCGGGACAACTGGGCCGAATCGTACGTGCGAAAGACCTCGTGGGGAGATCCGTGGATCGCCTACGGATTTGGCCTGCCCGCCGCCGCTCAGGTGGTCGAGCATCCGGCCCAGGCTAACGCGGCCCCCGGCTGGACGGGCACGCTGCCGAGCCGGTCGAACACGGTCCTCGACGTCGACTCTTCGACCGGCGAGGTGGTCACCGTCACGACCGACGGCCTGGCCAGCGTTCATGACGACGCCGGCCATCACGACCTCGCGTTCAAGAGCCAGCGCTTCTGCACGGTCGCGAGCTGCGTCTGCCCCAAAGGGACCAGGCTCGCGGGCGACGACATGGCCTCCGAGCAGCTGACCATTCCATTCGTGGCTGCGTTCAACGCCCCGGAGGGCGGGTCCAGCTACAGCGTCCTGGCTCTGACGCTCGCGGAGCTGTGCGGCCTGAACACGCCCCCGCCGGCAATCTCCACGAGCGTTCCCGGTCCCTGCGCCACAGGTTGTGCCGACACCAACGGCGACCCCCATCTGCTCACGGTCAACAACGTCGCCTATGACTTCCAGGCTGCCGGCGAGTTCACCCTCCTGCGCTCTCGAGACGGCAGCGTCGACATCCAGGCCCGCCAGGAGCCGTTCGGCGACGGCGGCGACATCACGACGAACACGGCCATAGCCGCCAGGGTTGGTAGCCACCGGGTCGGCGTCTACCTGACGCCCGATTCGACCCTCGAGGCTCATGTGGACGGTCAGGTGGTGAACCTCGGCTCGGGGCCGATGGACCTCGGCAACGGTGGCAGCCTCGCGGCCTACGACAGCGCCTCGACGGAGGGCTTCGCCATCGTCTTCCCGGATGGGACGAAGTTGTGGGCCCTATCGGTCGCCGACTGGGGCATCGACGCCCAGATACTGCCGTCGGCGAGCCTGCGCGCCAGTGGCGCTGGCCTTCTGGGTCCGGCGGCCTCGGGCCTGGGCGTCCCGGCCCTGCCCGACGGAACGGCCCTGGCGTCGCCGGCCGATAGCACGCAGCAGTACGACCTGCTCTACAACCAGTTTGCCGACGCGTGGCGGATCACGGACTCGACCTCGCTGTTCGACTACGACCCCGGCAAGTCCACCGAGACGTATACGATCAAGCCCTATCCGGTCGACGGGCGCTCGATCACGCTCGCGGACCTGACCCCAGCCCAGCTGGCGGCCGGAGAGGCTGCCTGCCGGAGCATCACCAACCCCGTCCTCCATGACGACTGCGTCCTGGACGTCGGCATCACCGGCGACGCTGGTTTCGCGGCTACCTACACGGCGGTCGAGGCTTTCGACGCCGCGGGCCTGGCGCCCGTGGCCTTCCCTTCGGCCCTGGCCTCGTCCGGCCCGTCGCCCGCGGCGTCGGTGAGTGGCGCGGTGACGGTCGCCGGCGGTACGAAGATCGGCGGCTACGCGGTCGGTCCCGACGACACCGTCTATGCCTCGATCCAGACCGGGCCGAAGGCCTACGGTCTCGTGTCGTTCGATCCCAGAACCGGCAAGGTCTTGAACCAGGTCGCGGTGCCGGCGACGACAGAGGTCCATTACGCCGCCGGCTCGCTGTGGCTGCCCGGCCTCGAGACCGGGGCCGGCGGCGGCAACTGCAGCGTGACGCGCTTCGACGCCTCGACGCTCTCGGAGCAGGCGACCATCAAGATTCCTTGCGCCGACGTCCTGGGCCCGATCGTCGCGAGCGACGGCAGCGCGCTGTGGTACGAGGACACGAGCAAGGTCGATGTAGCGACCGGCCTTGGCGCGGTGGCGAGACGCATCGATCCAGCCACGAACGAGCCCGCCGACAGCGTCGCGATGCCGCCGTCCGGCGGCTATCTGATCGACTCGGGAGGCGCGATCTTCTACGCGGATCCGGACACGAACGCCTACTACGTCCTCGACACCACGGCGTCCCAGGCCCCGACCTTTGCCCCGCTGGGGAACTTTCCGGAGGCGGCCGTGGCGTCCGGCTCCGGCCTCTGGACTCAGGACGGGCAGGGCAAGCCGGCCGAGTACTACACGCACGCCGGCAGCCCGGACCGGACGATTTCGATCCACGGGACGCTCGTTGGAGGCGATGCGAACGCGGTCTACGTGGAAGGGCCGTCGGCTACCGCCGCCGGTGGTTCTCAGCCGGCGCTGCTCCGGTACGGCGTCGATGGATCGCCTTCGACCCGGCTCGCCCTTCCGCCGAAGGTGGGCGGCAAGACCCTCTCGTACCAGGGTGAGCCCGGTCCGACCGTTACCCAAGACGGCCTGGTGGACCTCTGGATCGCCCGCGCCAACGGTCAGTCGTCGCTCATCTCGCAATGGGTCCCCTTGCCCTGAACCCGGGGTCCGGGACCGGCCTTCCGGCCTGACGACGCGTCTCGGTCGCGTCCTCCGCGCGATGTCGCCAAATGCCGGAGGTACATCTAGGCGTTGACCCTTGAGGGAGCCACTCAAAGACGGCGCCAGGGTCCAACATTGCTTTCGGAGGGCTCGAACCGGCAGCTAAGGAACAACCAGTGGTCTCGATATCAGCCGTCCAGCCCAGCACCGCCCCGGCCAGCGTCATCGAACCCTCGGTCATCCAGTCGCAACTGGTCGCCACCACGTCGGCGTCCGGCTCCAGCCAGATCGCGGCCGGAACCCTCGGCTCGCGCGGCCATCATCATCACCACCATGGCGGTGGGGCGGCAGCGATGACCGCCGCCTCGCAGCTCCTCGGCCTGAGCCCGAGCGAGCTATCGTCGGATCTCCAGAACGGACAGAGCCTGGCCTCGATCGCGGCCGCACAAGGGGTCAGTCAGGACTCCCTCGTCAGCGCCATGGCCACGGCCCTGCAAGCCTCGGACTCGAGCCTGACCTCGAGCCAGGTCACCCAGATCGCCGCCCAGATCGCCAGTGCGACTCCGGGCACTCAGGCCCAGCCGTGGAGCGCGCTGCAGCCTGCCTCGCAGTCGACCTGGTCCACCGGCGGGCAGGTGGCCCCCAGCACCTTCAGCGTCGGCGCCTGACAGCGTTCGCCGACGAGTCCTTCGCTCACACCTCTCCCGACTTCTTCCCCGGCGCCTGGCGGCGATGGAGGGGAGCTTTTCGCCTGGCGCGCGAGTATGCTGACCGCGGGCGGACCAGGACCGATCAGGGCCGTGTCCTGGCAGGAGGTGCGGGCATGAGCGATTGGTGGAATCAGCCCACCAGGCGGGTGAGGCAGCCGGAGGTGGAGGCGCCGCGCGAGCGTCCGCCGGCCTGTCCATGGTGCGGCCAGCCCGCCCCGCCAGATTGCGCCACCTGCCCGAGCTGCGGTGCCGTGATGGCCCAGGCCGAGGACCTCGGCGGGCTCGCGATCCCCGGCGTGACGGTCGTCGATCCGGCGATGCAGGCCCGCGGCTATGCCTCGACCGCTATCGGCTCGCAGTCCCGGATGTCGACTCTCAGCCTGCTCGGGGGCGGTCCCGGCGGGACGGTCGTCCAGATGGCCGCGGCGACGGCGATGCTGGCGGGCGATCACGTCCGGGGCTTCGGGACCGGCGTGAGTCCCGACGAGGTGGGCAGACCGAGCCAGGCCGCGCTCGACATGGTCGAGAAGCTGCGCGGATCGGCGGGGGAGTCGGCCCCGGCCGAACCCGTCGACATCTGGGCGGTGCCGGCTCCGGCGCCCGTGCCCGAAACCGAGCCGGCGTCAGCCGAGCCCTCGTCAGACCGGCCCGCGGCAGAGGCGGCACCCGAGATCGACCCGAGCGACGACGCCCACTAGGTCGGCTCAGATCCGGCCCCACTTCACCGTCGTCTTACATTCGCGGTCACCAGCGGCTGTTGAAGCCTGCCCTGGGCCCGACGGAGAATTCGGCCGTGCCGCGCGCCCCGCGCGGACTCGCACCGTCAGAAGAGGAATTCGATGCGCAAGCGCCCGACCGGTGTCGCCCTGTTGGCCATCGCAGCCGCGATCCTGGGAGTGATCGCGATACTCGGCGCCGGCGCCTGGTGGGGCGCCTCCAACGGTCTCGCGGTGCTGCCGCGCGTCCACGGCGGCGAGCGCCTGATCGCCCTGATCCTGCTCGCGGCGGGGCTCGCGGAGCTGGTCTTCGCCTACGGTGCCTGGACTCTGCGCCCGTGGGCCTGGTCTCTCGGGGTCGTGCTCGAGATCGTCCTGATCGTGCTGGCGGTCCTGCAGCTGGGCCGGTTCGAGGTGGTCAGGCACATCGTCACCATCGCCATCGCCGCCGTGTGCCTGTGGTACCTGCTGCTGCCAGGGGTCAAGGCCGCCTTCGGCCGGGCCTGACCGACCGGTCGCCTCGACACCGACGCCCTGCGACCTCTTGGAGAACCCACGACGACACGAGCCTGTCCGGTCATCGGACGTGGCTCCTCCGCCGCGGCTGTCGCGGCAGGCGGCCCGAGGGTAACGTCAGGAGCATGACTCGCAGTGTGTCCGTGCCGCCGACGCGCACGAAACCCGCCCGCTCATAGATGTGGAGTGCGACCCGGTTCAGGAGGTGGACGGACAGACTGAGGGCTCGCACCCCATGGGACGACGCCGCCTCGATGAGCCCCGTCAGGAGCCGCTGGCCGACGCCTTCTCCCCGATGCTCCGCCAGGACGGCCATGGAGATCTCCGGCACGTCCTCCGCGACGAAGCCATACCCCGGTTCCGACGCCGCGAACAGGCGGCACCAGGCCGCGCCGATCGGACCGGACGCGTCTTCGGCAATGACGCCGAGGTCGCCGACGCGACCCCACGAGCGCAGATACCGAGCGGAATGCGGGTTGGTGAGCGCTTCATCGGGCGTGGGCTTCGGGTCGATCCATGGGGGGTAGGCTGATTCAACCAGCATCGCGGCCATGAATGCCACATCGCGAGCCTCGGCCGGGCGAAGGTTCACAGCCCATCCTCAGGTTCGACCCAGGGCACCACGACGGAAGCGCACGTCATCGCGCTGGAACGGTACGCCGCAGCCCCCCGGGCTGGCAAGCGACGCAGGTTCGGGCATGCGACAGGACGATCGCCAAGCGTCGCCACCTCGCTCCCCCCATTCGCTGGGCAGGGTCAGGCCGCCGCGCGCCAGGCCGATCTGAACTTGAGAATTCGGCTACAGGCCCTAAGTCCGTTCCGCGCTCGTCGACCCGGCCGCGTGGTCGCCCGACCTGGCTCCCTCCCTGAGGGTCAGGTAACCGACCAGGATCACGATCAGGACGGTCAGGACGATGCTCACCGGCCCTGTGCCGTAGCCGAGGCCGCTCAGGTTGCGTTCCTTCCCGGCCCAGTCGGCGAACGAGGCCCCGAATGGGCGGGTCAGGATGTAGGCCGTCCAGAAGGCCAGGATCGGGTTGAGCCGGAAGAAGCGATAGCCGATCGCCGGAAGCACGAACAGGATCCCGAACATGACCCCCGAGGTGTAGTAGCCGAGCCTCATCGTGCTGGCGGTCATGTCGCCCAGGGCGGTTCCCAGCGCGAAAGTCGCCATTACCGTCGCCCAGTAGAACAGCTCGCGCCGGGCCGTGTAGATGCTGTGGATCGATAGGGTTCGTTCGGTTGCGTACCAGGCCACGAAGATGGCCGCCAGGCAGCCGGCGAAGAAGACGGTGGAGACGGCATAGGGGACGCCGAGCCCGATGTGGACGACGTCGGCGGCCATCGTCCCGAAGACCGCGACCATCGCCACCGCCAGCCAGTAGACGGCCGGGCGGTAGCGGCTGACCAGAAGCTGCAATGCCATGGCGATAGCGAGGCCCACCGCCCCGAGCATCACGGCTATCACCGGATCGACCTGGTAGACCAGGAAGTCCGACGTCGCCTCGCCCATGGCCGTCGTCAGGACCTTGATGACCCAGAAGATCAGGGTGATCTCGGGGACCTTGACCGCCGCCGGCGAGATGCGCCGCCAGAGCGACGCCACGGGACCGGCCACGAGCAGCCGGCGGGGTCCCGTCGGCGCTCCGGGATCTCGGTCATGTTCGCGGTCGAGTGGCGCGGCCGATCCGTTCATCGTCTCGACCTGGGCGAACGGGGCCGGAAGGCGCGACTCTCGGAGGCGGTCACGAACCGGATGGTAAGCGCATCGGCCGCCGAGCGGTTTCCGGGCTTCGTAACCCTTCCGAAAGCTTCGCCGGACAAGCTACCTGGTGGAAGTCGGCAAGACTCGAATGGAACTCGAGCTTCCACTTCTCTTCCGGCGCGGGCCCTCGGCCTGAAACACGAGAGGCATGGATGAATGAAGGTCAAGCTGGCAGCGATCGCGCTGATAGTGATAGGTGTGGGCTCGGTCCTGCTAGTCGTGGTCGGGCCCACCTTCGGCGCGTCGTCGAGCTCCAAGTACGACACTGCCGTAGTTACGACGGGCTCGATCAGCTCCACGGCGTCGGCCACGGGCACGATCGCCGCGAGCACCGTATACGGGCTCAAGTTCGGCTCCACTCCGGACATCGTCAGCACGACGGCCACGACCTCGGGCACGGGCGGGTCGGTAACCAGCAACTCGAACTCCAACTCGAACTCGAGCGCGACACTGACCTGGCCGGTCCAGACTGTCTCGGTCACGGTCGGCCAGACGGTCACCAAGGGCGCGGTCCTGGCGACGGCCGACTCGACCGCCGCGCAACTGGCGCTCGCCTCCGCGGAAGCCACCCTGGCCTCGGCGCAGTCCAAGCTGACGACCGACTCGGCCGGGCCGACCGCGTTGACCAAGGCCCAGGCCAAGAACCAGTTGAGTCAGGCGTCTACCGCCTATAGTCAGGCCAAGGCCAACAAGACCAACACCAACGCCCAGAACGCCCTCAAGCTCAGCCAGGCCCAGGCCGCCGTGACGGCGGCCGAGAGTGGGGGTGACCCGACGGCCATCGCCAACGCCGAGTCCAATCTCTCGTCGGTCCAGCTGAGCGTCAATCAGTCGAACCAGCAGGCGGCTCAGCAGGTCACCAACGCGTCGCTCAGTTATCAGGCCGCGAAGCTCCAGTACCAGTCCCAAACGGCCCCGGCCTCCACGGCCACGATCCAGGCCGACCAGGCCGCTGTGGCCGCGGCCCAGGTGACGGTCAACGCCGATCAGGCCGCGGTCACCGGGGCCACCATCACCGCCCC
>Ga0335076_10001740_pt1 | contig 21194 bp, 20 predicted proteins | sample Lox_Sample_25_FD_206717 | JGI IMG/M metagenome (GOLD analysis project Ga0335076, IMG submission 206717) | Soil microbial communities from Loxahatchee National Wildlife Refuge, Florida, United States - Lox_Sample_2.5 | ecosystem: Environmental > Terrestrial > Soil > Wetlands | place: USA...
AGCTCACCGCAAGCGAGGCCGGCCTGATCGTCGCCGGCGAGCCAACGCTCGCCAAGGGCTTCGACAAGGCCGTGACGAAGGCGGACAAGGTGGTCAAGCGCTCTCTCGACGCGACCACCGATGAGAGAGATCGCCTCGGCGCTTCAGGAAGCCGTCAAGATCTAGCGCGAGCCCGCCACCGGGGGCGGGCCTGACTCGGCGCGCCCCCGGCGTCGCGCATGCGCGTCCTCGAGCCCGTAGAGCGCGGCCGCGTTCCCCCACAGCACGCGCTCGCGCTCGTCTTCGCTCAGCTGTTCGAGCAGCGGGGCCAGGCCGTCGCCGTGGTCGTGCGGGTAGTCCGACGCGTACGCGAGCATCCCGGGCGCGTCCATCATCTCCAGAAGCTGACCCACCGCAGCAGCGTCGATGGGAAGGTGCGCCGGCGCAGTCGTGAAGCGGAAGTGCTCGGTCACGTATTCGGAAGGCCGGCGCTTGAGCCACGGAACCTCGCGCCACACGCCCTTCCAGTCCTTGTCGAACCGCCACAGCAGTGGCGCGAGCCAAGCGAATCCGCATTCGGTGACGACCACCCGCATGTCATCAAACCGCTCGAACACCCCTTCTGAGACGAAGCTCAGGACCTGCGCCTGCGCGATCGGCTGATTACCGACGTAATCCTCGAGGTACGTCGTGGTGAATCCGCTCGGTGTGGGTGCCTTCCCGGCCCGACCCCACGCGTGCAGACCGATCTGCAACCCCGCCGAGCGCGCCGCGGCGAACATCGAATGGTTGTTCTTGTGACCCCAGGGCAGGTCGCTGCGCACCGGCAGCAGCACTTGCACGAAACGGGGGTCCTCCCCCACCCGCTCGATCTCCGACACAGCGTCGTCGGGCGAAACTGAGGACACGACCACGCTCGCGCGCAACCGCGAGTCGCGCTCGAGAAACTCCGAGCGCACCCAGTCGTTGATCGCAGATGCGACGGCAGCGGTGAAGTACGGGTTGCGGTGCGTCTCGAACCCGGTCACGCAGTTCAGCACGACCAGCCCCGGCGGCGTGCGACCCTCAAGCACGTGCGAAGCGAGCTCCGAGTAGCTCGACGGCGCCGGCGGGGAAACACCGCCTGGGTAGGCGTGCGCGACCCCGGTCAACCGGATCCCTGCCTCAGCGATGTACTGGCGCCAGTAGTCGCTCAGGTACGGGAACAGTTCGTCGAACGACGAGGGAGCGCAGTGCACGTCGCAGTCAATCGTGTCCATCACACTGCGCGCTCACCCGGCAGCCCGTACAACGAGAGCGCGTTGTCGCACAGGATCGCCTGCCGCATCGACGGTTCGAAGGAGCGTGGCAGAGCCTGCTTGGGCGAGTCGAAGTCCCAGTGGGGATAGTCCGTGGCGAACAGCAATCGGTGTCCTAGCCGAGCCTGAGAGATCGCGTAGACGAGATGCTGCGGGTCGTCGGGCTCCTCGATCGGCTGGGTGGTGAACCACACGTGCTCATCGATGTACTCCGACGGTTTGCGCTGCAGCCGCGGATGTGCGTCGCGCACCAGCTCGAACGCGGCATCCAACGACCAGCGCAGTGCCGCCGCCCACGCCACGCCGCACTCGGTCAGCACGACGCGAAGCCCGGGCACGGCGTCGAACATTCCGCCCGCCACCATGCTCGCGAGCTGGCTTTGCATGACGATCCCGTTCCCGACGTGGTAGTCGAGGTAGAAGGATGGATAGCCCGCCCCCCTGTGATCGACATACCCGCCGGTGTGGAACGCCACGGGCCGGCCGGCGGCGGTCGCCGCCTCGTAGATCGGCCAGTACTTCGGAGACCCGAGCTGCTCAGCGGCACTCGCCGGCAACAGGACCGCCACGAACCGATCGTCTCCGGCGCGCCGTTCGATTTCGGCGACGGCGAGCGCTGGGTACTCGTGCGCCACCGCGATCGTCCCGCGGAACCGAGGATCGAACGACAGCCACTGGTCGACCTGCCACTGATTGACCGCGCTGTTCCACTCCGCCGCGAAGTCGGGATGGTCGTAGCAGTCCTGGCCGCTCAGCACCTCGAGCACCGCGTAGTCGACGTCGAACTCGTCGAGGAGCTGCTCGCGCGTCAACTCGGGATCGCTGCCCCAGATGTGACCCGGCTTGCCGGGCCATGCGTCGACGCGCATGCCGGAATGGCGAGCCCTCGGGTACCACTCGGTAACCCGTGGCGTCCGCCGCCCGTACCGCTCGAGCATGCGCCGGGCGGACGCACCCAGATAGCCAGCGAGCATCGCCTCGGTCGCCTGCGCGTGCACGTCGCAGTCGACAAGCTCGACCGTCCGCACCCCGACGGCAACCGGTGACGAACTGGTCTCAACGCGAGAAGACATCACTCACCTCACGCATGGAGCACCACGTATTCGTCTTCGACGTTGACCTCGAACGTCTCCGCAACGTACGGACCTGGGACGCGCGCGACCGGCGCCCCCGCCGCACGCACATCGTCACCAAGCGACTCTCCAGCCGACAGCTCAACGCCGTAGCTGCGAACGCCGGGCGCCACCGCGGCGCCCATGAATGACTGGCCGCTATCCAGGTCGTACTCCCATCCGTGCCACGGGCACGCGATCCGCAAGGGAGCGGATGAGATCGACGCGTTGCCAGGAGCGTTCGCCACCGCATCGCCCAAGACATGCCCCAAGCACAAAGGCCCACCCTGGTGCGGACAGCGGTTGCGAATCCCGTAGAAGCTCTCCCCGACGCGGAACACGCCGATCGAGCGACCGCCGACCTCGACGATCCGCCGCTCGCCGGGTGGGAAGCTGCGGAGGGGCGCAACGACAACCCTCATCGCTCAAGACTCTACCCAGCGCTATGCCCTCCCCAGCAGGCCGGATGGAATTAGTGCGCTGGCGAGCAAGGCCGCCAGCAGCAGGCATCCGTCGGATACCAGCAACGCATCGTGCAATCCATCGACGAACGCCGTCGCCTGGGCGGCGCCGGCCGGACGCTCACCGCCGCCGGCGCCGCCCGGGACCCCGGCATAGACCAGCGATCCGAGCACCGCGACCCCAAAGGCCTGCCGATCTGCCGCATGGAGTTGTCCGTCACGTCGATCAGCGGCGCCGGTGCCACCCCCCGATTTCGAGGGATCCGGGGAATGAGGAAGACCCCCGTCGGCCAGCCGACGGTTGGCACGACTCCGCTCACGAGCGAGCCCAGCCCGAACACCGTGACGCCGATCATGAACATTCCCTTCCGCCCCTGGCGGTCGCTCAGCACCCCGCCGGCGATCAGCAGGCTCGCGTCGACGATCGCGTAGGCGTCGACGATCCACTCGAGCGACGTGCTCGAGGCGTCCAGGGCGCGGCCGATCGTGGGTAACGCCACGGTCACGCGAGCCGGGGCGAGCGACCAACTAGAGCGTCATCGTCCGACCGGCCTCGAACCCGTCGAGTGCCACGATCTCGTCAATCACCTCTTGCGGCACGGGCGCGTCGGTGGTGATCACCATCACCGCGAGCGGTCCGGCCCCGACGCTGTCGGAATCCACGTGGCCGACCGCCGCCGAGACGATGTTGATCCCGCGGGCGCCGAACAGCGTGCCGACGCGCCCGATCATCCCGGGCACGTCCCCATAGCGGAACATCGTGATGTACTTCTCGAGCTGGACGTTGAACCGCTGGCCCCACGCTTCGAGCAGGTGCTCGCGGTTGCGGCGACCGAACAGGGTGCCGGCCACGAGCACGCTGTCCTCGCCGCTCTCGACGGTCACGCGCACGAGGTCGGAGTAGTCACGGACGGCCGCGCGTCGCATCTCGACAACCTCGATCCCCCGCTCCGCGGCGAGGCCCGGCGCATTGACGACCCCGACGTCCTCCTCACAGTGCCCGCGCAGCACGCCGAGCAGCACCTGGATCGTGAGCAGGCTGGTGTCTCGCTCGGCGATCCGGCCGAGGAATTCGGTCCGCACCAGGTCGATCGATGAGCCCTCGGTGAGCTCGACGGCGATCCGCCCGAGTGCGCGGCACAGCGATACGAACGGACCGAGGACCTCCATGTCCTCCGGCGAGATCGCCGGGACGTTGACCGCGCTCGTGACGACGCCGCCGGTCAGCGCCGCGACTACCTGCTCGGCGGCCTGGTATCCGGCGCGGTCGGTCGCCTCGGTGGTCGAGGCGCCGAGGTGCGGCGTGACGACCACATTCGGATAGCCGAACAGCGGATGGTCGGTGACCGGCTCGGTGGTGAACACGTCGAGAGCCGCGCCCCCGACCTTGCCCGAGTCGAGCGCGGCCTTCAAATCCGCGTCGACGACGAGTGGTCCGCGCGCAACGTTCAATATCCGAACGCCGTCCTTGCACTTCGCGATCGCGGCCGCATCGAGCCATCCCCGGGTGTCGGGCGTGTTCGGGAGGTGCAGCGTGATGAAGTCGGCTCTCGCGTAGATCTCGTCGGAGGACTCGGCCTTCTCGACGCGGAGATCCCGATAGCGGTCGGCCGAAACGTACGGGTCGTACGCGATAACGCGCATGCCGAACGCGCGCGCCCGCTCGGCTACGAGCTGACCGATCTTGCCGAAGCCGAGGATCCCGAGCGTCTTCTCGTACAGCTCGACGCCGGAGAACTTCGAGCGCTCCCACGCGCCGCCGATCAGCGAGGCGTGCGCCTGGGGAACGTTGCGGGCCAGCGCGAGCAGCAGCGCCATCGTGTGCTCGGCGGCGGTGATCACGTTCGACTGAGGGGCGTTGGCGACGATGATCCCGGCCTTGGTGGCGGCGTCGACATCGACGTTGTCGACCCCCACCCCCGCCCGGCCCACGGCTCGCAACCGTCCGGCGCGCGCGATCAGCGGGGCATCGAGCTTCGTCGCCGAGCGGATCAGCACGCCGTCGTAGTCGCCGATCCGCTCCTCGAGCTCCTCGCGCGACCACCCGACGCCGAGCTCGACATCGAAGTGCTGCCCCAGCAGCTCAATTCCAGAATCGCCGATCTTCTCCGCGACGAGCACACGAGGACGGCCCCCGTCCGGCTGCGGCGCAACCGAGGCCGACTCGGTGGCGGTCACAACGTGCGCTCCAGCACCCAGTCGATACAGGCTGTCAAGGCCTTGACGTCGCTCGGATCGGTCGCCGGGAACATCCCGACTCGCAGCTGGTTGCGCCCAAGCTTGCGGTACGGCTCGACGTCGACGATTCCGTTCGCCCGCAACGTAGACGCGAGATCGGCCGCGTCGACCTCGGGATCGAAGTCGATCGTGCCAACGACCAGCGAGCGCTTGGCTGTGTCGGTGACGAACGGGGTCGCGTGGGCATGCTCGCCGGCCCACTCGTACAGGTGACTCGAGGACTCCGTTGTGCGGGCGATCATGGCTTCGAGGCCGCCATGCTCCAGCATCCATTCGAGCTGATCGGCAAGCAGCAGCAGCGTCGCGATCGCGGGCGTGTTGTACGTCTGGTCCTTCACGGAGTTCTCGTGCGCGACCTGGAGCGAGAGGAAGTCCGGTATCCACCGACCGTCCTCTGGATCCGCCGCGATCTGCGACATCCGCTCGAGCGCTCGCGGGCTCAGCAGGGACAGCCACAGTCCGCCCTCCGAGCCAAGGCCCTTCTGGGGCGCGAAGTAGTAGACGTCGGTCTGGCCGACGTCGACAGGCAGGCCCGCCGCGGCCGACGTCGCGTCGACCATCACCAGCGCATCGCCAGAGTCGGCGGGCCTCGATACCGGCACCATGACGCCGGTCGAGGTCTCGTTGTGAGCCCAGGCGATCACGTCGGCGTCGGGATCGGCCTGCGGCTCGGGGGCATCGCCGGGGTCCGCCTCGATCACGATCGGGTCGTCTAGGAACGGGGCCTTGCGCGTGCACGCGGCGAACTTGGAGGAGAACTCCCCGTAGACGAGGTTGAGCGCACGCCGGCGAACGAGCGAGCAGGTCGCGACCTCCCAGAACGCCGTCGTGCCCCCGTTGCCGAGCGTCACGTCGTAGCCGTCGGGGACCGAAAACAGCTCGCGTAAGTCGGCTCGGATCTGCGCCACCACGCCTCTCACCGGCGCCTGACGGTGCGAGGTTCCCATCACCCCGACGCCTTCCTGCGCGAGCCTCCCGAGTTGCTCGGGTCGGATACGGGAAGGACCTGAGCCGAACCGCCCGTCGGCGGGCTTCAGCTCATCGGGAATCTGAAGAACTGTGCCGATCTTGGTCATACGAGCCTCAACCAAGGTAACGAACTACCCCGCGGGGCGGGGTTCGCGACGCTATTCCTGAAACTCGGTATCGATCCAGTCCATCTGCGCCCGGAGCTCGCGCCCGACGACCTCGACCTGGTGCCCGGCCTGCTCCTCGCGCATCCGCTTGAAGTTCTCCTGGCCGGCTCGGTTTTCGGCGATCCACTCGCGGGCGAAGTCGCCGGACTGGATGTCGGCGAGGACCTTCTTCATCGCTTCGCGGGTCGCGTCGCTGATGATGACCTTGCCGCGGGTCATGTCGCCGTACTCGGCGGTGTTCGAGATCGAGTACCGCATGCCCGCGATCCCTTTCTCGTACATCAGGTCGACGATCAGCTTGAGCTCGTGCAGGACCTCGAAGTAGGCGAGTCGCGGGTCGTACCCGGCTTCGGTCAGCGTGTCGTACCCGGCGCGGACGAGCTCGGTGACGCCGCCGCATAGGACTGCCTGCTCGCCGAACAGGTCGGTCTCTGTCTCGTCCTTGAACGTGGTCTCGATCACGCCGCCGCGCGTGTTGCCGATCCCCTTGGCGTAGGCGAGCGCGATCCCGAGCGCGTCGCCGCTCGCGTCCTGATGGACCGCCACCAGTCCGGGCACGCCCGAGCCCTCGAGGAACTGGCGGCGGACGAGGTGTCCCGGTCCCTTGGGCGCGACCAGCGCCACGTCGACGTCCGGCGGCGGTACGACCTCTCCGTAATGGATCGAAAAGCCGTGCCCGAACATGACCATGTTGCCGGGCGCGACGCCGTCCTTGACGCCCGACTCCCAGACGGCGCGGTGAAGCTCGTCGGGCACGAGCATCATCACGATGTCGCCCTCGCTGGCAGCGTCGGCGGGCTCGGCCACGCGCAGTCCGTGCTCCCGCGCCTTGGCGACGCTGCTCGAGTCCGGGCGCAGGCCGACCACGACCGACACGCCCGAATCCTGGAGGTTCAGCGCGTGCGCGTGTCCCTGCGATCCGTAACCGATGATCGCGACGGTCTTGCCGTCGAGCTTGTGTAGGTCAGCGTCGTCGTCGTAGAACATTTGCTGGGAGCGTAGCGAGGCGCGGCTCCCGGCCGAGTTCTCATCCGCCGCCGAACTGGTGCTCGAGGGCCAGCACGTTGTTCACGTAGTTCTGCGTCGAGGGGTACACGCCGTGCTGGAGCACCGACGGCAGACCCTGGTAGTACCCCGCAGCCGCCATCGCCGAGTCGCCGCCGGTCGAGCTCAACAGCGAGTGCAGGAGCAGCACGCCGCCGCGCACGTTGTCGGTCGCCGAGGCCGGGGCCAGCGGCGGGCCGCCGGTGTCGAGCGAGTGCTGGATCCACTCCCACGTGCCCGGAAGGATCTGCATCACCCCACGCGCATCGGCGCTCGAGACTAGGTCGTTGTTGAAGCCGCTCTCCTGCCAGGCGATCGCGGCAGCGAGCGACGGTGGCACGCCGTTCGCGGCGGCGACGGAGCCGACCTCGGAGGCGGTGACGCGCTCGGGGGTCGGGTACGGCGGGTCCGTCGGCGTGCCCTCGGCGGGCGCGCCCACCGGCTGTGACGTCGCCGCGCTCGAGTCGCTCGAAATCGAGACCTCAACCGTCGACCCTGAACTCGAACTCGAACCTGAGGGCACGCGGAGGACCGTCCCGGTGAGCAAGAAATGCCGCGGGTTCAGCCCGTTAGCGGCGGCGAGCGCGTCGACGCTCTCGCCGGCCCTCGCTGCGATCGCCGACAGCGTGTCGCCCGCCCGGACCACGTACGAGGCGCCGGAGCTCGTGGTGTCGCTCGCCGGCACGACCGTCCCCGATGAGGCCGAGGACCCGGCCAGGTGGAGGACGGTGCCGACCAGCAGGAATGCGTTCGGGTTGAGCCCGTTGGCCTCCGCGAGCGAGTCGACACTCAGACCGGCACGCGCGGCGATCGCGGACAGCGTGTCACCGGGTTGCACGACATACGCACCCGACGTGCTCGTGCTCGCGGGAACGGCCGTGCTCGTGGTCTCACCGATCTCCTCGGTACTCGACGGGGCCACCGCACTCGTCCCCTGCGGGGGGATCTGGATGGTCGAACCGGCAAGGAGTTGGGTGTCGGGCGAGAGGCCGTTCGCGGCGGCGAGGGCTGCGACGCTCAGGCCGTCCTGCGCGGCGATCGAGGAAAGGGATTCACCCTTGGCGACGACGTGGACGAAGTACGCCGAGGCGGTCGCGGGGACAACGAGCATCGCACCGGCCACGACAGTTATCAGTAGGGAAAGTCGCAAACGCATGCGCCCCAGTGTCGTCAAGAAACGCCGCAATCGGAATCGCTGCAACCGCGCTTTCAGCCTGCAAAATCGCGTTCATCGGTTTCTCGGAAAGGATCCGACACGGCCGAAGCCGCGTCAGGCGTCGGCCGCCGCCACCAGCGACCGGGCTGGAAACCGCAACACCCCATCAGTGCCCACGTAGGGCTGCGCGAGCTCCGAGACCTTCGCCACCACCTGCGCGCGCTCCTGATCCGAGAGCGGATCGAATATCTCGCCGAACATGCTCGAGAGGTCGTCGGTCTCGGCGATGTACTCCTCCACACTGTCGAACGCGCGCGCCGGCTCGACTGACTCGACCAGGACGTCGACGAAGCCGGCAGCCTCGAGCACGTCCCGCAGCCGCCCGGGCGGTGCCAGCGCGAACATTCCCGGCGCATCGGGATCCGCCGGCGTGGTGTGCCCGAGATCGACGAGCGCGCGCGATGTGATGGTGGCCCACGGATTGGCCGGGGGCTCGTCCCACACGGCGAGCGCGACTCGACCCCCGGGTCGCAGCACACGGCGCATCTCGCGCAGCGCGGTCTCGGGGTCGACGGCGAACATCAGCCCCCACTTGCACAACACCACGTCGACGCTCGCGGTGTCCATGTCGATCCACTCGAGCTCGATCCGCTTGAACTCGACATTCTCGATTCCCAGTTCCTCCGCGCGGGCACGCGCGACCTCGAGCATCTCGTCAGTTGCGTCGCTGGACACGAGCGAGCCGCCCGGGCGGATCAGCTCGGCCGCGAGGAACCCGGCCTCCCCGGGCCCCGCCGCGAGCTCGAGCACCCGCAGCCCGGGCTGCAACCCCGCGTGGTCGAGCATCCACGCCGACACCGGCAGCCCGAACGCGCGCACGCTCTCGGCCCGCTTGTCCCAGCCGGCGGCCGCCCGGCCCCATCGCTCGAGCATCTCTGCCCGTACCGCATCAGGATCGGGAACGGCCATCTAACCGCCTCCTGCGTCGGGCGCGCGCTCGGAAAGCCGCCGCATGATCTCCTGGAATGCGCCCTCGATCTGCTCGCTCAAACGTCGCTGGAAGATCGCCATCACCGCCTCGGATGCGACCGGTCCGAGCCGCTGTACCGCGCGCTCGATCTCGGGCCACCGGTCGGCCGGCATGTCGGCCTGCGCGAACGGCTTCCAGATCTCCTGCAGGAACAGCTCGACGAACGCGCGCGACACCGATTCGCAATGCCGATCGATCTCCTCGAGGATCGACAGCGCGCTCCGCAGCGAGATGCCGCGCCCGACGACCTCCTCGGCGATCGCGAGGAGGGACGGGCTCGGCGCCCGGAAGCGGCCGTCGCCGACAGGAATCAGCATGCCGAGCCGCTCGGCCTCGGCAAGCACCTCGGGTGCCTCCTGCGCGCTTACGCGGAAGCGCCTGCCGAGCTCTTCGAGTGTCAGCGTCTGGCCGGCCTCGGTGCTCGTGGCCGCGCTGAGGGCCTCGCCGAACTGCCTCAGCCGCTCGGCGGTCCCCTGCGTGTCGTCGAGGAGCCGCTTGATTCCGCCGAGGTTGAAGCCGTCGTCCTGGAGCTCGCGCACGAGTCGCAGCTGCGCGAGGTGCTCGGGCCCGTAGTAGCCGACTCGGGCGCGCACCTCGGGCGGGTCGAGCAGCCCGCGCGCCTGGTGGGCGCGGATGTTGCGCACCGACATCCCGGACTCCGCGGCCAGCTGCTCGATCGTCAGCTGGTTGGGAGACTCGGATTCTTCGAATCTCGTTGCGGAGGACACGGCACCGATTAAAGCTGGCGCCGGAGCAGCTTGCCCGACGCCGTCCGCGGCAGGCGGTCGGCGAACTCGACCGTTTTGGGCACCTTGAAGCCGGCCAGGCGCGCCGCGCAGTGGGCGCGGAGGTCGTCGGGGCCCGCCACAGCGCCCTCCCGGAGCACGACCGTCGCGACCACCGCCTCCCCCCACTCCGGGTCCGCGCGTGGATGCACGGCCGCGTCCGCGACCGCTGGATGCTCGAGCAGCGCCGCCTCGACCTCGGTGGGAGCGACGTTCTCGCCACCGGTGACGATCGTTTCCGACTTGCGCCCGATGATCTCGAGGCGACCGCGTTCGTCGAAGGCCCCCAGGTCGCCCGTATGGAGCCAACCGTCCTCCGCTAACGCGCCCGCGGACACGATCTGGCCTCGCACGAGCACCTCGCCATCGTCGCCGGTTCTCACCTCGACCCCGGCCAGCGGCCAGCCGAACGTCGCGATCTGCGAGCACGCCTCGGTCATCCCGTACGTGGGCGCGACCGGGACACCGGCCTCGGTTGCTCGCTCGAGCAGCGCGGACGCGATCGGCCCCCCACCCAGCAGCGCCCATCGCAGGGTCGGCGGACTTTCCAATCCGGCGTCGAGCAACCGTCCGAGCATCGTCGGCACGAGCGAGACCAGCGTGATCCGCCTCGCCGGGTCCATCAGATCAGCCAGGACCTTCTCGGTGTCGAACCGTCCGTGCAGGACCGCCGTTGTGGCGTAGATCGCGCTGCGAATCGGGACTGACAGGCCGCCGACGTGCGTCAGCGGCATCGGGCACAGCCAACGCTCGGCCGGATCGAGCCCGAGCGCCACCGCCGAGCCGAGCGCACTCGCGAGGAAATTGCCTCGGGTTAGGACGACCGGCTTGGGCGCGGCGGTCGTGCCCGAGGTGTGCATGACCGCCACGTCGACGTCCGCGTCCCGCCGCCCTCCGAGGTCAACCTCCGCGCTCGCGCGCCGCTGTGCCTGCTCGGCCTGACTGAGCCGCAGGTCGATCGGAACCACCGCCACGCCGGCAAGCAGGCAGGCGTGCAGCGCGACCACGAAGTCCTCGGAACCGGGCAGCGCCAGCGCGACACGACGCGCGTGCAGCTCCGCTGCCTCTGCGGTCGCGGCGTCGCGTAGCTCGGCATACGTCAAGGCGCGCTCGGGACCTTCGATCGCGACGCGGTCGGGGTGCCTTGCGGCGGCGTTCGTGACCCAGGACGACATGGCCGACACGGTAGTCTCGCCGGGGTGCAGACGCAGTGGCAGAGCGCCGCCGAGTACGAGGACATCCGGTACGAGACCTCACTCGGCGAGGACGCCGGGATCGCGAAGATCACGATCAACCGCCCCGAGGTGCGCAACGCGTTCCGTCCCGAGACCGTGGTCGAGCTCTCCGACGCGTTCACGCGCGCCCGCGAGGATCTCGACGTCGGCGTCGTGATTCTGACCGGCGAGGGCCCTGACGCGTTCTGCTCGGGCGGGGACCAGCGCGTCCGCGGCTCGGACGGCGGCTACGTCACCGGCGCCAACCCGGCGCAAGCCGGCAAGCACCAGGCCGTGGGGCGGTTCGAGGTCACCGACCTGCACGTCCAGATGCGCCGGATGCCGAAGCCCATCGTGGCGATGGTCGCCGGCTATGCGATCGGCGGGGGCCACGTGTTGCACGTCGTCTGCGACCTCACGATCGCCGCCGACAACGCCCGCTTCGGCCAGGTCGGCCCTAAGGTCGGCTCGTTCGACGGTGGCTTCGGCGCGAGCGTGCTGTCGCGGCTGGTGGGGCCGAAGAAGGCCAAGGAGATCTGGTTCCTGTGCCGTCAGTACGACGCGCACGAGGCGCTCGCGATGGGGCTCGTCAACACGGTCGTACCGCTCGACCAGCTCGAGCAGGAGACGGTCAAGTGGTGCCGCGAGATGCTGGCGCTGTCGCCGTTCGCGCTGCGGATGCTCAAGGCGAGCTTCGGTGCCGACGAGGACGGACTCGCCGGGATCCAGCAGTTCGCTCATGACGCGAACCTGCTCTTCTACATGAGCGAAGAGGCGCAGGAGGGGCGCGACGCGTACCTCGAGAAGCGAAAGCCGGACTTCTCGAAGTTCCCGCGCCGGGCGTGATGACAACTACACGGGCCGCCACCAGGCCGAGCGGCGTTCGCATCTGGCTGATGGCCGCGCGCGTCCGGACGCTGCCCGCGGCGATCGCGCCCGTGCTCGTCGGGACCGCGCTCGCGGGCTTCCTGCACGTGTTCCACCCGCTGAGGTTCATCGCGGCGTTGATCGGCGCGATGTTCATCCAGATCGGCACCAACCTGTCCAACGATTACTCCGACGCGCGGCGCGGGGCCGACACCGAGGACCGCCTCGGGCCGGTGCGCGTCACGGCCGGCGGGCTCGTGCCGCCGCGGCAGGTGCTGATCGCCACGTATGTGACGTTCGGCATCGCCGTGCTCGCCGGGGTGTACCTGGTGATCGTGGCCGGCTGGCAGCTATTGCTCGTCGGCGCGGCGTCGATCCTCGCGGGCGTGCTGTACACCGGCGGTCCGAAGCCGTACGGATACGAGGGGCTCGGAGAGGTGTTCGTGTTCCTGTTCTTCGGGATCGTCGCGGTGGCGGGGTCGTTCTTCGTTCAGGTCGAGCGCCTGGACTGGGAGGCGTTCGCGCTTGCGGTCCCGGTCGGCCTGCTCGCGGCGGGGCTGCTGATGGTCAACAACATCCGGGACATCGACACTGACCGTCGCGCCGGCAAGCGGACGCTCGCGGTGCGGCTCGGTCGCGACCGCGCGCGGACATTGTTCGCGGTGACCGTCTATCTGGCCTACGTGCTCGTGCCGGTCACGTGGGCGTTCGGCCCGCTCAGCCCGTGGCTGCTGCTCGCCTGGCTGACGCTCCCGCTCGCGGCCCGCGTCGTTCGCGTCGTCCGCAATCGCACCGACGGCATGTCGCTCAACGGCGCGCTCGCCCAGACCGGAATGCTCCAGCTCGTCTTCTGCACGCTGCTGGCGGCCGGTCTGCTGCTCAGCCGGTGAACGTCAAAGTCCATTTTTTGAGGGCGCGCATGCGCGCGCTGTTTGTTTCGGCGTCGGGATCCGTCGGTGAACGAGAGCTCATGCTGCTGCGCCTCGAGGACTCGGCCGGACGGGTCGGGTTCGGCGAGGCGGCGCCGCTACCGGACTACAACGGCGCGAGTGTCGACGACGTCCGCGAGGCGCTCGAGGAATGCCGGTCGACGCTGGAAGGTGCCGACCGGCAGCCCCGTGCGGAACTGCTGGCGGAGTGCCGCGACCTGGCGGTGCTTGCGCCAGCGGTCGCGGCCATCGATCTCGCGCTATGGGACCTCGAGGGACGCCGGACCGGCGAGCCGGTGTGGCGGCTGCTCGGGGCGAGGGCCGCCGAGTCGCTCGAGGTCAATTACACGATCGCAGCCGCCGACCGCGCCGGCGCAGCCGCGGAGGCCGCATCCGCGCGCGCCACCGGGTTCGGATGCGTCAAGGCCAAGGTCGGCGTCGGCGACGACGCGGGCCGGCTCGCGGCCGTCCGCGCCGTTCTCGGCCCGGAGGTGGCGATCCGGCTCGACGCGAACGGTGCGTGGTCGGTCGAGGAGGCCCGCGCGGCGCTGCGGGCGCTCGCGCCGGTCGGGATTGAGCTGTGCGAGGAACCGGTCCGCGGTCTCGCTCAGACCCGCGAGCTCGCGGCGGTGACGACCGTGCCGATCGCGCTCGACGAGACGGCGTCGGCGATCGGGGCGCTCGACGAGCGCGTCTGCGACGCGGTGTGCTTGAAGATCGCGAGTTGCGGTGGGATCACCGGCTTGATGCAATCCGCCCGCCAGGCGCGCGCCGCCGGTTACGACGTGTACATCGCCTCGACCCTCGACGGCCCGCTCGGGGTCGCCGCGGCGCTGCACGCGGCGGTGGTCCTGCGCCCCGCGCGGGCGTGCGGCCTCGCGACGCTCGCGCTGTTCGCCGATCGTCCTGACCCGTTGCCGGCGCGCGCGGGGCGCATCGCTGTTCCGACGGGTCCCGGCCTGGGAGATGGCCTCATGACGTGGTATCAGGCGCTCTGATCCCGGCTCATGTGATCGAGGTCACGCTTCAACCCTTAGACAGCGGGTAAAAGCGTGAACCGAAAAATTTTCTCTTTCGTACTAAAGGCAGAGGACTCAGTTGACGACCATGTTGATCAACTGAGCAGCAGCAGTATTCACCGGGAGATCCAAGATGAGTCCTGAACGTTCCAAGGCGTACCGGCGGGTGATGAAGACGCTCGACGACATGGGTCCGAGCAAGCTGTTCGACGACGAGCAGCAGCGGATCCGCTATGCCGCCGACAACCTCATCTTCAGCGCCGACCTGAATGCCGATGTCGAGGCCTGCGACGCCCTCGAAGACGTCGCCGCCCTCTGCCGGGCGCTGGTCGAGAGCGGACGCTGGGAGCAGAACACCGCGATGCGGCTCGTGGACGATGTCTGCGAGTGCGGACCGGTGGCTCCGATCGTCCTCCAGGCCGCTTAGCCCTCGCGGATAACCGCCGCGACCCGCTCCGGCGCCTCCAGGTGCACGGCGTGGCCCGCGCCCGGGACCACGACGGCGTCAGCGTCAGGTAGTCCGCGCGCCATCTCGACGGCGGTCACCGTGAACTTCTCGTCCCGTTCGCCGACGATCAGCTTGACGGGCGCGCCGATCTCGGGCAACTGCTCCCACAGCGAGGGCAGCGCCCCCGTTCCGAGGCCGCGCAGCGCGCGCGCCAGCCCCGCGGGCTGATTGCGCAGCCGGTCGGCGTGGATCGCGGCTGCTACCTCCGGCGGCTGTCCTGCGAGCACCGGCGTCCGCGCCCAGCGCTCGGCGAACTGCTCGATCGTCATGCGGTCGATCTCGTCGGCGAGCGCGTCGTCGGCTTTGCGGCGCGCGCTGCGCTCCGCCGGGTCCGCGATTCCCGGGCTTGCCCCGATCAGCACCAGGCGGTCGATCCGTGCGGCGAGCGCTGGGGCGAGCGCGGCGTGTAGGGCGAGCCGGCCGCCCATCGAGTACCCGACGATCGTGAATCGCGCCGGCGCGAGCTCGGCGACGTCCTCGATCACGGCCTCGAGCGTGACCGGCTCCCGCTCCCCCGCGGACCCGTGGCCTCGGATGTCGGGCACGAGCGCCCGGTAGCTTTCCCCGAGCGCCGCGACCACGGGGTTCCAGCTCGCTCCGGTGTGGGTGAAGCCGTGGAGGAGGACGACATCGCGCGCCATCAGCTCCGCATCATGACCGCCACCGACACCTACCTGCTGCTGCGCGCCTTCTGCGACGAGCTCGGGCGCTGCGGGATGGAGCATGCGTGCACCGCGCCCGGGTCGCGCAGTACGCCGATCGTCCTATCGCTCGTCCGCGACCAGCGGATCCGATGCTGGTCGCACATCGACGAACGCTGCGCCGGCTTCTTCGCGCTCGGCGCCGCAAAGCGCTCGGGCCGTCCGGTCGCGGTCACGTGCACGTCCGGCACCGCCGCTGCGAACCTCGCGCCGGCCGTGATCGAGGCATCCCACGCGCGCGTGCCGCTGATCGTGCTCACGGCCGACCGCCCGCCGGAACTCCGGGAGGTCGGCGCCGGCCAGACGATCGATCAGCTCAAGCTCTACGGGGATGCTGTCAAGTGGTTCTTCGAGGTCGGCGTGCACGAGGCGGATACGCGGTCGCTGCGGTGGATTCGGACGCTCGCCTGCCGCGCGTACTGGACCGCCGTCGAAGGTCCTCCCGGCCCGGTCCACCTCAACTTCCCGCTGCGCGAACCGCTCGTGCTCGACCGCCCGCTGCCGCTCGACGACGATGACACGGGCCGCGACGGCGACCGGCCCTACGTGACGTTCGATTCCGGTGGTCCGGGCGTTCCGTCCGGTGGGGCGCCACCCTCGGGCCGGATCGTGATCGTCGCCGGCTCGGATCGCGACCCGGGGGCCGCCCGGGAGTTGGCGCGCTTCACCGCGCGGAACCGAATTCCGCTGCTCGCCGACCCGCTGTCCGGCGCGCGCCGCGGCGAGGCCGCGATCGCGCACTACGACCTGCTGCTGCGCGACGCGGATTTCGCGGCCGCGCACCAACCGCAGTTCGTGATCCGGACCGGCAACCTGCCCACATCCAAGCCGCTACGGGCGTGGCTGGCGGGCTTAAAGACCGCGCAGATCGCGTTCGTCCCCGACGGCACCTGGCACGATCCCGACGCCGTCGTCGGGATGCGCATCAGCGCTCCCTACCTAGGCCTCCTCGGCGATCAGGAGCTTCGCACCGACGGCGAGTGGTTCGACTCGTGGCGGGCCGCAGACGATGTGGTCGCGCGTGCGATCCAAGAGACGCTCGGCGACGAGCTCTCGGAGCCGCTCGTGGCGCGGAGCCTAGGCGAATGGCTGCCTGCGAACGCGACGCTGTTCGTGGCCTCTTCGATGCCGATCCGAGACGTCGAGGAGTTCGTTGGAGCGCGCGACGGCGGACCGCGCGTGCTCTCCAACCGCGGCGCCAACGGCATCGACGGCACGGTCTCATCGGCGTTCGGCGCGCGAGCCGCGTCGGCGGGTGACGGCCCCGTTGTGCTGCTGATCGGCGACGTCGCGCTCGCCCACGACATCGGTGGGCTGCTGGCGTCATCTCGCCTCGGGCTCGGGGTGACGATCGTGCTGCTGAACAACGACGGCGGCGGCATCTTCCATTTCCTGCCCGTCGCCGGCGAGACCGATGCGTTCGAGGAGCACGTCGCTACTCCGCACGGCCTGGACTTCGCCAGCGCCGCAGCGCTGTATGGATGCGGGTTCGAGCAGGTTGCCACCACGGACGGCTTGCGTCGCGCGGTTGACGCGGGGATCGCCGGCAACGCCACCACGATCATCGAGGTGCGAACCAACCGCGCGGACAACGTCGCGCTCCACCGGCGAGTGGCCGAGGCGGCGCTCGCCGCGCTCCGAGCTGATTAAGCCCGGCTGTCCTCGTCGGCCTACCCCGCCAGCACCGGGAGCAGCGCCCCGAGCTTCACTTCGGTCTCGGCGAGCTCCGCCACCGGGTCCGAGTCGCGCACGATCCCGCCGCCGGCGTAGAGGTGCGCCACCCGTCCCCGCACCAGGGCGCACCGCAGCGCGGCGCAGAACTCACCATCGCCGGCGGCGTCCGTCCACCCCACGGTCCCCGCGTACCAGCCGCGGTCGAGGCCCTCGAGCGCGGGGATCAGCGGCGCCGCGACTTCTAGAGGCTCGCCACCGACCGCCGGCGTCGGGTGCAGCACCCCGGCTAGGTCGATCGCGCTCAGCGGAGCTGCCAGCTGGGCCCGGATCGGGGTCCCGAGGTGGATGATGTTCGCGACCCGGACGAGCACCGGCTCGGGCGCGGCCGTCACCCACACCGAATGGGGACGGAGCGCGCGGGCGATCCGGCGCACCACGATCGCGTTCTCCTCGCGATCCTTGTCGCTCTGGAGCAGCTGCTCACCGAGGTGCTCGTCGACCGCCGGATCGGCGCTCCGCCGCGACGAGCCGGCCAGCCCGACGGTCGAGGCCCGCTGGCCCTCGCGGCGTATCAACAGCTCAGGGCTGGCGGCGACGAACACGGCATCTCCGCGCCCGACCGCGAACACGTAGCAGGACGGGAATGCCTCGCGCAGCAGGCCGAGCACCGCGCTCACGTCGTGGTCGACCGGAGCGTGCACCTCGACCTCGCGCGCGAGCACGATCTTCTCGAGCTCGCCGGCGCGGATCCGCTGCACCGCGCGCGCCACCGCCTCCTCGTAGTGCGACGGCGGCATCGGGCTGAGCACCTTGTACTCGCCCGCCGGCGCCGGGTCCAAAAGCGGCAGCGGCGTGCGCCGCAACTCGCCCAAGCGTCCCGAGACTCGCGCCACCAGATCCTCGAGCGTGTCATCCGGCGCGACATCGACGTTCAAGGTCAGCGACACCCGATCGCCGGCGCGCGCTAGCGACAGCTCGGGCACGACCAGCGAGGCCGGCGCGAATCCCTGCCACCGCGGCGAGCCGCCGCCGTCGGGCGCGAACGCGAACCCGCCGAGCGCCAGCAGCCCGGAGCCTGCGGGTCCGTCGGGCGAGTCCGCCAAGGCGCAGGACGCGACCGTAGACCACCGTCGGGCCACGGCGGAAAACCGGTCGGCCCCGTGCGCCTCGAGGACCCGCACCGAGCCGATGGCCGCCACCGCGTAGCCGTCCCGGTCGGGCTGCTCGAGACAGAACCACGGCTCGCCGGGCCGGCGCGAGGCGACCGCGACCGCGGTCGGGTCAACGACGGGATCGACGTGTGCGGTGACGCTGACCAGCGCCGGCGTGCCGGTGGCGCGGGTCTGGCGAAGTGCTGCGTCGAACCTCCGCTCGAGGCGAACGGCCGCATCCGCGTCGAGCCAGCCCCACGCCGGCGAGAGCCCGAGCGCGACATCATGCATGCGCCCAGGCTACCCGCCCGCGACTCGCCGCTAGGTCTCGGCCCGCCCCCGCGCGATCGCGATCTCGCCGGTCCGGGCCATCTCGATCAACCCGAACGGACGCACCAGCTGCTCGAACGCGTCGACCTTGTCGCAGGTCCCTGTCAGCTCGACGACGATCGACCGCTTGGTCACGTCGACCACCTTGCCGCGGAAGATCTCGCAGATCTGCATCACCTCCGTGCGGCTGGCGCCGTCGGCCGAGACCTTGAACAGCGCAAGCTCGCGCGCGAGCGTTTCGCGCGGCTCGAGATCGCGGATCTTGAGGACATTGACGAGCTTGTGGAGCTGCTTGGTGACCTGATCGATCGGGTGCAGCGCACCGTCCAGCGTGAGCGTGATCCTGGAGACGCGCTCGTCGTCGGTGGGCCCGACCGCGAGCGTGTCGATGTTGAACCCGCGGCGGGCGAACAATCCCGCGATTCTCGTCAGGACACCGGGCTTGTTCTCGACCAGAATCGAGAGCACGTGCTTGCGGCCGGTACGGAGCCCGGACACCGCCTCGAGCTCGTCGAGCGAGAGGACTTCCTTCGTCCCTGGTTCGCCCATCGCTCAGCCCACCATGTTCCGCGCCGGCTGACCGGCGGGGATCATCGGGTAGGTGTTCTCCTCGCGCGTGACGCGCACGTCGACGAGCACCGGCCCGTCCATCGCGAGCGCTTCCTTCATGTCGGAAACGAGCGTGTTCTTGTCCTCGAAGCGAAGACCGGTGGCGCCGTAGGCCTCGGCCAGCTTGACGAACTCGGGCCACTGCCCCATCTCGACCTGGCTGTAGCGCTTGTCCCAGAACAGCTCCTGCCACTGTCGGACCATGCCCAGGTAGCCGTTGTTCATGATGAACACCTTGATCGCGATCCCCTCCTGGGTGCACGTCGCGAGCTCCTGCATGTTCATCTGGACCGAGCCGTCGCCGGCGATGCACACTACGGTCTCCTCAGGACAGCCGACCTTCGCGCCCATGGCCGCCGGGAGTCCGAATCCCATCGTGCCGAGCCCACCCGAGTTGATCCACCGCCGTGGCTTGGCGAAGTGGTAGTACTGAGCCGTCCACATCTGGTGCTGGCCGACGTCGCTCGTGACGATCGCATCGCCGCCGGTCGCCTCGTAGAGCGCCTGGACCATGTACTGGGGCTTGATCTCGGAATCGGTCGAGTCGTCGTAGCGCAGCGGGTGGCGCTCCTGCCACACGCGGATCCGCGACCACCATTCCTCGAGCCGACCGGGCTCGCCTGCCACCGCCCGGTACTCGGCGGTCAGCCGCGGCAGGATGTTCTTCGCGTCACCGACGATCGGGATGTGGGCGGGGACGTTCTTGGAGATCTCGGCCGGGTCGACATCGATGTGGATGAACTTCGCGCGGGGCGCGAACTCCGACAGCTTGCCGGTGACGCGATCGTCGAACCGCGCGCCCACGGCGCAGATCAGATCGGCCTCGTCCATTGCGTAGTTCGCGGCGCGGGTGCCGTGCATCCCGAGCATCCCGAGCCATTGGTCGTGCGTGCCCGGGAACGCGCCCAGTCCCATCACCGTGCACGTGACCGGGAATCGCTCGACCGTCGCCAGCTCGGCGAGCTCGGGTCCGGCATTCGCGTTGACCACCCCGCCACCGGCGTAGATGATCGGTCGTCGCGCGTTCGCAAGCGCCTTGGCGGCGATCCGGATCTGCTTCTGGTTGCCCTCGGTGGTCGGCTGGTAGCCGGGAAGCCGGACGTCGCTGACCGGCTCGTATGGGATGTCCGCGCGGCTCAGATCCTGTGGGATGTCGACGACCACCGGCCCGGGTCGGCCGGTGCGCGCGATGTGGAACGCCTCGTGGATCGATCGCGGGATCTCGAGCGGGTGCTGGATCATGAAGCTGTGCTTGACGACCGGCATCGTGATGCCGATCGTGTCGGCCTCCTGGAAGCCGTCGGTCCCGAGCAGCTCCGTGCGCACCTGCCCCGTGATGAACACGACCGGGACCGAGTCCATCATCGCGTCGCAGATCGGCGTGATCAGGTTGGTCGCGCCCGGTCCGCTGGTCGCCAGCGAGACGCCGACCTTGCCGGTCGCCTTCGCGTAGCCCTCGGCCGCGTGGCCCCCGCCCGCCTCGTGACGGACGAGGATGTGGCGGATCCCGGCGTCGTAGAACGCGTCGTAGGTGGGCAGGTTGGCTCCGCCGGGGAGGCCGAATACGACGTCCACACCCTCGGCCTTCAAGCATTCCATCAGGGCGTCGACTGCACGCATAGCTTCGCCTCCTTCCGGCAAACTCGTTTGGGTACGCGCGACCGCTCCGCTCGGAGCGGGGAGGCGAGTGTAACAGTGGCTTTTCGCCGCGCCGACGTGCCGCGTCAGCCCGGCTGCGGCGCCGACGAGACGCGCTCGCGCATCGCTTCCTTGGACGCGATCGCGACCTCGGGGAACTCGAGCTCGTAGCCGCACGAGGTGCACACCGCGTCGTGGAGCATCAGAACCTTCCCGCAGCCCGGGCACTGGCGTCGTAGCTCCCGGTTGTCCCAGCGGTAGCAGACCGCGGCCAGCAGTCCGAACAACGGTATCGCCGCCGACACCAGGAACCAC
>Ga0335076_10001742_pt1 | contig 21193 bp, 20 predicted proteins | sample Lox_Sample_25_FD_206717 | JGI IMG/M metagenome (GOLD analysis project Ga0335076, IMG submission 206717) | Soil microbial communities from Loxahatchee National Wildlife Refuge, Florida, United States - Lox_Sample_2.5 | ecosystem: Environmental > Terrestrial > Soil > Wetlands | place: USA...
CGTGCCCGTGGCTGTCGGCTGAAGGCGACAGGACTGTGAGGCAGTCGGCAGTTTCGGGCGCTGGCCGCGCAAACGCGATTCAAGTTCGGCCGGCCCGCACCGATACACAAACTGTACGAGAAGCGGTCAATGGCCGCTCAAGAGCGCGCAGGACTGATGTCCGGCGTGTGAACCAACTTACGGAGTAGCACACATGTCATTAGTCCTTAACACCAACTACAGCTCGCTGGTAGCTCAGGACAGCCTGAGCACCTCGGGCAGTGAGCTCAGCATGGCGCTGCAGCAGCTGTCTTCGGGCCTGCGGATCAACACCGCAGCCGACGACGCCGCCGGCTACGCGATCGTGCAGGGTATGACCTCGCAGATCAACGGCCTCGACCAGGCCGCCCGCAACGCGAACGACGGCGTGTCGCTGTCGCAGACCGCGCAGGGTGCGCTGACCGAGATCACCAACGACCTGCAGAGCATGCGCGACCTCGCCGTGCAGTCGCTGAATGCGACCAACAGCGCCCAGGACCGCGCCGACCTCAACCAGCAGTTTGCGCAGCTCGCCGCCGACATCAACAACGTTGCCTCCACGGCCGCGTTCAACGGCGTGAACCTGCTCGACGGCTCCTTCCAGGGCGCGACCTTCCAGGTCGGTGCCAACGTCGGCCAGACGATCACGGTGGCCTCGGTGGCCAGCGCCAAGACCTCGGCCCTCGGCACGCTCTATACCGATGCCGCCGACAGCGTCGCCCCGTCTGCGACGGCGACCGCGGGTGACACCGGCACCGTGGCGATCACGGTGGGTGCCAACACCTACACGACCGCCACCTTCACGGCGACCGGCAACCAGGCGACCGACGTCAAGACCGCGGTGGCGGCCATCAATGCCCTCTCGGGCCAGGATGGCGGCATCGTCGCGACGGTGGACGCCACGACCGGTGGTATCGACCTGAGCAGCACCACGAGCTCGACCACGCCGGTGACGGTTGCGGTCACTGCGGTGTCCGGCACTTCGGTGACGGCGGGGGCCCTCGGCCTCGGCGCCAGCTACACGATCGACACCGCGGCGACGGTGAGCAATCTCGACACCAGCAACGTCTCCTCGGTCGATGGCGCCAACCTGGCGCTGACGCAGATCGACGCGGCGCTGCAGCAGGTGGCGGCGACGGGCGCCCAGCTCGGCGCGTACCAGAACCGGTTCCAGGCTGCGATCAGCGGTCTGACGGCCGATTCGACCAACCTGCAGAGCGCTCGCAGCCAGATTCAGGATACGGACTACGCAGCCGCGACCTCGCAGCTGTCGAAGGCCCAGATCCTGCAGCAGGCGAGCACGGCGATGGTGGCGCAGGCCAACACCATCCCGCAGAACATTCTGACGCTCCTGCAGAAGCTGCCGTAAAGGTGGTGAATTACCAGTCGCTTGTACTGGTACAGAGGGGCGGGCGCCAACGGGCGCCCGCCCCGTCCCTTTTCTGAGAGGCGCCCATGAGCACGACCATCGACTCGACGACCAGCGGCACTCCCGCAGCGGCGCCCGTGACCTCGAGCAGCGTGGCGGCGAGCCAGCCCACCGTCTCGGTCTCCAGCAACAGCTCCGCGGGCGCCACCGGCGGCTCGGTGATCAACGTGAGCAGCCTCGTCTCGCAGCTGGTGGCCGCTACCGAGGCGCCCCGGCAGACGCTGATCAACAATCAGACGCAGCTGGTCACGACCCAGATCTCCGCGCTCGGCACGCTGAAAGGCGCGCTGTCGAGCTTCCAGTCGGCCCTGAGCGCGCTCGACACGCCGACCGCCTTCCAGCTGGAGAGCGCCACCAGTGCTGCTCCCACCGTCTTCTCCGCGAGCGCCGGCAACGGCGCGCCCACCGGCACGTACAACGTGGCGGTGACCGCGCTCGCCTCCGCGCAGCAGCTGCTGTCGAATGCCGTGACCGGCAGCACGATCGGCACCGGGACGCTGCAGCTGTCGCTCGGCGGCACGAGCTTCAGCGTGCAAGTGACGAGCAGCAACGACACGCTTCAGGGCCTCGCCACCGCGATCAACTCCGCCGCCGGCAATCCCGGCATCAGCGCCACGGTGCTGCAGGGCACGGGCGGCTCGTACCTGCTCCTGTCCTCGTCGCAGACCGGCGCCGCCAATACGATCGGCGTCGCCGAGACCGACGGCGGTACGGGACTTTCGGCCTTCACCTACGCCGCCGGCAACACCGGCAACTACACTGAGGAGGCGGCCGCAGCGGACGCCGCCTTCTCGATCTCGGGCGTGAGTTTCACGAGCCCGGGCAACACCGTCAGCAGCGCGATGAGCGGCGTGACGCTGAGCCTCCTGAGCCTCAGCCCGACGAGCGGCACGCCGCCGGCGGCAATCCCGGCGACGCTGACCATCGCCAACGACACCTCGAGCATCAGCACCAACATCCAGAGCTTCGTCAGCGCCTACAACACGCTGCAGGGCACGCTCGCGCAGCTCGGCGGCTTCGACTCCTCCACCGGAACCGCCGGGCCGATGATGGGGGATGCCGCGCTCGAGGGGATCCAGAGCCAGGTGCAGCAGGCTCTCTACAGCATCGTCAACACCGGCTCCTCGACCTACAACACCCTCGCCAGCATCGGTATCACGACCAATGCCGACGGCTCGCTCAGCGTCAACAACAACACGCTGAACGCGGCGCTCAGCAGCAACTTCAGCGCCGTGAGCCAGCTGTTCTCGAGCACCGGCGGCGTCGCCGCCGCGCTCAATAGCGACATCAACAGCGTGCTCGGCCCGAACGGCTCGGTCACCACCGAAGGCCAGACGCTCACCGCCCAGGAGAACTCGCTCACCAACCAGAGCAACCAGCTGCAGACGCAGATGGCGGCGCTGTCGGCGAGCCTCACGCAGCAGTACGCGGCGCTCAATACGCTGCTGTCCTCGCTGCAGACGACCTCGTCCTACCTGACGCAGGCGTTCTCCAGCCTGCCGCAGGTGCAGGGTAAGGCGAACGCCTAGCTCGGGGCGCTCAAGTTAGCCGCCGCCGCGCCGCTACAGGAGTATCGAACGGCGGGAGGGTGAGCCCTCGTGAACGAATTCGGCTACAACCCCAGAATGGCGGCTTACCGCAGCGCGCTGGTGCATGGCGGAGTCGCGAACGCCGACCCGCACGCCCTGGTGCAGATGCTGCTCGATGCCGCGCTCGATCGCATGGCGGCGGCGCGCGGCTGTATCGAGCGCGGCGAGCTGATCGGCAAGGCGAAGCTGCTGCACAGCTGCGTCATCATCCTCGCGGAGCTGCGCGGCAGCCTGGATCTCGTCAAGGGCGGCGCGCTGGCGAAGAACCTGCGCGACCTGTACGAGTACATGATCCGCCGGCTGCTGACCGCCAACGTGCGCTCGGACGCGAGCTGCGTCACCGAGGCGCTGGGACTGCTCGGCGAGATTCGCAGTGCCTGGATGGCGATTCGCCCGCAGGTGGGGCCGGCGTAGTCTAGGAACGCGCGGCCGAGTCGCGCCGCGCCTTGGCCGCCTTGAGCGGCACGCTCGCATCGAGCGTCGTGCCACGGCCGGCGACACCGAACACCCGCAGCGTCCCGCCGAGCTGCGTCAGCCTCTCGGAGGTCGACAGGAGGCCAAAGCAGCCGGACTTGGCGCGATCGCGGTCGCCGATGCCGACGCCGTCGTCGCTGATGCGCAGATGCGCGGCACCCTCCTGCATCCACAGGTGCACCTCGACGTGCCGGGCACGGGCGTGGCGCATCACGTTGCTCAGGGCTTCCTGGAAGGCACGGTACAGGACCAGCGAGCGCCGCCGCCCGAGATCGGCAACGGCACCGGCGCTGCTCAGCCTGATGGTGAGTCCCGACTGCGCCGCACACTCGTCGGCGAAGCGCTGCAGCGCCTCGATGAGCCCGAGATCCTCGACCCCGGGGGGCTGCAGCTCGAAGGTGATGTGGCGCAGATGCTCGAGGCAGCGATCGACGAGACCTGCGAGGGCGTCGAGCTCCGTGGCAGCTTCCGCCCCGGCGCTCGCGCGGCTGCGCAGCGCCTCGATCTCGCCCTTGAGGGTGGTGATGTCCTCGCGCAGCGAGCCGTGCAGGCGGCGCGCCAGCGTCGCGCGCTCGTCCTCGCGCAGATGCTCGAGCCGGCTCGCGAGTGCGCGGATGCGGCCGTGGAAGCCGTCGATCGCGGCGCGCTGCCGGAGCTGCTCGGTGACGTCGACATCGACGCACATGAAGCCCGCCACGGCCCCCGCCTCATCGGTGAGCGCCGCGGCCCGCGACTGCACCGAGCGCGCCTCGCCCCCGGCGCGACGGTAACGGAATTCGGCATCGAGCGGCGCACCGCGTGTCAGCCGCTCCCAGGCATCGCCGAGGCGATCGCGATCGTCCGGGTGCACGGCGTCCCACCAGCCATCGCCGCGCGCCGCCTCGGCGGTGAGACCGGTGATCGCGAGCCAGCAGGGGTTGGCGTAGCTGCAGCCGCCGTCGGTGTCCATCAGCAGGATGCCGACCGGAGCCGCGTCCGCGAGCTGCCGGAAGTGCGCCGCCGCCGTGTGCTGTGCCTCGCCGAAGCGCAGCCGGCCCTCGGCGCGCAGCCGCGCCCGCAGGTCGGTCACGGTCTGGATGCGGTAGCTGACCGCCCCGCCCGGCTCGCGCACCGACACCAGGCTCAGCTCCACGGGAAGCAGCGCCCCGTCGCGGTGTATCTGGCAGGTCTGCAGCGTCGCGGTCCCGCCGAGGTCGGCGGTGTGCTCGGCGACCGCGAGCTGCACGTGCTCGGTCGCCGGAAAGAGGCTGAGCGTCGGCTGCCCGGTGAGCTGCTCGGGCGTCCGGCCGACGAGCTGCGCGTACGCGGCATTGACGCTGCGCAGCGTCGAGCTCACCGGATCGATGATGGCAATGCCGTGCGGGTTGTGCACATAGGCCTGCGGCCACAGGCTCTCTACCGGCGGCGCGGTAGTGCGCGGAGCGGGCGGGAGCGGGGCATCGGGCTCTTGGGGCGGCGGGCTCCCGGCGGCACGACCTGTCCGCCGCCGCAGCCAGGAAAGAACCCCGGCGCGACCTCCTGAATTACGGCCTGGCGGCATCCTCGAGCCTTGCGACGACCTTCCCCGCGGGGCTAAGCGACCGCGCGCACAGTGTCGTCCGGCCGGCGCTTTGTCAATGCCGCCGTGAGAGCGGAGGCTGACTTCCGACAGGATATATAAGAGACTGTCACCATCTCGCGACAAGGATGACGCTTGACCTCACCGCTCAACGACCTCACCCACCGGCTCACCATGCTCGCCGCGCCCCACGGCTATTCCGTCACCGTGCGCATGCTCGGCGGACCGCGCGGCGCTGCCATCGAGTTGCGGGCGGCCCGCAGCCACGGCGGCGAATCCAAGGAATACACCCGGCAGCTCAGCCTGCGCACGCTCGCCAACCACGGTAAGACGGTGGCGGCGGATTTCATCCGCGAGGCGCGCGTGGCACTGAGCGCCGCCCCTGCCGATGAGACTGTGACGCGCGCACGGCTGCGCAAGATGCGCCGCTGAAGCGCGCCGCGTGACGCGCCGCACGCGGCGCGGCGCCCGCGAATCCTCAAGAATCCGCGCCCCACGGACGATACCCAGACTGGACCCCGGCGGCCGGGCGCCGTGTCTTCTTGAGCGTTAAGTCACATGCTGCAACTCTTCGGCTCAGTGGTCGTGGTCGGATGCATCCTGGGCGGTTTCATCGCCGAAGGCGGGCACATCCTCGCGCTGTGGCATCCGTTCGAGATCGTCATCATCGTCGGCTCGGCCATCGGCGCGTTCCTGATCAGCAACCCCATGAAGGTGGTCAAGGCGGCGTTCGGCGGCGCCCTGGCGCTGCCCAAGGGGCCGCGCTACAAGCGCGAGCACTACGTGTCGCTCCTGCAGCTGCTCTACGACATCCTGGTGAAGATCCGCAAGGAAGGCGTGATGGCGATCGAGCGCGACGTCGAAGCGCCACAGGACAGCGTGCTCTTCAAGAAATATCCGCACGTGCTCGGCGACCACCACATGGTGGAGTTCATCACCGACTGCCTGCGCCTGATCGTCGGCGGCAACCTCGACCCGCAGGAGCTCGAGAGCCTGCTCGAGTACGAGCTCGAGACGCATCACAAGGAGGCGCACCAGCCGGCGCACGCCGTGCAGAAGGTGGCGGATGCGCTGCCGGGCTTCGGCATCGTCGCCGCGGTGCTCGGCATCGTCAACACCATGGCCTCGCTCGAGGGCGCGGACACGGCCACGATCGGCCACAAGGTGGGCGCGGCGCTGGTCGGCACCTTCCTCGGCATCCTCGTCTCCTATGGCTTCGTCGGCCCGATCGCCGCCGCCATGGAGCACATCGCGCAGGAGGAGGCCAAGGCCTTCGAGGTGGTGAAGATGGCGCTGGTGGCGAGCGTGCGCGGCTACGCGCCGCCGGTGGCGGTGGAGTTCGCGAGGAAGCTGCTGTTCAGCGAGGTGCGGCCGACGTTCGCCGATCTCGAGGCGCACCTGAAGGGCAAGGCGCGGGCGGGCGCTGCCGGCGGCGCGGGCAAGCCCGCGGTCGCCGTCGCGAAGTGAGCCGCCGATGCCGACCCGCTCCGACAAGGCCATCGTCATCGTCAAGCGCTACAAGCGCGCCGCCGAGGGCCATCACGGCGGCGCCTGGAAGGTCGCGTACGCCGACTTCGTGACGGCGATGATGGCTTTCTTCCTGGTGATGTGGCTGGTGACGGCCGTGTCGCGCGACCAGCGCGCCGCCATCTTCGACTACTTCAAGAATCCCAGCATGGAGCCCGGCAAGAGCGTCAAGCCGGCGCCCGGCATGGCCGGCCCCGGCGGCGCCAGCACCAGCCCGATCAACATGCACGGCGGACTCGACGCGCCGCGGATGATGCACAGTCCGACTCCTGGCATCGGCGCACCGATCACCCCGCCGGTGCTGCCGAAGACGCAGCCCAAGGACGCCCCGCAGACGCTGCCCGAGTCGCCGACGCAGACCGAGGATGAGCTCGAGGCAGCCCGCAAGGCGGTGCAGGCGGCCGAGCGGCAGCAGCTCGAGTCGCTGATGGATGAGCTGCGCAAGGCGGTGGACGAGAGCCAGGCACTCGAGCCCTTCAAGGACCAGCTGCTGCTCGACATCACGCCCGAGGGGCTGCGCATCCAGATCGTCGACAAGCAGAACCGCCCGATGTTCGACTCGGGCAGCACGCACCTCAAGCCCTACACGGTGGCGATCCTCACCGAGCTCGCGAAATACCTGAACACGGTGCCGAACCGCCTCAGCCTCACGGGTCACACCGACGCCACACCCTACGCCGACGGCAGCGGCCGCACCAACTGGGATCTGTCCGCCGACCGCGCCAACGCCGCGCGCCGCGCGCTGGAAGCCGCGGGACTCGCGACCGACAGGACCGCGCGCGTCGTCGGCCTGTCGTCGTCGGTGCTGTTCGACAAGCAGGACCCGCGCGATCCCGTCAACCGCCGCATCAGCATCATCGTCATGACACGCCAGGCCGAGCAGGACGCGGTGAAAACCGAGGCGCAGCCGGAGATGGCGCTGCCGCCGCGGACCGCACAGTAGAGACAACAAGCATGCGTTACACAGAAGACCGAGACCAGAGCGCCGAGCTGTTACGGCTGGCGCTGCCCCTGATGGCGCGGCAATCCGCCGCGCTCCATCCGATCAGCTACACGCTGTGGTACGAGCACGTAGCGGGCATCAACCCGCCCCTCTCCACGGTGCTCGAGGCGAGCCTGCAGGAGAGCCTGCCGCTCGGCGAGGACGACGTCTACGACCTGCACGCCCGCTACATCGTGGCGCGCGACATGGAGGTGCTGGAGCGCCTGCAGCGCAAGCTGAGCGACGTGCTCGAGGAGGCGGCGCAGACCGCCGCCACCACGCTCGAGGACAGCGGCCAGTTCAGCGCGGCGCTGCGCGAGACCTCCACGCGCCTCTCCGGGCCGCTCGATCTCGAGAGCGTGCATTCGATCATCAGCGAGCTGGCGCGCGAGACCAACCGCATGCAGTCGGCGACCGAGGCGGTGCGCGAGCGGCTCGAATCGCGCGCCCGCGAGGTCGAGCTCCTCACCCGCCAGCTCGAGCAGGCACAGAACGAGGCGCTGCTCGATCCGCTCACGGGGCTGAAGAACCGTCGCGGCTTCGAGCGGGTAGTCAAGGAGCTCGCGGTGGCGGGCCAGGGCCCGTTCCGTGGTGCGGCGCTGCTGCTCGCCGACATCGATCACTTCAAGGAGATCAACGACAAGCACGGCCACCTGCTCGGCGACAAGATACTGCGCGCCATCGGCCAGACGCTGCAGTCGAACATCAAGGGGCGCGACGTCGCCGGCCGTCTCGGCGGCGATGAGTTCGCGATCCTGCTGCGGCAGACGCCGGGCAACGGCGCGCGCGCGCTCGCCGAGCAGATCCGCGCTGCGGTCGCGGCCGGGCGCATCCGCCGCACCGACGGCAAGGACATGCCGGGCTCGGTAACGCTGTCGGTCGGGGTCGCGATCGGCGGCGGCGGCGACACGCTCGAGAGCTTGCTGTCGCGCGCCGACGCGGCGCTGTACGTCGCCAAGCGCAACGGCCGCAATCAGGTGGCGGTCAACGGCGATCCGGGCGCGGAGCAGGCGGGTGCGGTCGTGGAGCGGGCGGTCGCTACACGTTGAAGCGGAAGTGCATGACGTCGCCTTCCTGCACCAGGTAATCCTTGCCCTCGAGACGCAGCTTGCCGGCATCGCGCGCGCCGGCCTCGCCGTCGCCGGCGATGTAGTCGCCGAAGGCGATGACCTCGGCGCGGATGAAGCCGCGCTCGAAGTCGGTATGGATGACGCCCGCGGCCTGCGGCGCGGTCGCGCCGGCGCGCACCGTCCAGGCGCGCACCTCCTTGGGTCCCGCGGTGAAGAAAGTCTCGAGCCCGAGTAGCGCGTAGCCGGCGCGGATCACGCGGTCGAGCCCCGGCTCCTTGAGTCCGAGCTCGGCGAGAAACTCGGCGCGCTCACCCTCGGGGAGCTGCGCGATCTCGGCCTCGAGCGCCGCACACACCGGTACCACGCGTGCCCCCTCGGCGGCTGCACGGCGCTGCACCGCATCGAGCAGCGGGTTGTCGTGAAAGCCGTTCTCCGCCACGTTGGCGACGTACATCACGGGCTTGGCGGTGAGCAGCTGCAGCTCCCGCAGCTCGCGGCGCTCCTCATCGCTCAGGGTGAGCGCGCGCACCGGCCGCGCGGCATCCAGCTGCAGCTTGACGCGCTCGAACAGGGCGCGCTTCCTCAGCTGCTCCTTGTCGCCGCTCTTGCCCGCCTTGACGGCGCGCTCCAGGCCCTTCTCCAGCGTCGCGAGGTCGGCGAGCGCGAGCTCCGTGTCGATGATCTCCATGTCGGAGAGCGGATCGACGCGGCCGGCGACGTGAATGATGTCGCCGCTCTCGAAGCAGCGCACCACGTGCGCAATCGCATCCACCTCGCGGATGTGCGACAGGAACTGGTTGCCGAGGCCCTCGCCCTGGGAGGCCCCCGCGACCAGTCCCGCGATGTCGACGAACTCGACCGTCGCCGGCACCACCTTCTCCGGTTGCGCGATCGCGGCGAGCTGCGCGAGGCGCGGGTCGGGCACCGGCACCACGCCGATGTTCGGGTCGATGGTGCAGAAGGGATAGTTCTCGGCGGCGATCTGCGCGCGCGTCAGCGCGTTGAACAGCGTCGACTTGCCGACGTTGGGGAGACCGACGATGCCGCAGCGGATGGCCATCGGGTGAGCTCGCTCAGGGCTTCACGGGCGCGGCCGCGCCCGCGGGCGCCTCGCGGCTGTGCAGCAGGTTCATGGCGAGCTGCGCTCCCTCGGCGATGAGTACCGGCACGATCTCGGCGGCCGCCTGGACCGCAGCGCGGATCAGCTCGGCCTCCGCGGCCGGGGGCTTGCCGAGCACGTAGTCGAGCACCAGCGAGCGCTCTCCCGGGTGGCCGATGCCGATGCGCAGCCGCCAGAAGCCATCGCCCATCTGTGCGATCACATCACGCATGCCATTATGTCCGGCGGCACCGCCGCCCTCCTTGAGGCGCACCACGCCGGCCGGGAAGTCCAGCTCGTCGTAGGCCACCAGGATCGATCCGACCGGCACCTTATAAAAGGAGGCGACGCTCTGCACCGCGTCCCCGCTGTGGTTCATGTAGTTCATGGGCTTGAGGAGCCAGAGCTCCTGATCGCCGATGCGCACACGCGCGAGCTCGCCCCGGTGCCGCGGCTCGGGCCTGAAGCTCGCGCCATGGCGCAGCGCAAGCTCGTCGGCGAACTGAAAGCCGGCATTGTGGCGCGTGCGCGCGTACTCGGTGCCCGGATTGCCGAGCCCGACGATCAGCTTGAGAGCCAGTCCTGCCATGGTGTTCAGTGCGCGCCGCAAACGCTACCGGCCGCCGGGGAGCTTGCTGTCTCCTCCCGCGGCGGCCGGTAGTCGAAGCGTGGGCGCTGCGCGGCGGCTACTTCTTGCCGCCCTCCTTCTTGCCGCCGGCTTCCTTCTTCTCCTCGCCCTTCTTGGCATCGCCCGCGGCAGCGGGTGCGCCCGGGGCGCCCGCGGCGGCAGGTGCCGTACCGGGAGCTGCCGGAGCGCCCGGCGCACCAGGCACGGCAGCCGCCGCACCCTCGGCCGGCACCGCAGCAGCCTCGGCGGCCACCGGCTCCGGCTCCTCGGCACGCGGCGCGTGGATCGAGACCACCGGCGCATTGCGCTGCGTCAGCTCGGGGATGGTGACTCCGGCGGGCAGCGGGATGTCGGCGAGGAACCGGGTGTCGTTGAGGCTCATGCCCGAGAGATCGAGCTCGAGGAACTCCGGCAGATCCTTCGGCAGGCAGCTCACCTCGACGTCGGCGCGCATGTGCGACACCACGCCGCCCTCGTTCTTCACGCCGGGGGCGATGCTCTCGCCCTTGAAGTGAATCGGCAGGCGGATGCGGATCTTCTCGTCCGGCACCACGCGCTGCAGGTCGACGTGCACCACCAGGTTCTTCGCCGGGTGCATCTGCACGTCCTTGATGATGGCCTCCTGGGTGCGCTCGCCGATCTTCAGCTGCACGATCGAGGAGTAGAAGCGCTCATCGGCGATCATGGTGAGGAGGTTCTGCTGGTCGAGGACCAGCGCCTGGGCGTCCTGGTGGGCGCCGTAGAGGATGGCGGGAACCTTGCCCGAGTGACGCAGGCGGCGGCTCGCACCTTTGCCTTGCGCCTCGCGGACGTCCGCGCCGACGGTAAATGAGATACGCATGACTCTTTAGTCTCCGTTGAGTTTGATCAACAACGCCGGCCCGCGACCAGGCCAGCACCAGAAAAACCTTCAATCGACATACAGGGAGCTCACCGAGCCCTCGTCGAGGATGCGGCGGATGGTCTCCGCCAGCAGCTCCGCGACCGACAGCTGGCGGATGCGCTCGGCCTTCTTCGCCTCCGCCGACAGCGGGATCGTGTCGGTCACGACCAGCTGATCGAGCCCCGACTTCGAGATCCGCTCCACCGCAGCTCCCGACAGCACCGGATGGGTGATGTAGGCCACCACCTTCTCGGCACCCTCGTCCTTCAGCGCCTGCGCCGCCTGGCACAGCGTGCCTGCGGTGTCGACCATGTCGTCGATCAGGATGCAGGTCTTGCCCTCGACCTCGCCGATGATGTTCATCACCTTCGACTCGTTCGGCCGCGGACGGCGCTTGTCGATGATGGCGAGATCCGCATCGTCGAGGCGCTTGGCGAAGGCGCGCGCGCGTGCCACGCCGCCGACGTCCGGCGACACGATGATCACGTTGCGGTATGCCTGCTTCCAGGCATCGCCGAGCAGCACCGGCGAGGCGTACACATTGTCCACCGGGATATCGAAGAATCCCTGGATCTGGTCGGCGTGCAGATCGATCGTCAGCAGCCGGTTCACGCCGGCGCTCGAGAGCATGTTGGCCACGAGCTTCGCCGTGATCGCCGCGCGCGTGGCCCGCGGCCGCCGGTCCTGGCGCGAGTAGCCGAAGTACGGCACCACCGCGGTGATGCGCGCAGCGGACGCGCGCCGCGCGGCGTCCACCATGACGAGCAGCTCCATCAGCGTGTCGTTCGCCGGCGGACAGGTCGACTGTACGATGAAGACGTCGCGCCCGCGCACGTTCTCCATCAGCTCGATGTTGACCTCGCCGTCGCTGAAGCGGCCGACGTACGCCCGTCCGAGCGGCGTCTGCAGGCTCCGCGCGATGTCGTGCGCCAGCGCCGGAGTGGCGTTGCCGGCGAACAGCGCGAGTGTGTCGCTGCTACTCATGGTCTTCCGGGCGCTGCGCGCCGCTTCAGGTCCTCGCGAAAACTGGCTGGGGTGGAAGGATTCGAACCTCCGAATGGCGGGATCAAAACCCGCTGCCTTACCACTTGGCGACACCCCAGCACGCTACCCAAGCGTCGCCCAAACGTGGGGGGCAGATCTTACAGCCCGCCGAGGTCCCCCGCCCCGAAGTTGAGCCGCTCGCGCACCGGCGAGACATCGAGCCCGCGGGCGACGACGCTGCGCCAGCGATCCGGCACCCGCGCCGCGAGCCGCTCGGCGTCGGCGGCGCTCGCGAAGGACGCGAACACCCCGGAGCCGGTGCCGGTGAGCCGCGCCGGCGCGAAGCGCGCGAGCCAGTCGAGCGCCTCGCCCACTTCCGGGCACAGGGCGCGCACCACGCCCTCGCAATCGTTGCGCCCGCCCGACTCAAAAAAGGCGCGTATTGTGATGAGGGGGGAATTTCGTGTCAATTCAGGGCTCTGGAACACCTGACGGGTGCTCACTCCGACCCCCGGAAAGATGATCAGATACCACCGCGGCGGGAGCGCCACGGGCGTCACCCGCTCCCCGACTCCCTCCCCCCAGGCGGAGAAACCCTCAATGAAAACAGGCACATCCGCTCCCAGCGGCAGGCCGAGCGAGGCGAGCTGCGCGGTCTCGAGCCCCGAGCCCCAGAGCGCATTCAGGGCGAGCAGGGTCGTCGCGGCATCCGAGCTTCCCCCGCCGAGACCCGCGCCGATCGGGATGCGCTTCAGCACCCGTAAGCTGGCGCCGAGGGGGGTGCCGGTCGCCTCTTGCAGCGCTCGCGCCGCGCGCACCGCGAGGTCGGACTCCGCGGCAACCTCCGCCGGCCCCTCGGTGCGCTCGATGGCGCCGTCGGCGCGCACCCGGATCGCGATCGTGTCGGCGAGGTCGATGAGCTGAAAGAGGGTCTGCAGCTCGTGATAGCCGTCGGCGCGGCGCCCGGTGATGTGCAGGAAGAGATTGAGCTTCGCGGGCGCCGGCCAGCGGCTCTCGTCCGCTGCCGCGGCATCTGCGCGCCTCACGACAGCCAGGCGTCGACGATGAGCCGCACGCGCACGTCGGCGCGCTCGAGCGTGACCCGCGAGGGCAGCCATTCATCGCCGCTCGTCATGTAGTTGGCGTAGTCGATGTGCCAGCCGTCCTGAGTGAGGCTCTTCAGGCGCTGGTGCGCCTCATCGAGCGTCTCATCCGCAGGCGTTGCGGGATCGGGCACGCCGAGGATCCAGTAGCGCAGGCGCGCGAGCGGCGGGTCGAAGCCCAAGCGCGCGTTGAGCTCGGCGCGCGCCGCGTCGCCGCGCAGCTCCGCGCCGTTGGACGTCACGATGTGCAGCTCGCCCCCCTCGGTGGCGACCTCGACGCCGCCCGCCCCGAGCGGTCCCTGCAGAGTCGCCCACGAGCTGCCGCCGTCCTGCACCCAGCGCAGGCTGGCATTGAAACCCGTGCCCGCGGCGGCGACCGCGACGCGTCCCTTGAGCGTGAAATGCGCGCGCGCCTGCAGCTGCAGCTGGCGGACCTGCCAGGTGAGCGAGGCGGGAAGAGCCGGCGGTGCAGTGCGGCAGCCGGCGAGCAGCGCCAGCGCCGCCAGCGCCGCGCCCCACGCGCGCCTACTTTGCATCGGGTATGAACCGCGCGACCGTCGCCTTGAGGGGCCTGGAGTCCGGCTGCCGGGCGAGCGCCGCCGCCCACACGCGACGCGCCTCGCCCTGCGCGCCGCTCACCCACAGAGCCTCGCCCCAATGGGCGGCGATCTCCGCGTCGTGATCGATGGCGTAGGCCCGCTCGAGCGTATCGGCGGCGCGGCGCGCTTCGCCGCGGCGGAAGTGCACCCAGCCGAGACTGTCGAGCGCCGCCGGATTGTCCGGCATCACGGTGAGCGCGCGCCGGATGAGACTCTCGGCGCGCGGCAGCTCGAGCGAATGATCGGCGAGCGTATAGCCGAGCGCGTTCTCCAGCGACGGATCGTCGGGCCGCTGCGCGAGCAGCTGCTCGAGCGCGTCCACCGACTCGTGCACGCGACCCGCCTGGTCGAGGATCACCGCGCGGTCGTACTGGATGGTCGGATGCTGCGGATGGCGTTCGAGCTCGGCGGCGAGCAGCTCGAGACCGGCTTCGGCCTCGCCATGGTCGGCGAGCACGTGCGCCTTGGCCACGGCGAGATCGAGCTCCGCCTCGGGATGCTCGGCGGCGTAGTCATCGAACAGCGTCAGCGCCTCGGTACGCGTGCTGTCGGTGCGCGCCGGGCGATCGAGCAGCAGCGCGGCGGCGCGCGAGCGCGCCGTCACCGCCACCGAGGAATCGTACAGCCGGCGGTACTCGGCGAGCGCGCTCTCGGGATCGCCGTCGCGGGCCGCGATATCGGCAAGATACAGCTGCGCCGTATCGTTGTTGGCGCCGGCGGCGACCAGCGCGGCGAAACGCTGCTGTGCCTCCTTGAGGTCGCCCGACTGGAAGGCGAGCAGCGCCAGCCGCCGGTCGATCTCCTCGGCGGGCACGCCATGCCCGCGCAGGCTCTCGAGCTCCTGGTGCGCCTCCTCGGTGCGATCGAGCGAGGCGAGGACCTCGGCCAGCTCGAGCCCGCCGCGCGCCGCGTCGACGGCGACCGCGGCGTGCGCGGTGGCGAGGGCGTGCTCGGCATCGCCGCGCAGCACGTAGGCGCGCGCCAGCACTCCGAGGGCTGCGAGGTCCGCGGGATCGTGGCTGAGTGCCTGCTGCGCGAGCTCCGCGGCGCGCTTGCCGTCGTAGGCCATGAGCGCAAGCCTGCCGAAGAGGATGAGCGTCTGCGGTGCGCTCGCCGCGGGCTCCGGCACCGCGCTCATCGCGGCGAGCACCGCGGAAGCATCGGTCTCCTCGCCGAGGAGGAGCGACACCAGATCGACGACCGCCCGCACACCCTGGTCGCGCCCGGGGTGCGCCGTCAGCCCCGGCGACTGCGCGGCGCCGGAGCTGCTCTCGCCGGGCGCGCCGCGGCAGTAGTCGCGCACCGCGGCGCGTGCGTCGGCCATGCGATAGAGCTTGAGCGCCACGAGCGTATACAGCGCATCGCCATCACGGTCATAGGGCGCCAGCGCGCGCCAGCGCGAGGCCGCGGTCCAGGCCGCCGGCAGGTGCTCACAGGTGATCGCCACCTCGGTGGCGCGGCGCGCGAGCGGGATGTCGCCGGCGCCCGCGGCCCGGGCGTAGTCCTCGGCCGCCGTGCGGCAGTCGCCGTGCTTCAGGGCGAGCTCGGCGCTCAGGGTGAGCGCGGTGGCATCGCCGGCGGGGGCGGCCGCCGTGGCATGGGGCTTGAGGCTGGCGCAGCCGCCGAGCAGCGCCGGGAATATGAGCCATAACGCTGCGCGCAGCGTGGCGGGACGATTGAGGGCGTACATCGTGAGCACTATAGAGCCTTCGCGGGGGCTGCGCATTGCGCAACTTGTCACAAACTGGATACATCCCGGAGAATCGCGCGCTTGAAGGAGACGCTGCGCCAACGGCTCGATAAGCTCGCCGATCGCTTCGAGGAGGTCGGCCGGCTCCTCGCCAGCGAGACGCTCGCGGGCGGCTCGCAGCAGTTTCGCGAGCTGTCGATGGAGTACGCGCGACTCGAGCCGCTCGGCGAGCGCTACCGTGCTTACCGTAAACTCGAGCGCGACCTGGCGGCGGCCAACGACCTGGCGGCGGATGCCGACCCCGGAATGCGCGCACTCGGCGCCGAGGAGCTCGGGCGCGTCAAGACCGCGCTCGAGGGCGCGGCCGAGGAGCTGCGCCTGCTGCTGCTGCCGAAGGACCCGCGCGATGCGGGCAACATATTTCTCGAGGTGCGCGCCGGTACCGGCGGCGATGAAGCGGCGATCTTCGCCGGCGAGCTGTTCCGCATGTACGCCCGCTACGCCGAGTCCAAGGGGCTGAGTGTCGAGGTGCTCTCCGAGAGCCCGGGCGAGCACGGCGGCTACAAGGAGATCATCAGCCGCATCGCCGGCAAGGGTGCCTTCTCGCTGCTGAAGTTCGAGTCCGGTACGCACCGTGTGCAGCGCGTGCCGGCGACCGAGGCGCAGGGCCGGATTCACACCTCGGCGGTCACCGTGGCGATCCTCCCCGAGCCCGACGAGGTGGGCGAGATCGAGTTGAGACCCGCGGAGCTGCGCGTCGACACCTTCCGCGCCTCGGGCGCCGGCGGCCAGCACGTCAACAAGACCGACTCGGCGGTGCGCATCACGCATCTGCCGACTGGCATCGTGGTGGAGTGCCAGGACGAGCGCTCGCAGCACAAGAACCGCGCGCGTGCGCTGTCGCTGCTGAAGGCGCGGCTGCTCGCGGCCGAGCAGGAGAAGCAGCAGAGCGCGCAGGCGCAGGCGCGGCGCCTGCAGGTCGGCAGCGGCGACCGCTCCGAGCGCATCCGCACCTACAACTTCCCCCAGGGACGGGTCACCGACCACCGTATCGAGCTGACGCTCTACAAGCTGGCGCAGGTCATGGACGGGCAGCTCGATGAGCTCATCAACGCGTTGCAGCAGGAGTACCAGGCGGAGCTGCTCGCGGAGGAGGCATGAGCCGCGCGGCGCCGGAGGTGTCGGTCGACAGCGTCACCGGCATCGACGTGTCGCTCGCGCTCGCCGGACCCGGCGCACGCTCCTACGCATTCCTCATCGACTGGCACGTGCGGCTGCTGCTCGCCTGCGCGTGGTACGCCGCCGCCGCACTCCTCTATAACGGCACGCTCAGCGTGAGCGCCCCCACTAGCCCGCCCGGCCGCTGGTTCGCGCTGGTGCTGCTGCCGGCGGCGGCCATCTACTTCCTCTATCACTGGGTGCTGGAGCTCGCGATGCGCGGACGCACGCCGGGCAAGCGGGCCGCGGGCGTGCGGGTCGTGGCGCGCGACGGCGCCGCGCCGGGCGCGGCGGCGCTGCTGATCCGCAACGTCTTCCGCCTCATCGACTGCCTGCCGCTCTGCTACGGCGTGGGACTCCTCGCCGTGATGCTGACGCGCGAGCACCTGCGGGTGGGGGATCTCGCCGCCGGCACTCTGCTGGTCTACGAGCACGCGGCGACCCTCCCCGCCGGCCTCTCTCCCGGCAGCGCGCTCGATGCCACCGGGGCGGAGATCGTCCAGGAGCTGCTCGCGCGCTGGCCGGGAATCGAGCCCGAGGCGCGCGCCCGACTCGCCCGGCGGGTGCTCGAGCGCTACGCGGGCGCTGCCGGCGGGGTGCCCGCCGCACCCGAGGGCGAGGCGGCGTTGCGCCAGGCGCTCGAGCGGCTGCTGCGCGCATGAGCGCGCGCGGCAACGGCGCGACACGCGCGCGGGCGCTGACCGCGAGCCTGCTGGAGCGCGCCAACCGCTGGCGCGATGCCGAGGCGCGGGCGCGGCGGCTCGCGCGCGGCCGCAGCGACGATGCGGGTGATGCGACGCGCATGGCGGATGACTACCGCATGCTGGCCCACGATCTGGCACGCGCCCGCACGCTCATCCCCGACACCCGCACGCGCGAGTACCTCGAGGGCGCGTACGCGCGAGCGCACGCGACGCTGCACCATGGCGCCTGGCACGCCGGCCATGCGCTCCTCAGCCTGTTCCGCGACGAGCTGCCGGCGGTGGTACGCGAGCTGCGGCTCTACATCCTCTGGTCGACGCTGATCTTCGCCCTCACGGTCGCGGCCGGCTATGCGCTCATCGGGCGCTACCCGGAGCTGATCGCGCTGTTCGCCTCGCCGGATCTGATCGCGAGCGTCGAGCACGGGCGGCTGTGGACCGAGGGGCTGCTCAACATCGTGCCCTCCGCGGTGCTGTCGGTGCAGATCCTCGCCAACAACATCGTCGTCAGCCTGTTTGCCTACTGCGCCGGGTTCTTCTTCGGCCTGGGCACTCTTTATATCCTCGGCCTGAACGGGCTGATGCTCGGCGCGGTATTCGCGTTCGTCGGCCAGCACGGACTGCGCGCAGCGCTCCTCTCCTTCATGGTGGCGCACGGCTGCGTCGAGCTCTCGGTGATGTGCCTGTCGGGGGCGGCGGGCGCGGCGGTGGGCGAGGCGCTCATCCGCCCGGGCAACGTGACGCGCGCCGAATCCTTTCGCCTGGCCGCGGCCCGCTCGGGGGTGCTGCTGGCCGCCTGTGCGGTGCTGCTGGTCGGCGCCGGCCTCATCGAGGGCTTCGTCTCACCCGACCCGCGCTTCCCGCCGTGGAGCCGCGTGACCATCGGGGTGCTCTACTGGCTGCTCATGGCAGCGCTGCTCACCGGGCGGCTCATTCCCCGCCGGCGCGCGCCCGACTGAAGCGCTCACACGCGCCGCGTACGGCGCAGAGTCTCGTACTCCCCGAGCACGGCCGCCTCGAGCCGCGGCGCCTCCGCCGCGACCACCGGAATGCCGAGCCGCTCGAGCAGCGCGCGCTGCGAGCGCACGCGTGCCTCGTGCTCGGCGGCGGCGAGCGCCACCCACGGGCCGTCCCAGCTGCGCGCCTCCTGCCTCACGAGCGTCTCGATCTCGGTGTTGCGGATACCGGCGAGCACCGTCAGGTGCGGCGGCGACAGCAGGCGCACGGCGCGGGTCAGCTGACCCGCCACCGTCGCATCGTCGAGGTCGGTGAGCAGCACCACCAGGCTCCGATGCTGCAGCAGGGCGCGGATGCGCACCGCGGCTGCGGTCGGGTCGGACTCCGCCGCCTGCACGCTGAGCTCCTGCAGCGCGCGGCGCACGCGCGTCACGCCGGCGAGCCCGCGCGCCGGCGCACACGCGGCGAGCACCCGATCGGCATACACCACCAGCCCGATGCGATCGTCGTTGTGCGTGGCCAGCTCGGCGAAGCGGGCCGCGAGGTTGGCGTACAGGCCGAAGCGATCCAGCGTGCCGGCACGCACGCGGCTGAAGCGCCCGGCATCGATCGCCACCAGCACGTCGAGGTGCTGGTCCTCGCTGAACTCGCGGGTGACGAGCCGGGCCGCGCGTGCCGTGGCCTTCCAGTCGATGCGCGACGGCGGATCGCCGCGCACGTAGTCGCGCAGCTGATGGAGCTCCGAGCCCGCCCCGGCGAGGCGCCGCGGCCGGCTGCCGCCGCCGAAACCGCGCGCGCCGCTCGGCGTTGCGAGCGTGTCGGGCGCGATGAGCGTGCGCGCTGCGGGGTCCAGCGAGCGCGTCCACCAGGCGAGCCGCAGCGGCCCGAGGAGACGCGCCGGGAGCGGCGCCCAGTGCTGCGGCCCGAGGCGCACGGGGCTCAGCGTCAGGGCATCGCGCACCGTCCCCCTGGCGGGCGCCGTCACGCGCCGCACCGCGGTGAGCGGCTCGAAGCCCGCCGGCAGCAGCGGCGCATATTCGAGCGTCAGGGGCCGGCCCGCCGGATTCTCGACGAGAAGCTCCGCCGCTTGCGTGCGCCCGAGAAACGCCCGCGGCGCGCTGAGGAGCCGCAGGCGCGGATGCACGCGGCGCAGATAGGACGCCTCGAGCGCGAGCCCGAGACACAGGAGCGCGAGCGGCGCCCGCCACAGACCGCGCAGCGCCGCCCCCTCCCCGCTCCACAGCGCGGCCACCGCCAGCACCGCGGCGAGAAACACCAGGCAGTAGGCGCGGCGGGAGAGATGCACGGCGGCCGGACGTACTGTCAGCGCGGCACGGGAGTCGCGGCGAGCAGCTCCGCGACCACCGCCGTATCGGTGGCGCCCTCGAGGGCGGCCTCCGGAGTCAGCACCAGCCGGTGCGCCATCACCGACGGCGCCGCTTCCTTGACGTCATCGGGTGTCACGAAGCCCGCGCCGCGCAGCCCCGCGGTGATGCGCGCCGCCTTCAGCAGCGCCAGCGCACCGCGGCTCGACAGCCCGAGCGACAGGCGCACATGGTTGCGCGAGGCATGCGCGAGGTCGAGCACGTAGCTCGTGAGCGCGGCATCGACATGGATGGCCTCCGCCTCGCTGCGCGCCGCGGCGAGCAGCGCCGGCGGCAGCGGCTCGAGCTCATCGAGCCGCGAAGCTGCGGCGGCAAGCCGGCTGCCGTAGCGCGCCAGAATCTCCGCCTCCGCCGCGCGCGCCGGATAGCCGACCTCGATGCGCAGCATGAAGCGGTCGAGCTGCGATTCCGGCAGCGGGTAGGTACCCTCGAACTCGCGCGGATTCTGCGTGGCCAGCACCAGGAAGTCCGCCGGCAGCCGCATGAGCTCGCGCTCGACACTCACCTGACGCTCCTCCATCGCCTCCAGCAGCGCCGACTGGGTCTTGGGTCCCGCGCGGTTGATCTCATCCACCAGCACCACGTCGGCGAACAGCGGGCCGGGGCGGAACACGAACGCGCGCCGCGCCTCATCGAGCACGTGCACGCCGATGATGTCGCTCGGCATGAGATCGGCGGTGCCCTGGATACGCTTGAACTCCCCGCCGAGCGTGCGCGCCAGCGACTTGGCGAGCAGCGTCTTGCCGAGGCCCGGCACTCCCTGCACCAGCACGTGGCCGCGTGCGATCAGGGCGATGGTGAGCGAGCGGGCGGCGCTCTCAGCGCCGATCACCGTGCGCGCCAGCTCGCGCGACAGCGCCCGCTCGAGGTCCGCAATGGCTGCGCTCATGCGGCGAGCTGCCTTTCGATGGCTGTCATGAGGTTGTGCAGGCGCGTGAGCGGCACCGGGCGGGCGGCTTGTGCGGCAGCGTACCACTCCCGCAGCCGCGCGAGATCGGTGCGCGCGATGTGCGCATGGTGCTCGAGCAGCTCCCACGGAGGCTGCGCGGCGGCTGCGCCGCGGGGCGCGCGCCGGGCAATCCGCCGGAAGAAATGCCCGAACATGAGACGTGCTGCGGCGGGCGCGGTGAGCACGCGCGCCAGGAACGCGCCGGTGGCGCGCACCAGCTGCGCCTCGCGGGGTGCCGGCGTGCGCCCCTCCGGTACCCGCAGCCGCGTGCCACCCAGCACCCACGTGAGCCACAGCGCCGCGAGGATCGCGAGCGTCGCGTAAAGGCGCGGGTCGCGATAGAAGTGCTC
>Ga0335076_10001743_pt1 | contig 21193 bp, 19 predicted proteins | sample Lox_Sample_25_FD_206717 | JGI IMG/M metagenome (GOLD analysis project Ga0335076, IMG submission 206717) | Soil microbial communities from Loxahatchee National Wildlife Refuge, Florida, United States - Lox_Sample_2.5 | ecosystem: Environmental > Terrestrial > Soil > Wetlands | place: USA...
CGCTCGGCGGGGTCGAAGGCGTGCGCGTCGACGCCGCGCAGCTTCAGGGCCGCGAGCACCGCGTTACCGGTGAGGAGCGAGATCTCCCGCTCGCTCGAGTCGCCGCCGAAGAGCACCGCCACGCGACCGAACTCACCGGCGCTCCTCGCGTGGTGCAGCCGTGCGGGGTCGTGGGTCAGGCGCATCTAGGGCACCCCCACGATGCGCACTTCGGGCTTGAGCGCGACGCCATGCACGCGCGCCACGGTCTGCTGCACGTGGCCGATGAGACTCTCGAGGTCCGCCGCGCGCGCCGCGCCGTGGTTGATGATGAAGTTGGCGTGCTTCTGGGACACCGAGGCGTCGCCGATGCGAAAGCCCTTCAGTCCCGCCGCCTCGATGAGACGCGCGGCGTGATCCCCGGGCGGGTTGGTGAACACCGAGCCGCAGCTCCACTCCCCGATCGGCTGGCTCGCCTTGCGCCGCTCGAGGAGCTTGGCGACATCCGCGGCGTGCGCGGCGGGACGGCGCTCGAAGGCGAGCTCCGCGCCCAGGAACCACTCCTGCGGGTGCGCACCCTGGACGTGGCGGTAGCCGACCTCGAACTCGCCGCGCTCGCGCTGGTGACTGCGCCCGGCGCGGTCGATGGTCTCGACCCGCCTCACGTGCGCCCAGGTCTCCCCGCCGAAGGCGCCGGCGTTCATGGCGAGTGCGCCGCCGAAGGTGCCGGGGATGCCGGCGAAGAACTCCGCAGGCCCCAAGCCCCACTTGATGCAGTGCCGGGCGATGCGCGCGCAGGCGACCCCGGCCTCGGCACGCACGGTGGTCTCGCTCAGGCGCTCGAGCACATCGAGCGTGCCGTGGGTGCTGATGACGATCCCGGGAATGCCGCCGTCGCGCACCAGGAGGTTGCTGCCGAGCCCGATCCAGGAGATCGGCACCTCCGGCGGCACGCTGCGCAGGAAGGCGGCGAGCTCGGTGCGGTCCTTGGGGTTGAAGAACACTTCCGCGGGACCCCCGACGTGCCAGGAGGTGTGGCGGCTCAGGGGCTCGTTGCGGCGCACGCGCAGTGCGAATTCCGGGGCGATGGCCACGGTCACGGGCCCCTCCCGGGCGGCAGCAGCGCGGCGAGCGCCTCCGGCAGCGCATGGGCGACGGCGCTGATGTTGCCCGCGCCCATGGCGAGCACCACATCGCCGTCGCGGATCACGTCCTTGAGCGCGCCGGCGAGCTCCTCCACCCTGGGCACGAACAGCGGCTCGAGCTGCCCGCGGCCGCGCACCGCGCGGCAGATGGCGCGGCCGTCGGCGCCGGCGATCGGCGCCTCGCCCGCGGCGTACACCTCGGTGACGATGAGGGCGTCGGCGCCGCTCAGGGCCCGGCCGAAGTCATCGATGAGGTCGTGGGTACGCGTGTAGCGGTGCGGCTGGAACGCGAGCAGGATGCGCCGCCCGGGGTAGCCCTGGCGCACGGCCGCGAGCGTCGCGGTCACCTCGGTCGGGTGATGGCCGTAGTCATCCACGATCGTGACCGTGCCGATGGCGGTGGTGACATCGGCGATGTGCTGCAGGCGGCGGTCGACGCCGGAGAACAGCGCGAGCGCGCGGGTGATGGCGGCATCGGGCACGTCGAGCTCGAGCGCGACCGCGATCGCGGCCAGCGCGTTCTTCACGTTGTGCTCGCCGGGGAGGTTCAGGTTCACCGGCAGTGGCTCCCCCTGCGGGCGCAGCACCGTGAAGTGCGTGCGCAGCCCGGCCGAGCGCAGCTCGACCGCGCGCACGTCCGCCCCCGGGGAGAGCCCGTAGGAGAGGATCGGCCGGCCGACCGCGCTCACGATGCTCTGCAGGTGCTCATCGTCCACGCACAGCACCGCGAGCCCGTAGAAGGGCAGGTTGTGCAGGAAGTCGAGGAAGCTCTGCTTGAGCAGCCCGAAGTCTCCGCCGTGGGTGCTGAGGTGATCGTTGTCGATGTTGGTGACCACCGCCAGCAGCGGCTGCAGGTGCGTGAAGGAGGCATCGCTCTCATCGGCCTCCGCCACGAGGTAGCGGCCCGCGCCGAGGCGCGCATTCGAAGCGGCGCTCTTCAGGCGCCCGCCGATCACGTAGGTCGGGTCCTCGCCGCCCTCGGAGAGGATGCTGGCGATGAGGCTCGTGGTCGTGGTCTTGCCGTGCGAGCCGGCCACCGCGATCGAGTAGCGGAAGCGCATGAGCTCGCCGAGCATCTCGGCGCGCGCCACCACCGGGATGCGCGCCGCGAGCGCCGCCTGCACCTCGGGGTTCTCGCGCGCCACCGCGCCCGAGGCCACCACCACATCCGCCCCCTCGATGTTGGCGGCGGCATGGCCGATGGCGATGCGCGCCCCGAGTCCCGTGAGCCACTGCGTCACGGCGCTGGCGCGCACGTCCGAGCCCTGCACGCTGTAGCCCAGGTTCAGGAGCACCTCGGCGATGCCCGACATGCCGCTGCCGCCGATGCCGACGAAGTGGATGGTGTTGATGCGGCGCATGCGGTCGCGCCGCTCCGGCTGCGCACGCCGCTCCACCGCCGGGGCGGGCGTCGGGTTCAGCGGGCGGCGCGCCGGGCTCATGCGGCCCTCCGCGCCAACTCGAGGCAGGAGGCGGCGAGCTCGGCGGCGGCGCGCGGCTTGGCGAGCAGGCGCGCCCGCTCGGCCATGGCGAGGAGCTTGCCGCGTCCGGCGCACAGCGGCTGCAGCTCCGCGGCGAGGCGCTCGGCGGTCAGCTCACGGTCACGCACCAGCACCGCCGCGCCCTCGCGCACCAGGTACTGGGCGTTGTAGGCCTGGTGGTCATCGACCGCATTCGGGAAGGGCACGAGGATCGAGGCCACCCCGACGGCGGCGAGCTCGGAGACGGTCAGCGCACCCGCGCGGCAGATGACGAGGTCCGCCCAGGCGTAGGCCTCGCTCATGTCCTCGATGAAGGGGCGCACGTCGGCGCGCACCCCGGCCTGCTCGTAGGCGGCGCGCCCGGTGTCGATCCAGCGCTCGCCGGCCTGGTGCAGTACGTCGAAGGCGAGCCAGGAGGACAGGCGCTTGAGCGCGAAGGGCACCACGGCGTTCAGCCGGGCCGCCCCCTGGCTGCCGCCGATCACGAGGATGCGGATCGGGCCGGTGCGCCCGGCGAAGCGCACCGAAGGCGGCGGCACGGCGCTGATGTCGGCGCGCACCGGGTTGCCGATCACCCGCGCGTGCACCTCGCGCCCGAAGCTGCCGGGGAAGGCCTCGAGCACCTGGCGCGCCAGATGCGCGAGGCAGCGGTTGGTGAAGCCGGCGATGGCGTTCTGCTCGTGGATCAGAAGCGGCCGGCGCGTCAGCCAGGCGGCCACCCCGCCGGGACCGGTGACGAAGCCGCCGAGCCCCACGACCACGCTCGGCCGGTGGCGCCGCATCACCTTGAGCGCCTGCACCAGCGCGCGCGCGAGACGAAAGGGCGCCGCGAGCCAGGTGAGGACGCCCTTGCCGCGCAGGCCGCCGATCGAGAGCCGCTCGATGGGGATGCCCTCGGCGGGGATCACCCGCGACTCGAGCCCGCGCTCGGTGCCGAGCCAGATGACCTCGAATGACTGCTCGCGCAGCAGCCGCGCGAGCGCCAGGGCCGGGAACACGTGCCCGCCCGTGCCGCCGGCCATGATGAGCACCGGGTGGCTCACGAGCCACCCCGCACGGTCGCCGAGCCGCGCTGCTCGCGCAGCGCCTCGTGGTAGACCCGCAGCAGCAGGCCGACCCAGGCGAGCGCCACGATCAGGCTCGAGCGCCCGTAGCTCATGAGCGGCAGGGTCAGCCCCTTGGTGGGCAGCACCCCCATGTTGACGCCGATGTTGATGCTCGCCTGGATGCCGATCCACAGGCCAAAGCCCGCGGCCAGGTAGGCGCCGAACTTCAGTCCCGCCGCGGAGGCGAGCCGCGCGATGTAGAAGCTGCGCCACACCAGCAGCAGGAACAGCGCCAGCGTCAGCACCACGCCCATGAGCCCGAGCTCCTCGGCGAGCACCGCGAACAGGAAGTCGGTGTGCGCCTCGGGCAGGTAGAAGAGCTTCTGCACCGAGTCCCCGAGCCCGACCCCGAACCACTGGCCGCGGCCGATGGCGATCAGGGACTGCGTCAGCTGGAAGCCGCTGTTGAAGGGGTCGGCCCAGGGATCGAGGAACGCCGTCAGGCGCCGCATGCGGTAGCTCGAGCTCACGGCGAGGATCGCGAACCCGGTCCCGGCGAGCGCGGTCATGGCGATCACGTAGCGCAGCCGGGCGCCGGCGAGGAACAGCAGGCCAAAGCCGGTGACGAAGAGCACCGTGGCGGCGCCGAAGTCCGGCTCGACGAGCAGCAGCAGCCCCACCACGAAGAGCAGGCCCAGGGGCTTGGCGAGCCCGAGGAGCGAGCTGCGCAGCTCGCTCTCGCGGCGCACGCAGTAGCTGGCGACGTAGATCAGCACCAGCACCCGCGCCAGCTCGGAGACCTGGAAGTTGACCCCGGCGATGTGCAGCCAGCGCCGGCTGCCGTTGACCGCGTGCCCGAGCCCGGGCAGCAGCACCACCAGGAGCAGCCCGATCGCGACCGCGAGCAGGGGGAGCGAGGCGCGCTCGAGCAGCTCGGTCGGGATCGAGAAGAGCAGCGCCGCTGCCGCGACCCCGAGCAGGGTCAGCAGCAGCTGCCGCTCGAGGTAGTAGAAAGGCTCGCCGCTTTCCTGGCCGGCGATCGAGACGGAGGCCGAGGTCACCATCACCAGCCCGAGCAGGATGATCCCGGCGACCAGGGCGATGGTCACCGTGTCCAGGTGCACCGCGCCACCGCGGGCGCTCGAGCGCGCGAAGCCCATGAGCTGTGCGGCCCCGCTCATGCCGCCAGCTCCCGCACGGCTTCGGCGAACACCTGGCCGCGGTGCGCGTAGTCACGGAACATGTCCAGGCTCGCGCAGGCGGGCGAGAGCAGCACCGTGTCCCCGGGCCGGGCGACCGCCGCGGCCGCGGCCACCGCCGCCGGCAGCGTCGTGGTACGCGACAGCGGGCACACGCCCGCGAGCGCCTGCTCGAGCAGCGCCGCGTCGCGGCCGATCAGCACCGCGTGGCGCACCTTGCCGCGGAAGGCCGCCGCCAGCGGGGCGAAGTCCTGGTTCTTGCCCTCCCCGCCCAGGATCATGACCAGCGGCCCCGCCATGCCCTCCACCGCCGCGAGCGTCGCCCCGACGTTGGTGCCCTTGGAGTCATCGATGTAGCTGACCCCGCCGATGTCGGCGATCCACTGCGCGCGGTGCGCGAGCCCCTCGAAGGACTTGAGCTCCTCGAGCATCGCGGCGAGCGGCAGCTCGAGGGCCTCGCCGAGCGCGAGCGCCGCGAGCGCGTTGGCCGCGTTGTGCAGCCCCTTGATGCGCATGGCGGCGAGCGGCAGCAGCGGCTCCTCGCGCCGCGTCAGCCACCACTCGCGCCCGCGCCGGGCGATGGCGTAGTCGGCGCCGATGGCGGCGCGCAGCGAGAAGCTCAGGGTGCGGGCCGCCCCGGTCGGCATCGCCACCACCAGCGGGTCATCGAGGTTGATCACCGCGGCGTCGCAGCGCGCGAAGATGCGCGCCTTGGCGGCGGCATAGGCCTCGATGTCGATATACCGGTCGAGATGATCCGGGGTCACGTTGAGCACGGTCGCCGCGCGGCAATGCAGCGACTCGGTCGCCTCCAGCTGGTAGCTCGAGAGCTCGAGCACGTACAGCTCGGCGGCGGGGTCCAGCAGATCGAGCGCCGGCTCGCCGAGGTTGCCACCGACGCGCACCTTGACCCCGGCCCGCGCGGCCATGCGCCCGAGCAGCGTCGTCACCGTGCTCTTGCCGTTGGTGCCCGTGATGCCGGCCACGGGCGCCGCCGCGGCGCGCGCGAACAGCTCGATGTCGCCGACGATCTCGAGTCCGAGGCGCCGCGCCTCGGCGAAGAAGGGCTGATCGAGCGCGACTCCCGGGGAGGCCACCACGCACACGGCACCTGAGAGCAGGCGCTGATCGAGCGCGCCCAGGCTCACCGGGATCGCCGCATCGAGGGAGCGCAGCGCGGCGAGCTGCGGCGGCTCGGCGCGGGTGTCGGTCACGGCGAGCCGCCAGCCGCGGCTGCGCAGGTAGCGCGCGCAGGAGATCCCGGTGCGCCCGAGGCCGACGATGACGGCGTAAGGGGCGGGGGCGGCGCTCATCGCAGTTTCAGGGTGGCGAGCCCTGCCAGCACCAGAAGGAGCGAGATGATCCAGAAGCGCACGATCACCTTCGGCTCCGCCCAGCCCTTGAGCTCGAAGTGATGGTGGATCGGCGCCATCTTGAAGATGCGCCGGCCGGTGAGCTTGAAGGAGGCCACCTGCAGGATGACGGAGGCCGTCTCGAGCACGAACACCCCGCCCATGAGCAGCGCCACCAGCTCCTGGCGCACGATGACGGCGAGCACGCCGATCGCCGCGCCGATGGCGAGCGCGCCGACGTCGCCCATGAACACCTGCGCGGGGTAGGAGTTGAACCACAGGAACCCGAGGCCGGCGCCGGCGAGCGCGGCGCAGAAGATCAAAAGCTCGCCCGCGCCGCGGATCTCGGGGATCTGCAGGTAGTGGGCGAACACGGCGTTGCCGCTCGCGTAGGCGAAGATGCCGAGCGCTGCGGTCACGAGCGCGGCGGGCATGATGGCGAGCCCGTCGAGCCCGTCGGTGAGATTCACCGCGTTGCTCATGCCGACGATCATGAGATAGGCGAGCACGGTGAAGCTGACCGCCGACAGCGGCAGCTCGAAGTTCTTCACGAACGGCAGGAACAGCGCGGTCTCCGCCGGGGTCGTGGCGGTGTAGTAGAGCGCCGCCGCGGTGGCCAGTCCCGCGACCGACTGCCAGAAGTACTTCCAGCGCGGCACCAGGCCCTTGGGGTTGCGCACCACGAGCTTCAGGTAGTCGTCGTAGAAGCCGATCAGGCCGAAGGCGAAGGTGACGCCGAGCACCACCCACACCAGGCGGTTGTCGAGGTCCGCCCACAACAGCGTGCTGACGAGCGTCGTCACGAGGATGAGAGCGCCCCCCATGGTGGGCGTGCCGGCCTTCGGCAGGTGGCTCTTCGGGCCGTCATCGCGCACCACCTGCCCGATCTGGTAGTGCGAGAGGCGCTCGATCATCCCCGGGCCGACCAGCAGCGAGAGCCCGAGCGCGGAAGCGGTGGCGAGGATGGCGCGGAAGGTGAGGTAGGAGAAGACGTGCAGCCCGCTCACCACGCCCGCCAACTGCTGTGTGACCCAGTAGAGCACTAGTGCATGCCCCCGCTGCTGCCGCCGGTGAGCGCGGCGACCACCCGCTCGAGGCGGTTGAAGCGCGAGCCCTTCACCAGCAGGCGCACCTCGGCGCCGGTACTCCCGAGCGCCTGCTCGAGCGCGGCGCTGAGCGCGGTGGTGTCGGGGAACCAGCGCGCGCCGGCGCCGAAGGCCTCGGTGGCGCGCGCCATGAGGGCGCCGGTGGCATAGAGGCGCTCGATGCCGCGCTCGCGGGCGAACTCGCCGATGGCGGCGTGCTCGGCGGCGGCGTGCTCGCCGAGCTCGCCCATGTCGGCGAGCACCAGCCAGGTGCGTCCGCCGAGGGAAGCGAGCACCTCGATCGCGGCGCGCACCGAGCTCGGGTTGGCGTTGTAGGAGTCATCGATCAGCCAGGCCCCGCCCCGGGCCTGCTTGAACTGCAGCCGCCCGGCGACCGCGCGCACCGCGGCGAGCCCGCGGGCGATGTGCTCGAGCGTGGCCCCGGCGGCGCCGGCGGCGGCGGCGGCGGCGAGCGCGTTGGCGACGTTGTGCTCACCGCCGAGCGCGAGCTCGATGGCGGTCGAGCCCTGCGGCGCCACGAGGCGGAAGTGGGTCTTGAAGCCGCCCGCGCCGGCCGCGGCGCGCACCTCGTGGGCGCGGTAGTCCGCCGCGGCGCGCACCCCGAAGGTGACCACGCGCGCCGGCGTCGACTCGCGCCACAGCGCGGCGAAGGCATCGTCGGCGTTGATGACGGCGGTGGCGGCGGCCGGGAGCCCCGCCACCATCTCCCCTTCGGCGCGCGCCACGCCCTCGAGCGAGCCGAAGCCCTCGAGGTGCTCGGCGCCGGCGTTGGTGATCATGCCGATGCTCGGGCGGGCGAGCGCCACCAGCGCCGCGACCTCGCCCGGGTGGTTGGCGCCCATCTCGATGACCGCGAAGCGGTGCGCCGGCGTGAGGCGCAGCAGCGTGAGCGGCACGCCGATGTGGTTGTTGAGGTTGCCGCGGGTGGCGAGCGTGTCGCCGGCGACCCCGAGGATCGCCGCGGTCATCTCCTTGGCGGTGGTCTTGCCGTTGCTGCCGGCGACCCCGATCACAGGGCCGGCGAAGTGCGCGCGCCAGGTGCGCGCCGCGCGCTCGAGCGCCGCCTGCGTGTCCGGCACCACGATCTGCGGCATTGGTACATCCTTCGGCGCGCTCACCAGCGCGCCGGCGGCGCCGGCGGCGTGCGCGGCGCCGACGAAGTCGTTGCCGTCGAAGCTCGCGCCGGTGAGCGCGACGAACAGCTGCCCGGGAGCGAGCGTGCGCGTGTCGCTCACCACGTCGGTGAAGGGCGCATCGGCGCCCTCGAGACGACCGCCGCAGCTGCGCGCAAATTCCGCCAGCGTGCGCTTCATGCCGGCAGCCTCGCGAGCTCGCGGTTCACCACCGCCTGGTCCGAGAACGCCCGCCGCTCGCGGCCGATGATCTGGTAGTCCTCGTGCCCCTTGCCGGCGATCAGCACCACGTCCTCCGCCACCGAGCGCTCGAGCGCCAGGCGGATGGCGAGCGCGCGGTCGTGCTCGATGACGTGCGGGGTGCGGGCCTGCATGCCGGCGACGATGTCCGCGACGATGCGCGCCGGGTCTTCGCTGCGCGGGTTGTCGTCGGTCACGATGACATCGTCGGCGAGGCGCGCGGCGATCTCGCCCATGAGCGGGCGCTTGCCGGCGTCACGGTCGCCGCCGCAGCCGAACACCACCCGCAGCTGGCCGCGGCAGTGCAGCCGCGCGGCCCGGAGCGCATTGGCGAGCGCATCGGGCGTGTGCGCGTAGTCGACGATCGCGAGCGGGGTGCGGCCGCGGCCGCCGAACATCTCCATGCGGCCAATCGCGGCGCGGCTGCGGCCGAGGGCGCGCACGGCATCCTTGAGCGGCAGCTCCCAGGCGAGCAGCACCGCGAGCACCGTGAGGGCGTTGTCGACGTTGAACTCCCCGACCAGGCGCACGGTGAGCTCGGCGCTGCCGAAGCTCGAGTCCACCTCGATGGTGAGGCCCCCCGGGTCGGGCGTGACGCGCGCGGCGCGCACGAAGCGCGCCCCGCCCGGCAGCGCCGCATCGCTCCTGCGGCTCGTGACGATGAGCGGGGCGCGCGCGGGCGTGGCGGCTAGCGTGCGTCCGAAGGGGTCGTCGATGTTGATGACGCGGGTGGCGAGGTCCGGCCAGGCGAACAGGCGGGCCTTGGCGGCGCCGTAGGCCTCCATGGTGCCGTGGTAGTCGAGGTGATCGCGCGTCAGGTTGGTGAAGACCGCGGTGTGGAAGCGCACGGCGCGCACCCGCTGCTGGTCGAGCGCGTGCGAGGAGACTTCCATGCACACGCACTGCGCGCCCGCGGCCTGCAGCTGCGCCAGCTGCCGCTGCAGCGTGACCGCGTCCGGGGTCGTGTGCGGGGTCGGGGTCAGCTGCGGCGGCAGTCCGAAGCCGAGCGTGCCGATGTAGGCCGCCGGGCGGCGGCAGTGCTGCAGCGCCTGCGCGAGGAGCCACGCGCAGGTGGTCTTGCCGTTGGTGCCGGTGATGCCCGCGATGGTGAGCGCGTGCGAGGGTTCGCCGAAGAAGCGCGCGGCGATCTCGCCGGCGTGCATCTCGAGATGCGGCACGGGGGCGAGCACCGCCCCCGGGGCAGAGGGCGCCTCGGGAGCGCCGTCCGGGTCGTAGAGCACGGCGCGCGCGCCGCGCTCGATGACCTCGGGAAGGAACGCCAGGCCGTGGTGGGTGCGGCCGCGCAGCGCAAGAAACAGCGCCCCGGGAGTGACCGCGCGCGAATCGAGCGTCACGTCGCTCACCGCCACCCCGGCCGGGACCGGTGCGAGCCCGCGCGCGAGCTCATCCAGGGCGCGCACGGTGCGGCGGGCGGCGGCGCTCATGGCAGCCCCGCGGTGCGCACGCCGCCGAAGGCCGGGCTCGCCGGCAGCTCCTCGGGCGTGCTGATCGGGGCATCGGGCGCCACGGCGAGCAGCCGCAGCGCCCCGCCGACGACGCGCGAGAACACCGGGGCGGCCACCTGCCCGCCCATGTGCAGCCCCGCGCTCGGCTCATCGATCACCACCACCGCGGCGAGCCGCGGCGCGCTCGCCGGCGCGATCCCGCCCCACACCGCCATGTAGCGGTCGGTCGAGTAGCCCCCCGCGGTCGCCTTCCAGGCGGTGCCGGTCTTGCCCGAGACGCGGTAGCCGGGGATGGCGGCGAGCTTGCCGGTGCCCTCGGCGGCCACCACGGACTCGAGCATCCCGACCAGCTCGCGGCAGACGTGCTCATCGAGCGCGCGCGTGCCCTCGGGCGGGCTCTCCACGCGCAGGAACGACAGCGGGCGGGCCATGCCGAAGGCCCCGACCGTGGCGTAGGCGTGCGCGAGCTGCAGCGGCGTCACGGACAGGCCGTAGCCGTGCGACATGGTGACGATGCCGATCGGACGCCACTGGGCGTAGTTGGGCAGCAGGCCCGCGGACTCGCCGGGGAAGCCGCTGGTCGTGACCTGGCCGAAGCCCAGGTGCGTGAGGGTGTTCCAGATCTCCTGCGGCGGCAGCGTGAGGGCGATGTGCGCCATGCCGACGTTGGAGCTCTTGGCGAGCACCGTGGCGATATCGATGGCGCCGAGGTTGTGCTCGTCCTCGAAGATCTTGGCGCCGACTTTGAAGAAGCCCGGCGAGGTGTCGATGATGCTCTTGTCGTCGTACTTGCCCGAGGCGATGCCGGCGGCCACGAAGAACGGCTTGATCGAGGAGCCGGGCTCGAAGATGTCGGTCGCCGCGCGGTTGCGGTAGGTGGCGGCCTGGATCTGGTCGCGGTCGTTGGGGTTGTAGGCGGGCTGGTTGACCATGGCGAGGATCTCGCCGGTGGCCACGTCGATCACTACCACCGAGCCCGCGCGGGCGCGCTGGTCGCGGATCGCCGCCTTCAGCTCCCGGTAGGCCAGGTACTGGATGCGCAGGTCCATCGACAGCACCAGGTCCTTGCCGGGACGCGCCGGGCGAATGCTCTCGACGTTCTGCACGATGCGCCCATAGCGGTCCTGGATGACGCGCTTGGCGCCGTTCTCACCGGCCAGCCAGTGGTCGAAGGCGAGCTCGAGTCCCTCCTGGCCGGCGTCGTCGACGTTGGTGAAGCCGAGCAGGTGCCCGGTCACCTCGCCCGCCGGGTAGTAGCGGCGGTACTCGCGCGAGCTGTAGACGCCGGGGATGCCGAGCGCCTTGATCTGCGCGGCTTCCGCCGGCTGGCGGTGGCGCGCGAGGTAGAGGAACTCGCGGTCGAGGTTGCTGGTGACGCGCCGCACGAGCTCCTGGCGGTCCTGGCCGAGCGCCTTGGCGAGGCGCGGGATCTGGTCGGTCGCGAGCGCCAGCTCGCTCGGGTTCACCCAGATCGAGTCCACGGGCGTGCTGACGGCGAGCGGCTCCCCGTAGCGGTCGGTAATGGTGCCGCGGTGGGCGACGATCGCCAGCACCCGCGAGAAGCGCGCATCGCCCTCGCGGGCGAGGAAGCCGTGATCGACCAGCTGCAGGTTGACGGCGCGGTACAGGAGCCCGAGCGCGCAGGCACCCAGGAGCGCCAGCAGCAGGTAAGCCCGCCAGCGGAACGAGCCCGGCGCGTCCTCCCGTGCGGTGCGCGCCTTCATGGGCTGACGATCTCGATCTCCTTCGGCGGGGGCATCGCCATGTGGAGCTTGGCGCTCGCGACGCGCTCGACGAAGGCATGGGTCGACCAGGCGCTCTGCTCAAGCTGCAGCTGGCCCCACTCGATCTCCAGATTGTCGCGGCGGGCGTTCAGTGACTCGAGCTCGACGAACAGCGCCCGCGAGCGGTGCTTGCAGTAGATGGCCCCGGCGGCCGAGCCGAGCGCCGCGACCCACAGCAGCGGGACCGCGATGGCGAGCAGCCGCCGGCTCACGGCTGGCGCTCCGCCACGCGCAGCAGCGCGCTGCGGGCCCGGGGGTTTTTCTCGACCTCGGCCTCGGCGGGGCGCTGCTTGCGCCCGACGAGCCTCAGGCGCGGACGCGCACGCGCCGGCACGACCGGCAGGTGCCTGAGGGCGGGGTCGACCTGGGACTCGCGCTGCATGAACTGCTTGACCGCCCGGTCTTCGAGGGAATGGAAGCTGATCACCGCCAGGCGACCGCCGGGGCTCAAGACCTCGAGCGCCTGCATGAGACCACGCTCGAGCTGCCCCAGTTCGTCGTTGATGAACATGCGCAAGGCCTGGAAGGTGCGGGTCGCCGGGTGCTTGCCGGGCTCGCGGGTACGCACGGCGCCGGCCACCAGGGCGGCAAGCTCCCCGGTGCGCTCGAGCGGCCGCTCCTGGCGGGCGCGAACGATCGCCTGGGCCACCCGCCGCGCGAAGCGCTCCTCGCCGAAGCTCGCGATCACCTGGCGAATCTCATCGAGGCTCGCCCGAGCGAGCCAGGCCGAGACCGGCTCCCCGCGCGACGGATCCATGCGCATATCGAGCGGGCCGTCGGCGCGGAAGCTGAAGCCGCGGCGCGGGTCATCGAGCTGCGGCGAGGAGACTCCAAGGTCAAAGAGCACGCCCCGGACCGGGCGATCTTGAGCGTGTGATCGCACGAGCGCGCCGAGGTCGGCAAACGACGCGTGCAGGAGCGTAAGCCGCACTTCGTCGGCAAAGCGGTTGCGGCCGGCCTCGATGGCCTGCGGATCCCGGTCGAGCGCGAGCACGCGGCCTTCTCGACCCAGGGCCTGGAGGATGAGTGCCGTATGGCCGCCACGCCCGAACGTCGCATCGACATAGTAACCGCCCGCTTCCAGGGCCAGCCCCGCGAGCGCCTCAGAGGCGAGCACCGGTGTGTGCTCATCCACGCGCGAAGCGGCCCGCCACCGCCCCCATGAGTGCTCTTGCCATGGGCAAAGCCCAGATCAGCCCGTTAACGACCCCTAGAGCGACAGTGATTCGAGCTCGGACGGCAGATCGGTCCCGGTCTCTTCGTTCTTCAGCCACAGGTCGCGCCGCTCGTTCCAGCGCGCCTCGTCCCACAGCTCAAAGCGATTACCCTGTCCGATCAGCATTCCGTGCCGCTCGAGCTGGGCGAATTCGCGCAACTCGGGCGGCAGCAGCACCCTGCCGTGCCCGTCGAGGGGCAGATCCGTCGCATGGCCGACCATCAGCCGCTGCAGCCGCCGCGCGGTGGCGTTCAGGCTGGGCAGACCCATCAGCTTGCGTTCGATCAGCTCCCACTCGGGCAGGGGATAGATGAGGAGGCACTGGTCCCGATCGACGGTTACGACCAATTTCCCCTGGGCAGCGACATTGATCTGCTCCCGGTAGCGGGTGGGAATGACCATCCGCCCCTTATCGTCCAGGGTGATTCTTGTTGCACCGCGAAACATGACCTGTGAGGCGAGTTTTCGCCCATTTACCCCCACCTTCTCCCACCGGCCGCCACTATAGGAATCGCGCGCGAACTATGTCAATTGAAATAGTGAGAAATTCGTCGCATTCACAACGACTTATGTGGAAATGAACAGTGTGGGGGCGCACCCGGCGGCCCATGCGCTTAGCAATCAGCGGCTTGGCCGGGGAAGCTTATACAGTGCTTGATGAATCCGACCCCTGTTTGCCCTTGGGCGGGCCTCCTGGCAGGGATGCAGTGGCCTGCCCGGGCCTCCGCGGCGGTGCGGGCGGGCCGCAGCTGGCCGCGTTCCGGGCCGTCCGGGCGCGGCCGCGGGCGCGCGGGGTGTTGGATGTTGGAAGTTAGGTGTCGGCCGGGGCGCACTACTGCGCGGCGGCCGGCAGCGGCCGCAGCTCGCCGTTGTGCACCTGCACCCAGCTGATCTCGCGCCGCACGTGGTGCTCGTCATCGAGCGTCAGCCGCCCGCTGAGGCCATCGACGCTCACGTTGTTCGCCATGCCGTGGCGCGGCAGGGCCTGCGCCAGGTGGTAGGCATCGAAGCCGAAGGCGAACAGCCGCCCGCGGTACGGGCCGCCGCTCGGCCAGGCCTCGCGCGCGGCCTGGCGCACCGCATCCGCGAAATCCCCGCCGAGGATCCACGGCATGTCCGGGAACATCAGTCCGTCGAGATCCTCGTTGGCACGCACGTCCGGCTCGAAGGCGTCCGAGGTGGCGTAAGTCGGGATGTCGCCGGCGTAGTGGAAGCGCAGCTGCGGGCGCAGCAGCCGCTCGGTGCTCGCCTGCGCGGGCGCGAAGATGAACTCGATGTCCGAGCGGCGCCGCGGCTCGAACTGCAGACGCGTGCCGAGCACCGATTCCAGGCGCTTGTAGCGCGCGGTGCTCTCGCTGATGCGCAGCACGTCGGTGATGGCGGCCGAGTAATCGGTGCGCGACGCATCGATCTGCGCAGTGGCAATCAGGTCGCCACCGCCGGCGGTGAGCTCCTGCTTGAAGGCGCCGAGCACGCGCGTGCCCCAGTCGCCGGCGGGCACGATGGCGATGCCGCGGCGGTGATGATCATCGAGCACGCGCCGCGCGGCGAGGCGCGCCTCGTCCTCGGGCGAGAGCGCGAACTGGTAGAACTCGTTCGGCGCCACGCGCTCGGGTGGCAGAAAATTCAGCGCCAGGAGCGGCGCGCGCGGGCTCGCGTACTCGGCCGCCGCGATCACTTCCTCGCGCGTCAGCGGTCCCACGATGAAGGTCGCACCCTGCGCGTGCGCCTGGCCGAGCGCCTCGGCGATGCTCATGGTGCCGGTGTCGTAGAGCGCCACGCGCGGACGCTCCTCGGCGTTGGCGAGGTAGTAGGCGCTCATGAAACCATCGCGCACGCTGCCCGCCGCGGCGGCCGCGCGCCCGGTGACCGGCAGCAGCAGCGCGATGTGCGCGCCGGGCTCGACGCCGCCGGGCGCATGAGCGCCGGGCAGCGGATGCGGCGTCGCCGCCGCGCCGGCGGCGAGCGCAGCCTTGAGCTGTCCGTAGCGCGCCTGCAGCGGCGCGCCGGCAGGCTCGGGAATCGCGGCGAGCTGGCGGGCGGCCTCGGCGCGCTCACCGCGCTCGAAGGCGAGCTGCGCCTGAAGTACCGCGCGCTCGCTCGACTGCTCGGCGCTCAGCGTGCCCTCGGTCAGTCCCAGCACGCGCGCCGCATCATCCGCGCGGTGCGCGTCGAGATAGTTGCGAGCGGCACCGAGCAGCAGGGTGTTGCGCTGCTCGCCGGCGTTCTGCGCCGCGAGGTCCTCGTAGACGCGCGCGGCACCGCCCGGATCGCCGCCGCGCTCCAACTGCTGGGCGCGATCGAGCGAGGGCGGCGCGCCGGCGCGCTCGGTGAGGCTCGGGCAGCCCCCCAGGGCGAGGGTCACGAGCAGCAGACAGGCGAGCCAGCGTACGCGGAGCATCGGTTGAAGGGTCCCTCGTTGGCGTGCAGGATGTTTGCGCCGCGTGTCCCTGGCGGCTCATGACGAGAAGGCTATAGTGACCAAGGTCCTCGGCACGCTGCAAGTCGTGGCCACCCCCATCGGCAATCTCGCGGACCTGAGCCCGCGCGCCGCCGAGGCGCTGCGGCACGCGGACGTGATCGCCGCCGAGGACACGCGCCGCACCCAGCAGCTGCTGAACTCGCTCGGCATCGCCCGCCCGCTCATCTCGCTGTTCGAGCACAACGAGGCGCAGCGCGTGCCGCAGCTCCTCGAGCGCCTCAAGAGCGGCGCAACCGTGGCGCTGGTGAGTGATGCGGGCACGCCGCTCCTCTCGGACCCGGGCTTCGAGCTGGTGCGCGCCGCAGCCGCGGCCGGCATCGCCGTGCGCGCCATCCCCGGGCCCTCCGCCATCACCGCAGCGCTCGCCGCGGCGGGGCTGCCGGCGCAGCGCTTCTGCTTCGAGGGCTTCCTGCCCGCACGCCCCGCGGAGCGGCGCGCGGCGCTCGCGGCGCTGGCGCACGAGATGCGCACGCTGGTGTTCTTCGAGGCGCCGCACCGCATCCTCGAGACGCTCACCGACATGGCGCAGGAGTTCGGCAGCGAGCGCGAGGCGGTGGTGGCGCGCGAGCTGACCAAGACTCACGAGAGCATCTACCGCGGTTCGCTCGGCGCGCTCGCCGCGCGTGCCGCCGCCGAGGCCAACTTCGCGCGCGGCGAGCTCACGCTGGTGGTCGCCGGCGCCGCCCCGGCCGCCGCCGGCACGGTGGATGCGGCGCAGCTGCGCCGCACCGTCGACGTGCTCATGAAGGAGCTGCCGCCGGCGCGCGCCGCCGCCCTCGCCGCCCAGCTCACCGGCGCCACGCGCGCGGCCGCCTACGCGCTCGCCACGCGGCGCACCGGGGGCGAGGAGTCCCCGGCCGAGGCACCCGATTGACTTCCCCGCCCGCGCACGTATTGTGCGCAGCCAAGAGTCGGCCGGGCAGTCGCTGCTCCTTAGCGCAAGCGGGGGTGGAGGAAAGTCCGGGCTCCGGCGGATCAGGTGCCAGGTAACGCCTGGGGGGCGCGAGCCCACGGAAAGTGCAACAGAGAGCAGACCGCCTAAGTCCCTCACCGGACCGGCAAGGGTGAAACGGTGCGGTAAGAGCGCACCGCGTCGGTGGTAACACGCGACGGCACGGTAAACCCCACCTGGAGCAAGGCCAAATAGGGAAGCCGCCCGCGCACGCTCACGCGTTCGCAGGCAGCGCCGATCCGCGCGCGCTTCCGGGTAGGCCGCTAGAGGTCCGCGGTGACGCGGATCCCAGAGGAATGATTGCCCTCGACAGAACCCGGCTTACAGGCCGACTCTTGTTTTCTCTGTCGCCGCCGCCGGCGGCGTCTGGCTACTTCACGACCTTCAGCTGCGGACGGCGCGCCGGGCCCTCGTCGACCGGCGTCGGGCGGCTGGGGGGCTCGGGCCCCAGGTCCTGCTCGGAGAACACCATGCCCTCGCCGGTCTCGCGCGCGTAGATGCCGAGCACCGCGCTCACCGGGAAGCGCACGTGGTGCACGATGCCGGCGAAGCGGGCGTCAAACTCGACGTGCTCGTTGCCGAGCCGCAGGCGCTGCGTGGCGCCCTCGCTCAGATTGAGCACGATCTTGCCTTCCTTGACGTAGGCCCGCGGCACCTCCGTGCCCTCGCGCCCGGCGTCCACGATGACGTGCGGGGTGTTGCCGCAATCGGTGATCCACTGGTGCATGGCACGCAGCAGGTACGGACGCTTGGGCAACACCTGGCTCATCGTGGGCTCGCAACTACAAGAGTCGCATCTCCTGCTCGCGCTCCGACAGGGCCTCGCGGAAGGCGGGCCGTGCGAACAGCAGCTGCGCGTACTTCTCGAGCGGCTGCCCCTGCGGACCCAGGTCGATCTCATAGAACGGCAGGCGCCAGAGGATCGGGGCGATGGTGGCGTCCACCAGCGAGAATTCATCCGAGAGGAAGTAAGGCTTGACCTTGAACAGCTCGGTACTCTGCAGGATGGTGTCGCGCAGGATCTTCTTGAGCTTCAGCGCCTGCTTCTTGTCCGGCTCCTGGTCGATCTGGCGCGCCTGTCCGTACCAGTCGCGCTCGATGCGGTACAGCGCCAGGCGGAACTGGGCGCGTGACACCGGATCCACCGGCATCAGCGGCGGATGCGGGAAGCGCTCGTCGAGATACTCGATGATGACGCGCGAGTCGTAGAGCACCAGATCGCGGTCCACCAGCGTCGGCACGCTGTGGTAGGGATTCAGGTCGAGCAGGTCCTCGGGGAAGCGGCCGGCCTCGACGCTGACGATGTCGATGCTGATGCCTTTCTCCGCGAGCACGATGCGCGTGCGATGGCTCCACGGGTCGTGCGGGGCAGAGAAGAGCGTCATGATGGATCGTCTGCTCGACAACTTTCCGCTCCTGCGATCCGTCCCCGCCGCTGATGCCTGCGCGCCGGGTGTGCCCGGCGCGCCGCGAGGATCAGTGCACGTCTTTCCAGTATTCGCGCTTCACGAGCCACGCGAGCCAGGTGAACACCAGCAGGAACAGCACCACCCAGACGCCGAGCGAGCGCCGTGCCGCCTGGGTCGGCTCGCCCACGTAGTCGAGGAAGTTCACGGTATCACGCACGAAGGCCTGATACTCGGCCGGCGACAGCCGGCCCTGGGCCAGCGGCTCGAAATGGTCGAACACCTGCTCGTGGCCCACGGCGCCGCCCTCGCCCGGCTTGGCGACGTCGCGGAACACCGCGGCCTTCAGGCCCTCGAGCTCCGAGAGCACGTGGGGCATCGCGGTGGTCGGCAGGCGCAGGTTGTTCGCGCCCGTCGGTCGCGCCGGGTCGACGTAGAAAGTCGTGAGGAACTGATACAGATAGTCACGACCACGCGCGCGGGCCATGAGCGAGAGGTCCGGCGGCACCTTGCCGAACCAGGTCTCCGCGTCCGCCGCGGGCATGGTGGTCATGATGTACTGGGTCGGCTTGTCGCCGGGCGGGATCAGATCCGTCTCGAGCAGCTTCTCGGGGATGGCGAGGTCGGAGCCGAGGCGCGACCAGCGCTCGTACTTCAGCGAGTGGCAGCCCAGGCAGTAGTTGCGGAAGTTGCGCGCCCCGCGCTGCACCGAGGGCAGGTCGGTGACGTCGGTGTTGGCGTGCCAGCTCTTCCAGTCAGCGCCCGTCTTGGACGCCTCCTCCGCGGCTGCACCGCTCGTCTCGGCGAGCGCCCCCGCGGCCAGCAATGCCGCGGCCACGAGCGCGGTTCCCTGCCACACGCGCCGCAGCTCAGTGCGCATGGTAGACCACCCTTTCAGGCACCGGCTTGACCGGATCGAACTTCGAGTAGAAGGGCATGAGCCAGAAGAAGGCGAAGTAGATGGCCGCGAAGATGCGCGCCAGCACCACGTACAGCCCTTCGGCCGGCTGCAGGCCGAGGTAGCCGAGCGCCACGAAGGACAGCGCGAACAGCGCCAGCGCGATGCGCGACAGCGGGCCGCGGTAGCGCATCGACTTCACCGGCGAGCGATCCAGCCACGGCACGAACAGGAACGAGACCACCGCCAGCAGCATCAGCAGCGCCCCCCAGCGCTGGTCGGGCACTGCGCGCAGGATCGCGTAGAAGGGCGTGAAGTACCACACCGGGGCGATGTGCTCGGGCGTCGACAGCGGGTTGGCCACCTCGAAGTTCGGCGACTCGAGGAACAGCCCGCCGAGGGTGGGCACGAAGAACACCACGATGGCGAGCAGCACGAAGAAGATGCCGATGCCCACCACGTCCTTGACCGTGTAGTACGGGTGGAACGGGATGCCATCGAGCGGCTTGCCGTCCGGCCCGAGCTTCTCCTTGATCTCGATGCCGTCGGGGTTGTTCGAGCCGGTGGTGCGCAGTGCCACGAGGTGCAGCACCACGAGCAGCAGCAGTCCGAGCGGCAGCGCCACCACGTGCAGCGCGAAGAAGCGGTTGAGGGTGGCGTCCGCGATGCCGTAGTCGCCGCGGATCCACTCCACCAGCCCCGGCCCGATGCCGGGGATGGTGCCGAACAGGTTGACGATCACCTGCGCGCCCCAGAAGGACATGTTGCCCCAGGGCAGCACGTAGCCCATGAAGGCCTCGGCCATGAGCGCGAGGTACACCGCCATGCCGAACAGCCACAGCAGCTCGCGCGGCTTTCGGTACGAGCCGTACAGGAAGGCGCGGAACATGTGCAGGTAGACGACGATGAAAAACGCGGACGCGCCGGTCGAGTGCAGGTAGCGGATCAGCCAGCCGTAGTTGACCTCGCGCATGATGTACTCGACCGAGTCGAACGAGGTGGTCTCGCCCACCTTGTAGAACATGGTGAGGAAGATGCCGGTGAGCAGCTGCAGCGCCAGCACCACGAGCGCGATGGAGCCGAAGAAGTACCAGATGTTGAAGTTCTTCGGTGCGTAGTAGCCGATCAGCTGGTCCTGGATGAACTGATCGACCGGCAAGCGCTTGTTGATCCAGGCCCACAGCGGGCTCGGCGTGGCGCCCTTGGTGCTCGGCAGCGTGGCGGGGGCGCCGCTGGCGTTCTTGACGCTCATCAGGCGGCCCCCTTCTCGTCGACGCCGATCAGCAGCGTGTGCGGTTTCGGGTACGAATACGGCGGCACGCGCAGGTTGAGCGAGGCGGGCGAGCCCTCGAACACCCGGCCGGCCAGGTCAAAGCGCGAGCCGTGGCAGGGGCAGAAGAAGCCGCCCGGCCAGCTCGGGTAGAGCTCGCCGGCACTGAAGCGCTGCTTGGGCAGGCAGCCGAGGTGGGTGCAGGTGCCGACCAGCACCAGGTACTCGTCGCTGCGCGCGCGGATCGGGTTCTTGGCATACGCGGGCTGCTCGGACTTCTCCGAGTTCGGGTCCTTCAGCTCCCCGTCGTGGCCGGCGATGCGCGCCACCATGTCCGCGGTGCGGCGTACGACGTAGATCGGGGACTTGCGCCACACGGTGGTGGCCATCTGCCCGGCATCGAGCTTGGAGAGATCGAGCTCGGTCGGTGCTCCCTGGGCACGGGCGCGCTCGCTCGGGGCCCAGGACTCGATGAAAGGTACCGCCACGAACGCCGCGCCCACTGCACCGGTCGCGATCGTCGCCCGGGTCAGGAACTTGCGCCGGCTGAGGTCGACGTCGCCGTCGGCGACGACTGCGTTATCCGCCATCCACCCGTCTCCCAGTGTAACTGCCTGCCCGCTGCCGCTCGGCGGATCGTGCTCGCGCCGCCGTGCGGACGTGGCTGGCGCACGCGCGATTTCGTACCTTGCCGGGGGCGGCGCATTATACACAAACGTACCCCCCCTCCCGGGCGCCGCCGGCAGCGGTGTTCGGCCTTTCCCGGAGCGCGCCGATGTGGAACCGGCTGGGACGCGGACTCATTTTTGTCGCCGGCTCGGTCGTCGGGGGCTTCGCGCTGGCCTTCGTGATCGTGGCGCTGCGCCCGGAGCTGATCCGCGGCCCGGCAGCCCCGGGCGCGGCGGCGGTGACGCCGGCGGCCCCGGCCACCCAGGCGGCGCCCCCGCAGAGCAGTTACGCGTCGGCGGTGCAGCGGGCCGCCCCCTCGGTGGTAAACGTGTACGCGGCCCGGGGGGTCACCGAGCGCGTCGCACCCTC
>Ga0335076_10001744_pt1 | contig 21188 bp, 22 predicted proteins | sample Lox_Sample_25_FD_206717 | JGI IMG/M metagenome (GOLD analysis project Ga0335076, IMG submission 206717) | Soil microbial communities from Loxahatchee National Wildlife Refuge, Florida, United States - Lox_Sample_2.5 | ecosystem: Environmental > Terrestrial > Soil > Wetlands | place: USA...
CCGAAGCAGCAATTGTTCGCCTTCTTTGCTTCGCTTGAACGCGAACTGGAAAAGGTCGAATTCTTCCGGCCCCCGGACAAGCGCGCGACCATGCAGATCAATCTGCGCAATATTTTCTCGCGCATGCGGCCGACGCAGCAGGACATCCAGACGCTGCATGGCGTCATCATGTCGATTGCCGAAGGCCGCAAAGGCCCGGCGCGCGGCGGCGTGCTCAGCGGCGAAGAGGCCGAAATGCTGCGCGAACTTCTCGCCGAGCACGGCGGCGGCCGCGTGCCCATGGAGCGCGGCCCGGTGCGCGGCCTGGCGCGGCTTCTGCGCCGCAATCCGACCGAGGCCGAGCGGCTGTTATGGCAGGCGCTGACCAATGACCGCCGCTTTGCCGGCCGCGGCTTCAAGCGGCAAACGCCGGTCGGCCAGCACATCTGCGATTTCGTGTCGTTTCCGTTGCGGCTTGTAGTGGAAATTCGCGCCGAAGACGAAAGCGAAGCGGCAATTGCGGCGCGCAGCGAGCGTCATGATTGGCTGAACGATCACGACTACCGAATCGTCGAACTGCTTGCCACGGAAATTGAGTCTGATATGGCAACTGCACTCGACCGCATCGGCCAAGCGATCGGCTGATTGGAATTCTTTCAGTTCGAAAGAAAGAGCGTCATCGCCGCGCTCGCGCTGTCGTGGTTCGCAGTGGTGGTTCGCAGTCGTGGTTCAAGGTCTCAATCATGCAACTTGGAAATTCGGGTTTGCGATACGGCGCTGTCCCGCAAGCCGTCCATTGGCTTACCGCGCTGTTCGTCATTGCCGGCTGGCTGCTCGGCCAGTTCGGCGACGACTTGCCGCACAGCATGCACGGCACCGCGCTATTGGTGCACATGACGCTCGGGCAATGCGTGCTCGCGCTGCTGGTGCTGCGGCTGGCTTGGCGCTTCTTGGATCCGCCGCCGCCGGCCGAGGCAACGCCGTTGGGCCGGCTGGTCGAACTTGCCGCCAAGCTCAGCCACTTCGCGCTCTATACGCTGCTCGTCGCAGTGCCGTTTTTCGGCATCATGGTGCAACTCAAGCGCGGCCACGATCTGCCGCTCTTTGCATTGTGGGATTTTGCCTCGCCCTGGCCGGCCGACCGGCCGGTGGCGAGAGCCATGTTCAGCGTGCATTCGCTGTTGGCGGATGCGCTGCTGATCCTCGCCGGATTTCACGCCTGCGCCGCGATCGTTCACCATTATGTGTGGCGCGACCGCACCCTCAAGCGCATGCTGCCTGGTGCTTCGGGCGTCGGTGAGGGCGCTAGCCCTTGATCACCTTGAGGGCTGCGGCCGCGCCGGCGCGCAGCATCGACAGATCGCTCGACACCGCCAGGAACTTGACGCCGCGCTTGGCGAGCGCGGCGGCGCGTTCCGCCGAGTGGCAATAGGCACCGGGAATCTTCTTCGCCTTCTGCGCGCCCGCGATCATCGTATCGAGATGGCCGTCGACCTCTTTCGACAGCGGGTCGATCGACTTGCCGTCGGACAGCGCGATCGACAGATCCGACGGACCGAGGAAGAAGCCGTCGATGCCGGGCGTGGCGATGATCGCTTCGAAATTCTGCAGCGCGGTGCGCGTCTCGATCATCGCCAAGGTGACGATATGGTCGTTGGCTTCGCGCAGATAGACCGATTGGTCGGACAGTCCGGCGAAGGTCGTGGCGCGGTGCGGGCCCCAGCTGCGTTCGCCGACCGGTGGGAACTTGGCGGCCGCGGCAAACGCGCGTGCGTCGGCGGGCGTATTGATCATCGGTGCGATGATGCCTTCGGCGCCGAAATCGAGCGCGCGGCTCACCAGGGCAAAATCGTTGAGCGGCACGCGCACGATCGGCGCCGCGCCACCTTGGCGTACCGCGGCGATGCCGTTGAGGATGCCGCCGGTATCCCACAGTCCGTGCTGGCTCTCGATGGTGACGGCGACGAAACCGTCGCGGGCGAGCGTCTCGGCAACGAGCGGATAGGGCAGGCCGCACCAGCCGGAATAAACCGTCTCTCCGGCGCGCAGGCGGTTCGCGAGCGTGAAATTGGCAATGGTCATGAACGTCTCCCCATTAAGAAAATTTTTCTGTCAATTCTCACGGCGAAAATTGCTTCAGCGGCCGGCTTTGATGTCGGCGATCGCCTGCGCCATAAATTCATTCATGGTGCGCTCGATCTGGTGATCGGATTGCGCCACGCCTTTGGCGTCGAAGTCCTTGCGGATCTTCTGGGCAACGCCGGCCTTGTTCTCGACGTCGAACATGACCACCGAAAGCGCGTAGCTGTCGGCCGGATCGCCGGAAAGCCCGAGCTTATCCGCGGCCCACAGGCCGAGCATCTTGTTGCGCCGTGCGGTCGCCTTGAACTTGAGTTCCTCGTCGTGTGCGAATTGCTGTTCGAAGGCCTCTTCGCGCCTGTCGAATGTGGTCATGGCCTTGGCCTTTTTGCATGAAACGGGTGGAACGAGCGGTCGTCGCGATGGACTTGGCCGCATTGTAAACCAATTGCCGCCTTGCATAACGGGGGTAACCCGTCAAGGCAACCATGCCGCAGCCCACAGAACGGCGTTGCGATTGTGCGCGCGCGGGTCTATGTCGATTGTACTCCGCATCGCCTTCGGCTAGCTTTTGTGTTGCGGAGGGGCCGCTGTGTTGAGTCGCACAGAATTGCCAGCGTGCCTTTTGCCGCCGCCGCGGACCTGACATCTGAAATGGAGCCACGGCATCCGATGGATTTCTCAAAACCCCGGTACACTCCAATGAGCCGCCGTCGCCGAATCTATGAAGGCAAGGCGAAGGTCCTTTACGAGGGGCCCGAGCCCGGAACGCTGATCCAGCACTTCAAGGATGATGCGACCGCCTTCAATGCCAAAAAGCACGAGGTGATCGAAGGCAAGGGAGTCCTCAACAACCGGATTTCCGAATACGTCTTCCAGCACCTCAACGACATCGGCGTGCCGACGCATTTCATCCGCCGGCTCAACATGCGCGAGCAGTTGATTCGCGAAGTCGAAATCATTCCGCTCGAAGTCGTGGTGCGCAACATCGCCGCCGGTTCGCTGTCGCAGCGGCTCGGCATCGAGGAAGGCACGCAGCTGCCGCGCTCGATCATCGAGTTCTATTACAAGAACGATCAGCTCAACGACCCGATGGTGTCGGAAGAGCACATCACCGCGTTCGGCTGGGCGACGCCGCAAGAGATCGACGACATCATGTCGCTTGCGATCCGCGTCAACGATTTCCTGTCCGGCCTGTTCCTCGGCGTCGGCATCCGTCTCGTCGATTTCAAGATGGAGACCGGGCGGCTGTGGGAGAACGATCTGATGCGGATCGTCGTCGCCGACGAGATTTCGCCCGACTCCTGCCGGCTGTGGGACATCAAGTCCAACGAGAAGCTCGACAAGGATCGCTTCCGCCGCGATCTCGGCGGGCTGCTCGAGGCCTATACCGAAGTCGCCAAGCGGCTCGGCATCATGAACGAGGGCGAGCGGCCGCAGGGCTCGGGGCCGATCCTGGTCAAGGGCTAGTTCGGCAGCGCGGGTGCACAACGTGCGGAACGACCTGACCATAGGCCTCGTCGTTCCAACCGTCGAAGACGAGGTTCCGCCGGAGGGCGCGGCCATGTATCCGGGCGTGCGCTTCATCGCGCGTTCGGCGCGGGTCACCGACTTGACGCCCGCCGGCTACGATCCGGGCTGGGACGCGATCCTGCCGGCGGTCGATCGTCTCGTCGCGCAGGATGTCGACGCCATCATGGTGGCCGGCACGTCGCTGACCTTCTACCGTGGTCCGCAGGCTCACCAGCAATTGCTCGAGCAATTGCGCGGCCATACCGGGCTGCCGGTCTCGACCATGAGCCAATCCATCCTCGACGGGCTCAAGGCGATCGGCGCCCGCCGTGTCGCGGTTGCCACCGCTTATACCGACGTCGTCAACCGGCGCTTGAAGGAGCTTTTGGCGGCGGCCGGCATCGATGTGCTGGCGCTCAACTGTTTCAACATCGTCGAGTTTGCCGGGCCGCATAAGAAAACCGCCGCCGATATCATCGCGCTCGCCGAGACCGCGGCCGACGCGGCACCCGGCGCCGAGGCGATTTTGATCTCGTGCGGCGGCTTGCGCACGCTTGATGTAGCGCGGCCGCTGGAGGCGAAATTCGGTGTTCCCGTCGTGTCATCGGCGACGGCGGCGTTCTGGGCCGCGATGCGGCTTGTCGGCGAGAGCGGCCATGTCGAGGGCTACGGCCGGTTGTTCGAGCGCTCGGGCCCGCCGGTGCACTGAGGCGCTCAGGGCGGATAACGCAGTGATCGCCTTGTTTGGGTCACTACTTTGAGTTTCAATCCGGCGACAACGGTCAACCGGTATGAAAAATCTCGCTTTTGGAGCGACCCTTTGGGCTGTTGCCCTGGTGCCCGCGGTGGCGCCCATGGTGGCGCCCATGGTGGCGCCCATGGCGGCGCTGGGTCAGAGCGCCGGGAGCGGTGCCGCTGCAAGTCCGGCACCGGCTGCAAGTCCAGCACCGGCCGGTCCGGCAGCGCCCAGCCCTGCCAATCCGCAAGGCCCAGTCGCTGGCCCCGTCACTGGCCCCGCCGCTCCAGGCAATCCGCCAGCCGCCGCAGCCAATCCGCCCGCGGCTGCGGCCAACCCCGCAACTCCGACGGGTCCTATCCGGCCCGGCGCCGTGCGTATCACCACGCGGCTGCCGGACACCGACAAATGGCAGGCACAACGTCTAGCGAATGCGGCGCAGCGCCTGTTCAAGTGCAAGCCGCTGGCCTGCGCGGACGCGGAAACCGTGACGATGGTGTTTTTGCGAAGCCCGACCCGGCATCCCGATCCGCAGGCGCTCGACAAGTTCGCCAAGGTCGATCTGCCGAAAAGCATCCGCGCCGCTGACGCGGCGCGCGAGATTCTCACCGACGGTGCCGAGAAGATCGATACATTGACCTCAAAGACCACGACGATGAAATCGTATCCCGCGGTCGTCAACGAAAGCAAAATCACCAACTCGAAAAAGTCGATCTATATCAATACCGCCCTGATCTTCGCCGGCCCGGTCCTCATCCGCGTCCAGTCGATATCGCCCAACCGCGATCTGGCGCAAAAGTCGCTCGGCGAGTTCGTCGAGGTAATGAAGATCGAGGAAGGGCCGCCGCTCCAGCCGGGCGCGCCGCCGGCGGCAATGCCGGCGACGTCCGGCAAAGAGGAACAGCTCTGATCCGTCGGTAAAATCGGCGCATTTTCCGCTTTGCCGGGCCGTCAAAAGCGCGCGGTGCATGAGCGCGTTCTGGCGGTTGCGGCAGCGCCGATTCATCCATATTGAAGGGTGAAAGCGCCCCCGCGAAAGGCGGTTTTTGATGAAAGCCCGCGTTACTGTCACGCTGAAATCGGGGATTTTGGACCCCCAAGGCAAGGCCATCGAGGGCGCCCTGAAGACGCTGGGTGTCGACGGGGTCGCGAGCGTGCGCCAGGGCAAGGTGTTCGATATCGAAATCGAGGGCGGCGACCGGGCGCAGGCCGAAGCGGCGCTGAAAAATGCCGCCGAGAAGCTACTGGCCAATACCGTCATCGAGAACTATCGGATCGAGGTCAGCGGATGAACAAGGCTGGCCGAAAGGGGCTGGCTCCGGCCGCTCTGGGATCAAGATGAAAGCAGCCATCATCGTATTTCCCGGCATCAATCGCGAGCGCGACATGGCGCGTGCGCTGCGGCTCATTTCCGGCCGAGAGCCCGCGATGGTCTGGCACGCCGACACGGCGCTGCCGGCCGGCACCGATCTGGTCGTCATTCCCGGCGGCTTCTCCTATGGCGACTATCTGCGCTGCGGCGCGATCGCGGCGCGGGCGCCGATCATGGATGCGGTGCGCGCCTTTGCCCAGAAAGGCGGACTCGTGCTCGCGGTCTGCAACGGCTTTCAGATCGCCTGCGAGGCCGGCCTGTTGCCCGGCGTGCTGATGCGCAATGCGCAATTGCGCTTCATCTGCCGCGACGTCTATTTGCGCGTCGAGCGTTCCGATACGCCGTTCACCCGCGGCTACAATGCCGGGCAGGTGATCCGCGTGCCGGTGGCGCACGGCGAAGGCAATTACATCGCCGACGGTGAGACCATCGCGCGGCTCGAAGGTGACGGCCGGGTACTGTTTCGCTATTCGTCGCCGGACGGCATCGTCGACCCGAATTGGAATCACAACGGCGCCATGAACGGCATCGCCGGCATCATCAGCGAGCGCGGCAACGTGCTCGGCATGATGCCGCATCCGGAAAATCACGTCGAGGCCGTGATGGGCCGCACCGACGGCCGCGGCCTGTTCGCCGGGCTCGTTGATCATTTCAAGCTAGCGGCGTGAGCGCCGGCGCGCTTCGTCCTCCTGGAGCTTCAATGCAATACGGTCTGATCATCCTCCTGATCCAGGTGGTCTGCATCGTCCATGCGGCCAAGACCGGCCGTTTCTGGCCGTGGGGCTTTGTTATTTTGTTTCTGCCGTTTTTCGGTGCGGCGGCTTATGTCCTTGTCGAGCTTTTGCCCGAGTGGTTCGGCAGCGCGCAGGCCCAAAAGGCGCGGGCGCGCATGGTCTCGACGCTCGATCCGGGCAGGCGTTATCGCGAGCTCACCGATCAGCTTGCCGCGCTCGACACCATCGCCAACCGCTCCGCGCTCGCCGAACAGTGCCTGACGCTCGGCAAGTACGACGAGGCGCTGCAGCACTACGAACATATCCTGTCGCTGCCGATGGGTGACGACGCGATCTATGCGCTCGGCAAGGCGCGCGCGCAGTTCGGCCTCGGCCGTCCGCAGGACGCGGCGGCGACGCTTGACGATCTGCGCGCGCGCTGGCCGGATTATCAGTCCGCCGACGCGCATCTGCTGTATGCCCGCGCGCTCGAAGAGAGCGGGCGCACGGAAGACGCGCTGGCCGAATTTCAGGCGGTGTCAAACTACTATCCGGGCGCGGAGGCGCGCGTGCGCTACGGACTGCTGCTCGATAAGGCCGGGCGGCGGGCCGAAGCCAAGAGCGTCCTGACCGAAGCCTTGGCCCAGCTCAAGCGCGCCCCCAAATATGTGCGGCAGGCGCAAGCCGAATGGATTGCGCTCGCCGAAAGAGCGGTGCGTGGCTAAGTGATTTCTCCCGCCCAACCTCCTTGCTGTAATCGCGCGGCGCCCAGCGCCGCCGCACAACCGATTCGCACCGACCGATGATCTCCAACGAACCCGCCATCACCCCCGAACTGATCGCTCAGCACGGCCTCAAGCCGGAAGAATACGAGCGTATCTTGAAGCTCATCGGCCGGGTGCCGAGCTTCACCGAGCTCGGGATTTTCTCGGCGATGTGGAACGAGCACTGCTCCTACAAGTCGTCACGCATCCATCTGCGCACGCTGCCGACAAAGGCGCCCTGGGTGATCCAGGGCCCGGGCGAGAATGCCGGCGTCATCGATATCGGCGACGGGCTTGCCGTCGTGTTCAAGATGGAGAGCCACAACCATCCGAGCTATATCGAGCCCTATCAGGGCGCGGCCACCGGCGTCGGCGGCATTTTGCGCGACGTCTTCACTATGGGCGCGCGGCCGATCGCTTGCCTCAACGCCCTGTCGTTCGGCGATCCGAAAAATCCGCGAACACGCGCGCTGGTCGGCGGCGTCGTCGCCGGCATCGGCGGCTACGGCAATTCCTTCGGCGTGCCGACCGTCGGCGGCGAAATGCGGTTTCATTCCCGCTATGACGGCAACATTCTGGTCAATGCCATGGCGGTCGGGCTCGCCGAAACCGGCAGGATCTTCTATTCCGCGGCGTCGGGCGTCGGCATGCCGATCGTCTATCTCGGCTCCAAGACCGGCCGCGACGGCATCCATGGCGCCACCATGGCCTCGGCCGAGTTCGGCGCCGACGCCGAAGAGAAGCGGCCGACGGTGCAGGTCGGCGATCCGTTCTCGGAGAAGCTTCTGCTCGAAGCCTGTCTCGAGATCATGGCCAAGGGCTGCGTCATCGCCATTCAGGACATGGGCGCGGCCGGTCTTACGTGTTCGGCCGTCGAGATGGGCGCCAAGGGCGATCTCGGCGTCACACTCGACCTCGATAAAGTGCCGTGCCGCGAAACCGGCATGAGCGCCTATGAGATGATGCTCTCGGAGAGCCAGGAGCGCATGCTCATGGTGCTCAAGCCGGAGAAGGAAAAAGAGGCGGAGGCGATCTTCCGCAAATGGGGCTTGGATTTCGCCATTGTCGGCGAGACCACGCCGACCAAGCGGTTCGTGGTTCGCCACGGCGGCGCGGTGATGGCGGATCTGCCGATCAAGGAGCTCGGCGACGAGGCGCCGGTTTACGACCGGCCGCATCGGTCAGGCGGTGCGCCGCCGATGATCGATGCGGCGTCGGTCAAATCGCCGATGCGCATCGCCGACGCGCTGGAAAAGCTGATCGGCTCGCCCGATCTCTGCTCCAAGCGCTGGGTCTGGGAGCAATATGACCACATCATTCTCGGCAATACGGTACAGCGGCCGGGCGGCGACGCCGCGGTGGTGCGGATCGATGAAGGTCCCAAGGCGCTGGCACTGACATCCGACGTGACGCCGCGCTATTGCGAGGCCGATCCCTATGAAGGCGGCAAGCAGGCCGTGGCCGAAGCCTATCGCAATATTTCGGCGGTCGGCGGCAAGCCGCTCGCCGTCACCGACAATCTCAATTTCGGCAATCCGGAGCGGCCGGAGATCATGGCGCAATTCGTCGGCTGCATCCGCGGCATCGGCGAGGCGTGCCGGGCACTGTCGTTTCCCGTCGTGTCCGGCAATGTGTCGCTCTACAACGAGACCAAGTTCGCCGGCGAAGATTCGGGCCGCGCCATTCTGCCGACCCCGACCATTGGCGGCGTCGGCCTGCTCGACGAATTCACCAGGTCCATGACGCTCGCCTTCGCGTCCGAGGGCGAGGCGATCATGGTGCTCGGCGAGACCCGCGGCTGGCTCGGCCAATCGATCTATCTGCGCGATGTCTGCGGCCGGGAGGAGGGCGCACCGCCTCCGGTCGATCTCACCGCCGAGCTTCGCCACGCCGAATTCGTGCGCGGTCTGATCCGCGACGGCCTGGTATCGGCGGTGCACGACGTTTCCGACGGCGGCCTTCTGGTGGCGCTTGCCGAAATGGCGATGGCGTCGGGCATCGGCGCCGTGCTTGAAGCGCATAATAATTTGCCGGCGCATGCCTTCTGGTTCGGCGAAGATCAGGCGCGCTACGTCGTGACCTCCCGCAATTCCGAGCCGGTTGCGGAGCGCGCCAAGGCTGCAGGCGTCCCGTTTGCCCGGCTCGGCGCCACCGGCGGACGGGCGCTTGCCGTTGCCGGCGAACGGCCGCTGCCGGTCGACGAATTGAAAGCGCGCTTCGAGAACTGGCTGCCGGGCTACATGGCCGGCACGAACTAGATCTTGCGTTCGCGCATGATCCTTTTGGAAAACCGGTCACCGCCCTCGGATCAAGCCCGAGGGTGAGCTGTCCGGATCACGCTTTTATCGCGTGGCGCGGGCGAGCGCCTGATAGCATTCCAGCGACAATTGCTGAGCGTGATCGGCGAGGCAGGTCAGAATGCGTCCGCCGCCGACCGGGATTCCGCTGCACAAGGCTTGCTGTTCAGGGCGGCACATCGCGAGGATGCGGAGCGCCTCGCGGGGCAGCATCGGCGGGATCGGCCCGAGCGGCGCGACTGCCGGCGTCGGCCCGCTTGCGGCCGGCGCCCCGGCTGAAGACGCTGCCGCCGACGGCGAGGGCGAAGTCGCGCCGCCGCCGACTGCCGCGACCGCGCTTTGGCACGCGGCGGTGAGTCTGGCGGCGTGGCTCTTGAGGCATTGCAGCGCCTCGATGCCGCCCGGCTGTACGCCCGAACAGTTCGCCATGAAGTCGGAGCGGCAGGCGGCGCGTATGGCCGATTTTTGCGCCTCAGTCGGTGCTGCTGCCGGCGGCGCTGACGCGCTGGCTGCGGGCGGTGGTGCCGGCGTCGGCGCATGCGAAGCCGCGGATTTCCTGGTCTTCGTCGTCGCTCTGCGCTCGGGCGCGGCCGGTGGTGTCTCCGCTGCCGGCGGTGGCGAGCCTTGAAGAGTGGCTTGGACCGCGGTCTGGCAGGGCTGCGACAGGTCGGACGCGTTCGCTTGAAGGCAGAGCAAGAGCTCCGGATTGTCCGGCTTGATCCAAGAGCAATGCGCCATGAAATCGGCGAGCGTGCAGGACTGCCGCACCGATTTGAGCTGTGCCTCTTGCGTTACCCCCGATTTGGGCGCGGGCTCCGAGGCAGCGGCGGGCGGCTGCGGCGGCGCCGGTTCGCTTTTGGCCGGCGCGGCGCTTGATGCGGCGGGTGCGGGCGCCGCGGGCGCTTCCGCCGCGGCGGGCGGCGAAGCCGGCGCCGGCTTCGCCGGCACGATCGCGCTCACGGCGGTGTTACAGGCCGGCGACAATTTCGCCTGATTCCGCAGCAAACATTCGAAGGCTTCCTTGCCGCCCGGCGTGACGCCCGCGCAATTGGCGATGAAATCAGAACGGCACGATGCACGGATCGCGTCGCGCTGGGCCGGCGTCGGCTGTTGCGCTGCGGCGACATGAATGGAGAGGGCGACGAAAGCGCCCGCGAGCGCAAACGGCCGGAACATGAAATCCTCCCTCATGACAACGTCTCCTGCGTCGGCGTCGGACCATGCATCGGAGATGCACCTACGTCCAGCGGACACGACGATGTTTCGCCGCCCGCTCTTGCCACGTGGACCTATTCTGCTAAGCCAAGACGACGAGAGAGACGACGCCCCTTCGCCTTCGCCGGGAACGGAGTCCAGCGAGGAGATGCGCCATGCCCATGGCGGCCAATGACATCGAGCGGCTGATCCGGACGCGCATTCCGGATGCCGAGGTGACGATCCGCGATCTCGCCGGCGACGGCGATCACTATGCCGCGACCGTGATCGCGGAATCCTTTCGCGGTAAATCGCGCGTCCAGCAGCACCAGATCGTCTATGAGGCGCTCAAGGCCGAGATGGGCGGCAAACTGCATGCTTTGGCCTTGCAGACCGGCACGCCGGAACGGTGAGGCGGCCTCCCGCCTGTTCTAAATCCAGGCTTCGCCGGAGCATGCCGTTCCCTCCCGCCTGAGCCCGCCAGCACGGCCATTTTTCACCGCTTTTTGCGCCTAAATCCTGCCGCTTGGGCTTTGCCCGTCTTTTGCGGTACATATATTGCAGGACTGAAGGGCGAGATTCGGCGCGGATCACCCGCGGCGCCAACAGGGATAACCGTGATGTCGATCGACCAATTCATCGATAACGAGGTCAAGAGCAACGACGTGGTGCTCTTCATGAAGGGCACGCCGCAATTTCCGATGTGCGGCTTTTCCGGCCAGGTGGTGCAGATCCTCGATTACCTGGGCGTCCCCTATAAGGGGCTCAACGTGCTCGAAAACGACGAGTTGCGCGGCGGCATCAAGACCTATTCGAACTGGCCGACCATTCCGCAGCTTTATGTGAGGGGTGAATTCGTCGGCGGCTGCGACATCATCCGTGAAATGTTCCAGGCCGGCGAATTGCAGTCGCTGCTCAAGGACCGGGGCATCGCGGTCAAGGAATCGCAGACGGCCTGATCGGCCTTCGGCAACTCCGCACAGGCAAGAGCCCGGACTCCCTATTCGCCTTCGGTGCCCGCACCGCCAGCGAATAGGGACTCCGGGCTCGCTGTTTTTGCGATCGGGGGCCGTTACCGCGAATAATATTCGACGACGAGATGCGGCTCCATGACGACCGGGTAGGGCACGTCGGTCGGCGCCGGCACGCGGCTCAATTTCGCGGTCTCTTTGGAGTGATCGGCCTCGATATAGTCCGGCACGTCGCGCTCGCCGAGCGCATTGGCCTCGAGCACCAGTGCCAGCTGCTTCGACTTCTCGCGGACCTCGATCTCGTCGCCGACCTTCACCAAATAGCTTGCGATGGTGACCCGCTTGCCGTTCACGTTGATGTGGCCGTGGCTGATGAATTGCCGCGCGGCGAAAATCGTCGGCACGAGCTTGGCGCGGTAGATGACCATGTCGAGCCGGCGCTCGAGCAGGCCGATCATATGGGCGCCGGTGTCGCCCTTGAGGCGGCGGGCTTCCTTGTAGATACCGAGAAATTGCCGCTCCGACATATTGGCGTAGTAGCCTTTGAGCTTCTGCTTGGCGCGCAATTGCACGCCGTAATCCGACAGCTTGCCCTTGCGGCGCTGGCCGTGCTGGCCGGGGCCGTATTCGCGTTTGTTGACGGGCGATTTGGGGCGGCCCCAAATGTTTTCGCCCATGCGGCGATCGATCTTGTACTTGGCCTGATGGCGCTTGGTCATCGCGTCCTCGATAATGTTGTTTCGGCATGATCTTGTCCGAAAATCGGAAGACCGCTTTTCGGGATCATGCGTTGTTTGGCATGACCTTATCCGAAAACCGGAAGTCCACTTTTCGGGATCATGCCCGGTGAGGATCGCGCCCTCCTCCTGTTCCGGGACTTGCCCGGAACCGACAGGTTTGCGGCCGAAGCGCCGGCCCAAACCACGGGTCGCGAAACACTTACGCGGGGCTTTGAGCCCCGCGAAGTGGGCGGCTTTTAGGGGGAAACGGGGCCGATGTCAAACAAAGCCGGTGTCGACCTGCCGCCTAGCCGGCCGCAAAATGCCGCTTGCGCATGGGCTTGAGCACGGCAATCGCCAACAGCGCGGTCACAGCGTCGAGCGCCGCGACCACGACGAAGACCGCCGTCCAGCTTCCGGTCGTCTGTTTGAGATAGGCCGCCGCCGGGCCGGCCAGAATCGAGCCGACGCCTTGGGCGATATAGAGGAAGCCGTAATTGGTCGCCGCGAATTTCGGGCCGAACGTGTCGGTCAAGGTCGAGGGGAACAGCGAGAAGATTTCGCCCCAGCCGAAGAATACGAGACCGCTCAGAACGACGAACAGCGCCGGTTCGTGGATATAGGTGAACAGAACCAGGATGGCGGCGCATTCCAGCGAAAAGGCCAGCGCCATCGTGCCCTCGCGGCCGATATGGTCGGACACCCAGCCGAAGAACGGCCGCGTCAGGCCGTTGGTGACGCGCGACAGAGTGAGCGACAACGGCAGCGCCGCCATGCCCCACACCGGCAAATCGGCCACGCCGAAATCCTTGGCGAAGGGACCGACATTGAAGACGACCATGAGGCCGGACGTCGACATCATGCTCATCATGACGAAGAGCAGATAGAAGATCGGGCTCTTGAGCATTTCGCGCGGCGAATAGCTCTGGTGCGCCTGCACCGCGGCGACGGCATCCGACGGCGCCGCGCTATCGACGTGATAGTCTTCCGGCGGCGTGCGCAGCCATTGCGCGGCGAGGATGCCGATGGCGCCCTGGATCACGCCCCAGACGATGAAAGTGTGGGCGTAGCCCGAACTCTTGATCATGCTGTCGATCGGGAAGCTCGTGAAAAAGGCGCCGAAGCCATAGCCCGCCGCTGCAAGGCCGGTGGCAAGTCCGCGCCGCTCCGGGAACCACCTCACCATGAGTCCGATGATGCCGACATAGATGATGCCGGTGCCGAATCCGCCCAGCACGCCGTAGGTGAAATAGAGCGCCCAGAGAGTGTTGGCGTAAGCGGACAGAACCCAGCTGCCGCCGGATAGCAACGCGCCCAGCGAAATCAACAGCCGCGGCCCGAAACGGTCGACCAGATAGGCTTGGAACGGCGAAAACCAGGTCTGCAAGATGACCAGGAGGGAAATGGTCCATTGCACCTCGGCAAGCGTGGTTCCGAGTTGCTTGTTGAGCGGGCCCGTGAACAGCGTCCAGACGTATTGCGGGCTCGAGATCGCCATCATGGCGATGATGCCGAGAACGAGCTGCATCCAGCGGTTGGTTTGTCCGGCTGCGCGCTCGGCGGGAATGGCGATGGTCATGAATATGGCTCCTGCGATCAGACTTTCCCGGCCTTGGCTCCGAAGCAAACACCACTTGCCGACGGATCATCCGTTTGATTTCGGATGCCGGGCTTGAAGGTGCTTTGGCGGGCGACGCGCTTCAGCTCGCGCTGCGGCCGCGGCACCGTGTTCAGCGGACAGGGTCGCAGGAACCGGCCCGGAGTAAAGCCGATATTCGGTGCAGAAGCTGATCTCGGAATAGGCAAAGCTCAGCGCGCCAGGGCTTTGCCGGCGTCGCTTGCAGCAATGCCAAAGTGCCGCAACGCGTTTTCTGGCGGTTTTCCGGACGTGAAAATCGCCCGCGCCGCGCCGGCGCCACTCGCCGCTGCTGAATCCAGGAGGCTGGTGACACGCCGCGCGATGGCCGGCGCCGGGTCGAGGAAGCTCACCGGCCAGGGGCTCAAGTCCCGCAGCCGCGCGAGCAGCAAAGGGTAATGCGTGCAGGCCAAGACGACAATGTCGGTGCGCCGGCCGCCGTCGCGAAAGCAGGGCGCAATCTCCGCAAGGAGCTCGTCGTCGGAAACCGGCGCTCCGGCAAGCTCGGCTTCGGCAAAAGCGGCAAGCTGTCTCGCGCCGACCAAGGTCACTTCACAATCCTGCGCATAATCGCGAATGAGCGCGCGGGTATATTCGCGCTTCACCGTCGCTTCGGTGCCGAGCACCGAGACGCGCCGCGTCACCGACGCGGCGCAGGCCGGCTTGATCGCCGGCACGGTGCCGACGAAGGGAACGGCGAATGTCTTGCGCAGATCCGGCAGCACGATGGTCGAGGCGGTGTTGCAGGCGATCACCGCCAGGTCCGGCCGGTGCGTTTCGATCAGTTCGCCCATCAGGCCGACGACACGCTCGACCAAAGCGGGCTCTTGCAGCGCCCCGTACGGAAATGCCGCATCGTCGGCGACATAGAGATAATCGGCATCCGGGCGCGCCCGCGCGATCTCGCGATAGACCGTGAGGCCGCCCAGCCCGGAATCGAAAACGAGGATCGATCTACGTGCCGCCATCACGTGACAAATGACACGAGCGGCGAGGCGTAGGCAATCGCTGAAAGGGCGACGTCAGGCTTTGAGGCTTTCGACCAGGCGCGGCCCTTCCTTAGGGGTGGCGCTGGCCTGCTCCTGCGCCCGCGGCTGGTCGACAACGGGCGCGACCAGGCCGCTTACCGCGGTAAAGGTGAGAATAAGGATCACCGCGAGATTGCCGTCGTGGATTCGCGTGAAGGCGACGGCGCCCATCAGATAGGACCAGAAAGGGAAGGCGATGGTCGACACCACGGCATTGGTGATCCAGGCGTCGCCGTCTTCGCGCACATACCAGCAGAACACCGGGGTGAGGATGCAGCCAGCGAGGAGCGCGATAACCGCTATCGTCGTCACGGAAACTCCGGCCATGGTCGCACTGTCGCCACCCGAAATCATGGCCTGGGAAAGAATGGAATTCACCAGCATCGAAAAGCCGAGCACCTCGGCCGGAACATATTTGACGGTGCGTAGGAGATAATCGTCACCGGGGATGGCTTCGACCGCAGGCCGCGTGCGGGCAGGCGCCTGAAAGATGCCGCCGAAATCACTGATGGCCTGCGCCACTTCGGCGATCGGCAAAGTCGGTTTGCGCACCAAGCGGCCCATAAGCCCTCTCCTGTCCCCCGGTCGGTCCGGTCAAGCTATGCCAGGGCACCGAGTCGGACAAGCGACAGTTAATGGCTCGTCAACCAAATTTGCTCGGATATCAACGGCTGTGTGAGGCCGAGTGTCACGCACGGCCAAAGACACGTTTGAAGATCGTGTCGACATGCGCGAAGTGAAAATCGAGATCGAAATTGGCGGCGAGCTCTTTTTCGCTCAGATATTTGCGCACATCGGGATCGGCTTTGAGGAAGGTGAGAAAATCGCCTTCGCCGGCCCATACCCGCATGGCGTTGCGCTGCACCAGGCGATAGGCGTCCTCGCGCGCGGCGCCTTTCTGCGTCAACGCGAGAAGTACGCGCTGCGAATGCACCAGGCCGCCGAGCCGGTCGAGATTCTTCAACATGTTTTCAGGATAGACGACGAGCTTGTCGATCACGCCGGAAAGGCGCGCCAGCGCGAAATCGAGCGTCACCGTCGCATCCGGCCCGATCATGCGCTCGGCCGATGAATGAGAAATGTCACGCTCATGCCAAAGCGCGACATTTTCCAGTGCCGGCGTCACATAGGCGCGCACCATGCGGGCAAGGCCGACAAGATTTTCCGACAGCACCGGGTTGCGCTTGTGCGGCATCGCCGAGGAGCCCTTTTGCCCGGCCGAGAAGAACTCCTCGGCTTCGAGCACCTCGGTGCGCTGCAAATGACGAATCTCCGTCGCCAGCCGCTCGACGGAAGCGGCGACGACGCCGAGGCTGGCGAAATACATGGCGTGACGGTCGCGCGGGATGATCTGGGTCGAGATCGGCTCGACCTCGAGGCCCATCTTTTTGGCGACGTAGGCCTCGACCCGCGGATCGACCTGCGCGAACGTGCCGACCGCGCCCGAGATCGCGCAAGTCGCGATTTCCTTGCGCGCATTTTCGAGCCGCGCCTTGGCGCGGGCGAATTCGGCAAAGGCGAACGCGAGCTTGAGCCCGAACGTGGTCGGCTCGGCATGGATGCCGTGGGAGCGGCCGATCGTCGGCGTGAACTTGTATTCGCGCGCGCGCTTCTCGAGCGCGGTCAGCAGCGCCGCGACGTCGGCGATCAGAATATCGGCCGCGCGCACCAGCTGCACATTGAGACAAGTATCGAGCACGTCCGACGAGGTCATGCCCTGGTGCACGAAACGCGCCTCGGGCCCGACGATCTCTGCCAGATGGGTGAGGAAGGCGATGACATCGTGCTTGGTCTCGCGCTCGATCTCGTCGATGCGGTCGATGTCGAATTCGGCGGTCTTGCCTTTTTCCCAGATCTTCTTGGCCGCGTCCTTCGGGATCATGCCGAGTTCGGCCATGGCATCGGCGGCATGGGCCTCGATCTCGAACCAGATGCGAAAGCGCGTTTGCGGCGTCCAGATCGCCGCCATCTGCGGACGGGAATAGCGGGGGATGGTCATGCCGCTTCTCCCCGCGCCAAGGCCGCCGCGTTGCGGATCGCCGCGATATTGACGCGATAAGATTCCGGCGTGCGATCCTTGAACACGGCGGAGCCGGCAACGAAGGCATTGGCGCCCGCGCGCGCGGCCTCGGGCGCCACCTCCGGCGTGATGCCGCCGTCGATTTCGATATCGATCGGGCGGCCGCCCGCCCGGTCACGGATCATGGCGCGGATATTGCGCACCTTGGCGAGCGCATCGGGAATGAATTTCTGGCCGCCGAAACCGGGATTGACCGACATCACAAGGACGAGGTCGACGAGGCCGATCACCGGCTCGATGAACACTTCCGGCGTGCCGGGATTGAGCGTGACACCGACCTTCTTGCCCAGCGCGCGGATCGCCTGCAGCGAGCGGTGAATATGCGGTCCGGCTTCGACATGCACGGTGATGCTGTCGGCCCCGGCTTTGGCAAAGGCCTCGAGATAAGGATCGCAGGGCGCGATCATCAGATGCACATCGAGCGGCTTCTTGGTGTGGGGCCGGATCGCTTTGACGATGTCCGGGCCGATGGAGATGTTCGGCACGAAATGGCCGTCCATGACGTCGACATGGATCCAATCGGCGCCGGCGGCGTCGGCGGCGCGGACCTCCTCGCCAAGCTTGGCGAAATCGGCGGCGAGGATCGACGGCGCAACGATCAGCGGACGGGGCATTTTGCAGTTCCTGAAAAGCGCGCTTTTGCCGTTCGCCTAACACGCTGCCCCGACGCGGGCAAACGGCGCTGTTACTAACCGGCGAACGTGTGGCATGGATCGGCCGCATCCGGAGAGCGGCCCGGCAACACTTGCCGGGCGGCGGCAAATTTCCGCTCGCCGCGATCCGCGATAAAACGCAAAAGTCTTTTATTCTCTTAGGCTTGGCAGGCGGCCCGGCGCTTGCATCGGCTTGTGTCGATGCCGGTCGGCCGCTCCGGCCCACGGTGTAAGGCGTATCTCCGAGGAGTCACTGTCATGTCCGCGTCGGTCAATTCCGCGAGCAATCCTTACTCTTATCTGCAATCGCTCTGGCAGCAGGGCACGCAAGCCAATAGCGCGACGTCCACGCAATCCGATCCGCTGTCGGCGCTGCTTGCGGCGCTCGGCCAGGAGAGCGGCGGCAGCGGCTCGTCGTCGTCTTCTTCAAGCACGACGACGGGATCGACCAGCGGCACGACCGCGTCATCGGCCGGCGGCCCGCAATTCAGCCCGCAAGCGCTCCAGGCCTTGTTCCAGCTGCAGGCGAATGCAACGGACGGCTCGTCGTCATCCGGTTCGCAAGCCGGCGGCGTCGACGATACCGACGATCAGACCCAGCAGACGCAGCAGGGCGAAGGCCACCGTCATCACCACGGCGGTGGCGGTCTGGAGGATCTCCTGAAAATGCTGGATTCCGCGAGCAACGGCGCCACCACGCAGAGCGCGACCAACAGCAACGGCTCGACGACAACCACGATCGATTACAGCGATGGTTCGAGCATTTCGCTGACGTCGGCGCCGAGCAGCAGCACGACGTCGTCGGGATCGTCCAGCAGCACCGGCTCATCCGACAATTCCACGACCTCCGGTACCACGAACGTGTTCGGCAGCAACCTGCTCGAGAAGCTGATCCAGATGCAGGCGCAATTGCTCAACACCACCACGCCGCAGAGCCTCGCCACCGCCTGACCTGATCCCCGTTCACAAAGTTCTGTTCCGGCCTTGATTGCGGCCGGAGACAGCAAAGATATGAATGCGCGTCCCGGCCCGAACTGACGTGGCGGCGGGGAGGGCCGGCTCTCGTCCGAGCCGCGGTCGGGCGGTCGTGGGACGGCGGAGGTCGACGTGGCGCGCAGCGATGTCATTGTTCTCGGGGCGGGCATCGTCGGCACCTCGATTGCGACGCATCTCGCCAAAAAGGGTCTCGCCGTCGCGCTGATCGATCGCGGCGGGCCGGGCGAAGCGACGTCCTACGGCAATTCCGGCATCATCGAGGGCAACACCATTTTCCCGGCGGCGTTTCCGTCGGACTTTCGCGAACTCCTGCGCGTCGCGCTCAAGCGCTCGCCGATTGCCAACTATCATATTGCGTTCCTGCCGAGGATCGCGCCCTGGCTTCTGGCCTTTCGCGCGGCGTCGACACCGGCGCGGCTGGCGGAGACCGCGCATCTGATGCGGCCGCTTTTGGCCCGCGCGGTTGCCGAGCATGAAGCGCTGGCCGCAGAATCAGGCGCCCAGCGCTATCTGCGCCACACCGGCTGGCTGAAGCTTTATCGCACCGACAGATCCTTTGCCGGCGTCACGCGCGAGCTTGAACTCGCGAAAGAGCTTGCGATCGCCAATGTGACGCTCGACCGCGACGCGGCGCGCGCCCTCGAACCGTCGCTGGCGCCGGTCTTCCGCCATGCCGTGCACTGGACCGGCGCGGTCAGCGTGAGCAACCCCTTAGCGCTGACCCGCGCCTATGCCGCGCGCTATGCGGAGCTCGGCGGACTGAGCCTTGTCGGCGACGCGCGCACGCTGCATCGCAACGGCGCCAATTGGCGCGTCGACACCTCGGCCGGTGCGCTGGATGCGCCCAATGTCGTTCTCGCGCTTGGGCCGTGGCTCAAGGATGTGCTCGATCCGCTCGGCGTGAAGCTGCCGCTCGCGGTGAAGCGCGGCTATCACCGGCATTTCAGCGGCAGGGTCAGCGGCGAGGTCAGTGGCACGGGCAATGCGGCGCTGAGCCGCCCGGTGCTCGATACCGACAACGGCTATGTTCTGGCACCGATGGAGCAGGGCATCCGGCTCACCACCGGCGTGGAGTTCGCCGCCCGCGACGCCAAGCCGACGCCGGTGCAATTCGGCCGCCTGATGCCGGCGGCGCGCGAATTGTTTCCGCTCGGCGATCCAGTCGAGCCGCAGCCCTGGATGGGCGCGCGGCCGTGCTTCGCCGATTCACGCCCTGTGATCGGGTCGGCGCCGGGTCTCGGCGGCTTGTGGCTCGCTTGCGGTCACGGTCATTGGGGATTGACCTTGGGCGCGGTGACCGGCCGGCTTGTCGCCGAAATGATCACCGGGCAGACGCCGTTCTGCGATCCGAAGCCGTACCGTGCGGAGCGGTTTTTGAAATAGCCAGACGGCGAGCGGGAAAGCTCGCTCGCCGCTCGCGCTGTCGATCACTCGCTGATGGTTTTGACGACGCTCGATTCCGGCCGCGTATTATTGGTCGACGAGTATTTGTCCTGGGCTTTGACCATTTCGTCGTACTTGGCGATCGTCGTCACCGGCGCATTCGGCACCATGTGGACGATCTTGTAACCGTTGGCCTTGAGCTGGACGAGCAATTCCGGCAGCGCTTCCGCCGTGCCCTTCTGGAAGTCGTGCATCAGCACGATGCCCTTGCCGTTCTTCTGCAGCTTGGTCATCACCGACTTGATGACATCCTCCGGCTTGTGGATCTTGAAATCGAAGGAGTCGATGTCGGTCGAGAACGTCGAGATATTGCGCGTGCCGAGATAAGTGATCAGATCCGCCGGCTGCTGCAGATCGGGAAAGCGGAAGAACGGCGCGATCGGGCCGCCTGCGGCCATCGTGACCGCGCTCACGCCCATTTCGATTTCCTGCTTCGCCTGTTCGATATCCTTGGCGTAAGGATTGCGCGCCAGATCCTTATGCGACCAGGTGTGGCTGCCGACGGTCATGCCGGCGGCGACCACCATCTTGGTGATCTCGGGATGCCAGGTGGCATGCTCGCCGATCTCGAAGAACGTCGCTTTGATGCAGTTGTCCGTGAGCGCCTTGAGCACCGCGGGCGTGTTCTCCGGCCACGGTCCGTCATCGAAGGTCAGCACCACTTCCTTGTCGCGCAGGAAGTCATATTGTTTGAAATGCTCGGTGCCGAAAGCGGGCCCGCCGGTCGTATCGATCTGCACGACGCGCGACAGCCCGATCGCGTTCGGGTTGGCGCATTGCGGGATCGCGGTCGGCGCCGGAGCCGGCGTGTGCGCGGCCACGGCCGCGGGCGCGTTCTGCGCCAGCACCGTCGGCAGTGGCGCAGGCGATGTGTTGTTTGACGTGTTGCTTGACGCGTTGTTTGGCGTCGCGCCGGAAACCTGCGGCGCGGGTGTAGGCGGTGCCTTCAAAGCCGCAGCGGCGGTAGGCGGTGTGCCTTTGGCCGGCGAGATTAAATGTGTTGCCAGTGCGATGAG
>Ga0335076_10001746_pt1 | contig 21176 bp, 19 predicted proteins | sample Lox_Sample_25_FD_206717 | JGI IMG/M metagenome (GOLD analysis project Ga0335076, IMG submission 206717) | Soil microbial communities from Loxahatchee National Wildlife Refuge, Florida, United States - Lox_Sample_2.5 | ecosystem: Environmental > Terrestrial > Soil > Wetlands | place: USA...
GCTTCCCCGGCTACAAACCCGAGGATGCAGATGACGACGCTGATGATACCCAATAATCGACTAAGGACACGCCACTGGGGTGCCGGTACCTTCGCACCAGCACCCCTCGGCTTAGCTTCGGTTTCGTAGTATAGTGCTTGCCGCACCGGCTGCAGGGGACCGTAGGTTGAGGAGGTTTCAATGCTATGCAGGATATCAAGCGCAGTTAGGCTAGGGATTGTCGTCGTTCTCGCCCTGTCCCTGAGCCGCGCTTCTGCGGCCAGCCCAAAGTACCAGGCGCTCTACAGTTTTACTGCGGGGGCTGATGGCGCGGGTCCGTGGTCCGGGGTAGCGTTGGACAGGAAGGGGAACTTGTATGGCACGACGACCGGCGGGGGCGCGTATGGGGCGGGAGTAGTTTTTAAACTGAAACGCCGGCGGACAGGCGACTGGCCGGTAACAGTTTTGCACAGCTTTCAAATGGACGACAACGGATACCAGCCCTGGAGTAGACCGGTCTTTGATCCAGCAGGAAACCTCTACGCTACAGCCCTCTACGGCGGTACGAACCACAGCGGGACCGCCTTCAAAATGGCGCCTGGGCCCTCTGGATGGACTTTCAACGTCATGTACAACTTTTGCTCACTTCCTGACTGCCTGGATGCAGGCGCGTATGGAGGATTTGCGCTCGATTCTGCTGGCAATCTCTACGGGGTGTTCAATTCGGTACTGGAATTGAGCCCGAGTCCAGATGGGTGGGTTCCAAAGGTCCTTTATACCTTCTGCTCCAAGCCCGGTTGTGCCGACGGCAATGGTTCGTACGCATCGCTAATCCTGGATAAGAAGGGCAACCTGTATGGCACTACACCGGGTGGTGGCGCCAATCAAAATGCGGGCACCGTCTTCAAGGTCAAACACATGCCGGATGGGAGTTGGAAAGAGCGGGTGCTGCATAGTTTCAGTTGGTCCCCGGACGATGGAGCAGAGCCGAGCTGGGGGCAGCTAGCCTTCGATAGCGCGGGCAACCTCTACGGCACGACCTACTATGGCGGCAGTCACGGCTGCGGCGAGGTGGCTTGCGGCACCCTGTTTCGCTTGAGCCCGCAACCCGACGGGCATTGGAAGGAGACGATTCTCTACAACTTCGATCAGGGCGCGGGCGGGAACATCCCCGGCGCTGGTGTGGTGATCGACCAAGCGGGAAACCTGTACGGAACCACGATGGCAGGCGGAACCCGCTGCGACTGTGGGGTGGTTTACAAGCTCTCACCCAATCCCGACGACACCTGGACTTACACCGTGCTGCACAGCTTCATAGGTTCTGATGGCTTCGAGCCACACGCCAACATGATCTTCGACCAGAAAGGCAACCTCTACGGCACGACGGTCGGCGGGGGCCCCGGCGGCTACGGCGTGGTGTTTGAGCTCACGCCGTAATCTCGTTGCACAGGAAAGGAGCCGAGCAATGATGATTATAGGTTGCGATTTGCACACACCTTACCGGCAGATTGCGATGCTGGACCAGGAGACGTTTGAAGTCGCGCCGAGAAGTTCTGTTTGTCATACTATTGGTGGCGACTTCTGTACGTGCCGCAGCAGCAGAGCAGACTGCGGGAACGGCCGTTAGCCTTCTTCCTGTTGGCGCTAGCGGCCGGTCATCTGCTCCAGTCTTTCCGGATACCGATCCCCTTCCACTTTGATCCTGGATGAGGCGCTATCGATGTCACGGAGATCGTCGGGTGTGAGTTCGACAGAAACCGCTGCCAGGTTCTCTTCCAGGCGATGAAGCTTGGTGGTTCCCGGAATCGGAACCATCCACGGCTTCTGCGCCAGCAGCCACGCGAGGGCGATCTGCGCTGGGGTTGCCTTCTTCTTTGCTGCGACCTTACTCAATAAGTCAACCAATGCATGATTGGCCTTTCGCGCTTCTGCGGTAAAGCGAGGGACAATATTGCGGAAGTCGTTGCTATCGAACTTTGTGTTTTCGTCGATCTTGCCGGTGAGGAAGCCGCGGCCCAGCGGGCTATAGGGAACGAATCCGATCCCGAGCTCCTCCAGGGCCGGCAGCAACTCCTGTTCCGGGCGCCTCCACCACAGCGAGTATTCGTTCTGAACTGCCGTCACGGGCTGCACCCGGTGGGCGCGACGCACGGTTTGCACCCCTGCTTCAGAAAGGCCGAAGTGCTTCACCTTGCCCTGCTCGATCAGGTTCTTCACCGCTCCGGCGACGTCTTCGATGGGTACGTTCGGGTCAACCCGGTGCTGGTAGAACAGATCGATGACATCGGTCTTCAGTCGCTTGAGCGAGGCCTCGGCGACCTCCTGGATGTGCTCTGGCCGGCTATTGAGGGTAGGCCACCCCGGCCCGCCATTGGGATCGGGCGCAAAGCCGAACTTGGTGGCTATCGCCACCCGGTCGCGCAAAGGAGCCAGCGCTTCGCCCACCAGTTCTTCGTTGACGAACGGGCCGTACACTTCCGCGGTGTCGAAAAATGTCACGCCGCGTTCCACTGCCGACCGTATCAGCGAGATCATTTCCTTCTTGTCCGCGGCCGGACCGTAGCCAAAGCTCATGCCCATACATCCGAGGCCGAGAGCGGAAACTTCCAGATTGCTCTTTCCCAGCTTGCGCTTCTTCATGGTTCCTCCCTGTCAGAGAGATAGTCTAACCACAATCTCCAGCGGAAAGGAGATTTGCGAAGTGATTTCACGCAAAGCACTTATGACCGGGTTGTGTGTGGACCCGAATCACATAACCTTGCGGCTCGATCTCTCCGTTGAACCCCGGAAGTGCCCTGACTATAATGACCCGGCTCGAACTTGCTGGAACTCTCGCCACTGCGGAGGAGGGCAACCATGTCGGTCTTAAAACCAGGCTGGGCCTCCCGAATAGCCTCGCTGACAATTGTTATCGCTGCGTTCCTGCTTGCTCCCGCTGCCGCGTCCGCGCAAACCTTCACGATCCTGCACTCGTTCACAGGCCAACCCGACGGCAACGGCCCCAATGGCGGCCTCGTTCTGGATGCATCCGGCAACCTCTATGGCACAACCCGCTTGGGCGGAGTCTCCTATCACGGAACCGCTTTCAAGCTTAGCCCCAGCGGCAACGAAACCGTACTGTACAGTTTTGTCGCTGCCTACGGCGCCAGCCCTAACTCCACGCTGGTCCGCGGCACCAAGGGTACGTTCTATGGCACCACCAACCGCGGTGGCGCTTATGACCTGGGAACAGTATTCAAGGTGGACAAGAAGGGCCACGAAACGGTTCTGCACAGTTTCGCTGGAGGCGCAGACGGAGCCTTCCCCGACGCTCTGATCCGCGACTCGGATGGCAACTTATATGGCACCGCTAGCGAAGGCGGCGGCGGCAGCGGGTGCTACTACGGCGCCGGCTGCGGACTGGTGTTCAAACTGGACCCGGCTGGGAAGATGACCGTGTTGTACACCTTTCCCGGAGGCGCGGACGGAGGAACTCCCTGGGCGGGCCTGGTTCGGGACTCGGTTGGCAACCTCTACGGTGGCACGTGGTCAGGAGGGGATATGTCCTGCAATCCTCCGTACGGCTGCGGAACGATATTCAAGCTCGATGCCAGCGGTAACGAATCCGTTTTGTACAGCTTTACCGCGACCGGCGGCGACGGGGGCATGCCCGTCGGCATTATCCGCGACCAGAAGGGCACAATCTATGGAGCCACTCAATACGGTGGAGGGATCGCAAACTGCGGATTTGGCTGTGGAACGGTATTCAAGCTGGCGCCGAGCGGAAAAGAGACCGTGCTGTACGCATTTACTAACTATCCGAACGATGGAGCCTGGCCCAGGGCACGCGTAGTTCGGGATGCCTCCGGGAATATCTACGGCACAACCCTGTTTGGCGGCTCGAGCGGTGGCGGTACGGTTTTCATGTTGGACCCAAGCGGCAAAGAGACCACTTTGCACTCATTTACCTACGGCGCCGACGGAGCGATGCCCACAGCAGGCGTGGTTCTAGACGCGGCGGGAAATATCTATGGCACCACGAGCTCGGGTGGCGATCTCAGCTGCGGCCGGGGCGAAGGTTGCGGGACGCTGTTCAAGCTGACGCCGTAACTGCAAGATCGTGTGTCGGGTCGCTGGATGTAGCTGGGCAAGAAAGCCATCACAGCGGCTGCGATCAATACCCTCGAGGAAGGAGATGCGGTGAAAAAACTCGTTCACAAGCCTGGGGAAGTTCGAGGCCTCTCCGCTCCTTACCAACATCAGTTGAGCGCGTACGCGCTGGCGGCAGCCGCTGCCGGGGTGAGCGTTGTGGCTCTGTCCCAGCCATCCGAGGCGAAAATCATCTACACAGGTGCTCACGAAGTCATCGCCATTGGCGACAGCTACGCGCTGGATTTGAATGGCGACGGGAAAACCGATCTGACCATTGCCGCCCAATACCACCGTCTGTGCACGACCGATGGCACGTGTTTTCACTCGGAAACGCTCTACGCCAGGATGGCCGGGCGCAATCAAGCTGTGTACAACGTTTTTGGCGCGGTGGCAATGAAACCAGGTATGCGGATCGGCCCGAAGAAAGCCCTTCGCGGCGGCACCGAAGCCATGGCCGGCCTCAGCAGTTTGTCCAGCAGTTACGGCGTCCGCGGAAGCTGGATCAACGTCAGGAAACGCTATTTGGGGGTGCAGTTCAAGATTAACGGTGAGATCCACTATGGCTGGGCCCGTCTGAACGTCAAGGTTCAGCTGCATCCGAGTACCATCGTGGCAACTTTGACTGGCTACGCCTATGAGACGGTGCCGGACAAGCCCATTACTGCTGGCAAGACCAGCGGCGCAGAGGAAAATGCCAGCTCAAAGGCTCCCGATCCCGCAGTTCTACCGACTCCTTCTGCCCGACCCACGCTCGGCACCCTGGCCCTGGGAACGTCCGCACTTTCCTTCGGCAGACACAAGACACCCAATAACAGAAACCGGGAGGAGTTGCTGCGCGCAAACATCTCCCCCCGTTTCTAAGCGGCAAACCGGGCAGCAAGTACCGTGGGCTCCAAAGCTGAAAAGAAGACGGCTCGGTCTGTTACTTCGTGCAGCTGTCGCTTACCATCTTCAGGCCGGAAACCTGCAAGTCGCTGTGTTCCTTTCCGGTGATTTCTTTCTTTTCGTAGGGCTGGCTCTTTACTTCCTGAGCGGCTGTCCTCTTGGCCAGGATGCCGGTCACGGTGACCGTGTGACCGACGTGGTCGCCGAGAGACACTGACTTGTCCGGATACAGCTCCCAGTGCTTACCGTCGGAGTCGACGATAAAAAATCCTTTTGTTTCCAGACCCTTCTGCAGGCAACCGGTTACGGTTTGCGAGCCTGCCGTCTGGTCGTTCGCCATTTGCGGTGCAGCGTACAGTGCGGCTGCGCTCAAGCCAATGACCAGAACCGCAAGCATCCACACGGAGTGTTTTGCCATTCGCTGAATCATCACTGAAGCCTCCTACTATCGAGGATAGTATGATTCCATTCTCCCACAAGGGGTTGTGACGGGCATCACAACGGCAAGATTTTTGTTAGAGCGCAGACAGGGCGCTTGGTATATGTACTGCCGATCTTGAGCAGTTTTGCGGAGCTTCCAAGCGAGATGGACGCGGTTGGAGGCTCGCGCGGCGGCTGGGTTGGGCCGAAAACATCCCCAAGGTGTCCCGAACTCCTGTGCTAGAGGTCAGGAGAACGGTGGGGCCTCGGTGGAAATGTGTGGAGATGACGGGTGCGGGAGGGGTCGGTTGCTGGTTGACGAAGGCTAGCTCGCTCTCTACGCCTCAAACTGCTCCGCTTCCGGGAAGGGTAGGTTGGACTTGGAGAGCACCTTGGTGAGCAGGGTTTCGATTTCCGGCTCGTCGCAGTTCCGCGCCATGGCCATCTCGCTAACCAGGAGATAGCGGGCGCGCTCCAGCATCTTCTTCTCGCGGAACGAGAGTGGCTTGGAGTTGTTCAGCACCAGCAGGCTCTTGAGGACGTTGGCTACCTCGAGCAGGGATCCGGTGCGCATCCGCTCGGAGTTCTCTTTGAAGCGGTATTTCCAGTCGGTGTTGTTAGCACACTCGCCATCTGCAAGAAAATCAATGACTTTCTGGATTTCTCCGTTGCGCACCACGCGCCTCAAGCCGACGCTGCCCACGTTGTGGAAGGGCACCATGACCTTCAGGCTGCTGGACTTGATCTTCAGCAGGTAGAACTTCTCGACGGTGGTGCCGATGGTTCGACTGCTGATCTGCTCAATTACGCCGACACCATGGTTGGGATAGACTACCTTATCCCCGATACTGAAGCTGGATTCGCTACTGATCATGAAGGGACACCCACTCAGTGCAGGACAGCGGAGGAACCACCCAGTCCTTATTGTAACCGAGAAATCCGTTGAAACGCAATTCTGGCGGGCGATTTAGAGCGGACTTGATAGGGTCCCCGGACCCCCGGACTTTCGGCCCCAGTGGTATCGAGTTGGCTCACCCGTCGTAGTTCATTGTCCGCAAAGCTAGTTCACCCGTCCCAGAGCAGCGATCCCTTCAGCTATAACTCGCTGGTCTTCGCCGTAACCTGGAGCACTATTCGACTCGGGCGGCTGCCCCCGAGGTTATAATCTCGGTAACGCATGACTGAGCACATCAAGAAGAAGCTCCAGGAGGAAATCTCTGCGCTTGAGCACGAGCTCAGCCACGAGCTTCCCAAGGAGTTGAAGAAGGCCGTGGCCCTGGGGGACCTCAGCGAGAACGCCGAATATCACATGGCGAAACAGCGCCAGGAGTTTGTTAAGGCGCGGTTGCGGCAACTGGGGCGGCGTTTAGCCGACCTGTCGCTGATCAACATGAACAACATTCCCAAGGACAAGGTCGGGTTGGGGTCGACGGTCAAGGTTTACGACAGCACCAAGGAAGAAGAAATTGCTTACGAGCTGGTGACCAGCGAAGAATCTGATGTTGCTGCCGGCAAGATTTCAACGACTTCTCCGATCGGGCGCGCCCTTCTGAACAAGAAAGTCGGCGACACTGCGCTCGTGGTGACTCCCAACGGCAACCGCGAACTCGAGGTCCTGAGCCTCACGACTATTCACGATCAGGCGGAAGCCGGATGACCTGGACCAGCGCCTTTGGCCGCGTCTGCGGGGTATTGCTGGATACGATCGTGCGCTGGCTTGCCCTGGCCCGCATCAATCCTAACGTGCTGACGTTCATGGGCTTGGTGATCAACACCATCGCTGCGTTCTTGTTCGGCTACGCCACCGCCGAGAATCAACGGCGGATGTTCTTTTACGCCGGCCTGGTCATTATCGGATCCGGCTTCTTCGATCTGGTCGATGGCCGCGTCGCCCGGGCGAGGAATAAGGTCACACACTTCGGCGGGTTCTTTGACTCTGTAGTAGACCGCTATAGCGACGCTTCACAGTTTCTCGGCCTGCTGGTCTTTTACGCTCGTGGCGACCGGTTTTTCTACGTTGTCCTGGCTGCCTTCGTCATGATCAGCGCCATCATGGTCAGCTACACCCGGGCGCGCGCCGAATCGTTGATTGGCTCCTGCCGCGTCGGCTTCATGGAGCGCCCCGAGCGGCTGGTGCTGGTGATCATCGGTGCGCTGTTCAACCGCATGGCTCCCGTGCTTTGGATCATTGCCGTGCTCTCGACGATTACCGTGATCCACCGCACCGAGCACACCTGGCGCCAGACCCAGTTGATGGAAGCCGGCGGCAAGGCGGGCCGGGCAGCTTAGCTTTCTCGAAATCCTTCTGGCCATTTTCGTGCCGGGTCACCAGCGGACAAGGACTATCGACTGACCAAGACGGCCACCGATTCCTCTAAACTAACCATAAGGTGCGCAAAGTCTTCACCCTTTTATTGCTGGCCGTTCTCGCCGCCGGCGGATGGCTTGCCTGGGCGCTGCTGATCCCGGTTGCGCCGGCAGAGCAGAAGTTTGTCCTGCTGCGGCCCGGCTATCCGACCCGCAGGATCGCTGCGGAACTGAAGCGCGCGGGGGTCATTCGCAGCAAGAGCGCATTTCTCATCTGGCATTACTTTCATCGTGGACGATCGCTCAAAGCAGGCGAGTATCTGTTCAATCGCGACGCCAATGCCATTGCGATTCATGATCGCATCGCGCGCGGCGACATCTTCGTCCACACCGTGGTCATCCCGGAAGGGTTCACTATGTTCGAGATTGCCCAGGCCCTTCAGGACGCAGGCCTGGGTTCGAGCCAAGAATTTCTGAAGGCCGTACAGTCGGAGACGGCGCTGATTTCCGATCTCGCGCCCGACGCGCAGTCGCTCGAAGGGTTCCTCTTCCCGGATACCTACGAGTTCACCCGCACCCAGAGCATGCATGACATGGTGGCCGACATGGTGAAGCAATTCCGCCAGGTGGCGCAGCAGATCGGCCTCAACCAGGACGTGCTGCCGATGGTCACGATGGCGTCAATTGTCGAGAAGGAAACTGCGGTGCCCGAGGAGCGTCCGCTGGTGGCCGGCGTCTATTACAACCGCCTGGGGAAGCGAATTGCGCTGCAGGCCGATCCCAGCGTGATCTATGCCGAGCTGCTGCAGGGAAGTTACTCCGGCGCGCTGCACCACGCCGATCTGGAAGTAGAATCGCCCTACAACACTTACCGTCACGCCGGCCTGCCGCCCGGGCCCATCGGAAATCCGGGACGCAGTTCACTCGAAGCGGCGATGCATCCTGCGCAGACCAACTTCTATTATTTCGTCAGCGATGGCGACGGCCATCACCGCTTTTCCGCCACGCTCGAAGAACACAACCGCAACGTGGCCAAGTTGCGCAAAGCGGTGCGGGGACAGTAGCCTTTCGCCTAGCCATAAATATGGCAAATGCAACCATAAATATGGTAACATGGCAAAATGCGCACCACGGTGGACATACCTGATTCCCTCTACCGCCGGCTGAAGTCGCGGGCGGCGTTGCGGGGATGCAGCGTCAAAGAGCTGATTTTGCGCGGAGTAGAAGCGGAATTGGAAGGGCCCGGCGAGCCCCGAAAAGGCCGCCTCAGCTTTCCATTAATCTCCTCTCAACGCCCCGGATCGCTTCGGCTCAGCAACCGGGAGATCAACGAACTTGTATTTCCCTGATCTAAACTTCTGGATCGCACTCACCTATGCCGCGCATCAACACCATGAGGCGGCCGCCAGGTGGTTTGCTCGAGTCAATGATCAGGCATACTTCTGCCGGGTAACCCAACTGGGGTTTCTGCGCCTGCTGACCCATCCCCAGGTGATGCAGAACGAAGTGAAGAATCAACAGCAGGCGTGGTCTACCTATGATCTCCTGCTCACCGACGAACGCATCTCCTTTCACACGGAGCCAGAGTCGAATCAACTGGAACAGGCGTGGAGGAGCTTGAGTTCAGGCCGCCGAAGCGCTTCCATGCAGTGGCCCGACACTTATCTGGCTGCGTTCGCCAGCGCGGCTGGGCTACGAGTGGTGACGTTCGACCGCGGTCTGCACCAGCTCTCGGGTCCAAGTTCCGTGTTGCTGTCTTGAGGCATGGCGCCACTGCTCCCCTTTCCTGCACGGTATACTCGATAGTTCTGGGAATCCGGGCGGGGCGCCCGGGAATCCAATTGGAGTTCATGGGTAATCGATTGCGAAGCCGGGTTCTGCTTGTTGCCTTACTGGCCATCCCTCTGACCGGCTGCCTGTTCCGCTCCCGTAAAGTGGAACGCATCGTCAGCACCGCACCGCTGAAATCCGCTACCCAGCAGGAATTGATCGACTACCTCAACAGCCAGGCCGCCAGGATTCAGTCGATGCAGGCTACCGTCGATATCGATACTTCGGTGGGCGGAATCCGGAAAGGCAAGGTCACTGACTACCAGCAAATCCGGGGATACCTGCTGGCGCGCAAGCCGGCCATGTTGCGCATGATTGGCCTGCTGCCCATCGTCCGCAACCGCGCTTTTGACATGGTCAGCGACGGCAACCAGTTCAAGCTCTGGATTCCGCCGAAGAACCGCTTTATTGTCGGCCGCAATGACATTCCCTCGCACAACCCCGAACAGCCGCTGGAGAGCCTGCGGCCGCAGCAGATTTACGACGCGGTGTTGCTGCCTGCCATTGATCCAGCCAGTGAAATTGCGGTGATGGAAAACGATATGGAAGTGGTCACCGACGCCAAGGGGCGCAAGGTGGAGCAGGCCAACTATGTAATCGAAATCATCCAGAAGACCGATCGCGGCTGGTTCCTGTCCCGCAAGATCAATTTCAGCCGGACCGATCTGCTGCCGCATCGCCAGTTCATCTACGATCAGGACGGCAACCTCACCACCGACGTTCGTTACGAGGCGTACAAGGACGAGACCGGCGTGAACTTTCCCGGCCAGATTGAAATCTGGCGCCCCCAGGAGGAGTACGATATCACCCTCACGATCGTGAAACTCGAACTCAATCAGCCGCTGCCCGACGACAAGTTCATACTTGAGCAACCGCCGGGAGCGGAGGTGGTACACCTCGACCGGCCCGCCCCCGGCCAGGCCCGAGCCGGCGATGGCGCGAATCGGTAAGGATTCAGGGGGCAGTATCGGTGATTGGTGTCGCGATGATGTTGCCACAAATATTCTTGACAATGGCTAAGGGCCAGGAGCCGATGGCTAAGCGCTGCTCATGATGAATAAAATGATCTTCGCCAACCTGCTGCACCGGCCGGTACGGTCGCTGATCAGTATCGTTGCCATTGCTCTCGAGGTGACGCTGATTTTGCTCATCGTCGGCCTGTGTCTGGGGCTGTTGAATGATTCCCGGCAGCGGCAGGCGGGCATCGGCGCCGATGTTGTGGTCATGCCCCCTGGGTCGTCGTTCATCGTAGGCTTAACCGGATCGCCCATGTCGGTCAAGGTCGGCCCGATTCTGGCCAAGATTCCCCATGTGGTGACGGTGGCGCCGGTGGTGCAAAGCGTATCAACCGCGGGCACCATCGAAGTGATTGCCGGCATCGACCCCGAGACCTACCAGCGACTGTCGGGCCCATTCCGCTATCTGAGCGGCGGCCCCATGCGGTCGCCGACAGATTGTCTGGTCGACGAGATCTTCGCCCGCTCCAACCACGTCAAGGCCGGGGATACCATCGAGATTCTGAACAACAAGTTCCACGTGGCCGGGATCATTGAGCCGGGGAAGGGCGCGCGCAAATTCCTGCAGATTGCCACCATGCAGGATCTGATCGGGGCGCAGGGCAAAGCCACGCTCTTTTATCTGAAGCTGGATAGCCCGTCGAACGCCGACGAGGTCGTAAGCCAGATCAAGCAGGTTCCGGGCATGAGCAAGTATGTGGCTACGTCGATGGCTTATTACCTCTCGATGATGACCACCAGCAATTATCCCGGAGTGTCGAAGTTCATCGATTTTGTGATTGGAATCTCGGTAATCATCGGTTTCATCGTGATCTTCCAGGCCATGTATACGGCGGTCATGGAGCGTACCCGAGAGATCGGAATTCTGAAGTCGCTGGGCGCGTCGAAGCTTTACATTGTGAACGTGATCCTGAGAGAGACGATCATGCTGGCGATCGGGGGGATTATCGTCGGAATCCTGTTTAGCCTGGCCGCGCGCGCCGGAATCGATAAACGCTCTACCCTGCGCGTGGTGGTAACCGGAGGCTGGATCCTAAGAGCGACGATCATTGCCATTGTCGGCGCCATTTTCGGGGCGCTATACCCGGCGGTCAAAGCCGCGCAGAAGGACCCGATTGACGCCCTGGCGTATGAATAGCGGGCGTCAGACGTCAGGCGTCGGACCTCGGCAAGCCCTTGCGGAGGTCGGAGGTCCAAGGTCGGACGCCGCTTTCCACCCATTTCCACAGCTTCGTTGACAACCCCAGTCCGCCTAAGTTATCTTTAAGGCTTTGGAAGTCCTGCAGTTGCCCGCCTGACGTCCCGCGGTTTCAGCCTAGCGGGGAAACTCAGCGGTCTTCTTTGCGTTTTTTTATTTTCAGGGAGACTTCAGATGTCAACCTATTTCCCCAAAGCGGGGGAAATTGTGCGCAAATGGTACGTCGTGGATGCTTCTGGGCAGACGCTCGGACGGCTGGCCTCGCGAGTGGCCACCATCCTCATGGGCAAAGAAAACCCGAAGTACACGCCGTTCCTCGATACCGGCGATCATGTGGTGATCATCAACGCCGAAAAGGTGAAAACCACCGGCATGAAGGCGGAGCAGAAAAAGTATCAGCACTACACCGGATATCCGGGCGGATTGCGCACGGAAGATTTCCGCAAGCGCTTTGTCCGCAAGCCGGAGCTGATCATCGAGGACGCGGTGAAGCGCATGCTCCCCAAGACCAAGCTTGGCCGCCATATGGTGAGCAAGCTGAAAATTTATCGTGGCGAGAAGCACCCGCACGAGGCCCAGAAGCCCGAAGCCAGGGCGCTGGCGTAGAGACGTGGCTTGCCACGTCTTGCGTGCAGACTTCCTGCCCGAAAGGGCAGAAGACGCGGCAAGCCGCGTCTCTACGAAAGCTAAAAGCTTAGGAGCTGATTTTGGCAGAACAAGTTCAGTACTACGGGACCGGTCGCCGCAAGAGAGCGGTGGCGCGAGTTTACTTGCGTCCGGGCAGCGGCGACTTCAAGGTCAACGGCCGCCCCTTTGAGCAGTATTTCGTCACGGAATCGCAGCGCTCGAGCGCCCGGCAGCCGCTGCTGTCGACTGAGACCGCGAGCTCGTTCAACATCCTGGCCAATGTCTCCGGCGGCGGGGTGAATGGCCAGGCAGACGCGGTGAAGCTGGGCATCGCCCGCGCCCTGATGCTGTTCAACATCGAGCTGCGCAAGAAACTGAAGGCCGAGGGAATGGTCAGCCGCGATTCGCGTGGCAAGGAGCGCAAGAAGTACGGGCAAAAAGGCGCCCGCAAGCGCTTCCAGTATTCGAAGCGGTAGTTTCGTAGAGACTTGCCTGGTCACGTCTGGCGTGCAGACTTCCTGCCCGAAACGGCAGAAGACGCGGCAGGCCGCGTCTCTACAGAGTTTGATTTTAGGTGTTCAATTCTTCCCGTGCCTCGTGTGCGGGGACGGGAATGGCAATCCGGAAAAGCAGTTGCCGGTTGCCAGTAGTCAGTTGCCAGTGGGTTTCACTGACAACTGGCCGCTGACCACTAGCCACTGGATTATGCCGGATGCAGACCAAACGAGGAGGTTGATTGGCTAACATCACCATGAAGGAGTTGCTCGAAGCGGGCGTCCACTTCGGGCACCAGACCAAGCGCTGGAATCCCAAGATGAAGGAATACATCTTCGGAGAGCGCAACGGGATTTACATCATCGATCTGCAGAAGACGCTGAAGATGTTCAAGGAAGCGTCGAAATTCGTGGCCGACCTGGCCGCCGAGGGCAAGATTGTGCTCTTCGTGGGTACCAAGCGCCAGGCCCAGGACGCGATTGCCGAAGAAGCGCGGCGCGCGGGCATGTACTACGTGAACCAGCGCTGGCTGGGTGGACTGCTGACCAACTGGGTCACGGTGCAGAAGTCGGTGAAGCGGCTGAAGGAACTCGATGACATGGCCACCGATGGCCGTTACGAACTGCTCCCCAAGAAGGAAGTCATCAAGCTGGAGCGCGAGCGTAAACATCTGGAGGCCAACCTGTCCGGCATCAAAGACATGGCGCGCCTGCCCGATACGATTTTCGTAATCGACTCGAACAAAGAGCAGATCGCGGTGCGCGAAGCGCGCAAGCTGGGCATCCCGGTGGTCGCCGTGGTGGACACCAATTGCGATCCCAGCGAAGTGGACTATGTGATCCCAGGAAATGACGACGCGTTGCGCGCGATTCGCCTGTTTGCTTCGAAGATTGCCGACTCCGTGGTCGAAGGCTCGCAGCTGATGAGCGACAAGCAGACCGCCGAACTGGCGGCCGCCGCCGGTGCCGCACAGCAAGCGGAGTTAGCCGCATCCCAGGCTGCCGCGGAAGCGGCTGCGGATGCCTCGGGCGAAGCTAGCGCGGAAGATATCAGCATGGAGGACGTGCTGGGCAATGGAACGCGCAAACCGCGCGCGGCCGCCACCAGCGATCAGGACGAGGTTCCCGAGGTGGAATCCCAGGCATTTTAGTCAACGCCGGGATTGCGTTTCAGATCTAGTTCTTGCCAGATCCGGGCTTTATCCCTTGAGGGGAAATCGTGACCCGCGCGGGTCGTCCGGCGCGGGTCAAAGTTTGTAAGAACAATCGTCGAGAGGTGGCTTGCCACGTCTTGATGGACGCGGCAGCGAGCGCCACCCAAGAAGACGCGGCAAACCGCGTCTCTACGACAAACAAATTTATGAGCACAACTACCGTGAATATTTCCGCAGCGCAAGTGAAAGAACTCCGGGAAAAGACCGGGGCGCCGATGATGGACTGCAAGCAGGCCCTGAGCGAGTCCAAAGGCGACATGGAGCAGGCGATCATCCTGCTCCGCAAGAAGGGCATTTCGACCGCAGCCAAGAAGGCGGCTCGCGTGACCAGTGAGGGGTCCGTGGCCCAGTACATTCACGCCGGGGGCAAGATCGGCGTGCTGGTGGAAGTGAACTGCGAGAGCGATTTCGTGGCCCGCACCGAGGACTTCAAGGAACTAGTGCACGATATCGCCATGCACATCGCAGCCAGCGATCCGAAGTTCGTCCGTAAAGAGGACGTCACCGCCGAAGCGTTCGAGCGGGAGAAGGATATCTATCGCTCCCAGGCGGCGGCCACAGGCAAGCCCGCGCCGGTGGTGGAGAAGATTGTCGAAGGCAAGATGGGCAAGTTCTACGAGGAGGTCTGCCTCTACGAGCAGCCCTTCATCAAGGACCAAACCATCTCGGTCTCGCAGTTGATTGCCACCAAGATCGGCAAGCTGGGGGAGAACATCAGCGTGCGCCGCTTTGCCCGCTTCAAGGTCGGCGAAGTCGGAGAGACCGTCGCCGTCAGCAAACCGGAACAGAAGGCAGAGTAGTTCAGTTTCGGGTTTCAGGTTCCGAGTTTCAAGTGAGCACTGCTGATCACATCCCCTGCTCACTCGAAACCTGAAACTCGAAACTCAGACCCTGGAGACTTCGATTGTCGACTCCCATCTTCAAACGCATTCTGCTCAAGCTGTCCGGCGAGGCCCTTGCCGCCAATCAAGGCTTTGGGGTCGATACGGCGCGTATCCACGAAATCGCTGCCGAGCTGGCCGACGTTCACTCGCTGGGGATTCAGATCGCCATCGTGGTGGGCGGGGGCAATTTCTTCCGGGGTGTTGCCGAGCAGGCGCGCGATATGGACCGCGTATCCGCCGACCACATGGGGATGCTGGCCACGGTCATCAATGCCCTCGCGCTGCAGGATGCCCTGGAGAAGCAGGGCGTGCACACCCGGGTGCAGTCGGCCATCGAGATGAACCAGGTGGCCGAGCCATTCATCCGCCGCCGCGCCATACGCCACCTGGAAAAGGATCGCGTCGTGATCTTCGCCGGGGGCACCGGCAATCCCTATTTCTCCACCGACACCGCCGCTTCCCTCCGCGCCATGGAAATCAAGGCGGACGCGATTCTCAAGGCCACCAAAGTCGACGGCATTTACGACGCCGATCCCATGCTGGTGAAGGACGCCAAGAAATTCTCCCAGATCACCTATATGGAAGTTCTCAAGCAGGGCCTGAAAGTGATGGACTCAACCGCCATTTCATTGTGCAAGGACAACAATCTGCCGATCATCATCTTCAACCTGAACCAGCGCGGCAACATCCGGAAGGTAGTCACGGGCGAGAAAATCGGGTCGCTGGTCAGCGCTTGAGCAGAGCCGGCGTCCCGCACGAGCGGCTGCGTCCCGGTTCACCAAGGTTTATAATTCAACGTTTTGATCCCATAGAACGGAGCTGACGATGGCTCAAACGACGATGGCTGCAATTCCCGGTCTTAAGGACGTTTATGTCCAACTGAAATCCCGCATGGACAAGGCGGTCGAAGACTTCCGCCGCGAGATGACGGCTACCCGCACCGGCCGGGCGAATGTCCACATGCTGGATACGGTCAGCGTCGATTACTACGGTACGCCGACGCCTCTGAATCAGATTGCCACCGTTCACGCCGAACCCCAGATGCTCACCGTGCAGCCGTGGGACACATCCCAGTTGCAGGCGGTCGAGAAGGCGATCCGCTCCGCTGACCTCGGCCTGAACCCGATGAACGACGGCAAGATCGTACGGGTGCCGGTGCCACCACTCACCGAGGAGCGCCGCCGCGAGATGGTGAAGCATCTCCACAGAGTGCTCGAAGAACACCGAACCGCCGTCCGCAACGTCCGGCGCGACGGCAATGAAGCCATCAAGAAGGCGCTCAAGGACAAGAAGATCACGGAAGATGAAGAGAAGCGTGGCCTGGAGGAGATCCAGCGCCTCACCGATGACGAAATCAAGAAGATGGAAGAGATGAGCAAGGGGAAAGAAAAAGAAGTGATGGAAATCAAGTGACGAGGCTCAGATCTGCTGGCGCGGAGGCACCAGAGGGATTCTTCGACAGCTGTCTCCCATCCCCTTGGCTATGCTCTGAAGTGCCAACCTAATCGCCTTTCTCAAACCCTTCAAAACCTGAGTCTGCTCCTTCGACAACTGGTTTACAGGCCAGCTTTTCAATAATTCATTCGTGGTCATCGGTCTGCAACCTCGCCAGTGAAGGCAGGCCGCAATGGCCACCTTTTTCCTTTTCGGTACCGGTTATCTCGACCCGTGGCACTTATAATGCGAAGAGCATGAAGCAAGTCGTTCACGCCGCCTGTCCCCACGATTGCCCCGATGCCTGTGGCGTCCTGATCACCATCGACGACGGGCGCGCGGTCAAGATTCAGGGTGATCCGTCGCATCCAGTCACTCGCGGATTTCTTTGCGCCAAGGTGGCCAAGTATCTGGACCGGGTGTACTCGCCGGACCGGATCTTGTATCCCATGCGCCGCATCGCCCCGAAGGCAGCGGCTGCCAACCGCATTGGGCAGGCATTTCGGCGCATTTCCTGGGAGGAGGCTCTGGACGAGATTTCGGCGCGCTTCAAGAAAATCATCGCCGAATTCGGGCGCGAGGCCATCCTGCCTTACTCCTATGGCGGCACCCTGGGCGCTGTGAACGGCGGCTCGATGGATCGAAGGTTCTTTCACCGCATGGGCGCATCTCAGCTGGAGCGCTCGATCTGTTCTGCGGCGGGCGAAGAAGGCATCAAGTCGGTGCTCGGCGTGAAGCTGGGTACGGAACCTGAACAATTTCGCCAGTCCCGCTACATCATCGCCTGGGCGTCGAATATTCACGGAAACAACGTCCACCTGTGGCCTTTCGTCGAGGAAGCCCGCCGGGCTGGAGCCAAGCTGGTGGTGATCGATCCCTACCGCACCCGCACCGCGCAATGTGCCGACTGGTATCTGCCGATCAATCCCGGAACCGATGGGGCGCTGGCGCTGGCGATGATGCGCATCATCATCAAGGAAGGCCTCTACGACGCCGATTACGTCAGCAAATACACGGTCGGCTTTGAGCAATTGCGGGAGAAAGTCCAGGACTACACCCCTGAACGAGTTGCCGGCTGGACCGGTATTGCCGCGGCGGACATCGTCAAGCTGAGCCGCGAATATGCCACCACGCGGCCTGCCGTGATTCGCCTGAACTACGGCGTCCAGCGTTCCGAAGGCGGGGGCATGGCCACCCGCGCGGTGGTGATGTTGCCCTGCCTTACAGGCTCGTGGAAGGAAGTTGGCGGCGGTCTGCAGCTCTCCACCAGCGGTGCGTTCGGATTCAACGAGCAGGCCTTGCATCGCCCGGATTTGATGATCGCCGCCTTGGGGCGTCCGGCGCGGGTTGTCAACATGGTCGAGCTGGGAAGGGTCCTGAATTCTCTCGCCGATCCGCCCATTCAGGCGCTTTTCGTGTACAACTCAAATCCGGCAGCGGTGTGCCCGAATCACAATGAAGTGATTCGCGGGCTTCAGCGTCCTGATCTTTTCACCGTTGTACACGAGCAATTCTTCACTGACACCACCGATTACGCCGACATCGTCCTTCCGGCTACAACCTTCTTCGAGCACAAAGACTTGCAGAAGGCGTACGGCCACTACTATCTCCAGATGTCGAATGCCGCCATCGAGCCGCTGGGTGAGTGCCGCCCGAATGTGGAAGTATTTCGCGCGCTGGCGGACCGCATGGGGTTTGAGGAGGAGTGCTTCCGCGAGACGATCGATGCCATGATCGACCGCGCGCTCGATTCGGAGAATCCGTGGCTCGAAGGCATCGATCGTGATCGTTTAACGCGGGAAGGGCATATTCGCTTGAACTTTGCCAACCGGACCTCGGACGCCGGGCCTCAGACCTCCGGCAAAGCACCCTTTCTGCCTTTTGCGGAAGGAAACTTTCGCACCAGGAGCGGCAAGGCGGAACTTTACAGCGAAGCGCTTCGGGCCCAGGGGCTCGATCCGGTGGTGAGTTTCACGCCACCTGGCGAATCGCGGCACAACGGACAAGGGAAGGCGTTCCCGCTCGAACTCCTGGCTCGCAAGGCCGACAATTTTCTCAATTCGAGTTTTTCCAACATCCCGTCAGTGCAGGAAATGGAGGAACTGGGGCTGCTGGACATCAGTGCCGCCGACGCATGCGCCCGAGGCATCGCCGATGGCGATACGGTACGCGTCTTCAACCGGCGCGGGGAAATCCTGCTGAAAGCGCGAGTGGATAGCAAAGTGCAGCCCGGCGTGGTCTCCGCCAGCTTGTGCTGGGCGAAGCTGACCCCGGGTTCCCGCAACATCAATGTCCTTACTTCAGAAAAACTTACCGATCTGGGCAACTCCGCCACGTTTTATTCCGTCTTGGTTGAGGTAGGGTTGGCGAAGCCCGGTGCTTGAGCGCAGCGGCAGGCGTGGAGGTTCGACGCTTCCCGCCGCTCTACCGTATAATGTCGGTTTTCCTAACTTCCACACTCTTGAGGTTGTAGCGATTCGTTTTCATCAGGATAGCCCTGTAGCGACGAAGAGCAGGTGCGCCCGTACGCAGTCTGGGCGCGCTACCGCTTCCGCTCGTTCATCTTCCTCATTCCGAATGATTTGGCGGCGCCCCGGGGCCTCCATTCCGACTCTGCTGGGGATGGTCTTCCTGTTGTTGTGTCCTTTGCTTACCGCGCAGCAGGACGTGATCACCGAAATCGTCATTCATGGCAATCGCCGCATTCCCGCCGACACCATTCGCGCCCGCATCTTCACCCGCCCTGGCGATATTTATGATCCTGCCGGCATGGAGCGCGATTTCAACTCTCTTTGGAACACCGGCTATTTTGAAGACATCCGCTTCGAGCGCGAACAGACACCCAAAGGCTGGCGCATCCACATTTATGTCAAAGAACGGCCCACGGTTCGCGAGATTAATTACGTCGGTTTGAACTCGGTGTCTACCAGCGACGTGCTGGATCGCTTCAAAGAGCTCAAAGTGGGGTTGTCGCCGGAAAGCCAGTATGACCCGACTAAGGTGAAGAAAGCAGAAGTCGCGATTAAGGGACTGCTGGCGGAACACGGACGCCAATACGCCACCATCCGCTCCGAAGTCCGTCCCATTCCGCCGGCGGCGGTGGCCGTCACCTTCGTGGTCAAAGAAGGCCCCAAGGTCAAAGTCGGAAAGATCACTTTCGAAGGCAACAAGCACGTCAACAGCCGGATTCTGCGGAGCGCCATGAAGAACCTGCGCCCCATCGGCATTCCTCACTCCATCTTCCTGGAAAACATTTTTGCCAAGACCTACGATGCCACCAAGCTCGACGAAGATACCGAGCGGGTGCGCGCCGAGTTCCAGAATCGCGGCTACTTCAAGGTTCTGGTGCAGGATCCCAAAACCGACATTCACGACACCGGCCACACTGGTTTCCACATTCCCTTGCTCATGAAAGGGCCTGGCAAGGCCGTCGACATCACCTTACCCATTGACGAAGGTGATCGCTACCGGCTGGGCGAAATCACCTTCAAGAACAACAAGGCAGTGAAGAATGCCAAGGCGCTGCGCTCTCTGTTTCCCATCAAGGATGGCGACGTCTTCAGCCGCGACAAGATTGCCAAGGGCCTGGAGTCCCTGCGCAAAGCCTACGGAGAACTCGGTTACATCAACTTCACCTCCATTCCCAACACCAGTTTCGATGAAGACAAGAAGTTGGTGAATCTCGACATCGACGTCGATGAAGGCAAGCAATACTACGTGCGCCGAATCGAATTCGAGGGCAACACCACCACCCGCGACAAGGTGATCCGCCGCGAGATCGCGCTGGAAGAGGGGCAGGTCTACAACCGCCGCTTGTGGGAACTCAGCCTGCTGCGCCTGAATCAGCTCAGCTACTTCGAGCAGCTGAAGCCCGACGATCCCAACACCACCGAACAGCACCTCAACGACGCCGATGGGACGGTGGACCTTACCCTGAAGGTGCATGAGAAAGGCAAGAACAGCATCGGCCTTACCGGCGGCGTCAGCGGTCTGGCCGGATCGTTTGTCGGGCTCACCTACAGCACCAACAATTTCCTGGGCCTGGGCGAGACCCTGACGGTGCAGGCCAGCATCGGCAATGAACAGCGCGATCTGATGTTTGGCTTCACGGAGCCTTACATGTTCGATCGTCCGCTGCAGGTGGGATTCACGGTCTATACCCGCCGCTACAATTTCGACCAGGCGCGGCAGGCCGAGATATTCAGCGGCCAGAAGCTCAATCTCTCATCGCCCTTCTTGCAGAACCTGCAGAACTACACCCAATCCAGCACCGGATTTTCGGTGACCAGCAGCTACCCGCTGCACCGCTCTTTCAAGCGAGTCGGACTTTCTTATTCCTATGATCGCTCGTCCATCATAGCCGTCAGCCAGGCCTCGCAGGTGCTGTTCACCGACCTGGCCTTCCGCGGCATCAACGGCCCCAACTCTCTCGCCGGCATCGTCACCAGCAAAGTGATCCCGAGCTTCACGGTGAACACGCTGGACTCTGGCATCAGCCCACACAGTGGCCGCAGCCTGTTTATCGGAGGCGAAATTGCCGGCTTGGGCGGCACCGTGAAGGATGTGCGTCCCATCGTCGAATACAAGAAATTCTTCCCGGTGCAGAACCGGCGAAACGCATTCGGGGTTCACTTCCAAGGATCGTTCCTCAGCGGGTACGGCGGCCTGGTCGCGCCCCCGTTCGAGCGCTCGTACCTGGGCGGAGAAAACGATCTGCGCGGATTCGACATCCGATCGGTGTCCCCCGTCGCCTTCCT
>Ga0335076_10001747_pt1 | contig 21171 bp, 23 predicted proteins | sample Lox_Sample_25_FD_206717 | JGI IMG/M metagenome (GOLD analysis project Ga0335076, IMG submission 206717) | Soil microbial communities from Loxahatchee National Wildlife Refuge, Florida, United States - Lox_Sample_2.5 | ecosystem: Environmental > Terrestrial > Soil > Wetlands | place: USA...
CGGACCATCGACAGGGGACCCCGGTTCATTCTGGACTACTGGGGCGTGCCGCTCTACTACTACGACCCCGACGGTGGGCAATACGCGCTGGACGGCGATGCCGTCGCCAAGCTGCTCAACACGACGCACACCCGGTTGAAGGCCGACGGGTACGCCTACACCGACGTGGTCGACCGGTCGGTGCGGGTCTATCACCGCAAAGGAGCGGCGATCGAGGTGATCTGGTCGCGTCGACGCGTCGATGACACCGAAATCGAGCGGTTGGCAGTGCATTTCGAAGTGATCCGCACCCAAAACGGCTGGCGGGTCGCCGGTATTCAGCGCCGACCCACACACGCAGACACGTTGTCCGACGCATGGGTACCGAACACCAACCACACCGAAAGACCAGGAAAATGAAGGCCATTCGCTTCCCTCACTACGGAGAACCGGCCGACGTTCTGACCGTCACCGAGCAGCCCGTCCCCCAACCCGGTGTCCGCGAGGTACGGCTGAAGATCCGGTTCAGCCCCATCAACCCCTCCGATCTGCTCTACGTCCGGGGCCACTACTCCGGTGTAACACCGCATTTCCCGGCCGGCGCCGGGTTCGAGGGGGTCGCCGTCATCGACGCGGTGGGCCCCGGCGTCGAGGGGCTTTCCGTGGGCCAGCGGGTCTTCGCCCGCAACTCCGCCGGCGGCAACTGGGCGCAGTACGCGGTGGTGCCCGCCGAAAAGGCCTGGCCGGTACCCGATGACGTCCCCGACGAGCAGACCGCGTCGTTGATGATCAACCCGGCTACGGCGCTCCTCATGGTGCGCCACGTGCTGGCCGTACCCCGCGGGGAATGGCTGCTGCAGTCCGCCGCCAGCGGTGAACTAGGCCGCATGATCATCCGGCTCGCCCAACACGACGGCATCAAGACCATCACCGTGGTGCGCCGCCGCGACGCGGCACAGGAACTCACCGACCTCGGCGCAGACGCAGTGATCGTGTCGGGTGAGGGGCCCATCGACGAACAGGTCCACAACATCGTGGGCCCACGGGGCGTCGACTTCGCGATCGACCCGGTCGCCGGTCAGATCGGCACCGAGATCTTCCGATCACTGTCCGAGGACGGCCACATGCTGCTCTACGGATCGCTAAGTGGTCAAGGAATCAGCGTGGGCGATGACCCCCGGCTCACCCTGTCGGGCCGGCGCACCCTCGAGGTGTAGCTGGGCTACTGGCTGCCGCGCCTCGACAAGTCCGGTTTCTTCGCACCCAACCGGCCCGCCATCCCCCAGCTGATCGACGAGATCGTCGAGCTAATCCGCGCCGGGATCCTCAACACGTCACCGGGCGAGAAATTCGGCCTGGAGGACATTCGCGCCGCGGTCACCGAAGCCGAATCGGTCGGACACAACGGCAAGGTGTTCCTGGCACCCAACTGAGTCTCATCAAGGATTGTCCAGCGGCGGTCAGAGCTGGGCCTTCGGCACCTGTGTCGCGACTCGGGGTTTTGCTAGGACCATCTGGCACATATTTGGCACGGCGGCAAAAAATCCACCAAAAATGCCTCTGAGCTGCATAAACTCCGGCGCCCCCGGCAGGATTCGAACCTGCGACCTCTGGGATGTCTAACCGGTCGCGGTCTTCCCCACTACGCTCGGTCTCATAAGTCCAGGTCAGCGACATTCAGCCGTCCAAGCTGTCGCGCCCCGTCCCGCTTGTTCGCATCGGTTCCACCGTGTTCTGTGTCCAAATCCGTGACCAACCCACGAAGCGGCAAGTGCAAACGCGAAAATACGCGAAACGACGCGAAAAGACCTGCGGATACGCGAGAGGTGTTGATGGCATCAACGTCCGAATCCATCGCAGAGCCGATGACAGAACCGCTCCGACGAACCTCTTCTTGCCCTGCGCGTTTAGGCGTCAGGTGTGCGGGACGGGTCGCACGCCGGCGTGGATCAGCTCGATCAGTTGTCCCTCGGGGTCGCGGACCATGCATGCGAACCCCCCGCCGGGATCCGCGATGACGGTCCCGCCCGCGGTCCGAACCGCCGCTTGCGCCTCGGCCATGTCATTGACTGCGATCGACAGGTGCGTGAGGCCTGCTCCGACCATCGTGCGCTCAGGCGCGTCAGGCGCGGGGTGTCCGGAGAAGTTGAGCAATTGCAAGACGAAGCCGTCGTTGCACAAATACACGGCCTCGAACCCGATTGGAGGTGCGAGCGGAAGCAGTCCGCCCGCAATCTCATCGGGGATCGTCAACCGCTTCGCCTCGGTGAACCCGAGTGCTTCATAGAATCGCTTCGATGCCTCGAGGTCGCGGACACGGAGTCCGACGTGGCTGATGTTCATACTTGCCTCCATGCCTGGGGGTCGATGTGGCGGCGTCGCATATGCGGTGAACAAACGCGTAGCGATGTCCCGGCGGACCGATGGCACCAACCCTCCTCAAGGCCATTGCCATACACTTGTATAGCATATCGACGTCCCTGACGAGTAGGAGAGCGAGATGGCAAGTCCGACCAACGACGTCTGGAAGGTGCTGTCCACCGCTCGGTCGATCCGCCGATTCACGGATGAGCCAGTCGACGATCAGACGCTCGACCGTTGCCTCGAGGCGGCAACATGGGCCCCGAACGGAGCAAACGCGCAGCTATGGCGCTTCATCGTCCTCGACGCACCCGAGCAGCGAGCAGCCGTCGCCCAGGCGGCGCAGATGACGCTCCACACCATCGAGTCGATCTACGGGATGAAGAGGCCGACCGACAACGATCAGGGCCGCGCGGCGCGCAACAACCGAGCCACTTACGAATTGCACGATCGTGCCGGTGAGTACACGTCGGTGTTGTTCACCGCGTTCAAGAACGAGTTCGCCTCGGCGTACCTGCAGAGCGGGTCGATATTCCCCGCGATGCAGAATTTCTACCTCGCGGCGCGAGCCCAGGGTCTGGGGGCGTGCTTCACAAGCTGGGCGTCCTACGACGGCGAGCAGGTACTCCGCCAAGCTGTCGGCATACCTGACGAGTGGTTTCTCGCCGGGCACATTGTCATCGGCTGGCCACGCGGGCACTACGGTCCGGTCCGCCGGCGTCCGATTTCTGACGTCGTCTTCCGCAATCGCTGGGATCCCGTGCACGCCGACATCCTCTACGGAGCGGGTGCCCGACCGCAGCGGGGCTGAACGTTGCCGTCAGACTCCGGCGGGACCCGGCCCACCGTGCATGTATAGCGTCTGCCCGGAGCAGAAACTCGAGGCGTCGGACGCGAAAAACAGCACCCCGTAACCGATCTCGTCGGGCTCACCGATCCGGCCGGAGGCGTTGGTCTGCCCGATCGCGTCGATCTCGAAGCCCTGTCGCGCAACATCGGCCTCGAGTCCCGGTGTGCGAATGGCACCGCACGCGATGCAATTCACTCTGACGCCCTTGCGGGTCCACGCCGCCGCCATCGATCCCGTCAGGTTGTTGAGCCCCGCCTTGGCTGCGGCATAGATGGGGGCTTGGGGCATGGCCAGCAGGCTGGCGCCTGAGGAGATGTTCACGATGGCCCCCTTGCCTTGCGCGATCATGGGTTGGACCGCGGCTCGAGAGAGGTACCAGGCACTCGAGAGGTTGAGGTCGAGGACCTGATGCCACTCCTCATCCGTCCACTTCATGATCGATTTGGTCTCGCCGCCCCCGGCGTTGTTGAGCAACGCATCTAGTCGGCCGAACTCGGCAAGCGTCGCGTCGACGAGCGCCCGGCACTCGTCCGCCCGGGTCACGTCCGTCGGCACCGCCACCGCGCGGCGACCGAGCGCCTCAATCTCGCTTACCGTGGATTTGAGTGGCTCCAGCCGCCGTCCGGCGAGCACGATGTCGGCGCCGTGTTCGGCCAGGACGAGCGCCGATGCGCGGCCGATGCCCGTTCCGCCGCCGGTAATGACGGCAACGTGTCCTTCCATCGAGAACCTGTTTGTCACAGAACCACTCCCTATCCAAGGCCGTCACGGCTGACGTATGCAATACGACTGTACAGCATGTCCCTATAGGGCGTTGGACGTCGGTGGATGAAGCTCGTCGACCATCGCCGCATACCGGTCGAGAAATGACATCGTCGTCGACGGGTCATTGCTGCCGCGTCGCCCTCCGCCGACAACGGCGCGGTTGAAGCCGAGGTCTCGGTAAGTCGCCAGCGCCTCCAGCGAAGGGTCGCCCCACGCCATGATCGTGAGATCCAGTGTCGTGGGGTCGCGGCCGGTCTCCTCGGCTCTGTGGCGGAATTCAGCCAGCGCGCTCGCGAGGTCCCTGAACGCAGCGTCGCCGGGAATCCAGCCATCGGCCCAGGCCAGGCAGTCCCGCGTCGCCTTGGGGCCGGTGGCGGCGGCCAGGAACGGCGGCCGCGGCCGCTGATGGGGCTTCGGGTACGACCACACCGGATCGAAATCGTAGAACTCGCCGTGGTATTCCGGCTCGTTCTGCGTCCACAACGCGTCGAGTGCGGCGACCATATCGCCGAGCGCCCGGTAGCGATCCGACCAGGCGATCGGCCGGGACAGTTCGAGCTCGGCCCGCAAACCGACACCGACGCCCAGCAGCAGCCGCCCGCCACTCATTTGGTCGAGCGTGGCGACTTCCTTGGCGAGGGTGAACAACTCGCGTTCAAGCGGAAGCACGACGGCTGTGCCGATACGGAGATCGGTCGTCACCTGAGCGGCCGCCAACAGTGACAGGAAGGGATCCCACATACGCTTCTGCGCGCCGAGCAAGCCGGCCGGGAGTTGGTCCTTGGCCGACACCGGTATCTGCGGGTGCTCACCGACCCACATCGACTCGAACCCGCGCGATTCGAGCTCCGGCCCGAGCATTCCAGGCGCGATATCTCGCGGCGTGTTCAGCGAGACGAATCCCAGGTCCATCGGCGCTCCTTTCGGTCCGTGCTGTACGATCGTAAAGCACATCAGACCATACGGCGATTGGGCATGGGAGAACGATGCACGTATTGGACGAAAACCAGCTCTCCTACGACCCTTACAACGTCGAAATCGACGCGGACCCCTATCCCACGTACAAACGCCTCCGGGACGAGGCGCCCCTCTACTACAACGAGACCTTCGACTTCTGGGCCCTGAGCCGCTTCGCCGATGTCGAAACGGCAATCCGCGATGTCGAAAACCTCAGCTCGGCCAAGGGCGACATTCTCGAGGTAGTCAAGGCGGAACCAGTCATGCCGCTCGGTGTCTTCATCAACGAGGACCCGCCGCTTCACACTGTGCATCGGCTGCTGGTATCCCGCGCGTTCACGCCGAGGAAGTTGCAAGCCATCGAAAACCAAGTGCGCGCGTTTTGCGCGGCCTGCCTGAACCCGCTGACCGACGGAGAGCGCTTCGACTTCACCCTCGACCTTGGCGCCGAGATGCCGATGCGCGTCGTTGGCATCCTGGTCGGCATCCCCGACTCCCTGCAGCGGACCGTCCGCTCCGTCGCCAGCCGCAGGCTGCGCAACAAACCCGGCGAACCGCTCCCGGTGAGCAAGGACAACTACTTCAACGGCAACATGTTTCGGGAGTACGTCGAGTGGCGGGAGCAAAACCCGTCCGACGACCTCGTCACCGAGCTCTTGCACGTCGAATTCAAGGACGTCTCCGGCGCCGTGCGACGATTGAGCACCGACGAACTTCTGGTCTTCCTCGGCGTCATCGCGAACGCCGGGACCGAGACAGTGGGCCGACTGTTTGGCTGGCTGGGCAAGCTGCTCGGCGAGCACCCCGACCAGCGACGCGAGCTGGTCGAGGACCCCTCGCTGATCCCGGGCGCGGTCGAGGAGGTCCTGCGCTTCGAACCCCCCGTTCACCACATCGCCCGCTACGTCGCCAACGACGTTGAATACCAGGGACGAACCGTTCCAGCCGGGAGCGCGCTGCTGCTCATGGCAGGGTCTGCGAACCGCGATGAACGGAGATTCGACGATCCGGAGCGGTTCGACATTCACCGCAACGCCAATCACTTGTCCTTCGGGCGCGGGACGCATTTCTGCTTGGGAGCATCGCTGGCCCGCCTCGAGGGTCGAGTAGCCCTCGAAGAGATCTTGCAACGCTGGCCCGACTGGACAATCGATATGGACAACGCGGTGCGGGCGCCGACGGCAACTGTTCGAGGTTGGGATTCCATGCCCGCGATTGTCGGTTGAGGAACACGGGGGTTTGGTCAGGCGCGACCGTAGTGCAGCGCAACCGGCACGTTGAGCCGACTGTCCGGACCGGGCACATCGGCGAACTCCATCGCCCAGGGCTCTTTTCCGTGCTGCACCACCCAACACGATCCGGTGGCCTCGATGGGAGACTTGGCCGCGATAAGTGCGGCGTCGGCGATCGCCTCCGGCTCCATCACGGGCACACCGGCGCGTTCGACTAGCGGGCGCCTGTTGCCGAGCACGCCGGTTTCGGTGATCCCGGGGCAGATGGTGTGGACAGCGATCCCCTCGGGGGCAAGGTTCGGCGCGATGGCACGCATGAAGCCGACGACACCGTGTTTGCCGAGTGAGTAGACGGGATCTGGGTGCCAGGGCAGTATGCCTGCCAGTGAGGCCGTCGCTAGGATCGCGCCCTCGGTGCCGTCACGACGGGACCGCATCGTCCGGACTGCCGCGACGGCACCGAAGACGACTCCGTCAAGGTTCACGCTCACGGACTTGCGGTAGTCGGCCAAATCCAACGAGCCGATGTCACCCGACCAATGAATCGTGATGCCGGCGTTGAGGAAAGCGAGATCTACGCTTCCGAGATCCCGGAAGCACGAGGCGAAAGCTTGCTCCACCTGATCGGGTTTGGATACGTCGCACTCCAGCGCCAGCCCGTCGAGCGATTCGGCGACCGCCGCGGCGGCGTCACCGTCGATGTCGACCACGCAGACCCGCATGCCTTCGGCCGCGAATCGCTGCGCGGTCGCACGACCGATGCCAGAGCCACCGCCGGTGACGAGCGCAACTCGTCCCTCAAGCTTCATCGGTGCTCCGCGCCGGAACGCGTTGTTCCACTCACCACCGGTCGACCGGTTCGCTTTCCAGGAGGAGCGGCCGAGTGTAGGACGCGTCGGTCCGGTTCCATTTGCCTTTGATGAAGCCCTTGACGGCGCCGGACGCCAGGACGGACGAGTCGCCGTTCATCATCCATTCGACGGTGCAACGTCGTACGGCGATCTTCCAGACTCCGTCGCGGCGCTCGAGGCGGTCGAGGTAGCGGCCGCCCATCAGGGCCACCGTCTTGCCACCCTTGACCCGCATGGCGCCGATCACGTAGCTCTCGCAGTGCGCCTGGTCGCCGTCGATCTCGCACGTGTGGGTCGTGATGTTGTGCAGGTGGTCCTCGAACACCGTGCTGTGCGCTTCGTTGGCGTATTCACCGTACTCGGGGCCAAGCTTGACCACGGGGCCGTGCTCGTCGACGCCGTCCTCGAGGTAGACACTCGCCATCAACTCGGTGTCGTGGCGATCGTGGCCACGCGCCTGGTTCATAACGCAGTCAAGGATGGCGATCCTGTCCTCGATGTACTGCAGGCGCTCGCGCAGGTGTTCGAGTTCATTGGGTTTGGTCATGGGTTTTCCTTCCGCAACAGCTTTCGACGGCCTGTAATGTTGTACGACTGTACAGCACATGGCTCCGCGAGGCACGGAAATTATTTGGCTACCTTTTGCCGGCAAGCCCACTGATCTGCCCCACTGAGCTATCTCATGACGTGGGCATATTGCTTGTGGGGATGAACGCCAAAGAGATCACGGTAGGAGGGCGGCTGACGGTCGGCTTCATCCTTGAGGCCGTACTTCACTGCCAGTTCGGCGCCGATCAATGTCTGGCCGCTGACATCGATGAGATTGGGATCGTTGTAAAGCGCCCAGATGACATGGCCGGTGAGCTCAGGAGTTTCGGCGGTATCCAGTATGTGGCCGAACTTTTCGGGGTTGCTGGCGATGATGTTTCTGACGCGTTGAGTCAACAACGAACCCATCCAGATGGAGATCGCAGCTATACCAAAGTCTTTGAAGTCGACCGCCATGTCTGCGGCCATCTTGTCCGTACCGGCCTTCGGGACGCCATACGCCGGGCCGAACGCATAGTGGACGGCACCGGAGGACGACGTAAAAACGACCAGACCCTTGCGCTGGGGAAGCATGAGGGGCGAGGCGTAAACCGTGGCGACATAGCTGCTTCGCAATCCGACATCGAGGGTGTCGATGACGTTGATGGGCTCTTCCCAGAACTTGGTCCGCCTCATCATCTCGTCACGGATGAGTGCGGCGTTGTTGACAAGAGTGTCGATCCTGCCTTGCTCGTGTTCAATGCGATCGAAGAGCGCCTTCACTTGGTCGTCATCGGCGTGGTCGACGCGCACGGCAATTCCTTTGCCGCCCACGGCGGTAACGAGATCCGCGGTCTCGTGGATTGTGCCTTCAAGGTTGGATTCCCCCGCACCCTCGGTGCGACCCGTGACGTAGACGGTGCAACCGTGGCTGCCAAGCGCATGTGCAATGCCAGCCCCCGCGCCGCGACTGGCTCCCGTGACGACGGCGATCGGTTGAGAGTCAGACAACTGCCGCTTCCTTACGTTCGGTGATGGGTCGGGCGAGGCCCTGCTCGTCGCAGATGCGTTGCAGCTTTTCCAGTGTCGCGTCGAGACCGGGGCCAAGCTTGTGCCCCGGCGTGAACATTGCAGGCAGGTGACGCATGCCCTGAATCACGCCAATGCTGTCGTAATGGACGGTGCTTTCGGAATCGCATCTATAGTCCGGCATGCGATCGAGAACCGCAGTGAGCATCGACTTGAACACCGTGCGTGCAAGATTCGATCCGATGCAGCGATGGACTCCGAGCCCAAAGCTGAAGTGCCGATTCCCTCTGCGGTCTAGGCTAATTCGATCCGGGTCGTCAAAGAGAGCCGGATCGCGGTTTGCCATCGCCCAGGACAGCCACAGCCGCTCGCCCTCTTTCATTGGGACGGCGCCGAGGTTGATGTCTTCGGAGAAGGTGCGCCCATCACCGGGTGCTGGAGTGAAATACCGCAGAAACTCTTCGGTGGCCGAATCGAGCAGCGAGGCGCGGTCATGGCTCAGTCGGTCGCGTTCGGCAGGATTCTGGGAGAGCCATTCCAGAGCATGCGCGGTCAACGCGGTGGTCGTGTCAAATCCGCCCCCTATCAACAGGTTCAGCATTCCCAGTAGCTCCATGTCGGGTGGTGGCTCGCCGTCTATGCGCAGCTTGGCGAGTGCGTCGATGATTCCGGGACGGGGCTTCTCGCGGATTTGGGTGAGATTGTCGAAGAGATCGACACCCATCGCGAAGTACAAGTCTCGGACGCGGGCGGTATCCGGGGAGTCGGGCGGCGTGTACACCGACGCGTGGGCCGGCTCGTTGTACATCGTCCACTTAGCCAGTGGGACACCTAACATCGCCAGGGTCAGCACCGCCGGCACGATGTTGGCTAGGTCGTCGACGAAGTCGATCTGACCTTCTTCGATTCGTTCATCCAGGCATGCCCGTACCACATCGTCGACGAACGGTTCCCACCGCTTGACCGCGGCAGGTGACAAATACGGATTCAGTGCGTTGCGGTAATGCCGATGCTCAGGGTCGTCCATCTCGAGCATGCCGCCGCGAAAGCCTTCCGCTTCGAGCATCGTGGGAATGGAGATGCCTTTATAGCCGCGGCGCTCACCCCGCACGTCGTGGTCGTTTGATATGTGGGGACAGCGCGCGAGCTCGAAAACCTCCTGCGCCCCGGCGGCGACCCAGTGCCCGCCGTAGGTCTCGGTCCAGGCGAGGGGGCAGCGCCGGTGCATGTCGTGGGTGATCGGCAGAAAGTTCTCCCGGTAGTCGGGACTATGCCGATCGAAGTGATAGCGGCGCTGATCTTGGTCGACGGCGCGCTCGTCATTCGGGGCGTTCACAGAGTGACTCCATCCGTGGCGATTGTGTTGGACTTCTTGAGACTCGTCCCATTGGTCTCCCTGGTTTGACTCACCTTGCCGGTGGGCTGTCAGACGACAGCCCCTCCATTGACGCCGATGACCTGGCCGGTGATGTATCCGGCAGCGTCTGAGCACAGGAATGCGCACAGGGCGGCGACGTCCTCGCCTGTTCCCAGCCGCCCGGCGGGAATGGCCTGCGTCAACATTTCGGTCGGGGGCAGCTTTTTTGCGCTTTGCTGTTCGCGAAGCATCGGGGTATCGATGACGAAGGGCGGCACGGTGTTCGCCGTGATCCCGTTGGGCGCGTAGTCAATTGCGATCGTCTTCGTCAACGCGATCACACCACCCTTGGAAGCGGCGTAATGGCCCTGCCGAGGACCGCCCTTCTGTCCAGCAGCCGAGGAGATGGTGACAATGCGGCCCCATTGCCGCGCAACCATGTCGGATAGCGCGGCCTGGAGACACAAGAAGGTGCCGGTGAGGTTGACCGCCAGGTAGCGGTTCCACTCCGCCAGTGTGATTTTGTCGAAGCGGGTGAACCCCGCGACCGCCGCGCTGGTGACAAGGATTTCAACCGGCCCAAGTTCGCTTCGCACCCGGGCAAAGGAGTTCGCAACCATGTCCGGGTCGGCGACGTCAACATGCACTGCGATCGCATGTTCGCCGGCGGCCCGGAGCTCGGCGGCGACATTGTCAGCTGCCTCCGCGTTGACGTCGAGCACCGCGACCCGGTGACCGTTTCGAGAAAGCTGCGTCGAGATCGATTGCCCCAAACCGGAACCACCTCCGGTCACCACCGCTACCCGATTGGCCACACCCACTCCGCATCTGCTGTACGACTGTAAAGCCAATGCGAGTGTATAGCACAAGGTGATGGTGGTCACCACTAGCGCGAGTGACGTCGGCCCGCGTGGGGGTCAACGGCGGGATCGACGCGTAGACGTCTTGCGCTTGCGAGATTTGGCAGGCGGCTCTATCGCGTCCAGGTATTGCTCGAACATGCGGATCACGTCCGCGTGTGCACTCTTGACGCCCACTCCCTCTTCCAGATTGAGAAACTTCGGAAGGCCGGTGATCAGCAGGACAGCAGCGCCTAGCGACATGTCACCCGGAAGGCGCACGTCGGGGCTGTACTTGTCCTTCAGCGCGTCGATCTGGACCTTCCGCATCCGCTCTGTGACGTCGGCGATCTCAGAACGGATCGACTTCCTGTGGTTTCCCAGCGCCATGAACTCAGTGATAAGCGCACCGGTTGCCTCATCCCAGCTGTACTCCCACATGGCATGCAACGGATCCTCGGCCCTAGTCTCTAAGCTTCGTCGCAGCAACTCGAAATTGCGGTCGGAATAGCGGCGAATCGCAGCAAGGAAGATGTCGTCAAGCGATGGGAAGTAGTACTGGACGAGGCTGGCCGTCACCCCGGCTCTGGTCGCCAACGCGCGGTAGCTGACGCTGGCATACCCCTCCTCCAGCATCATCGTTTCAACGCAGTCCAAGAGGGCATCGCGGGTTTTGGACGTCGCCGTGCCCACGCGACGGGGCGATGCTGCCATAGTCACCTCGCTGATCGGTTCATTGACATCTTCGCATTCGCCAACGCCTGCAAGGCGCATGCCTTGAAGCACAAGGCGCAGTTACGACCTAAAGCGGTCCTCGGGTTGCTCCTTTCCCGCCGCTCAGCCAACCACTGTACGATCGTACAGCGCATGCTGTATGCTCGAATGGATTCTGGATGAGGAGCGACGTGCGCGACCTGTACTACGACCCGTGGAATGTCGAAATCGACATTGATCCCTATCCGACGTATCAACGGCTACGGGACGAAGCACCGCTTTACTACAACGAGCGTCACGATTTCTGGGGCCTTAGCCGGTACGCCGACGTCGACGCCGCATTGCGGGATCCCAACAGATTGAGCTCGGCCAAGGGCGACATCCTCGAAGTGGTCAAGGCGGACCCGGTCATGCCGCCTGGGGTGTTCATCAATGAGGATCCGCCTCTGCACACCATCCACCGAGCCATCGTGTCGCGGGCGTTTACGCCGAAGCGGATCAAGGCGGTGGAGGACAAGGTTCGGGCGTTTTGCGTCGCGTGCCTCGACCCGCTCGTGGGCGGCGAGACCTTTGACTTCGTACTCGACCTCGGTGCGGAACTGCCAATGCGAACCATCGGCATGCTGGCCGGCATCCCTGATGCGGATCAGCCGGCCGTGCGCGCCCACGCGCACCGCGTGCTGCGCAACAAGCCGGGCGAACCACTGCCTGTGAAGAAGGACCACTATTTCGACGGCGACATGTTCACCGACTACGTCGCATGGCGTGAGAAGAATCCCTCCGACGACCTGATCACCGAACTGCTCAACATCGAATTCGAAGACGAGACGGGCACTACGCGGCGGTTGGCCAAAGAGGAGCTGCTTATTTTCTTGGCGGTTGTCGCAGGCGCCGGCGTCGAGACCACCGGCCGTCTGTTCGGCTGGATGGGCAAGGTGCTGGCTGAGCACCCCGACCAGCGGCAAGAACTCGTGGAGGACCGTTCACTGATCCCCGTGGCGATCGAGGAACTGCTGCGCTACGAGCCACCCGGGCCACACGTCGCGCGATACGTCGCCGCCGCGGACGTCGAGTTTCAGGAACAGACGGTGCCTGCTGGTTCCGCATTGCTGCTCATGCTCGCCTCGGCGAACCGCGACGAGCGCCAGTTCGACGAGCCCGACCGGTTCGACATCCATCGCAAACCGGGCGGCCACTTAACGTTCGGGCGTGGTGCCCATTTCTGTGTTGGCGCGCCACTGGCACGACTTGAGGGACGCATCGCACTCGATGAGGTGTTGAACCGATTCCCAAAGTGGGACATCGACATTAACAATGCTCGCCGGTCACGCACCTCCACGGTCCGCGGCTGGGATTCGATGCCGGCGCTCGTCAGCTGACATGAGTACACGAGCCGCCAAACGTATGCTGTTCACCTTGCTGGTGATGGACTCCGTCGGTCACAATTTCCACGGGATCTGGCGGCATCCTCGCGCTCACAACCGTGAATACAAGCATCTAGATCTCTGGATCGACTTGGCGAAGAGAGCCGAACAGGCCAAGATCGACGCCTTCTTTTTCACCGACGTTCTGGGCATTCAGGGTGAGTTCAACGGCTCTCGCGACATCGTGTTCGAGATGGGCGTGAACGTGCCGATCGGCGACTGCAGCATGTTGTTGTCTGCCCTTGCCCGGGAGACTCGCGACATCGGCTTTCTCTATACGAGTTCGGTGATTCAGCACCACCCGTTCGTGTTCGCCCGAATGATCTCGACGCTCGACCACCTGAGCGATGGTCGGATCGGCTGGAATATCGTCACCTCCGCCAACGAACGTGCCTTCCGCAATGTCGGGTTGCCGGGCAACCTGTCTCACGCGGAGCGGTACGCCTGGGCCGACGAATATGTCGACGTCGTCTACAAACTGTGGGAAGGATCCTGGGACGAGGGCGCGATTGTCGACGACCCGGCCAGCGGCATGTATGCCAATCCGGCCAAGATCCATGACATCAACCATGAGGGTGAGCGCTACAGGGTCGAGGGGTTCAACCTCATGGAGCCGTCTCCTCAGCGCACACCCGTGCTTGCGCAGGCCGGCGGATCGCCTGCCGGACTTGACTTTGCGAGCCGGCATGCCGAGCTGATGTTCTTGTCCGCGATGTCGCTCGACGCGATTACGAAGCAGATCGCGACGGTTCGCGGTATGGCACGGGAACGCGGTCGCCAAGACGAAGACATCCTCTTCCTGCTGGGCGCGATGTTCGTGGTTGGCTCCACGGATGCAGAGGCGCATCGCAAATGGCAGGAGCTGGAGGAGTATCGAAGCCAAGAAGCGCAAATCGCATACTTCTCGAGTCTGAGCGGCACCGACTTGGGCCGCTACGACCCGAACACCCCGCTGGAAGATCTTTTGGAGCACATTCCCGGAATCCGTGGCGCGTTCCTTGCCGTGATCAATTCGTGGCGGGGAAGCGGTAAACCAACCATCCGCGATTTCCTGACCGGCCTGTCGGCGTCCCAAATGGTGGTGGGATCACCGGAAACGATCGCCGCGAAACTTGCCAAGTATCAAGCCGCCGGCGTCGACGGCGTGCAAATCATGAACGTATTGATGCCCGAAAGCTTCGACGATTTCTTCGAGCACGTCGTCCCTGTGCTTAAGGAGAGGGGGATCATGCAACAGGATTATCGACCGGGAGCCCTCCGCCAGAAGATCTTCGACGCCGATGCGCCCGACATCGCCAAGACTCATCCCGCATACAACTACAGGGGCAGGTTCCGGTGACTCACACTCTCACTTCTGAATCACTCGGCACCGCTCCGGGCCGTGGTCGGCTCACTGGCCGTCGCATCGTGGTCGTTGGTGCCGGCACGCGCCGCTCGGAAGACCCGGATGCACCGGTCGGTAACGGGCGCGCCATCGCCGTGCTGTGCGCCCGCGAGGGAGCGGATGTCGCGTGCGTCGACATCGCCAGGGACGCGGCCCAATACACCGCGCGTTTGTGCGAACAGGAAGGGGTTCGAGCCGCAGCGATCGAGGCGGACGTTCGTAATGCCGACGTCTGTGCGCAGCTGGTCCATGAGGCGTGCGGTCAGCTTGGCGGCCTCGACGGCGTCGTTGCGAACGTCGGCTTCGGTGCAGGAGCTGGCCTTGCCGATACCTCACCGGACTTGTGGGACGAGATCTTTGCGCTGAATGTGCGGTCACACTTCCTCGTGGCACGCGCAGCTCTTCCCTTCCTTGAGGACGGCAGCACCATTGTGCTGATCGGCTCGGCAGCGAGCCTACGGGCCGGGTCGCGTTTCCCGGCCTACGACGCGTCCAAAGCGGCTCTGTTCGGGCTCTGCCGCCATGTCGCGCTCGAAGGCGCGCCGCGAAACATTCGAGCGAACCATGTCATACCAGGGCCCGTCGATACACCGCTCGGCCGGTACGGGAGTGCCAACGTAGAAAGGCGGTCCCAAATTCGCTTGCCGCTGGGGCGCCAAGCCACAGCATGGGATATCGCCTACGCGACCGTGTTCATGTTGAGCGGAGAGTCGAGTTACATCACCGGTGAATCTCTGGTGGTCGCCGGCGGTCTCGGGCAGGTGGGCTGAACGCCACTCAGTCCTCTGCGCGCACGAACTGATACATGATTAGCTATCTCGGCGCGTTGAGACGCTCGATGACCTGCCGGAAGTCTTCAGTCTGGAACGACTGGTCCTCGGCAGCGTTGGCGTAGTCGAGCCTATTGCTTGTCGGCGGCGATCGTCTTGCCTAAAGCCCAATTGCCCGCATGGCTCTGCATCCATCGCGCGATGTCGTCTCGGGACAGCGAAGACAGCGGCAGATCCGGCGTCGCCCGGGACCAGGGCCGTAGCGCGAGCCTGCTGCGTGACCGGTTTTCAGCTCTTTGGCAGTGAACTTTTGAGTAAGTCGCGCCGTGGCAAACGATGACCGAAGCGCCGCCGGAGGAAGGGAACGCCATCATCCTCGGCAAAAGGCCAGAATCCAGCAACGAAGGCACAGATCAGTTAACTAGTAAACCCAGCTAATGTGACCAAACACGTGACCATCGGGCATGAAAATGACCCCAGAGGTCGCACCTCTGGGGTCATTTCCGCTGGTAGCGGGGACAGGATTCGAACCTGCGACCTCTGGGATGTCTAACCGGTCGCGGTCTCTCACGTTGCGATCGGTCTCATATCTGCAGGTTGATTGCCGTCCTTCCGTCCCGCCTGTTTCACCCTGTCGCGCTTGTTCGGATCGTTTTCACCGTGTTCTGTGGCCAAATCCGTGGCCAACTCACCGAGAATTGATGACGAGCATGGCAAATCCCGGGGGCGTAGAGCAGGAGTCGCGGCGTGCCGACCGACGCGCGTACGCGTAAAAGAACCGAGTACATCCACTCCCTACCGTTGCCGCCAAGGCACACCGCATCACTGCATCACCGATATGATGTAGCGATGCGAACCACGGTCAACCTTCCCGACGATGTACACCGCAGGATTGTCTCGCTGGCCAAAGACATGAACGCGACGTTCTCAGAAGCCGTCGTGGATCTCGTGCGGCGTGGCTTTGGGCAACCCCACGGGACTCTTGCCATGACGATCGACGCCGAAACGGGGCTGCCCCAGATAGAACTCGGAGATGTCGTCACTACCGATGAGGTGCAGCGCATCCTGGACGAGGACTAACGCGCGGTGCAGCCCGGATTTCTCGTCGACGCGAATGTTCTTATCGCACTTGTCATCAAGGACCATGTGCACCACAACGCCGCAATGCGGTGGTACCGACGGCAGCGGCCGACACTGTTTTTGTGTCCCATCGTGGAGGGTGCGCTCATGCGATTGCTGGTGCATCGTGGACATGCCGCGGCTGATGGTCAGGCTGCGCTACGTCAGTTTTACGACAATGATCGGCACTCGTTTGCGGCAGATTCGCTGTCGTACATGGACACCGACTTGTCACGCGTTGTCGGCCATCAGCAGATGACTGACGCGTACCTGGCTGCGCTGGCCCGCGAACTCGACCTCAAATTGGTCACCTTCGACGCCGGTCTACACGAAGCGCACCGCGACGTCGCTGTCGCAATTCGCACCTAACTTGTCCCTCGTGTGGTGGCGCTCTTTCGGCGGGCGTCCCGCGATGGAGCCCTTCGCCGAATCGGCGGCGGCCGTCCATGTCGGTCTTTTGGCAAACGATGACCGAGACGCCGCTGGAGCAAGGCGACGCGATCATGCACGGCAAAAGGCTGGAATCCAGCGACGAAGGCCCGCATCAGTTAACTAGTCAACCTAGCTAATGTGACCAAACAGGTACCATCGGGCATGAAAATGACCCCAGAGGTCGCACCTCTGGGGTCATTTCCGCTGGTAGCGGGGACACTGGTAGCGGGGACAGGATTCGAACCTGCGACCTCTGGGTTATGAGCTAGCCGGTCGCGGTCTCTCACGTTGCGATCGGTCTCATATCTGCAGGTTAATTGCCGTCCTTCCGTCCCGCCTGTTTCACCCTGTCGCGCTTGTTCGGATCGTTTTCACTGTGTTCTGTGGCCAAATCCGTGGCCAACTCACCGAGAATTGATGACGACCCGGGCAAATCCCGGGGCGTAGAGCAGGAGCCGCGGCGTGCCGATCGCCGCGCGCTAAAGAACCGACTAGACCGCTGTCGGCAAGCGACGGCTCAGCCGCGCCCACTGGCTTGTCTTCCGAGCGCAAGACACCGTTGCCTCTTGACCCGCCTTCACACGTTGGGGCAATCACAGCGATCACGGGTTCAGTGACTTCGACGGTGACCGCAGTACCGACTTCGAGGCCGTGTGTTGGCCGTGCATGGTTCTCAGTGCGACGCCTCCAAAGAAAGGCCGAGGGATCAGCCATGCCGCTATCCCGCGGTCCGCCTTCACCTCATGCCAGCGCGGTGCCCCTTGAATCACGTTCCGATCTGCAACCTCGGACGGCCCCGCATCCTCGGTACGGTCAGCGCCACCGCCCGACGCCACCCGGACCCTCTAGTTGTCGTACAAGCCCCACCGGACAGAGAAGGCAACTCCGGATTGCGCATCAAACGCGGGACGGTTCAGAATGCCGGTGAGCCTTTGAAAACTAGCTGCCGCGGCGGCGTGACTTGATGATCTCGAGGCGTTCCTTGAGCAGTTCCTCGAGCTCCTCGATCGAGCGGCGTTCCCGCAGCATGTCCCAGTGTGTGCGCGGCACCTTGACCTTCTTGAGTTCGGCCAGGTCACCACCCTCGATCAGGGTGCCCTCCATGCCATTGCGGCACAGCCATGTGCCGGGGACCTCGGCGTCGACGGCGAAGGGCATGTCGAACTCGTCGCCGTTCTCGGTGCGGTACCGCGCGATTTTACGCGCTGCCAGGTCATGGTTGCGGTCGGTCTCGTAGCTCAAGGCTCCGAGGCGACTGCCCCTCATGACGCGATCAGCCATCATCAACACTCCGCCGACGTTCCACTTGATCGGCACTAGCGCGCATCCGACCCGACATTCGAAGCAACTCGTGCTCGCCCAGACCTCCGGGCAGCGTGTAGGCAAGTTGCCGTAATTCGACGGCGTAGTTGCGCAAGTCCTGGCGGAGCTGCGCCTCAACGGTGGGCATGACTTCTTCCTGTGGCAGGGATTTACTGAGACGCTCCGACTTTTCGTGCAGCCAGACTTGAAATCTGATGCCGTCCAGCCGTCTATCCGCAATGCACCAGGGGGTGCTTCTTAGCGTCTCCCAACCGCGCCCGCCACCTTACTCCGGTGGCGGGGCTGACTTGCCAGGGGATCTCCGCGGCGTGAAAGTCGGCCATCAGGCGCCGCCCCTCTCAGTCATCGTCCGCACCAACGCCAGACCACCGCGGCGACCACGCGCGGACATCAAGCGCAGCTTGTCCAGCAGCGCGGCCAGCACCTTCGCCGCCGCCGGCTGTTGGTTCACTGCCTTTGGGTTGTCGAGGATCCTCGCTATGGCGAGCGCGGCCTGCGCCAGGCTGGGACGGGCGTCCGCAGCTAAACCGCCAATCTCATCCTCAACGGCTGACTCGACCGGGCCCGGCCCGACTGGATCGGGTGTTACGGACGCCGGCAAGGACATAACCGCCTTTGGTCGCTGACGATATCTCTGCTGTAAGCGGTATTAGCCGCCGTGCAATCGGCCGCAATGGCCCCCTCGTTGTATCGCCGTCGCGTGCCGTGTCGTGCCGCCATTATTTGCCTTCAGTGTTGTTGCAATTCAAGGCATTTCGCGACCATGCCGAGCGCGGAAAAGTGTTGTAACACTGTCACTTTCGATTCGGTGGGCGAAAAATTGCCGAAGCCGCAGGCTCGTCCGCTTGCGGGTTCGCTGAGATTGCAGCACCCTCTTCATGGATGATCAAGGTTGTTTGACCTCGTCACACAGAGGTCAATCCCCTTGGTACGATAGCGTCTTCCTTTGCGGCGCATCGCCGGCGGCGGTGGGAGTTCTCAGACGTCATGATGCTTTGGCGTATCTGCGGACTAACTCGTCCTCTGCGAACGTGCTCGTGCGCTGCAGGCCGTTGTCATCGCGGCCAAAAAATGTCCACCGCCGTGGTGTTGTCTGCGGCCCACTGATCATCTTGACGGTCAGGCGCCGTTGGGTGGGACGCAGCGTGCCGATGATGTCACCGACGCGGATCTGCGATGGATGGATCTCGGGTGCATCGCACCAGTTCTGTATGGCCATGCACCCGTCCTCACGTTGTTGCCGTCACCCTACCCGCAACCCGCGCCTATCACTGACGGCGGCAGTCGCCGAGCGCCGCCGGGCAGGGCCAGGACCTTGTTGCGATATTGCAACGACGGGGTTGATATGGGCGCGCCGTCGCAGGCGTACGCTCGTCAGGGCCATAGCGTCGCTTCGTCACCTCATGTGTCCCGAGATGGCCAAAGCGGGCCTAAGAAGACCAGGCCTGACATGTAGGAGGTGACGGTGAGCAGATTCGTCGAGTCGATGCTGTGCAGTGCGAAGTCGAGTACTCGTGGCCTGGTGACCGGTGACCCTGGCGCGCCAGTTCGGTCTACCTGGGGTGAGGTTCATCAGCGCGCTCGGCGAGTAGCGGGTGGGTTGGCCGCGTTGGGCGTGGGCCCGGGTGATCGGGTGGGTGTGCTGGCCGGTGCCCCGGTGGAGATCGCGCCCACCGCGCAGGGCGTGTGGTTGCGGGGCGCGTGTTTGACGATGTTGCATCAGCCGACGCCGCGCACTGATCTGCAGGCGTGGGCGCACGATACCTTGGCGGTCATCACCATGATCGAGGCGACGGTGGTGATCGTGTCGGATCCCTTCATGGCCGTGGTGGCAGCGTTGGCCGAGCACGGGCTGACGGTGGTGACGATCGCCGAGCTATTGACCGTCGCACCGATCAACGTTGTCGGCAGCGGCGAGGACGATCTGGCGCTTCTGCAGTTGACGTCGGGCTCAACAGATTGCCCCAAAGCGGTGGCGATCACCCATGCCAACGTGATCGCCAACGCCGAGGCGATGTTCACCGGCGCCCAGCACGACCTGGAAACTGATGTGATCGTGAGCTGGTTACCGCTATTTCATGACATGGGTATGACCGGGTTTTTGACGGTGCCGATGTTGTTTGGCGCAGAGTTGGTCAAGATCACACCCATCGACTTTTTGGCCGATATCTTGTTGTGGCCCAAGTTGATTGACAAGTACCGGGGCACGATGACCGCGGCACCGAATTTTGCCTACGCGTTGCTGGCGAAGCGCTTACGTCGACATGCCAAACCTGGTGATTTTGATTTGTCGTCGCTGCGGTGGGCGTTATCGGGTTCTGAACAGGTCCAACCGGCCGATGTGGCAGACCTTTGTGAGGCCGGGGCGTCGTTCGGGCTGCGTCCCGAGGCGATTTTGCCGGCTTATGGGATGGCCGAAACCACGGTGGCCGTGTCGTTTTCGGAGTGTGGCCGCGGACTAGTCGTGGATGAGGTGGACGCCGACATGCTCGCGGTGCTGCACCGAGCAGTGCCCGCCACCAGCGGCAACACCCGCCGGTTGGCCTCGTTGGGGCCATTGCTGGACGGTATCCAGGCCCGCATCGTCGATGAGGATGGCGCCCTCCAGCCGACCCGGGGCGTCGGGCTCATCGAGGTGCGGGGAGATCCGGTGACATCCGGATATGTCACAGCGGCCGGTTTTGTGCCCACCCAAGACGATCAGGGCTGGTTTGACACCGGCGATTTGGGTTATCTCACCGAGCAGGGCCATGTCGTGGTCTGCGGCCGGGCCAAGGACGTGATTATTATGGCCGGACGCAACATCTACCCCAACGATGTTGAACGTGCCGCCGGGCGGGTCGTCGGCGTGCGCGCAGGCTGTGTGGCCGCCGTGCGACTCGACGCCGGTCACTCCCGGGAATCGTTTGCCGTGGCCGTGGAATCAAACCACGTCGATGACCCCGCGCAGGTGCGGCGTATCAAGCATGAGGTGGCTCATGAAGTCGTCACCGAAGTCGCGGCGCGCCCGCGGAACGTGGTGGTACTGGCCCCGGGTGCGATCCCCAAGACACCGTCGGGCAAGCTGCGCCGCGCCTACGCGCTGTCGCTGGTTACCTGACCGCCCTAGAGAGCTGCTGTTGGCTAGCGCTAGCGTCAAATGTGAGCCGTTTCGTTGTCAGCGGTGGTCCACCGCGATGGGCGCGGATGGCACCCCGGGCAATGTGATTCCTGATCCCGAAAACGCCGTCGGGCAAGCTGCGGCGCGCGCACGCGCG